>Ga0075428_100009095_pt1 | contig 11024 bp, 9 predicted proteins | sample RhiMetdeltSRZDD2_FD_75291 | JGI IMG/M metagenome (GOLD analysis project Ga0075428, IMG submission 75291) | Populus rhizosphere microbial communities from Tennessee, USA - Rhizosphere MetaG P. deltoides SRZDD2 | ecosystem: Host-associated > Plants > Roots > Rhizosphere > Soil | place: USA... | reverse complement strand
AGTCCGTCATCCCACGTCGCCGGTTCCCGTCGTGACGCGGACCACGCGCGATTACGCGACACCTCCCGCGAGTGGACTGCGCGCGACATGGATTGGATGGTCGTCGGTGCTCGTCGAGATCGATGGTCACATCGTGCTCACCGATCCCGTGTGGAGCAAGCGCTGTTCGCCGTCGACGCTCATCGGTCCGAAGCGATTTCACGCGCCGCCGATCGCGTTAGGCGATCTTCCGCACATCGACGCGGTCGTGATCTCGCACGATCACTACGATCATCTCGACATGCCCGTCATTCGGACTCTCGCTGCCAAAGGCACGCACTTCGTGATTCCTCTCGTCATCGGCGCGCATCTCGAGCGATGGGGCGTCGCCGCGGATCAGATCCACGAGCTCGATTGGAACGAGAGCTTCGCGATGAAGAACCTCACGTTCACGGCCACACCCGCCCGCCACTACAGCGGACGCAATCCGCGGCATGGGAATGAAACGCTGTGGGCGTCATGGGTCGTCAAAGGACCGCGTCATCGCTTCTTCTTCAGCGGCGACAGCGGCTACACCGAACAGTTCAAGACCATCGGCGCGAAGCACGGTCCGTTCGATCTCACGCTGATCAAGATCGGCGCGTCGGATCCGTCGTGGGAGGACATTCACATGTCGCCCGAGGATGCGGTGCGGACGCATCGCGACGTGCGCGGGAAGGTGATGCTGCCGGTGCACTGGGCGACGTTCAATCTCGCGTTTCACGCGTGGCGCGAACCTGCCGATGGCGCGGTGGCGGCGGCGACGCGGTCCGGCGTCGCGCTGGTGGTTCCGAAGCCGGGCGCATTCGTGGAGCCGGACAGCGCGCTGCCGCAACTCGAAACGTGGTGGCGCTGACTAGCGACGCAACATCCAGGCGCAGCGCGCGTATACCCGCGCATGCTGCGCATCGAGTCTGTCTCCAAGCGTTTCCGCTCCGGTAATTACGGCGTTCGCGACGTCTCCTTCACCGTCAAAGGCGGCGTTCTCGGGCTGTTAGGTCCGAACGGCGCGGGCAAGACGACGCTCATGCAGATGATCGCGACGGTCACCAAGCCGTCCGCCGGTCGCATTTACTTTCGCGACACCGACATCGTCGCGCGTCCCGACGATCTTCGCCCACGCCTCGGCTATCTGCCGCAGGACTTCGGCGTCTACGACAACCTCACCGCGCGCGAGTTCCTCAACTACTTCGCGTCGCTGAAAGGCGTGCGCAGTGCTGCGAAAGTCGGCGAGATGCTGGAGATGGTGAATCTCCATCACGCCGCCAATCGTCCCGTCGGCGGATTCTCCGGCGGCATGAAGCAGCGCCTCGGCATCGCCCAGGCGCTCATCAACGATCCCGACCTGGTCATCGTCGACGAGCCGACGGCAGGACTCGACCCCGAGGAGCGCGTGCGGTTTCGCAACGTGTTGTCGGACCTCGGATTCGGACGGCTGGTCATTCTGTCGACGCACATCGTGTCGGATGTCGAATCGATCGCGACGGAGATCGCGATCATGCGCGAAGGCTCGCTCGTCGCGCTGGCGACGCCCGAGGCGCTGATGCAGCAGGCGGCGGGCAGCGTGTGGGAGGTGGTCGTGTCATCGGAGAGCTTCGACGAGCTGCGGCGCACGATGCATGTTTCGAGCGCCGTGAAAAAATCCGATGGCGTGCACGCGCGCATCGTGTCGCCGTCGCGGCCCGCGGCGCAGGCGGTGATCGCGGAGCCGACGCTCGAAGACGCATTCCTGTTCACGATGAAGTGCGCCGCGCCTAACGCAGTGCAGGCGGTCGCATGAGCGGCCGCTTGAATCGCCTCGGCGCGATCGTGCGCGCCGACCTGCTCATCCGGCTGCGCAGGCCGTCGACGGTGGTCGTCTTTCTGCTGCTCTCGTTTCTCCCGTATCTCTGGATTCCTGCGCCGTCGACCGGCCGCGCGCTGATTGTCATCAATGGTCATCGCGCGCTCTACAACTCGGCGGCGATCGGCGTCTCGACGGCGCTCATCGGCACGCTCTTCATCGGCCTGTTCGGCTTCTACGTCATCTCGAACGCGCTCAAGCGCGACGTCATCTCCCGCTGCGGATACGTGATCGCGTCGACGACGATGCGCGGCAGCGAATACATCGCCGGCAAGTTTGCGGGGAACGTCGCGTTCCTCACGCTCTTCACGCTCGGCTACATGGCCACGGCGATGGCGATGGTCGTCGTGCGCGGCGAAGCGCCGCTCGAGCCGCTGGTTTTCGCGAAGCAGTATTTGTTGCTGCTGCCGCCGTCGATCGTGTTCGTGTCCGCGGTATCGATCGCGTTCGAGTGCACGCCGCTACTGCGAACGAAATTCGGCGATGTTCTCTACTTCTTTCTCTGGGTCGCGCTGATGGGCACCATCACGGTTGCGTCGGAGAAGAATGCGACCAGTGCAGCTGCGTACTTCGACGTCAATGGTCTCGGCGTGATGCTGCAGCAGATGAAGACCTACTACCACACCAGCTCGATGTCGATCGGCGCGACGCCGTTCGATGTGACCAAGCCGGCGATCGTGTTCCATGGACTGCGCTTCGATGCCTACACGCTTGCGACCCGTGTGACGGCGACACTGTGGCCCCTCACGTTTCTCGTGATCGCGCGACTCTTCTTCCATCGCTTCGATCCCGCGCGCGTGCGCGCCGCCGCCGCGAAGTCGCACGGCAGTTGGATCGGCCGGCTCAACTTTCTCGCAAAGCCGCTCGCGCGATTGCTCGTACGCATCCCGGTCACGGGAAACTCGTCGCTCGTGCACTCCGCCTTGACGGATGCGCTTGCGACGATCGCGGCATTTCCGCTCATCGCCGTCGCGATCGTGGGCTTCGCGATCGCTTCGCTTGCGAGCGCCGACGCGCTTCCGGCCGCCTACGCCGCGTGCGCCATCGCCATCTCCGACATCGCCTGCCGCGAGAAGCGCGCCGGCACTACTGCGCTCGTCTTCACAGTACCGTCGCTGCGCACCCGCTTCGTCGCCTGGAAACTCCTCTCGACCCTCTTCGTCACCGCGTCGTTCCTCGCCATCCCGATCACGCGCGCGATTCTCCAACGTCCGTCCGCCACACCGTCCCTTCTCCTCGGCGCCCTCTTCACCGCCGCCGCCGCGACATTCCTCGGCGTCGTCAGCGCCAACCCCAAGACCTTCATCGTCGCCTTTCTCACCCTCTGGTACATCGCCCTCAGCGCCAAAGGCCGCACTCCCGCCTTCGACTTTGGAGGCTGGTTCGGCGCCGCGACCCCGACCGTGCTCGCGACGTACTTTGCGATCACGCTCGCGCTGCTCGCACTCGCACACGCGTTCCACGCGCACGAACTGCGGCGGAGGTGGTGATGCTGTGGACCGCCGGCGTCCTCGCCGGCTGGGCCGGCGGCGTCTCGACGCCGCGCCGTTGCGTTACAATCCCCACCTCACCTGAGCGGGCGTAGCTCAGTTGGTAGAGTAGGAGCTTCCCAAGCTCTTGGTCGCGGGTTCGAATCCCGTCGCCCGCTCCAAGATAACTCGTTTACTATCATAGCGTTCCAGCGATGTAGCGTTCCCGCGTACTCTGTATGTACTTTTCGCATGCATTCCGCAATAAAATTGTTGACATCCAGCATATGCTGGCGTCGTCGCGGGTGAGACGCGAAAGGATCGAGAATTGCTGCCTCCATCACTTGGACGCGATCACGGTTGCCTGGTAACTCCATGTGTATCGGCAAAGGGCCCGACATAGGAACTCGACGGCGACCCTGCCAACTACTCGCATCGTAGGGCCAGCCGACGCTACGATGTTGCCACGATGGGGAAGACGGTCGAGCGCCTCACGGTCGGCATCTTCGGTCCTTCGGACTGCAGCGATGAAAAAAGTCGCCTGCGCCGACTGATCGCGGAAGATCCGTCTCTACGCGTGATCGCTAACCGGTTCGACCTCATTCTGCAGTCCTGCAGCGGCGATGACGTCACCTCCGGGCCTGGGCGACCGCAAGAGCGGATCAACCGTTACATCGCCGAGATGGATCCCGATCTCTCGATTTTCGTGTTCAAAGACTCGTTCGGTAGCGACGCGGGTCTCGGCTGGACCGGCACAGAGGAAGAGTGGCGGAACGCAATCGACACCCTCTCGACTCACCCCGAGTTCGATATCGGACTCTACTTCCGCGCCGGCACACCGACAGATCCTCGCGTGAGCGACTTTCGAACGGCGGTCGAAAAGGCGTACGTCGCCTACTACACCGTCTTCGACGACCTCGCCGACTTTGAATCGAAGCTGCGGTACAAGCTGACCGTCCTCCTGACCGACCACGCGTCAAAAAAAAACCTTAAACCGGAGGTCGTGAGTGCCGACGCAGTCGGCTCTTTCGCGGCGTCGCCGTTCTCCGTCGCAACATATCCAAGATCTCTTCCCGGCGGGGAGGAACTGCCGCGACCGGAGCTCCAGACGTTGCTGGAGAGAATCCAGAACAGCGAATCATCTGCCACAGTTGTCCTCGGCGAACGCGGGTCGGGCAAGTCCGCACTTTTTGCAGCGCTCGAAGCGGAGTTGCGGGCCAAAGACATCGCCGTGCTTTCGATCAAAGCGGACATGCTCGGGACGGATGTGCGCGATGAGGTCGCGCTCGATCGTGCCTTGCATCTGCCGCTTGGCTTTGCGGCTTCGGTTCAGCTAGTGGCGACGCAGCGGCCAGTGGCTGTGCTCGTCGATCAACTCGACGCCCTCGCGGATGTTCTCGACCGACGCACGGAGCGGCTGAACATTTTGCTGAACGCGATCCGTTCGGTCAGCAATGTGCGCAATGTGCATCTCGTCGTCTCTTCACGACCGTTCGAGTACCATCACGACGTTCGCCTGCGATCCATGGATGCAGAGCGTCTCGACCTCGAGCTTCCTCCGTGGACGGCAGTGGCGCCTGTCCTCGCTAAGAATGGGTACGCCGCTGCGTCGATTGCCAAAGCTGTTCGCGAGCTACTCCGCAACCCCTGGACGCTGAATGAATTTCTTCGTCTGAGGCCCAAGGAACTGAACTTCGATTCGCTATTCGCTCTGTTGGAGCAAGTCTGGGCAGTTACGGTCGACGCGTCTGACGCGCCGGCCGGTACCCGCGAGCTCGTGACTGCCATGGTCACAATGATGAGCAAAGAAGAGGTTCTGTGGGTGCCTCGTGCGGTTGCGGCGGCCCATGAAGCCGCACGTCAGTACCTTCTCGACCGAGACATCATCCAGCTTGACGAGTCGCAGATCCGTTTGGCGTTTCGCCACCAGAGCTTTTTCGAATTCGCACTTGTCAGACGCTTTGCAGCGGGCGGCGAGAGCTTCGCTGCCTACGTTCTTGAACGCTCGCAAGGTCTGTTCATTCGACCAGTGGCTCTCGCTGGGCTCGCGTACATTCGCGGAACCGTGCCGTCGCGGTACGCAGCCGAACTGCGAACACTGTGGGACGCGCACCCTCGCGCACACCTACGCGCTCTCATCTTGGACTTCATCGCTGGACAGAACAGTCCTTTGCCGACTGAAATCGCCATTGTTACTCAGATGCTCGGAGACGATCGAGCAGGCCCGCGCGCCCTCGGTGCCATCGCTCCGTATGGCGCTTGGTTTCCCATTCTGCGACCTACTGCCGCGTTCGTAGCGTGGCTGCGTCGACCCCCGACTGAAGCCATTCACGTCACCGGGTTACTTGCGCGACACGCCTCGCGATCACCGGAAGACGTTCTCGACGTGCTCGAACGAGAGTGGCTCGGCACGCCGGACTACGATCGGCTTTCGTTCTCAGTACTGTACAACCTCACGCCGTGGTCCGAACGTGCCCTAGAGGTCCTTCTTCACGTTGTTCGACGATCTGCGCACGCTGGAGTCTACGACCTCGCGCTGCAGATGATCGAGAGCAATCCTCAATTCGCCGCACGGTTACTACGGGCCGAGCTAGACCGGCGTCTCGACGAGATCATCGGCAGTGGCAGCAGCGGGTACGAACTGGAGCGTGCTGTCGAACGTCTGCTCGAAGAAGATGACCATACGGGTGTCTTCGCCGACCTCGGCGAAAACTGCCCCGAGGCTTTGATCGCTTCGCTCCTGCCGTGGATCGTTCATATACTCGAAGTGACAGCGGGCGAGAGGGAACGATTCCAACAGTATCGACATACCCCTATCAACCTCACGGCAGTCGGTATGAAGCCGGTAACATCACTGCTTGACGCAATGATCGGCGCTTTTGAACAGATCGCGGCCGACCCGGACGCTGTTTTGGTAGCGATAACCCCGCACCTCGAGAGCGAAAGCATGGGTGTCCACGCGTTGGCCTCTCTCGTCTTGCGCGGCATCGCTGGCGTGCGACCAATTGCCGTAGCCGAGTATCTTCTTGGCGATTCTCGACGACTAGCGATTGGAGACTGGGCACGCGCTCATCGGTTTTCCAAACTCCTTATTGAAGCCGTGCTGCCGCACGCCGCTCAAGAGCCTGTGAGATCTCTCGAGTCGGCGGTGCTGGCTTACGACTATTACATCGCGGCAGATGAGGATTTGTCCGAAGAACAGCGGATGCGAAAGGCGCCTTGGAATCGCGAGCACCGGCTGTTCTTGTTGCAGAGCTTTCCAGATTCATCTCTATCCGAGGAAGGGCTGCAGGCGAAAAGGCAACTCGAAGCAGAGTTCCCCGGCCTTGATGAAAGTGTGTTTGGCGAGATCAAGGGAGGTTGGGTCCAAGCACGATACAACCGTGCCGAGTTGGAGAAGCAAAGCGATGACGAGATCGTGGCCGTCTTTGATGAGCTGACCGACGACACCGGTTGGGATCATCCGCGACGGTGGTTAGATGGTGATCGGCTGGTCGGCGGTGCAGTTCAACAGTCGCGGGTTGTCGCCGAACTGGCGGAGACCGATCCGGATCGGGTGTTTCGACTCGCGCAGCGCTTTCGCCCTCACGATCAGGAGCTGCCGACTGCGGAGGCGATCGCCGGTCTCGCAAAAACGGATTACGATCCGCAGCAGCAAGTCGCATTGATCCTCGATCTCGGCGCAAAAGGATTCAGCTCGGAAGACTTCATCACGTCAGCCGCGCGGGCACTCCAGAAGCTTTCTGGCAAGCTTTTCGGTTTGACGGACCCGGTCATGGATCTTCTCCTTCGCTGGCTGCGTGAGTTGGAGGCACCGTCTTTAGCTGATGCCCGCGAAGCAAATGACACACCTTCTGACCATCCGGTCGTGTTCGGACCAGGTGGTTTTTTTGTCGAGCCACACGGCAGAGGTCCTGTCATCGAGGCGATCGCATCGGGGTACTTGGATCGCAATCCGCCTGACGTCGCAAAGTGGGTGGAGGTTGTACGCGCGCAGCTCGATGTAGAGCAACATCCCGGCGTTTGGGTCATGGCGCTCCGTCACTTACAGGATGTGATGAAGCACGACCCGGCACTCGGCACGGAGCTCTTTACCGGCATCTTTGAACGACATCCCGCGGTTCTGCGGGAACCCGTCACGTGGCTTCTAGTCGCACATTGGATGCGCGGCTTCACGCCGAATGACACTGTTTTGTGCTGGCTCGATCTTCTCGCCGCCTTCGAAGATCCCCGATCACAACAGGCTTTTGGCGAGCTTCTCTATCTTTACGTGATGCGGCATCCCGAGAGCCGCGAGCGTGTGCAGTCATATCTGCCCTATTCGCGGTATGTCGTCCGCGGATTTGCCTACGCCGCAGCGTATCTCTGGGCGAACGTCTCAACGCGAGCACTCGGTCTGGAGGTATTCACTGCCGAGATCGAGCGGTGGCCGGAAGATGCTGCGAAGACCTTGAGTTCATTGATTTTCGTTAATCGCGACGAATTCGAACTAGACGAGCCCACGCAGAAAGTTCTCCGGACGGCGGCGTCGAGCCAAGCAGTTCTTCTCGACATCTTTCCCGAGCTCGGCGAAGAAATCGAACCGCGAACGGTACAGGAACCGGCGTTTGTTGCGGACATTGCTCGAGCCTTCGTCGCGGCACCAATAGAGCAGGTCGAGGGCTCGCTCGGCCCGATTCACCGCGGCAACGTGCCCGAGGTGATCACCAGCATCGCATTGACATTGCATCGAATGCCGGCATTCGCCGAAGTCGGTCTCGATCTGTTTGAGAAGTTACTCGATGCGAATCTTCGTGAAGCGAAAGCCGCGACGGAGCTGCTGGATCGCAAGCCCTCGCGACTCTTGACTCCGCACACCCGCCGTCCACGTCGCCCGCGCCGTCCGCGCGGGAAGCACCACGTCAAATAGAAGTGTCGGGGTCGCCGGCGTTCTTCCGATCACCACACAAGCTCGCGGCCTCGTCACGCCGCTCATCACGGCTCGTGTGCCGCGGCCCCGTGTACCTAATATGTACTTCCGATGGACTATTTGAGGCGTTTGGTGCGGTTGTGGAGCCTAGTGTTTTCTGTAACTTACAGAGGCTAGAGGGGCCGTAGAAAGACGAATCCCGTCGCCCGCTCCAAACGACATTGCTTCGGTGGTTTTTGCCGCTGAAATATATACACAAGCAGCCTCGTATATACTCACGCCATGGCTCTGAGCATCAAAGATCCTAACGCCGATCGTCTGGCACGTGAATTGGCCGCGAGAACCGGGGAGACATTGACGGAAGCGATCGTCACGTCGCTGCGGGAGCGGCTCGACCGGGAGAAGAAGAGAACACGCCGGCGAGGGTTGGCCGAGGAGCTCGGCGAGATTGGCCGTCGATGCGCGTCGCTGCCGGTGATCGATGCTCGCACGCCCGACCAGATCCTGGGCTACGACAAACGCGGACTGCCACGCTGATGGTTCTCGACACTTCGGCCCTTCTGGCGATTCTGCTCGACGAACCGGAGTCGGAGGCCATCCGGAATGCAATCGAGGCCGATGCCACGAGGCTTCTCTCCGCGGCATCTTTGCTCGAGACCGCGATGGTCATCGAGACACGTTTTGGCGATCACGGGGGCCGCGAGCTCGACTTGCTGCTCTCGCGCGGTGCGATCGAGGTTGTCGCTTTCGATCGCGAACAGGCCAGCCAGGCGCGTCTCGCGTATCGTGCGTGGGGGAAGGGCAGGCATCCCGCTGGCCTGAACTTTGGTGACTGCTTCTCTTACGCGCTCAGTAAGACCTCTGGTGAACCGCTCTGCTTCAAAGGGAAGGACTTCGCGCAGACTGACGTTCAGCGGGTTCGTCTCGTCTGACGCATCAGGTCGCGGTTCGAATCCCGTCGCCCGCTCGCCTCTCATGAGGCCTGTCGGTGCGGGGCTGTCGGTGCGGGGCACGGCTCGGCATTCGTGATCGAGCTACACTCGTTGGTATGTCCGACGAAACCTACTCGCTTGTCGCGATCGTTTCCTCGCTGGCTCTGATGGCGGTCCTCTGGCTGAGGTTCCGCCAAGGGCGCATCCTGCGGCGGCTGATGCGCTCCCTGACCGACGAACAGATCACAGCGGCTGGGCTCGACGTCCGCCAGATCCGCGCGCGATTCGGGCCGTACGATGGGAAACCATAGCATCATGTGCTTCCCAAGCTCTTGGTCGCGGGTTCGAATCCCGTCGCCCGCTCCAATAGATAAAGCACTTACCACGGCATAGACGACTTCGAATTCATCGATAAGGCTCGCCTCCATGGTGCTTTGGTAGAATCTTTCCACCAAGGCTATGAATATCAAGAATGACAAGGTGGAGCGATTGGCCGAGGAGCTCGCGCACATGACGGGCGAGACCAAGACTGCAGCGATCCTCCGTGCTCTGGAAGAGCGCAGGGAACGAATCGCCCTGGGACCGTCAGGAAAGCCTCGGTTAGCGCAGGCACTGGATTTCCTTGAGAGAGAAACCTGGCCTAACATTCCGCGAAAACTTCTGGGGCGTCGTGTTACCAGGAGAGAGCGCGAGCGGATTCTCGGATACGGAAAAGGTGGAGTGTGATCATCGACAGCTCGGCAATCCTGGACGCGGACTTCGCCGGAATTGGCTCACCGACGGCTGCCGAAACTGGTTTGGTTTTGACGGGGCGCCTGAACCATAACGCCACGGGATCGCTGCTTCGCTTTTTCCAGGAGACCGGGATCGAGATCGTGCCGTTTACCAATCTTCATTGGCAGCGTGCAATCGACGCGTACGCGCGATTCGGCAAGGGTCGCCATCCTGCCGCCTTGAACTTCGGTGATTGCATGACCTATGCGACGGCGGCTCTGGCCCGGCAGCCTCTTCTCTGTCGCGGCGAAAACTTCCGGAAAACCGACCTGGAGCTCGTATAGAAGCGCACGTCGTGGCAGTTTTTGGTTCTGCTGCGGTTCCCGGTTGGCCTGCCGTCGTGCCGCTCCCTGCTGATCCGGGTTGGAAGCACGACTACGCCGCCAGCGTGCGCAGACTGATTCGTGACGGAGTCGATGCGCCACTGGCGAATCTGTTTGTTCACGATAAGTGACGGTTTGCGCGCCGTAGATCGATGAGCAGACCGACGGCGCGGTCGTAGCTCGCGGGCTGTTTCGTCGCAAGCCCTTTCTTTTTGAATTGGAAGCAGCATTTTAGCGACGCGTGGATGCGTGTGGCTCGTCCGACAATCGAAGCCTCACTTCGACGGCGACGTCGCCTTCACCAGCTTCGGTTTACGCACGGCGGGGCGGTGGATCTCCTGTTTCATAGTTGGGCGGGCGGTCTTCTCGATGGGTTCGATCGACACGGCCTTTCCGCTCTTTGCGGAGCGGTAGAGGGCGGTCACGATGCGGACGTCGGCGAGGCCTTCCCATCCCGAGGGCTCGGGGTCGCGGTTGTGGAGGATGCAGTCGGAGAAGTAGAGGAGCTCGGGTGCGAATTGGTCGCGTTGGGCGTAGGTCTTGAGGTTTTCGCGTTCTCCGATGGTGAGGTGTCGCTTCAGTTCCAGTGCGTATTCATAGGCGGGGTCGAGGGCGAGGTTGCCTTTGGTTCCGACGATCTGGTATCGCGCGACGAAGGATGTGCCGAAATTGCAAATGAAGGTTGCGAGGCGGTCGCCGGGAAAGCGGAGAAGGCCACCCATCATCTCTTCTGTTTCCGCGAAGCGTTTCTGATCA
>Ga0075428_100009093_pt1 | contig 11026 bp, 18 predicted proteins | sample RhiMetdeltSRZDD2_FD_75291 | JGI IMG/M metagenome (GOLD analysis project Ga0075428, IMG submission 75291) | Populus rhizosphere microbial communities from Tennessee, USA - Rhizosphere MetaG P. deltoides SRZDD2 | ecosystem: Host-associated > Plants > Roots > Rhizosphere > Soil | place: USA... | reverse complement strand
CGACATCGACGCTGCGATTCGCTCGCAGCTGGACAAGCACGAGCAGCACGACATCGACGCGGCATGATGCCTGACCCGACGACGCTGTATCTCGCGGGCTTTGGTCTCGCGGTATTGGCCGGAGCCAGTTGGTATGTTCGCCATCGCAAATGAGACGCTTCCTCGTGGATACCGCGCTTGTCATCCTGGCCGCGCTCGCCGGTGTGGCCATCCAGACCACGATCAGGCGCGCGGCAGGTAGCTGAGCGGCCGGCGCAGAGCGGCACCACCTGAGCGCCGACTCGGCAACGGCAGCCGTTGACATCGCAGTCGGCACGGGCATACGTTCCGCAGGCGGGCCAGGGCGGGCTCACTTCGACGTCTCGCCCATCAACGGGTGAGCCGTTCTGCCCCACTTGGGAAGGAACCCAAGACCGGACTGAGCCGCTCTGGCCCCAGGTACACTGCACCCCCGCTGCTGCTCGCTTTCACCTCCGCGTCTACTCGGGCCCGTCGTTCAACTGCACATCAATCCAGCGCCGCGCCCAGGTCTCGCCAGCAGTCTCAGCAAGCTCCGGAGTGAGCTTGAGGCACGTGACGATGTCCACGTGCGACGGGTCCCGTGAGCGGATCCGGCGAATCGTCACCGTCGCGTTCCACCGGAAGCCACTGGCGACGGCCTCGACTTCGATCCGGTAGCCGCGATAGTCGGGGATGACCGTCACGACGGCCGCTCGTTCGCATCCTGTCGTTCGTCCTTCGTAGCCATCCCTGAGTCAATCGGCAGATGTTTCCATATCGAAGGTTTTATGACCGCTTGCCTATAGCGTCTGATTGCCGCCTCCGCATACGCTCGCGACTCCTCGACTTCCGAGGATCGCAACAAACCAAGGGGGCTTAGTATGGAGCGATCGTCCCCCGCCCGATTGGCCTCCGATATTCGGCGACTCCTTGAAGGGCAACATCCTCTCTCGTGCCGCGAGCCGCTGACTTGTTGCGACGCTTGCTTGGCTTTGCAGTTCGGAGTCAGCCTTGAGGAAGCAGCCGAAGCCGCATCGAAGTTGGCCGTCGAACCTGGCTTTCAGCGCCGACCCGACAAGTGCGAGATGTGTAAACGCACGGTGAACATCACCTCACTTGCATCCGGAATGCGCCGCGTAAAAAGCCGCGCGCGGGGGCGGGCGATGGCTCAGGATGTCTCCGAGATCATCCTGGCAAAAATCAGCGCTGGCGCTCTGCCCCGCCCGGTTGACGGCTCGCGCAAGTCCTATGTGGGTAAAGGCACCAATCGGACCTGTGACGGCTGTGACCAGCCGATTACGCAGGAAGATGTCGAACACGAAGTTGACGTCGCCGACAACTGCACGTTGCGGTTCCATCAAGAGTGCTTCATCGTCTGGCAGGCCGCCGTTAATACCTGACTCCGTTCGTCGCCGTCCAAGCGCCTCACCGTCTCGGCGTGCGGCTTGTCACAAGCGAACAGCCGGAGGATCCGACCCTCGGCGTTGTGGCGACCATCGACGGCGATGGCGTTGACCTCGATGCGGAAGCCGCGGTATTCGGGGACGACGATCATGGCATACCATCACCGCGTCGGACCATCGTCTGTCCTTTTAATCCTGCGACGGGCTTCACCGCCGTTCGACGGCGTGGAATTGAGCCTCGAGAACGGAGCCGATTCTCGCGAAACTGAGATTCACGATGATAGCCGCTGCCTTGGTGAGCGCCTCAGCTCGCTCCCCGGCCGGCACCTCACCCGCCGCGCGCACAATCGTGTCTACGGTCCCGCTGACAATTTGAAGTAGCTCATCTTTCGCGGGCATCTGCTGCGGTGCAGCGGCGCACAGAGCGATATAGCGTTGCTGCCCGTCAAGAATCGTGTGCGTTACGGTGGCGAGCAAATCTTCTGGCGTCATCTCTTCCTTCTCAGTACGGTCGCCTGATCATCGTGTTCTCCCTGCCCGGCAGTGGCGGCCGCGCGGGACCGCTTCTACTCAGTGACCTGTTTCAGCAGCACCTTCAAACTTTCCACGTGTGCGGGGCACAACATCGTGTCTCTGTCCGCATCCATCACCCCCGCTGGCTCCAGTAACGAATACTTCGATATGACGAGCGACCGCCAGCCTTCGGGGACCAGACCGGCTTCTGCCGTTGCGTTACAGCCGCCCCATCCGCACAACACGCCCGCAATATCGCTAGGTCTGAGTAATTCGCCCCGCGGTGGCTTCTTCTTCATTCCAGGAGCTCCCCCACCGGCACGCCGAGGGCGCGAGCCAGGCGCTTCAGGACGTCCAGTGATGGGTTATGGTGACGAACCTCTTTCGGTTGGCCCTGTCGGTTAGAAGGCTCGAGCTTGGCGATATAGCCCTGGGAGACACCGGAGCGCTTGGCAAGCTCTTTCTGCGTCATGCCTCGCTTCTCCCGTAACTGTTTAATCACAGTGCCGAGTCTCCGGGGCGACATTAACATTCGTAAACGAATATTGTCAAACGCATCGACCTCTCTCTCATCATTGCTCTCATTTACGGTCAGCTGCCCTCGACGAAGCCGCACCTGGGACAGCGCGGCCCGGCCTCGCGTCAACATGGTATTCGCGCACGACGGGTGGCGCCACGGGTTCGGTCGTTCTCATTGGCACACGTGCTGCAAACAGAAAACGCTTAATGGACCGCAAGCTCTTCATCGTCGAGCGTGGCAATGCACAGCTCTTTCTCACGCTCAGTAAAATTCTCCGAGACGAGCTGGACGTGGAAGTCATCTACGATCGGCGTCGACGCGACCAGCCGGAGTTGCGACCGGCCGCGGAGCGTCGCGTTCCGTCGGAGGTCGACCAGCGCCTCCGAGCCGAGGGATACGCGGTCGTGCGGCTGAATAGCGACGACCTCTCCGGTGGCAACGTCCGTTGGTCTTAGTGAGCACCGTCTCCGAACACTGAGGGACGCGCCAGAGCGCCAAGCTAAAAGCCAGTCGCGTTGACGCGCGTTCGGTAATCTGGGTCGGTGTCGACCCAATCGCTGCCGGCTGTGACCCCGATGGGATTCACGTGTCCCTCTCGATCTCTATCATCTGACTTCTCACGTTTACGCGGCGGCCCCCCGCCATTCTGAGACACACGAGTAAGGCGAGGTTCTGTAGGGTCGGAAGGATGTCGTTCTCGGCGTGATTGTCTAGGAACGCGCGAGAGACGAATACACGATGCACGACCTTGCCCGAGGCCTCATCGACGTGTTGGAAAAACTGCGAGTCACGCTCCGGGGCTGACCGATCGTAGACGGAGCATCCGATGAAGGACTCCTCCAGGAATCCCGAAATGAGCGAAACTTTACGCTGATCGACTTCCATCGACGTACTTGGGCTTCCCTGACAATAGAGCGAGATCATGGAGAGCCGGCTGCGCGATCCGGTGTATCGTGATCTCGCTTGAACGACTTATTGGCCCCGGCGTTGCACTCGTAGCGCAGACGAACGGCGGGCCGCGTCGGACGCGCCGACCGCGCGCCCCTAAAAGCACCGTCACCGCGCTGGCTCGGGCCCGTCGTTCAACCAGACGTGGCAGATGAGGCCTATCGACACGGTGCGCCGACTGCTCGTCGATGCTCCAGGGATAGCGATATGTGACGCTTGCCTCGCGCACTCCTGCTCTATCAGCCTGGGCGAGATCCGAGCGATCACTGCCGTGCTCCTGAACAGTGCCGGCTTTGACCGCCGCGATCGTTGTTGGAGCTGTAGCCGCAACGTCAAAGCCCTCCTGTTCCGAGCGAAGTGCGTTCATTGCAGCCTGCTCATCGAGTCGAGGGATATGGCGGTGGTTATCGGGGCAGATATGTTCCACGCCGCATGCCGGAGAGTGCTTGATTCTCGAGGGGCGATCCGTGCATCCGGAAAGCTGAAGCGAAGATCACTACGCCTCATTGACGAGTCTGTGCGTCGGATGCGCGCACAGTAACCGTGCAGGGTCACCGTTTCGGAGCATTAGCCACCGCGCTGCTGCCCGTACATCTGCCACAGAAGGACACACCTAACGTGAAACCTGAAGCTGCGGCCGTCACGAGCCTCAACCGCGTACTCCATCTCCGCGAGGATCGGCATGTCGCAGCCGTCGCAAATCTGGCCCGCGCCGGAGCCGACAAACGTTATCCCGCCGGCATCACGCAGCGTGGGCAGCGTGCCCGCCGTCAGCTTCTCGCGGATTTTCTCGGCCGCGCCCCGCGAAGACGGCATGTCCCCCCTATGTGAAGGACCGACAGGCTCCCAGCGTCAGTGGCCAGCCGCGAAGTGTAGCGCACCGCTGAATCAATTCCACCAGCCGGCCCGTGCAATATGACCGCGCAGCTTCATCGCCTTGACGAACTCGTGCTTTATCACTGGCCACGCCTCGGGAGCCCACGTCTCCGTCAGCATCGTGCGGATCAGGAGTTCGATGCGCGCGTAGGGGAGCAGAAAGGGCAGGCGGTCAAGGCCGGGAAACCACTTGTCGCGCCAGCGGCTTAAGGAGCTGCGGAGAGAGATAGATAGGGAACTGGCACAGCGCAAAGTAAAGCCACGTCAGCTCGGGTAAGAGGTTCCCGGTCGCTGCCACCATCAGCCCCATGTTGCGTTGCGACGCCATCAGCCCGAGGGCAAACGCACGTTCTGGGCCGGTACCAGCCAAGACGAGCGCCGTGAGCCCGAGCATGGCATAGCAGACGGCGAAGGCGAGCGCGGCGAGGCCGAGCATCACGAGCGGTCGGGCCAGGATCTGCGCGGCGAGGTGCTCCATTACCGCGCCAACGAACACGAACACGAGCAGGATGTTTATCCCGTCGATTTTGTCTTTGTAACGGGTGATCGCGGCGATACCTACCACGCGCCGGATCCCGATCGCCACAAGCGCCGAGCCGGCGAGGATCGAGACCAACTTCACGCCGAGCACGAACGGCGGCAGTGTCAACGCCGGCCCAATGAAGACGTACGCGAACAATGGCGCCGTGAATGGCGTCAGCGTTGAGCTCGCGACGAGCGTGACCAGGACGAGTGTGGCGTCAAGGCCCATTAGCGAAGCGAAGGCCGGCGCTGCCATCATCGGCGACGCCACGGTTTGAAGCATGAGGGCCAGGAAGAGGTCTGGCGATCGCGTGCGGAGTCCGATGGCGAGACCCGCGACTCCGAGGAGAGCGGGGATCGCGAGCATTGTCCAGGCCGTTACGAAGACGATTAAGCCCGGCTGTCCGAGGTGGATCCGAAGCGCCGTTGTATCCACGCGGAGGAACGCGATACAGAGCAGAGCAAAGATCGCCGCCGGCACGAACGGCTTGACCAGCGCGTCGAGGGGAGGTGCCGCGATGCCGATGAAGATGACCGCAGCGATCGCCCGTGTCCCCTGGCGGCCAAGCCACGCCAATGCGGCCGCCGGCAAGGTGATCGCGGACATCAATAGCGGGCGAGCGCCGAGACATCGACGTGAGCATCATTGGAGCGCGAGCCCGCGGAGGCGAAGGCAAAGCACGTCCGACTGCAATGACTACTCAATGACCTGATCTGCCCGCAGCAACAGGGACGGCGGGATGGTGAGGCCGAGGGCCTTCGCGGTCTTGAGGTTGATGACGAGCTCGAACTTAGTTGGCCGCTCGATCGGGAGGTCGCCAGGTCTCGCTCCCTTGAGGATGCGATCGACGAAGCTCGCCGAGCGTCGATACATATCTCGGATATCGACTCCATACGACATGAGGCCGCCATCTTCCACGTACTGCCGGAACTCATACAAGGCCGGCAGCCGATTGGTGTCAGCAAGCTTTATCAGGGCGCGGCGGTGGGCACTAAAGAATGGACTCGGGAGGATATGGATCGCTTGGGCGCGGCCGGTGCGCGCGGCCTGAAACGCGCCTTCGAAGTCGCCAGGCTGCCTAACCTCAATAAGACGCGCGTCGAGGCCGAGTTGCGTCGCAGCGTCTACAGCAGCCGTCGCAGTCAGTCGGGCCCCGGGGTTGCCTGCGTCCTTCAGCAAAACCAGCCGGGAGATGCCGGGGATCGCCTCGGTTAGGAGTTGCACCTGTTTGGCGCCGATCTCCTCGTACTGAGACGCGACGCCGGTGATGTTCCCACCAGGCCGAGAAAAGCTTGCGACAAACCCGGCCTTCACTGGATCAACCAAGAGGGCAAGGATCACGATAGGGATGGCATTCGTCGCCTGTTGAGCCGCTCGGACCCCTGGACTTCCTGACGCGCCGATGACATCGCATCTAAGCCGAACCAGGTCCGCGGCAAGCGACGGAAGGCGGTCAGGGTTCCCCTCGGCCCAGCGGTAATCGATCGTGATGGTTCGGCCTTCGATCAAACCGAAATCTTTCAGTCCCTCGCGGAATCCATTGAGCAACGCGCCTTCGGTCTTAGAGTCTGAATTGCCTAAGAAGCCAAGCCGCGGTGACGCCATGGCGGCGAGCTGCGCCCCCGCGCCCGGCGCCACAGCGAGACCTACGCCCAGGCCAGCGATGAACGCGCGGCGGTTCACTCGATGACCTGATCCGCCCGCGCTAGCAACGACGGCGGGATCGCCCGCAATCTTTCGATCCACGCGCGCGCCGCCGAAATGGCGTCGCGTGCATTGAGGTGTGCCGCGACTCGCGCTGCGTTCTCATAGTACCCGCGGCTCGCCAACACTTTGTTGATGGCGGCTACGAGTTTGGGCTCCGTGAGATCGTGTCTCGCAATCACTTCCGCTGCTCCAAGAGCCGCCGCACGGGCCGCCACACCGGGCTGATCGCGGTCCCAGGGAACCAACACCATTGGCACGCCGTAGTAGAGCGCCTTCGTCACGACGCCGTGCCCTCCGTGGCTCACCAGAAGGCAGCTGCGTGACAACACCGCAGCATGGGACACGAACCGCTCTATCCGCGCGTTGGCCGGCACGGAGCCGAGCTCCTCGCGCGGATGGGTAGGGGAGAGCGTTACGAGAACGCGGACGGCATGCGCGGACAAGGCCTGGAGAGCCGTGCGCGCCAGCGTCATTTCCTCCGGCTGGGGAGCTGAGCTTAAGGTGACCAGTACCCACGGCGGTCCCGGCACGGCGAGGTACGTCGGTACCTGGTGGGATGGCTCCCACCACAACGGCCCCACGTAATGGTGATGCCGCGGTAAGGACGGCGGCGGCGGATCGAATAGCTCGTCAGTCCCATGTACGAGCAGGTCCGCATCCTCAATCGATTGGCCAAAGAGCTGCCAGTAATGCGCGGCTCGTCCAACGTAGTCCACATCTGGGGAGCGGACGCTGTCGCGGCCAAAGTAAAACCCCGGATTGACGCAACACCATTGGACTCCACAGGCGGCCTTGGTCAGTCGGGCAAGCTCCGAGGTGAAGATCTCGCTCACTACGAGCCGCGGCCGAAAATCGTCCACGAGGGCTCGGACCTCCGGCAAACAGACGTCGGCCCACGGCCGAAAGGGCGCAGGTCCAACGGCGCCTTCGGCTCGCCACTTCGCCATGAACGTGCCTAGAGATGCTGCTGCGGTGACAACCTCCACCCGCATGCCGGCCGAACCGAACTCCTCAGCGATGGAGTCGTCGCCGAAACACCGGACATCGTGACCGGCCTGATGCAGCCCGACAGTAACCGCCGCAAGGGGCGGCCAATTCCCTCCACCATAGGCGGTGCCAAGCACTAGGATCCGGTCGCGGGACGCCATCACACTCGCGTGAGGAGATCTTCGCGCAGCACTACTCAATAACCTGATCCGCCCGCAGCAGCAGCGACGGCGGAATGGTGAGCCCGAGGGCTTTGGCCGTCTTCAGGTTAATCACGAGCTCAAGCTTGGTGGGCTCTTCTGTCGGAAGATCGGCCGGCTTCGCGCCATTCAGAATCTTGGCCACGTAACGTCCGCAGCGTCGCCAGCTGTCAGCGACGTCTGCGCCGTAACACATTAGACCGCCGGCTTCGGCGAACTCCCTGTGCGCGGAGAGAGCTGGGAGACGATATTTTTTCGCGAGATCGGCGATGCGGCTTGCGTTGACGTAAAAGAACGGGCTTGCGGGAAACAGGACAGCGCCCACTCCGTCACGGGCCGCTGTGGCGACAGCATCATCGAGCTCGGTAGCGGAGACGAGCTCCACAATCTGAAGGCGCAGACGCAATCCTTGTCCACCACTCTCGAGTTCACTTAGAAGGGGGATCCGATATTGTGGACTCTGCCTAAGCGTTGGTGAGAGCACGACGCCTACACAGGATAGACCAGGAACAGCAGCTTTAAGCAGTTCGAGCTGCTTAGGTTCAAGGAACCGTTGAGTATGCGTCGTGCCCGTTGCGTTACCGCCGGGCCGAGCTAGACTCTCGATCAAACCAACTTCAACGGGTTGCCCGACACCCTCGAAAACTATCGGGATTGTTTTTGTGGCGCGCTTGGCTGCAAGCGCACTTAGATTCGCTCCCGCTGCGAAAATTACATCGACGTTGAGGCGCACCAACTCTTCGGCGAGGAGATCGAGACGTTCGACCCGCTCCTCGGCCCATCGATATTCAATCCTCAGATTCTGACCCTCGACGTACCCCATCTCGCCGATGGCGCTGCGAAATGCGTGAAAGATGCGGTGAGTTTTCCAATGCGAGCCACCATATGTCAGCACGCCGAGGGTGTACACCCGGCTCTCTCGCTGCGCCTCGACGGCGAGCGGCACGGCGAGCACGGCTCCGAGGCCAGTAACGAACGCGCGGCGGTTCACTCTATGACCTGATCCGCGCGCTGCAGGAGCGACGGCGATATGGTCAGCCCGAGCGCCTTCGCGGTCTTCAGGTTGATGACTAACTCGAACTTTGTCGGCTGTTCAACGGGAAGGTCTCCGGGTTTGGCGCCCTTGAGGATCTTGTCCACATAAATAGCCGCGGATCGGAACATCTCCAAGAGGTTCGGTCCGTAACTCACGAGACCTCCGGCCTCCGCCGACCTCAATCCGTAGACCGTTGGCAGTCGGCTTGCCGCCGCGAGGCTGACAATCCTCGCTCGATGTGTGCTGAACACCGCGTCGTCTAGGACCAAAAGCGCACCCGCGCGTTTGTCCCTTGCAGCTTGGAATGCCGGTTCGAGTTCAGCCGCGTGCCGAGCGTCCAGGCGTTGAAGGGCTATGCCCAACGTCCTCGCGGCGTCCTCCGTCGCTTTCATCTGATCTACCAGGCCTGGATTGGCTGGATTCGAGAGAACGGCGATGCGCGAAACGCCGGGAACGATCTCTCTCAGAATCTCCAGCCGTTTGCCAATGTATTCGTCGCCGATGATCGTCTGACCTGTAATGTTTCCGCCTGGCCGAGCGAGGCTCGCCACAAGACCGAGCTTGACGGGATCGCCACTCGCGGCCATGACGATGGGCGTTGTCCTGGTGGCGCGCTGAGCGGCCTGGGCGCCGGGAGTGCCCTGGGTCACCAGGACGTCCACCTTACTCCGAACCAACTTGGTGGCCAGTTCGTACAGATCCGGAATGTGATCTGACCCTCGCGGCTCGATCGCGATGTTCTGACCGTCGACGTAGCCGCGCTCCCGCAGTCCCTGCCGAAGCGCGGCCACTCGCGGGTCGGCATCGGCGAGCGAACCGGACAACACCATGCCGACCCTCGGCGTCTTCCGCGGTTGCTGCGCCCCGGCGGCGCGCGGCGCGGCGAGCATTGCTCCAAGGCCAGCGACGAAGGTGCGGCGGTTCATCGCTCGCGCGATGCTAGCGCCCATGGCCAGAACGAACAAGGTCCCAATAGCGCGCGCCGAGCGCGGGTCACGACCGCTGCGGTGACTCCACCGGCCGCTCGATCCGGGCGCCACACGCGACACGGGCCAACCACGCGCCCTCGTCCGTTGCACCGCCGTCGCGATCGCCGCAGAGCCGGTGTTCGAGGAAGAAGGCGTCGAAGTCCAGCAGTAGCCGGTCGCTCATCGCGTGGCAGCTAACCTCCACGCCTCTTGGCGATCCACGCAGCAATGAGGCCGAGAAGTACACCAGCAATGACGACGGCGACGGCGAATCCGATAAGGCCCAGCCCAAACCGCTGAAGGTCCGTCACTCGATGACCTGATCCGCCCGCAGCAGCAGCGAGGGCGGGATGGTGAGGCCGAGGGCCTTGGCGGTCTTGAGGTTGATGACGAGCTCGAATTTCGTCGGCTGTTCGACGGGGAGATCGGCGGGCTTCGCGCCTTTGAGAATGCGGTCCACGTATCCGGCTGCTTGCCGTGCCATCTCGCTTTGACTAGGGGTGTAGGCCAAGAGTCCGCCCGCGTCCACAAACTCTCGCATCCCGTGCACCGTTGGTAAGCGATTCTTGAGTGCAGCCTCCGCAAGCTGCGCTCTATGGATATAGGCAGGTACACTCGGAAAAACGATGACGCCATCTGCGCGGCGTTCAGCACCGACGCGCAACGCCGATTCATAACCTTGGCCATCATAGGCATCGACAAAGTCGAGTTGTGTGTGCACCCGTGCAGCGGCCGTATCCAGACTTGGACGCGCGCTAGCAAGCGAAGTCGCTATCGTGGAGTCCCACAAGAGAAGAATGCGCTTCGAGCGAGGGCGCAACTCGACCAGAAGTTGAAGCCATTTCGTGGTGAGTTCCCCAGATGAATACCCTACTCCAGTCACGTTCCCACCGGGATGCGAGAAGGATTCCACGAGGCCGGTCACAACGGGGTCGCCACTCGTTCCTATCACAATCGGTATGCTTGACGAAGCACGCTTTGCGGCCGCAACCGCAGGCGTACTCCACGCCACGATCATGTCTACGTTTGTCGCCGTGAGATCCCGGGCAAGTTGTTCAAGCCGCTCGGGTTTACCTTCGGGCCAGCGTCGCTCAAAGATCAGATCCCGGCCCTCAGCGTAACCAAGCTCCTTGAGGCGGTCGCGGAACACCCGAAAGAGTCGCTCGTCGCCCGGATCAGTCCGACTTGACCCTGGCCCAAGTAGACCAATGCGCGGCACCTTCCTCGCCTGCTGCGCCTTATACTCCTGCGCGCTGGCCGTGGCGCCGAGTGGCGTCAACGCGATGACGGAGCCCGTGATGAAACGGCGACGCGATATCACCGTGCGTCCTCCCGGGCGCAGCAG
>Ga0075428_100009092_pt1 | contig 11027 bp, 6 predicted proteins | sample RhiMetdeltSRZDD2_FD_75291 | JGI IMG/M metagenome (GOLD analysis project Ga0075428, IMG submission 75291) | Populus rhizosphere microbial communities from Tennessee, USA - Rhizosphere MetaG P. deltoides SRZDD2 | ecosystem: Host-associated > Plants > Roots > Rhizosphere > Soil | place: USA... | reverse complement strand
CTTGTTTCGACCGATGAAGAAAAGGGTCTTCTCACAATAAAGGATAAGAAGACCGGCGAAGTCATTACTGTAAACTTCGAGGATGTAAAAGACGGCAAGGTCACCTTGAAGAAGGACGGCGAGGACGAGGTGACGTTCGAGGCAAAGGGCGATGAATCGAAAGGTTCCCTTGTGGTTAAGAGCGCGGAAGGAACAGCGAAGTTTGGCAGCGGTTCGGTCGAACGGCTCCCCGACTGGCTTCCTGCTTATCCCGACGCAAAGACTGAAGGCAGCTACTCGGCGCAAAACACCGAGGGTGAAAGCGGCGGTTTCCATTTCCTGACAAAGGACCCACCAAACAAGGTGATCGAATTTTATCGGGAGAGCCTGGAGAGGGCCGGTCTAACCGTAACCACAAACCTTGTGCAGCAGAGCGGCAGGGCAACCGGCGGGATGGCTGCGGGCGAGGACTCGAACAAGAAACGTAGCGCTTACGTCAATGCGGTGGTTGGCGATGACGGCACTCGGGTAAACGTCGCGTTCACTACGAAACGGTAGACTTCAGTCTGCGCTTGCTCGGACAGGGCAACCTGAATGACAACCCACCGAAAGCGCGATCAACAACTGCGCGGCAAAGTAAGTCGTCATGATGAGCGCGCCTGCTAAGCGGAATCGGCCGTTGAAGCGATCAATCGCAATCATTGAATCGGAGGCGACGAACAGGATCGCACCAATCGCAGCCAGCGCCGCCCCCCGACTTCTCTCCTCCGCCCATCTGCACAGTGCCTGCCAGGCCATCAGAAGAACAACTGCAACATAAATTAATACAGGCAGTTTCATATCTCCCAGGTTTGGAAACAGGAACCAGAGCATCACAAAGCCGTAGGCAACACACGCCAGTCCGAACAAGATGGATAACAAACTTGTTGGCCGAGTTCTGAAGGCCCCAATGTAGAAGATGTGCGCCACCAAAAAACTCACCAGACCAAAAACAAACTGGTCCGAAGGAAGCATCAGGAATATGTCACCGGCCAGCGAAAAACAAAGCCCCGCGACAATCAGGTAGCGATAACTGTCGCGCTTACTGGCTCGGATCAGCGCGATCCCTATTATGAAGACCATCGTCAGCGGCTTAAAGATGTAGACGATTGTCCGAGGGCCTAGGTATTGCGATGCGATCTCAATTGCGCCCGAAGCGGCTGCAAGGACGCTCAACACGAGTATCATTCGCGAGCTCGGTTGGTGTGGTCTGGCGTTATCGAATGCGTTTACCTTTCGATCAGTCGATCAGCCTCTCCGCCTATGCTCATCCAGCGCGGCCCCCAGACGTTCGAGACCGCCCGCCAGCATCTCAGATTCACAGGCGATGCCTATTCGAATATGATCGGGCATCTCGAAAAACTCTCCCGGTACTACTGACGTCTCATATTTCTCGCGAAGCAGCGAACACAGCTCACCAACTCGTCCTTGTCTGACCTTTGGCGCGACGACGGTTCCGAATCCCGGCCGGATCGTTTCGAGATCGTCACGCGAATCAAGAAATTGATCGAGCAGCGGACGGTTCTTTTTAAGCAACTCCGACGCACGCGCGGCGATCACGTCTAGCTTGTTTAGGGCAATCACACTCAAGCGCTCGGGGGCATGCGCCGGGACGTTTCCAAAGAGATCATTCAACCGCCAGATCTTATGAGCCAGCTCGGGATCCGTAAGTATCCAACCACATCGCAAACCGCTCAACCCGTAAGCTTTTGTGAGACTACCGGTCGCTACGAATTCGGGTCCCAGGTGAAAGGAAGATCCAGGGAAATCATCGAAAAGAGCTTCGAGATAGACCTCGTCAACCAACACTCGCGCCCCAACTCGCCGGGCGACTTCTCCAATCTGACGCAGCGTATCATTGTCGATGAGAACGCTGCTGGGGTTGTGCATATTGGTGATGACAATAAGTCTGGTGCGATCGGTTACTACGCGTTCAATCTCTGCCGGGTCGACGCGAAATCCTTCTTCGAATCGGCGCTCGAATCGCTTGACGCTGGCGCCAAGGAAGGCTGCCGCTGCCGGGAGAGGATCATAAGCGGGGCGCTCGACGACCACCTCATCTCCAGGCTCGAGGATCGTTGCCATCGCCAGGAAATTCGCCATCGAGGTTCCCGTAGCGGCAACGACGTTTTCGGTTGTCACCCCACACTTGGACGCAAGCGCCTGTTGAAGCGGCTCGTAACCATACCAGCTCGGTCCGCTCAACTCGATGTCTTCCGTCGTCGCTCCCAGTTCGGCAAACGGATAATGAATAACCCCGCTCGCCGCAAGGTTGAATTTGGCTTGAGAGCGAGTCTTAGCCCACTCGATATAGTCCGATCGTTTTCCACGAGTCATTTCAACCACGGCTGTTTCTCCATCGCCAAAAGAAATACACCGGTATCCCGGCGATGAGTATCGCCACACCGATCAGGCTGTTTTTGGGCGACTTGTAAATCGCGCTCGCAGCAACCATCCACTCCGCGGCGATGAACAAGATTATCACGAGCGTGCTGACCTGCAGCCGATAACCCGACGAGACCGCCGGCTCGTTGTTCTGCCCACGCTTGCGCAGCGCAAACAGACAAGCCGCGGTCAAACCGAAGAAAATTGAATCAATCGAAACAACATAGTCGAGTATTTGCTCGTACTTGCCGGAGGTCGCGATTACGATCGCCAGCGCGCCCTGCAGCGCTATCGCCACCACCGGCACTCTTGCGCGTGGATGCAGCCACGCAACTCGCTTGAAGAAGAGCCCGTCATCAGCCATCGCAAAATATACTCGTGGCGCTGTGAGCATCCCCTGGCTCAAGAAGCCGAGCGTCGAGATCGCGATCCCGACAGCAATTATTTTCCGGCCTTTTTCCCCAAGCGCCAACCACATCACCTCGGAAGCAGGGGTCGTCGCGTTGGCAAGACCGTCGACTCCAAGCGCATTCAGGCACACAAGATTCACCAACAGATAGAGGACGATTACTCCCGACACTCCAATCAATAACCCGCGCGGCAAGTTCTTTCGCGGTTCGCGCATTTCACCGGCAACAAAGCTCGAGGTCTGCCAACCACCATAGGCAAAGAGCACCGGTACCATCGCAGCGCCAAACGCGGTGATCAGTGAAAGGTTTCCGGATGAGTGCGCCATCGGCTCGCTTCCACTCAGCGCCGCCGCCTCCCGATCCACGGTCAGTCCAAACACAATCAATGCGACTATTGCCAGGATCTTAAGCACCATCAGCGCATTCTGAACACTGCTTCCGGCTCGTACGCCAACGCAGTTAATCAGCGTCAATGCGCCAAGGGCGATAGCAGCAACGATCCAATCCGAGATCTGCAGACGGGTGAGGTCGAGGAAGTATCTGGCAAACGTTATCGCGACCGCGGCCATCCCTCCACTCTGCACGACCAACAACAGAGTCCAGCCATAAATGAACGCGGCGGCAGGATGAAAGGCTTCGCGGATATAGGCGTACTGGCCGCCAACCTGCGGCCTCAACGCCGCCAGCTCCGCATAAATAAAGGCCCCGCCAAGTGCGATCAGGCCCCCGACGGCCCAGGCTCCAAGGATCAACAATGGTGTGTGGACCTGCCGGGCTACGACGTAGGGATTCATGAAGATGCCGGAACCGATGATCCCACCCATCACGATCATCGTCGCATCGAACAACCCGAGCCGCCGCGCAAGATTAGGGGCTGCATCCGATGTTGGATTCAGTTTGTCTCCCTTTGTTGGGTTGAGACAGATTTCAAACCAGTTAAGATTTGCTTGTGGTCTGCAATCGTTCCCGCATACGCATCTGCCATTTCGTGCGAGGCGTATCTTCCTCTTCAAACTGGCTGAGCACCTCGCGAAGCGTTTCCCCGCCGATCTGCCGGGCCTTTAGATAGAGCAATGCAGTAAGCGTTGCGATAAACGGCACAATTAGCACATTGAGCATAACGACAATTGTCGACGTCACACGCCCGGCGATTTCGGGTGCGTTTGGAGTCTTTGACATCTTTAAAGCGAAGGCGACCGGAAGAGCTACGATCGAAGTGGCGATAAAGGGGATAGCCCACTGGCACAGGAGAATCACAATAACGGACCACCTGCATCGTTTCACAAGCGCCTTCGATCGCTTTAAGGCTGCCCGCCCTTTTAGTCCTTCCATCATTACCACCGGGGCCGCGAGCGAGTAGTTTATGAACATGATGACTGCCGGGATCACCAACAGTATTAATCCGAGAATCAATCGTATCGATGAGATCACAAGTGTGACCAGTAGGGCCTTCAATCTTTTCTTTACCGCCGCGTAGGCGGTTCGCACTTGCAGCGGTCTCAGCGGAGACAAGAACAACTGAGTCACCAGGCGTATAGTGGCTCCGACAATTACAGCGTTTATGAAAAAGTTGGCGAAGAACATCACGATCGACAGAATGACCTCGAGCGGTCCGCTGGCCGACGCACCGACTTCAAACTTCACCCCGCCAGTGGATTCGTCTCTGCCCGAGGTTGCCGACATCGTGCCGCTTATCAAAAGCGCGATGTGCAGTAAGATCAGCGGAAGGTACATCAAAAACGTAACACGGAAGAACTTTGGGAAGTGCTCGACGTACAGCGCGAACGACCGCCTCAACAGCGCGCCTGTTCCGTCGGCAGTGGCTCGAATTGCGGAGGCAAAACCGTCGGCGCTTGCGGGCCTATCCGCGGGACTCTTGGCCAGCGACGACATCACCGCAGCTGCCATTCGTTTCGGAACCTTTCGACGCTTTTCTCGGAGAGGCGGAGGCGGCGCCTCGATATGGAGCTTCATCAGCTCGAAGGCCGGGCCCTTGAAAGGCGGCTCACCGGCAAGCATTTGATATGCGATGACCCCAAGACTATAGATATCGCTTCGCGCGTCGAGCGGTTCGCTTCGGCATTGCTCGGGTGACATGTATATGGGCGTTCCAAGAATCGAACCGACTCGCGTCAAACCTTCCGCCGGCACGGTATGCCGCGCCTGGTTATCAGCGGTGGTCTGCTCGAACATCAGCGTTTGCTGATTCTCAGACTCGCGCACAGGTTGTACCTGGGTTGCCGCTTGCGCTGCCCTCACAGGTAGGATTTGGGTAACCGCCTCCTCCGCGCCGTTGTTGTTGCTGTGCACAGGCTCGACTATCAGAGTTGAATCGTCCTCGCGCGCCGGCGATTGTACTTGAGTCGCCGCTTCGGACAACTCTGTAGTTTGCGCATAGGTATCTTGTTGGATGATTCCGGTGGTACGTGGCTGGTCGCTCATGGTAGCCGAGCTTCCGGCCGGGCGCTTGCCCTCTGACAAGGACGATGTTTCCAGCCCCGCATAATCGTCGGCTGCCTGGATGTCACCCAGTTTAGCGAGACCGAAGTCAAGAACTTTTACTGTGTAGCCGCCTCGCCGATTCGGCTCGAGCCAGATGTTGTCGGGTTTGAGATCACGATGAATGATGCCTTGCTGATGCGCTTCAGCGACCGCGGACGAGGTCTGTTCGATTATATCGACCACCCAGTCGATGGGAAGCTGAGACTCCTCGGCCAATACCTCGGCGAGCGTGCAGCCGTCGAGATACTCCATCACCAGGTAGGCAATTCGCTCGCCTTCGACGTGGGCAAATCCAAAATCGGTCACATTCACTACGTTTGGGTGATGAAGGCGCCCGGCGGCTTTTGCCTCACGTTTAAAGCGTTCGACGAACTCGTCGTTCATCATGAACTGCGGCGTGATGACTTTTACTGCGACAGGCCTTCCGGTACCCAGGTGAGTCGCGAGATAGACCGAACCCATGCCGCCTTTGCCGAGTTCCCTCTCGATGCGGTATTTCTCGTCGAGCACTTCCCCGGTTAGCTGTGTTAATCCCATCAAGCCTCGAGACTGGGCGGATCAACTGCGGTTTCTCTTGTGAGAACGAGTTTTAGTGGCCCTCGCTGAACCCCTCAAGCAGGCGAATGATATTAACCGCGCATGACAACCGTCAAGCACCCCGACACATTTGACTGTTTGGATTAAAAGCTTTCGCGCTATTGCTGGCCGGTCACTGCAGCCGGCTCGCTCTTATTCACAATCCGATTCCAGTCCGGTGGCTCCAACCCAAGCAGGTGATGAACAAAGAAGTCATACAACAGCCGATTTCCGTACGCGCCTCCCGCGCCGTGCCCGCCGCCCGGAACAAACAACAGATCGTGTTTCTTGTTCGCTTTGATCAGCGCGTTCACGACTTGAAGCGTCGACGCCGGATCGACGTTTGTGTCCATCTCAGGAACAACAAGAAGGAGTTTGCCTTCGAGCTTATGCGCGTTGTCCACGTTTGATGAGGCGGCATAGTGTGGCCCGAGAGGCCAGCCCATCCATTGTTCGTTCCACCATATCTTGTCCATCCGGTTATCGTGACACCCACTGTTGGAGACCGCCGCTTTGTAGAATTCCGGGTGAAACAGAAGCCCGCCAGTCGAGCTCTGCCCACCTGCGGATGTACCGTAGATTCCTACGCGGCTGATGTCATAGTAGGGATACTTTGCAGCCACTGCCTTGTGCCAGAGGATTCGATCAGCGAAACCTGCGTCGCCAAGATTTCTCCACGCGACATCGTGAAATGCCTTGGATCGGTTTGCTGTTCCCATGCCGTCCATCTGAACGACTATGAATCCCAGCTCGGCCAGCGACTGCATCGGAGAATACGCGCTGAAAGTCTTCGGCGTGAACGAACCCTGAGGTCCAGCATAAATGTTTTCGACGACCGGGTACTTCTTCGCCGGATCGAAGTTCATTGGGCGAATGATGATTCCCCAAATATCGGTCTTACCATCACGGCCGATTGCGGTGAAGACCTCTGGTGCTCGCCAGCCAGCCTGAGTCAGCTCGGACAGGTCGCCTCTCTCAAGCTCCAAAAGCAACTTCTTGTCTTCGGTTCGCCGCAGCTCGGCAATCGGAGCAAGATCGACTCGCGACCATGTGTCCACGTAGTACTTCATGTCTGACGAGTAAGCGATCGCGTGGGTCCCATCGGCGTCGGTAAACGCGGTCAGCCCGCTGCCGTCAAAGTTAATTCGGTAGTAGTGGGTGAAGTAAGGGTCTTTACCGGGGTACATACCGCTGGCTTCGAACCAAATCTGGCGTTTCTCTTCGTCGACCTTGTTGACCGCACGAACCACCCAACTGCCTTTTGTTATCTGATTCTTAACTTTGCCCGTCGCCGCATCATACAAATATAAGTGGCGCCAGCCGTCTCTTTCAGAAGACCAAATTATCTCTTTGCCGTCGCCGAGATCGGTGCGGTATCTGGTTCCTGCTTCGCGGAGATTGCCCAAAAGCGGGCGATAAGAGAAAAAGGTTTGCGGCTCTTCGCTGATGATTGCGCGGGCTTTGCCGGTGAGCGCATCCACCTCGATCACTCGATAGACCTGATGACCTCGTTGATTGTATTCAAAGGTAAATGCTCGGCTGTCCTTCCACCAGGTGGAATTGGTCAGGCCATAAGGATTCGGAAACAGGCTGTTGTCGATGACGATCTGTTTCTTTGTCTCGGCCTCGAAGAGCACCGGTTGCGCAGTATCGATCGCGTCGCCGGGTTTGGCGTAGTCGCGCGTAGAGTGCTTAGGCTGAAGCTGGTCGGATGGCGATGACTCGACATAGTGGACCTGTCGGCGATATCCAGGTCGAACTCGAAACGCTACGAGACGTTTCGAATCGGGAGACCATGCAATTGAAGCAAACGTGTAGTAGTTTCCTTCAGAACCGTCGACGCTCAGCGAGGCGGCATCGGCCTTTCCTTTGAGCCGCACAAAAACATTGAAGTTCTGAATCAGCGCTTCCCATTTTCCATCCGGCGACGCCTTGGTGGTCTCGGAGCTCCCCGAGCCCGCTCGAGTCGGTTGTTGGCCCTGCTGGCCTTGCTGGCCCTGCTGGGGCGACAGATCGATCATCCCTTCCGAAACGTCATTGCCGAACTCGGTTGGCGGATCATCGCTTGGCGGGCGGCCCTGGAACCCCTGAGGAGCCGGGCCCGTCTTCTTGCACGAGTAATCCGAAAGTTCGCACTTCCAGGACGAACCTGCTGTAACAAACTGAATCGCTCGCTCGGCGTCGACAAAGGTGATCGCAGAAAACGGAAGGGTCAACGCGGTAAGTTTCTGGCTGCTGGCAGAGGAAAGCGACGCGGCGAGTCTCTCGTGATCAAAGGCGGGCTTCCTTGCGAGCGTCTCAGCATCGACCAGAACAAATCCGTTTCCGCCTTTGACCGACTTCCGATACCAGAACCGGCTGGTCTTTTCGATCCAGTTAGCGCGCTCAGGCACGTTTATCGCGAGGGCCTGGAATCTGTTGCGTAAGGACTGGGCGCGTTCGTAATCGGCGACGGTGCCCTGCGCAAGGATCATCGTGGGAGCGAGAAGCGACGTGAACAACAAGATCGCTTTCCAGGATCGGCAGCATCGGTTCATGGCGGATCTCCTCGGTTTAAGTTCTGACAGTTACGGCTCGAAAAGGTATGAACCTGCTTATATCCGCGGAGCGAGGAACGGTCAAGTGATTTGGGTTGTGAGGCTAGGAAAGGGAGTATTTTCTATTTTCTATTTTGGTGCTTTCTATTTCTCTAGTTAATTGCGATCTTCGATAACCCCTTTCGATAAACCTCTCTTTGAAGTTATGAACATGAAATGACAAGTAGTCACTCAAAGGACAAATAACAAATAGAAAATCGCAAATAGAAAATAGCAAATAACTAGTTCCAGTTGACTAGATATTTGCAGCAATCGCCGCCTCTTGCGCGACAGGTTTCTTCAACCATCTCGACGTTTTTCGCGCCGCACATCTTTAGAGCTTGTTTGTACCAGCCCATCACCGTGCTGCAATCAGCCGCCGAGTAGGTCTCCGCTTCATATGTCGTCATCACTCCCGAAGTCGGTCCGGTAGGTTTGTAGTCGCGCCAACCCTTGTCGTAATAAACGTGATAGATCAGCGGCGCACGCAGCATGAAGCCCTGAGGATCGCCCGGCGCAAGATAGAACTTTTGAATGCCGGTGAGATTCTGCTGGGCGGACGCAGCTCCCATCTCTTCAAACAGCCGGGCATCGCCTTTGCCGATCACCCGAACGATCGCGTCGTCAAGATGCTGCCCGGTTTGAAAGTGATACCAGCCCGCCGGGTTAAGCGGCTTTCGAAGCGTCGATTGATCTGACACGGGCAACGAAGACAGAACCTCGTCAACCGCCTTTGCTCCAAACCGCTCCTTCACGAATTGCAGGCGAGATTCGAGAATAGCGCCTTTGATTTCCATGGTTTTCTCACGGACAAACTGTCTGGGGTTAAAACAGCGTCGTTGGATTTGTCCAGCCGGGGCGTTGAGAAGCTTCCGACTGCTGCATCTTAAGTGGGTGATAAAGCGAGGTCAATAATAATTAGGTCAGAAGTCAGAAGGGGTACCATAGACTGTCCAGTCTGTGGTCACTCAAATGTTACGCCGATGGAAGCCACCATAGACTGTCCAGTCTGTGGTCACTCAAATCTTACGCCGATTGGAAGCCACCACAGACTGGACAGTCTATGGTACCCCTTCTGACTTCGCTATCGCTGTGGTGGCGCGGGGCGTTGCGACAACATCATTCGCTCGATCTCAGCTGCCTCGGACGGCATCTTCGCGCTCATCTTCACCAAACCCTTATCGGTGACCAGATAGTCATCTTCAATTCTCACACCAAAGCCTTCATCGGGGAGATAAATCCCAGGCTCGATTGTGAACACCGAGCCTACCGGCAACGACATGTAACTCCCAACATCGTGCACGTCCATACCGATCCAATGGCCCAGCCCGTGTATGAAAGACTTATCGAGCGTGTTCCCTTTCTTGTCACGCAGCGGGCTGTTCTCCATGACTTTCTTCGCCGCTCGTTGAAGATCCAACAGGCTTGATTTGCCTGGCACGAAGGCTTTTTCCGCGGCGCGCTGAGCCTCGAGCACCAGTTGATAGACCTCCCGCTGGCGCGGAGTGAACTTGCCCGACGCCGGATAAGTGCGGGTGATGTCCGCAGTATAGTAACTGTACTCGGCAGCCGCATCGACAACGACCAGATCGCCGGCTTCGATTCGCTTCCGGTTTTCGTTGTAGTGAAGGATCGTGCCGTTGATGCCCGAACCGACGATCGAGGGATACCCGGGCCGTTCGGAGCCGAGACGCGTCCAGGGCGCTTCGAGCGCCGCCTGAGCTTCGTATTCGTAAGCCCCCGGTTTGATGGCGGCCATTATCTCGCGATGGCCTTCGATCGAAACGTCAACGGCTTTTTGAAGCATCTCGATTTCGGACTGGGATTTTATTAGCCGCAGCGGAGCGATGATCCCTGAGACATCGACGATCGGGTTTTTCGGATGGCTCTGCTGAAGCATCTCGACAAAACGGCTCTCACGACTGATTTCTCCGCCCTTCCAGCTTGGCATCACTGTGTAGATCTTTGTCGGAGGCTTGCCTTCGGCTGCCGGCCGAGCCAGCAACTCACTCAGCCGCTCTTTGAAGGCGGTAGATGGCGCAACTTCCTGCAAACCGAAAAACTGTTCGCCTTCCGCACCCGGACCAATCTGAAACCCAGTCCATTGTTCGTGACCTGGATTGCGCGGCGGTATAAAAACGGTTTCGTGCTGTGGCTTGCCGGGGATTACGCCCGCAGGAACGAATATCAAGTAAGCTGCCGGCGTCTGAACGCCTGTGAGATACATGAAATCGTTGCGCTGCCGAAACCGGCCAACTTCTCCGAAGTCTTCTTCGCGGGCGCCCACCATCACGACTATGCCGTCTTTGATTTGAGCGAGAAGTTTCTGCCGGCGAGCGCTGTATTCGGACCTTGGTATGTTTGCAAGTTTGTCGTTACCGCCTGCCCACGCGGGTAACGCCGGCGTAACGATCAACACAATCGTCGCCAGGAGAAGAAATCGTTTGATGGTGCTGTATTTCATGATCGTAGAGGATAGCAAAAGGACAGAAAGGACGGAAAGCAGAGGGGAGAGGGGGCGAGCGACGGGGAGAGGGGGCGAGGTTGTAACCGTTGTCGA
>Ga0075428_100009091_pt1 | contig 11027 bp, 5 predicted proteins | sample RhiMetdeltSRZDD2_FD_75291 | JGI IMG/M metagenome (GOLD analysis project Ga0075428, IMG submission 75291) | Populus rhizosphere microbial communities from Tennessee, USA - Rhizosphere MetaG P. deltoides SRZDD2 | ecosystem: Host-associated > Plants > Roots > Rhizosphere > Soil | place: USA... | reverse complement strand
AGTAACTTCTATGGGCGATGCGAGAACGGGTGTCACAAACTTCAAGATGTCCTTTCGGTCGCCGGTCGCGCGCTGATCCATAGGACCCTTCTTTACGCTTAAGTTCGCGCCGCCAATAGTCGGAACCGGATTCCTGGGGTCGTAGCTGTAGGTATCGACGCTCTCGGCTTCGACGCCGATTTTGTCACCGAGTGCTCCGGCGGGCTTAAGGAAAAACGAAGTCGGCTTTGCCGGGACCGGCCAGGTAACCGCGGTACGCCATTCGTTGCCCGGCGCCTGGGTGTTGGCGACATCGCCCATCACGTAATAACGGACCGGCGGCTCGTCCATAATCCCGTTGTCTTTCCCCTTGAGCCAGTAGTCAAACCAGCGCATTGCCTCCTCGGTGGCATTAACTACCGAGTCGGTTGGGTATTTCACTTCTTCGAGGTTGCCGTGTGCCCAGGGACCCATGATCAGCTTTTGATTTCCCGCGGCCAGCCCGCCGCCACCCGATTGCAAGCCTACGAAATTATCGATGTTGCCCTGTCCGAAGATGTCGTACCAACCGCCGTAGTTATAGACGGGAACACGAACGTCTTGCCAGTGCTTGGGCATTTCGCCTATATCAAAAAAACCGTCATAGACACTGTGCTTGATTGTTTCGGCTATAACCCATTCGGCCTTCTGTCTTTTCAACCACGGGTCGTTTAGTTCTTTTCGATAGACACCGCCCATAAAAGCAGACTGATTGTAGAGGCTGGCGCGCGCCACCATTACGAAGTTCGCAACCAAATGGGGCGGGTTCATCATCGAGGCGAGATTCGCCGCGATTCCCATCGCTGAGGCCCCGTACATGCCTATCTTGCCGTTGGACCACGGTTGTTTTGCGATCCATTCGACCGTGTCATACCCATCCACGTGATCTGTCATGAATGGCCGGTATTCGCCTTCGCTTTTGAAACTTCCGCGGCAATCCTGAACAACAAGCGCAAACTCCCGATTCGTCCACAAGGTATTTCCCGTTGATTGGAGTTCTTTTCCGTAAGGAGTACGCACCAGCACCGTGGGCCATGGTCCCTTGCCCTGAGGAAGGAAAATACTTGTTGCGAGCTTGATGCCGTCGCGCATCGCGACCATCTGCTCGGTGGGTTTGGTTGATTGTTTCGGTTGTTGTGCCGAGCCCGGAGCCGCTTGCTGCGAAACACCGGTGATCAAGGAACCCAGCAGCAGAATAAACGAGAGTGAAAACATCATTCCCGCCCGAAGCAATTGCCTTCGGGTGATAAAAACTCTGATCGACGAAAGGATATTGCAGTAGATCGCGCCCGCCTCGTTATTCTCAACTCGATACATTTATCTTAACCAGGAAAAGAAAAAGCGTGCGAGAGAGTTGTTGCTCTCTCGCACGCTTTCGGGACTCGGCTTAGAACGTAAAGCGCGCGCCAAATTGGAAGGCTCGCGGTCCGCCGGTGCCGAACGCCTGCCCGGCCCTTCCGGATGGCCGTGCAAACCGGAACGTGCTCGGCAGGGTTATGCCCAAATCACCAGGCGTGGTTGGGTTGGTGAAGTTCGCCACATCCAGGGTGGTGCTGTAACCGGTCAAGTTCGCGACGTTGAAAACGTTGAAGATCTCGACCAGTCCCTGAATTGCGTAACGCTCTTTAATGCGAACCTCTTTCGAGAAACGCAGGTCATGCGAATGGAAAGCATCGCCGAACTTGAAATCGGGTGCGATGACCAGCGGACGGATCAAGCCGTTGCTGGGCTTGGCTATCGTTGCGTTGTACTCGCCAACAAGCCTGAACAACTCGTCGGAGTCAGTGCCTCGGCCAAGATCATTGATCTTTAGGCCAGGCAACGTATCGCCACCGACGCCGTCACCGTTGAGATCAACGTCGCCGGGTATGCGAGCATTGAATGGTCCCTTGCTGGCGTAGACGGCAATCAGTGAACCCTGGATACCCCACGGCAGATTCGCAACCCCGCTAAAGGTGAAGCGATGACGCGAGTCGTTATCCTGGGGACCCGGATTCGCGAACCAGTCATCCTGATCCTCGGGAAGGCCGCCTCGCAGGAAGAAGCCTCTCGAGCTCGACAGCGCATACGATGCCGTGAACTGATAGCGATTCGAGAAGCGCTTATCCAGCTTCATCAACAACGCTTTGTAGCTGCTGCGCGCGATGCTCTGGATAACCGGGATTCCGCCATTCGAACAAATGGCGGTTGGATTACCCGCCTGAGCAGCGGTGCACTTGGGAAGAACCGGTCCGCCTTTGGCAGCTATCCGGTTAAAGTGATTGAGATCGATCGCAGAACCGACGCCGGTTGCGCCGCTGATTTCGTTGACTCGTTTGCGCATCACAAAATCGGCTGAAATCGCCATGTTCGACGGAAGCTGGCGCTGGAACCCGATCGTGAATTGCTCGGAGTAGGGTGCTTCCAGATTCGGATCTAATAGCGTCCCCGGCAGCGCTGCCGATTTCACATATTGAACGCTGCTAAAGCCCTGTGCGGCGCCCGCGGCCAGTTGCGACTGAAGGACAGGAACCTGCGAGTTGAACGCTGCTAACGCGTTGGCTCCGGTGAACTTGGTCGGAAGCGTGCCGGCCCCGATCCCCGGTGCATTGTTCAGGAAGTTCAGCGATGCGCCCACCGGCGGGTTGATGATGTTACCGATCACCGACAAAGCTCCAAGCCCGGGTGGAATGGTCGCGAATTGGAACGGATTTACAAAGAACGCGGTGGGCACCGATAGCCGTCCGTCTCCCGCTGGTCCAAGCAGCGGACGCTCAAGCAGCCGGGTGACAAACAACACCGTGTCGTAGTAGATCCCGGCGCCGCCTCGAATTACTGTTTTGCCGTCGTTCTTGACGTCCCACGCAAAGCCCAGCGAAGGCGCAATGTTGTTTTTGTCCTTCGGAGCGTTGCCGAGCTCGCCAACAATCGGTCTCAGGAGTTCGGGGCGGGTCAGATCGTGATTAGCCAGGTTGGTTTCGTACTGATACGAAGCGCCATACGAGAAAGTGAAGCCCGGTTTCACAAGCCACGAATCTTGCGCGTAACCGCGATATCGGTTGCTCTGCCTCGCAATGCTTGTCCGGAAAGGCGGCGGTTGTACCGGATCACCAACGCCGACTGCGCCGGCGATAAAGGGAAGCTGGAGAATGTCATCCAGAGTGATTGGGATAGTCGACCCGGTTCGCAGCGAGGCGGGAAGCGGTATGTTGAACGCAGCGATCAACACCGGTTTCAGAGCCGGAGGCAACGGCGCCGCATTGATCGATGCCGCGAACGCCACGTTTGTCGATTCCACGCTGCGCGGGTCGTGGAGCACGATCAGAGCGGGATCGAAGAAATCCCACAAGCCAGTGCCGTAGTTATGCTCCCACTCAAACCCGAAACGAACCCGGTGACTGCCCTTCTGCCAGTTCATATCATCGCGGGTCTGATAGCGATCAAGGTGGCGCGCTTGAGGGGCCTGGTCGTGATTGCCCATCGTGTTGCTGCCCAGACCGCCGATATTGATCTGCGCTCCACCGGCATTAAGACAGCCGATAAATGTCGAAGGACAATCGGCAGCAGTTGGCGGATCGCTGATGTTGTTGATGCGCTGGTAATTAAACCGAACATCGTTCACCAGGTTCGTCTTGAAAATCGTTGTAAGCCCGCCCTGGATGTTGTGGTCGTTGTTGCTGTTGGCTCGCCAGTTCGAAGGCAACCGGTTTGATCCAACCGGGGCGAACGCTTCGTTATCGTCAAGGCTATAGCGGACAAACATATTGTGCTTGTCGTTTAGCTTGACGTCGGTTCGCACATTCACCAGCAACCCGTCATAAGGAGAACTGAATGTCGAGGTGAACTGGTCGAAGACCGGCGCGCCGGTGTTAAAGAACGTCAGCACAGATCGCTGGTGTAACTTCTCGATGTTGCCAAAGAAGAACGCCTTGTCCTTTTTGATTGGCCCGCCAACGGCGCCGCCGTACTGATATCGACGGAAGTCAGGATCGAAGTTCCTGTTGGGCCGCACAAAGGTCGGAAGCGCCGAGATGCTGTGGTCGCGGAAATAAAGAAACGCGCTGCCATGCAGATCGTTGCCCCCGGTTCGGGAGACGATGTTCACTGCTCCCACCGAGGTAACCCCGGTTGAGAGATCGAAGCTGAACGTCGATATCTGAAACTCTTGGATGGTCTCGGTGGAGAAGTTCTGTGCTGCTCCGCCCGTGACTGGATCCAATATGCTTCCGCCGTCTACCGTGATCCTGGTCAATGCCGCCGACGCGCCGCCGATCGAGACATTGAATAGATTATTCGCGTTGCCGACGTCGCTCGCAGAAACCGAGACACCCGGCTCGAGCAATGCCAGTTGCAGAAAGTTTCGTCCGTTTAACGGCAGCGCCTCGATTTTTTGCCGGGTGACGACGCCGTCTATCTTGAAGTTCTGTTTATCGATGATCGGCGCCTCGGCTACCACATCTACCACTTCGCCCTTGCTGCCGGCGCGAAGAGATGCGTCGCCAGTCGTGGTATTGCCCACTTGTACAGTGAGCGTGCTTACCTGAGTCGCAAAGTTCGGAGCCTCGATCTTTACCTCATAGTCGCCAGGTAAAAGTGTACTAACAAGATAGACGCCATCCGCGCCGGAGTTGGCTGTCCTGACGACGCCCGTCGCCTTGTTGGTAACCGTGATCGTGGCGTTTTGAATTACGGCGCCTTGTTGATCAGTAACAGTGCCCTTAATCGACCCAGTTGGGTTCTGCGCCAGCACTGGGATAGTCGTCCTTACCGCTAATGTAAACAGCGCAACTGCTAGCAGTAGGAGTTTCAACTTATTGTGCATGCTTGTCTCCTTTCAATTCCTGTGAGCGGGGTTTTTTCTTAATCTGTGCTCCGTTCTAACGGAGTGTGTGGGCCCAAGACCCAAGCTGATTCGGCCAATGATCGCACGGGACACGCAAACCACAGATACCTGGCCACAGTCGTGCGAATAAAAACGAGCTATGACGATCACCGCCTTAAAGACGTTCCGGCACGCCTTTCAGAACCTATAAACGCACAATGAATTTGAAGCCAGGAAGCTTGGTTGACGCCGATATGATTAGTTTTTCGGGCCGGAATGTCAAGTTGATTTCCGCTGCGTCGGCTCGCGTGGAATCGATGCAGGAGAGCCTGAAACGCCGCCCGCCTTGAGGCCATAAGCGACAAAAGCTATGATGTGCGCGCTTCCCCAAACCGCTGGTACAACCGAGGGGATCGGAGCTTTTGTTTGGCGAACGAGTAACCCCAACACCCCTTTGCACGGTCAAGCGCCGGCTGGTAGAAGGTTGCGGAGGAATAATGTCAAAACCCCTATTGTTGACACTAGCTTGCGTCTTATTGCTCATTCAGCTCAGCCCGGGCGCCCCTTTGGCGCGACTCGCGAATCGCGGCTTGAAAGTCGGAGTCGCGGCAACGTCAATCACGCCCTTTGGACCCGGGAATGAATGGGATGGGACGATAACCGATTCAGGAGTTTGGGGCGAGAAGTTTAGCGATGCGAATCATAACGGCCGTTGGGACAGCGGTGAACCATTTGAAGATGACCCCGGCAACGATGCGCTCGATCAAAGTTCAAAGGGGAAGTACGATGGAGTTTTTCTCGCAGGCTTTGGCAACAACCGGCTGGCGACGGGCAAACATGATGATCTATGGGCGCGAGCGATCGTGCTTGAATACGGAGCGCTTCGGATTGCTATCGTCTCAATAGATGTTATCGGCTACTACTCGAAAGCAAACTACTACGGGCTCGCCGAAATAAAGAAGCTGGTCGACCCAAAGCTTGGGGTAAGCGAAATCCTGATCGCAAGCACCCACAACCACGAAGCACCCGATACGATCGGCGCGTGGGGTCCCGGCGCACTGAACGACGGGAAGTACCCTAAATATCTTCGTTTCGTCGATCGGCAAATCGCAAAGGCAATCAACAACGCGGCTGCCGCGACCGTGCCCGCGATTATGAAGCTCGGTCGCACCGACCCGCTAACGTCTCCCTCCATAAGCGGGATGCAAACGCGCACGCGTGGGAGACCGCCGGCTTTCTTTGATCAGGAACTAGGTGTTATGCAGTTCTTTGCCGGCTCTCGCAGCAGACCGGGTAAGGTCATCGCAACCCTCATCAACTGGGCCACTCACCCGGAGTCCATGGAAAGCGCAAACACGCTTATCACATCAGACTTTCCTCACGCAGTGCGTGAGACGATCGAAGCGAAGTACGGCGGCTTGGCAATCTACATCAGCGGCGCGCTTGGCGCGGTCGAGATAATCGGAGATTCGAACAACAAGGCCGATGACCGCAGTCGATTCGACGGCAAAGTGTTCCCGTTAAAGCCCAACAGCAATCGTCCCGAATACACTTTTGAGCGGACTGAAGCAATCGGCCGCGATGTGGCAAAGGCAGTAGTTGACGCGTTAGGACGTTCCCAGTGGAGCACGGGAGCGAGTCTCGATTTGAAGAAAGCGACGCTACGGGCGCCGATGGACAACGCAGGCTACCTGTTACTGGCAAGCAGGGGCGTGCTTGATACGATCCAGCTACCACGCGCAGGCGAACGTCCTGAACTAGAGACGACGGTCTACGCGATTACAATCGGCGACGCACAAATCATCACGACGCCGGGAGAGTTGTTTCCGGAGATCTACTACGGAGTCGACCAGCACAGGCGCAGCGACTGCGCGGAAGCGGATACAAAACGTCCCATGGAGCCGGGCATACGCGATCGCATGAGCGGAAAATACAAGTTTATATTTGGTCTGTGCCCGGATGAGTTTGGCTACATCGTGCCGGGCTATGATTTTCATTCGCCGACACCCGACCCCGCGCGCGGGCTTCGTCAGGCGCAAGATCCGTGTAAGAGCAAAGGCGTTCCCGATCACTATCACGAGACGAACTCGGCAAGCTCGCAGCTTGCGGCTCGCTGGGCTTGCGTTGCGGCGTCGTTGCTTCAGGGAAAGGCTTCGGATTCACCTGCGTGTAAGGACTAGAACGGACCGGCCGATGCTAACCGCAATCACACGTCAGGTCAGCCCGAGTATCAATCAATGCGAGCTGACCTTTCACGCCAAGAAGCCGATCGACGTCGAGAAGGCGATAGCCCAGCACGAGGCTTACGAAGAATGCCTGCGCGCACTCGGCGCGCGGGTCGTGTCCCTCGCGGCGGAGCCTGATCTGCCCGACGCTGTGTTTGTTGAAGACGCCGCCATCGTCGTCGATGAAGTCGCGGTTATTCCAGTAATGGGCGCCGCGAGCCGCCGGCCGGAGACCGAAAGCCTCGGCCGAGCTCTATCCGCTTATCGACCGTTACAGTTCATGGATCCACCCGCAACGCTCGATGGCGGGGATGTGATGCGGATCGGACGGCGAGTCTTTGTCGGCGCGTCGAAACGCACGAACCCCGAGGGCGTTACTCAGTTGCGATCCGCGTTGACGCCTTACGGCTACGAGGTGATTGCCGTTGATGTTAAACGGTGCCTGCACCTTAAAAGCGCATGCTGCTATCTGGGCGAGAATTCGGTTTTAGTGAATCAGGAGCTGGTAGATGTGATCCCGTTGGCAGGATTTGAGCTGATCGATGTCCCGACATCGGAGCCAGGAGCTGCAAACGTGTTGTCGATTCGAGATGTTGTAATTGTCCCGAGTTCGTTTCCCCAAACAGTCGCTCTGGTCGAAGCGCGAGGATTCAACGTGAAAGCAATTGACGTTTCAGAGTTTCAAAAGGCGGAAGGCGGGGTGACTTGCAAAAGCATTATTTTCAACAGCGACAAGCCGTAGCGTTCGCGCCGTCCTTTGCGCATTTGACCCGTCATTTGGAGACACGCCCTCTTTCGCATTCGGCGACATACGCATGTGTGGCGGCGCTTTCGTAGTGTGGTGTAAGGGCTCGGGAAAACTCTTGAGCGTCTCGGTTCGCGGCCGGCCGCTAGGTTTCACTCACCTGCAAGCCGGAGCTTTATCCCTCGCGACCAGCTACGCTCAAGAGTTTTCCAGGCTCGCACCACACACTACAAAAGCGCCGCCACGCATGCGTATGTCGCCAAATGCGAAGGAGGGCGGCGCACTCCAAATGAGGGTCAAATTATTGTACTTCGCGAGGGCCGACGCCGGTCACATCCCACTTCATTACCTCGGGCCAGGGATTCGCTCGGAGAAAGCTCGCGTATTCCTTTTCGCCTTTCAGGTAGTAGCCCAAAAAAGCCACGCTGTAAGAGTTGATGATTTTGTAGGTAGTCTCCATTGGCGTGAACTCGAACGCCTCGTTCGTGTCTCGACGCTTCCCTGCCCCCACGCCGTCACCAAAACTCTTGTTGATCTTGAACATATCGGTGAATGAGTAGTGTCCGCCGTCTTTGAGCTCGAGCAAATAAGACGGTCCGGTGTGTTTCGCGTGGTTGTCGCGAATGGCATTGTTTCCTGGAACCCCGATTGTTCGATCCTCAGTCCCCAGCATGCGCAACGATGGCACGCTGAGATTTGTGTGTGAGGCGGGTGCTCCGGACATCGCTATTACCGCTTTGAATCGTAGGTCTTGATCCGACGCCCAGTGCGCGGTGAATGAACCGAACGACATCCCGGTGACCGCCGCACGTTCAGTATCAATGCGTCCTTTGAAACGCTTATCTGCTCCTTTGTCCCAACTAATCATTTGATCAAGCAAGAAGCTCACATCGAGCGGGCGATCCTTCGCGGAGTTGGCCCGTTCCGCGCCCTGCATCGGGACTGGCTTGCCGTCTATTATGGTCCACCTCGCGTTGCCGGTGTGATCAGCCGAGACGATGATGTAGCCGTGGCTTGCAAGATAGTCGCACCAGAACGTGTTTTGATTCCTAGACCCTCCATTCCCGTGCGAGAAAATCACCACCGGAAATCGTCCTTTGCGCACCGGGGCGTCGCGATGCGCCTCGTTCCAGTAAGTCTTGTCAATCTGCGCCGCGTTCATCCTGTAGGTTCGGGTGATCAAGTCGTCGATCTCCGGAGTTACTCCGCCGGGGATAAAGTCCGAGTATTTGTTTTTCGGCATTCGTCGCGCTTCGTTAGCCGCGGGATACCAGATCTCGGTGACCAGCGTTCGAGGTCGTTTGGTGAAGTTGTCGGTGCGTTTTGTATCAATGAACACCGTCGTCGTCACGCCCACCGGGAACTGTCCGGCTGAAAGCGGGTTCGGTGGAATGGCCTTCATCGCACTGCCCGGCGTTCCAAGCGGCGCGAGCGCGACACTGATTACTAGCAGCAGGGTCAACGACAGGATTGTTCTCATCCGCATCTTCTTCTCCTATTAGCTATCTCTCGATCGCCATCGCGACTGCGTTCCCGCCCCCAAGACACAATGCAACAAGACCTCGTTTCGCGTCGCGGCGCTGCATCTCGAAGAGGATTGTCACCAGCAATCGCGCTCCGCTCGCGCCTATCGGGTGGCCAAGCGCAACCGCTCCCCCGTTGACGTTCAACTTTGCGGGATCGATTCCGAGCTCGCGTGTAATGGCGACGGCCTGAACCGAAAATGCCTCGTTCAGCTCGATCAGATCGACGTCCGACAGATCCCATCCCGCGCGCTCCAGTGTCTTCTGGATTGCGGTCACCGGAGCCATCATAACCATCTTAGGCTCAACACCACTCGTTGCTTGCGCGACGATTCGAGCAAGCGGCTTGCGCCCGAGTCTTCGCGCAACCTCAGCAGACGCAACCACGACCGCGGCAGCGCCATCATTCACGCCGGGCGCGTTTCCAGCGGTGACGGTTCCGCCTTCTTTGAAGGCGGGCTTGAGCCTGGCGAGCGCTTCCAGCGATGTGTCCTCGCGAGGACCTTCATCCGCGCGAATGACCAGAGCCGGGCCTTTTTTCTGGGGTATCTCGATCGGAACAATCTCCTGGTCGAAGCGGCCATCCTTCATTGCCGCTACCGCTTTGCGATGCGACTCAAGCGCGTACTGGTCCTGTTCTTCCCGGGTGACGTTATAGCGCTCGGCTACAACTTCGCCGGTGCAGCCCATATGCCAATTGTCAAAGGCGCACCATAGGCCGTCGTGAATCATCGAGTCGATCAACTCGCCGTTGCCAAGCCGATAACCTTGCCGCGCGTTTTTCAAGAGGTAAGGGGCAGCAGTCATCGACTCCATTCCGCCTGCGACCGCAACGTCGATCTCGCCAAGCTTGATGCCATTTGCGGCAAGCATTACGGACTTCAGCCCCGACCCGCATACTTTGTTTATGGTGAGTGCGGCGACTCTGTCAGGAATGCCCGCGTGCAGCGCAACCTGGCGGGCGGGGTTTTGGCCGTTGCCGGCCTGGACCACATTGCCCATTATGACCTCGTCTACCAGGTTTGGATCGATTCCTGCCCGTTCGATTGCGGCCCGCGCCGCGATCACTCCCAGGTCAACCGCGCTAAAATCCTTTAAAACGCCAAGTAGTTTTCCAACCGGCGTCCGTGCGCCCGATAGTATGAATGCCTCAGTCATGGATGTGTCCTTTAATTCAATGAATCTCACAGCGGGTCAGTGGGGAATTCTACCATTTAAGGTCTCGTTTAGCGCAAAGTACCGCCAAGACGGTAGCGTAGACTGTCCAGTCTGCGCCCAGACATCAAACCCGCCAACACGAACGCAGACTGGACAGTCTACGCTACCTCCAGAGAGTTCGTAGACTCGAGTCGCAGAAGTTTGTCAGATGAAGCAGGCCGATGATAGACTTCGAGGACTATTGAGCCGCCACACACAATTCATTAGGAGCAGTGGTCTCAGATGCAGGCACTAATACTGGCGGGAGGCAAAGGGACTCGCCTCCGGCCGCTCACGATGCATACCCCCAAACCGATTGTTCCGATCGCCAACCAACCGTTCTTGCTCTATCAGCTCGAACTACTAAAGCGGGCGGACGTGCGAAATGTGATCTTGTCTCTTTCATACCAGCCTCAGAAGATCGAGGACAAACTCGGCGATGGCACCGATTTCAATGTCCGCGTCAGCTATGCGGTCGAAGCGTCGCCGCTCGGAACAGCGGGCGCATATCGCAACGC
>Ga0075428_100009090_pt1 | contig 11027 bp, 5 predicted proteins | sample RhiMetdeltSRZDD2_FD_75291 | JGI IMG/M metagenome (GOLD analysis project Ga0075428, IMG submission 75291) | Populus rhizosphere microbial communities from Tennessee, USA - Rhizosphere MetaG P. deltoides SRZDD2 | ecosystem: Host-associated > Plants > Roots > Rhizosphere > Soil | place: USA... | reverse complement strand
GATTGGGACGTCCGCGACAGTTTGTTCGTCTTGAACCAGGCCACCGGCGGCGCTGGCGGCGACAAGGGGATCGGCGGCCTCCTGGGCGGCAGCGGCGGGGCGGGCCAAGGTGGCGGCTTCATCAATCTGAACGGGTCGATCGGCACCCTCTCCGACTCGACGTTCGTCCTGAACATGGCCACTGGCGGCGCCGGCGGCGTTGGCGGCAACGGCGGCAACGGCCTGGGCGGCGGTGTCTTCAACGGCGGGCCCTCCGCACAAGGCACGCCGAGCCTCACGATCCTGCGCAGCCTTGTCGCGCTCAACCGAGCCGACGGTGGCGCTGCGGGGGACGGCGGCAGCGCCGGCCTGGGCCAGGGCGGCGGCCTCTACCTCACGCCGGGCGGGACTGCGTCCGCCGACCCCTGGACCCTGATCTTCGCCAACGACGCCTCCACAAGCGACGATGACGTGTTTGGAATTCTCGCCTAAAGCGGAAGACTACCGAAAAAAGCGGCCGGTGGGGTCCTTACCGCCAAGCAAGCCCCCCGCCGGCCCGGCACCGCCCCGGCGCCCGGTCTGCGCGCCGGATGCGTTGTCGCTCACAACGGAATCGAGCAGACCACCAACATCGAGGAGATTCTTATGTGGTTCCGCTCTCAGTTCGACTCGCTGAAACCACATTCGGCGCGAGTCCATGCGCGACCGAGGCAACAAGTGGTAGCGCGCTGCGGCCCGACAACCGGCCGATTGTCGGTCGAGCCCATGGAAGATCGCTGCCTGCCGAGCTTCTTGCCGGCAGTCAGTTACCCCGCTGACGGGTACGTGCTCGCCGCAGACTTTAACAACGACACCGTTCTCGACCTCGCGGTCGCGAACTACAGTTCCGTAAGCGTGCTGGTTGGCAACGGCGACGGGACGTTCGATCCGGCCGTGAATTCCGGATTCGGCAACGTACCGAACTCACTCGCGGTCGGTGACTTCGACGGCGACGGCAATCTCGACCTGGCGATCGGCACTAATTACAGTGCCACTGTCGGTGTCCTGCTGGGCAACGGCGACGGCACCTTCCAGGCACCTAGCTGGTACTTCGTCGGCTATGGAGGACCATACAACGAGCAATCCTTGGCCGTGGGCGACTTCAACGGCGATGGCACGATGGACCTCGGCGTCATGGCGGTTGACACCGACTACTACAGCTTCAGTTTTAGCTACTCCCACGTGCTGGTGGGCAACGGCGACGGCAGTTTTTCGGGACCGAACACGACCTTTCTCGGCTCCGGCTGGCCCACCGCGGGAACGGCGGCCAATCTCAACGGCGACGGCTTCGACGACTTGGTGACGCTCGACGGTGGGCTCAGGGTGCTGCTTGGCAACAGCAGTGGCTACCTGCAGGACTACAACTCCTTCTACACCGGCCTCTATTCCCGCTCGGTGGCGACGGGAGACCTGGACGCCGACGGCGACACCGACGTGGTCGCGGACGGCGTCAACACCGCCATCGTGTGGCTGGGCGACGGCCTGGGCAACTTCGGGGAGGCCCAGTACTTTGGCACTGGCGCCGACCCCAACCCGGTTGTGCAACCCAACTCGGTCGTGCTCGGAGACTTCACCGGCGACGGCAACGTCGATATCGCCACGATAGCTCGTTCTCACTTGAGCGTGCTCGCCGGCCGTGGCGACGGCACATTCGCATCCCCACTGGATTCGACCGTGAGCGGGTATGCCCGGAGCGTGGCCGCGGCCGATTTCAACGGCGACGGCTGGCTCGACGCCGCCACGGCCAACGACTTCAGCAACGACGTTTCCGTCCTGATCAACGACCGCGCCTGGGCTCCCGCGGACGCACCGTCCGTCACCATCAACGACGCGACGGTCACGGAAGGCAACACCGGCAGCACGAGCGCGACGTTCACGCTGACTCTTTCGGCGCCCTATGGCGCGCCGATCACGGTCCATTATGAAACGGCGAACGGCAGCGCCGCAGCCGGCAGCGACTACACGGCCACGTCGGCGGACGTGACCTTCGCCGCAGGCCAGACTGCTCAGACCATTTCGGTCGGGGTGCTCGGTGACCGCTTGCCGGAGGCGACCGAGGCCTTCGTCGTCAACCTCACCACGAGCGACGCGTTCATTGGCGACGGCCAGGGAGTCGGCACCATCCTCGACGGCGAACCCCGGATCAGCATCAACGACGTGACGGTCACGGAAGGCAACACCGGCAGCTCGAGCGCGACGTTTACGCTAACCCTGTTGGCCGCGTACGACGCACCGGTCACGGTCCATTATGAAACGGCGAACGGCAGCGCCGCGGCCGGCAGCGACTACACCGCCGCGTCGGGGGACGTGACCTTCGCCGCGGGCCAGACCACTCAGACCATCACGGTTGCGGTTCTCGGCGACCGCTTGCCGGAACCAACCGAGGCCTTCGTCGTCAATCTGAGCGGCGCGACCAACGCGACCATTGCAGACGGCCAAGCGGTCGGCAGTATCGTTGACAACGAGCCGCGCATCAGCATCAACAACGTGTCGAAGAAGGAAGGGAACGGCAAGGGCACGACGCTGTACGTCTTCACGGTCAGCCTGTCGGTCGCCTACGACCAGCCGGTGACGGTCAGCTATGCCACCGCCAACGGAACCGCGGCCGCTGGGAGCGACTACGTCGCGCAGAGTGGCACGCTCACGTTTGCCCCCGGGGAGACGACCAAGACGATCACGATCGCCGTCTACCGCGACAGGAACGCGGAGGCCAACGAGACGTTCTACGTGGACCTGTTCGGCAACAGCAGCAATTCGCTATTCACCAAGAGTCGCGGTGTGGGCACGATTCTGAACGACGACTAATTGCGTTGTGAATGAAGTCATTCCGTGAAGTGTTAGTCAACCAAACCTCGAAGTGCGGGGGCGGAGGCGACTGTTTGATGCCGCCGCCGGTCGCCGAAAGGGCAGACGCGTGGGCGTGCGGATGCCGAGATCGGGCGTCCGCCTGGTCAGAGGATCGCGGCAGTGACGGTAGAGCTTGTCAGCCGGCAGTTTAGTTGGTTGGCCCGGCGCGACACTGGGCCCAGACATCCGGCAACAGAACCGTGAGTACTTTTCATTTCTCCGCGAAGGAAGGAGCCCGGGGGCGCGACCCGCCCCCGGGCCTGTGGGCGATTCCTCCTTCCTTGGCGATGACCACACTTTCGATGTCGTCGTACTGGACCAGGAACCGGGCGGTGCCGTAGTCCAGATCCACCAGGCCCGCATCGGGGTCCTGGGTTTCGGTGCTGTGGATGATCCGCGGTCGCGGCGGGGTGTAGAACACCGTCAACTTGTCGGTCGACTTCTTCTTCCCGGTCGGCTGTCCGCCGTCCACGAACAGGTTGCGGCTCGGGCCGGTCGCGGCCGTCCGCACGTTGATGATGTCGTCGCCCTCCAGGGCATTCACCCGGAGCGTGTTGAAGTTGGTGTAATTGAACAGGTTCAGGAGCGTGCTCGTCCCGACAGCGTTCTGCAGCCGCAGGACCGGGTCGGCGGCGGTGCCGGCCGCGGCCAGGTTGATCTGCAACCGATCGACCGCATTGGTGCCGGTGAACGTGAGCGTGTCCTCGTCCCCACCCACACCCGAGTTACCATTGGCCAACAGCCTCTCCACGCCGGTGAAGGTCACCAGCGTGACTCCAGGCACGCTGATTTGTCCCCCTCCCACAATGCCGGAGGAGATGATGTTGATCGCCTCGGCCGTGTCCGGCACTCCGTTGTAGGTGATGACATCGATCCCCGCCGCAGCGTTCAGCGAGATCACCTCGACGCCGGACGAAGCGACCGTCTTGCTGCCCACCGTGACCACCTGGCCGCTGATCCCGATGGCGTCACCCGTTCCCGTGGTTCGGATGGACGTCCGGTCCCCCGTTGCCGAGGCTTGCCCACCGCCGTTCGCGTTGACCTGGCCGTAGATCAGGGACGGGATCTGTGGGACGATGTCAAACAGGTCGTCGCCGAGCAGTCCTTCCATGGTCAGCGTCTCAATCCCGGCCGTCGTGACGACCAGTCGCGAGTTCAAGGCCACGTTCCCCGCGGCGTTCGGCACCCGGAAGGTGTCGTTGGCGTCGGTGCCCAAGTACACCAGCGTGTCGGAGCCGGCAGCGCCGTCCGCGCTCAAGGCCCCGCCCGTACCCATGTTCTGGTAGGAAATCGGCAAGAGCCCGTTCACCTGGAACGTGCCCGCCTGGTCGGTGCTGCCGGGCGTGTGAGTAATGACATCATCGCCACCCGTGCCGACGACGCTCAAGCTGTCGCTATCGGCCTCGCCGTCGTAGAGCAGTTCCTCCGTGGCCATGATGGTGATCAGCGAGCTGAGGCTGGTCAGGTCGAGCGTCCCCGCGTCCGAGGCCGTCGGGGTGTACACCGCGGTCTCGGCAGCGCCGCCTGGGGTCTCCACGACCAGGCGATCGCTGCCCGCGGGGTCACCCGCGGACGGCGGGCCGCCGTCGACGGTCACGTCCACGTCCCATACCGCGTTGTTCGGCGCCGGCGTCCGCAGCACGATCGTGTCGCTGCCGCCCAGCGCGTTGACCGCGAGGGTTGGCTGGTTCAGGAACAGGATCTCCAGCCCGGCGTTGACCACCGCGGTGAAGTCTTGCACCCCATCGGCCCCCGCATGAGTCGATGCGTCGCGAGCAATCACGGTGATGGCATCGTTGCCGTTGGTGCCGTTGATCACCCCGCCGCCCCCGCCGCCGATGACCAGTACCTCGATCTCGTCGATGCTGACGTTAGTCGGCGTGGTCGTGGCAGCGTCCACCGAGCCGGCGTCGTTCTCCGGGCCGGGCGTGACTGTCATGGCCGCCGCCGAGTTGACCGTCAGGCGGTCACCAGCGGTCGTCCCGATCGGGTTGCCGCCCAGGACCGTGTAGTTGAGGCCGCCGGCCGCCAGCAGATTCAGGGTGATGCCGTCGGCGCTGTCCCCGGCCAGCACCCGCACTGCCTCGATACTGCTGATCGTGTTGTTCCCGGCCGACAGGCCGCCGGTGATGTTGAACGTGCCGGCCCCGTGCGTGGTCGTGATCGAGTCGGCCCCCGCGGTACCCGAGACCAGGATGGTGTCGGTGTCCGCGCCGCCGTTGAGGGTGTTGGACCCGCCGCGGCCGTCCAGGAGGTCCTCGCCGTCCCCGCCGTTGAGCGTGTTGCCGCTCGCGCCGCCGATCAGGACGTCGTTGCCGCCCTCCCCGTTCAGGTTGCCGTTGGCCGACAGGACGTCGTTGCCCAGGCTGCCGTTGACCACCAGGCCGGGGGTGGCCGCGCCCGACACGGCAATGACGGTGTCGTCCCCTGACCCCGCGTTGATCGTCATGCTGGTCAACCCGGTGGGAGTCCCCGAATTGATGAGATCGACCGTATCCGCGCCGGCACCGGCGTCGATGGTCAGGTTCGTCTTGTTGAGGAACTCGATCGGCTCGAACGCGTCCACCGTCACCCGGCCGCCGCCACCCAGCAACAAACTCGCTTCATACGTGATGACGTTGCCTGTTTGCAGCAAGCTCGCCAGACCCGCCGCACTCGTGATGCTGAAGGCCGCGGCGGCCACATTGTCGGTGACGGGTTCGAGGTTGATAAAGTCGACTGTCTGGGTGCCGGCCGCCGACACGATGGTGCTCCGGCCCGAGCCGTTGGTAGCGCCGACGGCGAGGGTGTCTGTGACGCCGGTGGCGGACCCGCCCGTCTGCGCCAGGTCGAGCCGGTCGAAGCCGCCAATGCCCGCCCCTATCTGGCCCGGGCACGGATTGTCGCCGTCGTAGCGCGTGCCGTTCAGAACGTTGATCAGCCCATTGGAGCTGTCAGCCGCTTCGCGAATGCGAATCATCACTCCAAACACCATTGAGAGCGACACTCACAACGTGTCAGCGAAGACCAAGCAGGATTCGATCTTTGACAACCGATGATCCGGATACTGCAAGCAAGTATCTTGAAAGCATCTTGTTCTCACGCGCCAGGGCCGGTTGCACGGATCTAGACTTCCGGTGGTAAAAAAACAAAAAAGCCGACGTGGTAGGTCACTGCGAGGTGCCCCACCACGTCGGCTTACTCTGGAACGAGCCCCCCGCGTCACCGGGTTGCCCTTTGCATAGTCCACCAAGTGGGTGGTATTTGAACATCGATTCGCTGCTTGTCAACACTAAAGTTCGGATTTGTCCTCGCGACGAAATGCCCAATGCGTAATTACCGCTTCTCTTTGGCGACGGATTGAGTCGGGAATTCGCCGCGCACCTCCCACCGAGTCAACATCCGACGGGTGCGCGTCCGCCGGCTGGCGGTCGCCGCGGCGCGCACGGAGAACTACGTAGAGGCGGTCGCCGTGGGCGTTGGCTTGGAACGTGGGCTTGCCGCCAACTCCGACGACCACGTCGGGGCCGTCCGTCACAAAGCTACTGCGAGTCTCGACAGGCGGTTGTGGGCATCGGAAGCGCGAGCCTGCGAGGGCGAACGGCTTGCTTCCTACTTCCCTAAGCCCCGAATCGCGAAAAAGCGGCCCGGAAAAAAAGTGTTTCCTTCTCTTTGCCGCGCGCTTAGAATCGCGTCCCTGATTCGCGTCCGCGTCCGCTTCCCCAGAAGCTGCTCCGGGTTGATCCAACCAATGGGAGGGAAGCCGATGGACTCGCGCCCAGACCATTGCGCCGGTCGGCTGGCGGCCGCGCGCACCGGCTCAACCGAGGCCCTCGGCGAACTGCTCGAGCCGTGTCGGCCTTACCTGCTCAAGGTCGCCGCGGAACTCCTCGGCCCGAAGCTCTTCTCCAAGGCGGACGCGGCCGATCTGGTCCAGGAGACTTTTCTGGAAGCACACAGGGACTTCGACCACTTCCACGGGGCCGACCAGTCTGAGTTGCGGGCCTGGCTGCGCCAGGTGTTGCTGAACAACGTCGCCAACTTTTTCCGCCGCTTCCGCTCGGGCGGTAAGCGCGCCGTCGATCAGGAGGTGCCTGTCCAGGCAGACGCCCTCGCGGCGTTGATCTGGGGGGCCACCGGAGACCCCAGCCCCAGCGACAGCGTCAGTGCCGAGGAACAGGCACAGATGCTCGATCGAGCGCTCGAGCGACTGCCGGACGAGTACCGCTTGGTGCTGCATCTGCGCTACCGGGAACAGCGATCGTTCGAGGAAATCGGCGGGGTGATTTTGCACACGCCCAACGCGGCGCGAAAGCTGGCCACCCGGGCCGTCCGGGCCCTGCAGCAACAGTTCGAGCAGGGGATGTGAGGTCGCGCAAAAAGCTCGGGGCGAACCAGGCCCAGATACCCTTGGGTCAACGCTCGGTCATCAAGACGAGCATTACACGCGTCTGACGTGGGCCGACGTGGTGGCGATTACCGCCGCGCGGGGATTAGTCTACACGGCTATTTGATCCGGACGTTGCGTTAAGCCACTCTTACTGTGTGCGCTTGAAGTCCAATGAAGCCGGACCGTGCGTCCTGGCTCGGTGACTTGCCCCGGTAGGAGTCGTTGTTCGTGGACACCGTGGTCTGCTGGCCGTTCAGGCTGACCGTGTAGGTATCACTGACCACCTCGATCTCGTAGTCGTTCCACGCCCACCAGGCGGGGCCGGAACAGAGTAATCGGGGCCGGTTGCCGCCCAATCACTTCGCGAGCGGCTTGCCATCGAAAAGCACGCCCGGAACCTTCTTCTTGCTGAACAGCTCATTGAACCTTGGTAGTTCCTCGGATAGCACTTGACGCAATTTGGCAATCTCATCGTCCGCTTGTTGGGTCAGCTCCTTGCGCACTTGCTCGGCCTGGTCGATCGGTCGGTTGTCGCCGATACCGACTGACCCCGCCACCGAGGCCAGCTCTGTAAAGCGCTTCCTCGACGACCGTCAGCTTGTTGTCGATCGACTTCGCGGCGTCGGCGATGGCCGGGCCGTCGGGGGACCGGTCGGGCCCGGGCAGAGAGATCAGGTCAGAAGGACCTGAGGACCCAAGAAATGACGTGACACCGCGGTCAAGGAATCACCGCCGCTCTCTTCCGACAGCGGTTGGCATCCGTTGACTGTGTGTGCAAGAGTGGCCGGCTCGGTTCAATACGAGCCGCTTGTCCAACAGTCACGCCTCGTGACGGGTCACATTCTTGCAACTGCTTCGGTGTGTCGGACGTGTGTCGGACCGACGCACCTACGGATGGATTGGCCTTTCGCTGGACAGCGAGCAGACTGCTCTGGGCGACGGCGCGGGCCGGTGGCTCCCGCGTCAGCCTGGAGTGCCCGTCGCGCCGGAGAGGTCGCCCGTCGGATGCGCAATCGGACCATGACGTGCCGTAACGCCGGACCACCGATTCGTTGAGCGAAGTGCAATCAGGACCCCCGCTTGACCCGCTCCCACTCCCGCTTGAGGATGCCCTTCGCTTGCCGAGAAATGTTCTCAATGTCGGCGTCCGTGCCGGCCTCCCGCGGCGGCTCGTCCCGCAAGCGCTGGACCGCGGCGCCGATCAGTTGGTCGAGTTTCTGGTGGTCCACCTCGTTCAGGTTGAGCATGAGCCGAATCTTCCACCGGACCAGGACTAGGCGCTCGACCTTGGCAACCAAAGACGGGTCCGTGTGGAGAAGACCCAGGCCCCCGTTCCACTCTCCGGTCCACCCGCTCTTGATGACGGACAGGCCGGCGAGCTGAGACATCAGGTCCGCGAGCAGGTCGCGGAGCGAGTCGATCCACTTCTGCCGGCCGGTAGACAAGACCGTTGCGTTGAACTGCCGGCGGGACACCCGCAGGGTGGCCAGCGGGCCGGCGACCGACGCGACCAGCGCGGTGCAGACCGACACCAAGCTGACGAGCTGCGGGTCCATGGGACGCCTCTGTGTTAGCGAACTCCGGCTTCTAAACCGCGTGGTCCGGGTGTTACTTTGGTCGCGCTTCTGTAGGGACCAGTCGTGGCAGCGGGCCGGGCTCCGCCCGGATCGCCCCGATGATTGCCTCGGCCTCGCGCCGGAGGATGTGGGCAATCCAGACGTCGCGGTTGTCCGCCTTCGCGGGGCTCCAGTCATAGGAATCGACGGCTGCGGCCAGGGCCGCGCGGGCCTCCTTGGTGTTTCCGTCGCGGTACAGGGCCATGGCCATCACGAGACGGGGACTCGGCCCGATGTAATTGGTGTTCTTGGCGTCGCCGCTCATCACGGCGATCGCTTCGTCGAACCGGCCCAGTCGGTAGTCCGCGAGGCCTTTGGCGAAGTGGAAGTACGGGCGCGCCCAGTCGTACTTCGGATCGGCGGCGGCCGTGGCCCGCTCGGTGAGCGCGACCGCCTGGCGCAGCTCGTCTTCGCTGCCGGGCAGGAGTAAACAGGCCCGGCCAACCCGCTCGGCAACGTGCGGCTCCGTGCTATCTTTAAACCGGGCGAGTAGATCGCTCCGGGCCCGCCGGAACTCATCCTTTTTGCTTAGGAACAGGCACAGCTCGGCGTAGCCGAACCAGGCGTCGTGCTCCGGCGGGCTGGCCTGCAGCGCTTTCTCCCAGGCGTCCCGCGCGTCCTCTAACCGCCCCAGCCGGATCAGGGCCGTGCGCAGCGCCTGCTGCGCCTCGGCGTGATTCGGCTCGATCCCAATAGCCGCCCGGAAGTGCTCGACGGCCTCCTCCGGCCGGTCACGCGCGACCAAGACGCTGCCGAGGGCTCGGCGGGTCACCGCCGAGCTCGGGTCAAGAGACACGGCCTTCTGAAGGTGCCCGATCGCCTCGTCCTGGCGGCCCGGCGTGTTGAGCGCCATACCGAGGTCGTGGTGCGTCCAGGGGTTGTCGGGATCCAGGCGGGCGGCCTCGCGATAGGACTGGATCGCTTCCACCCAGCGCTGTCTGTCCTGCAGGGCGCGGCCAAGTTCGGACTGCATCCAGGCCGCCGGGCTGCTGTGCCGCACGGCCTCTCGCCAGTGATCGATTGCCCGGTCGGGCTCGTTCTGCTTTCGCAGCACGACGCCGAGTTGCCAATGGGCCCAGCCGTGAGTCGGCGCGAGCCGGACGGACTCCATGAGGGCGTTCACCGCGTCGTCAAGTCGGCCTGCGTTGTGCAGCGAGTTGCCGAGGCCGTACCAGGCGTTGGTCGCGTCCGGCCGCACCGCCAACGCCGCCCGGAAGTGGCCGACGGCGGCCCAAGCATCTCCGGTCTCGTACAGGGCACAGGCGAGCATGTAGTTGGCAAAGAAGTCGGCGGGGTGGGCCCGCTGCACCCGCCGCAGAAACGCAACAGCGTCCCGGTCGCCCCCGTCGTCCTGGAGCCGGGACCCGAGCGCCACGAGCAGGTACGTCGACTCCTGCTCCAGCGGCGCGGTGCGGGCCAACTCGGCCAGCCGCGTCCGGTCCTTCCACGCCTTCGGGTCCGGGTCGCGGACCCGGTCCCGCCAGGGGTCGGGGTCCGCCTTGCGGGCGACGTCCATGAGCCATGTCCGCCGCGGCACGTCGTCGGTGCAGACGGCCCAGTCGTCCAGGGCCGCCACGAGTTCGCGCTTCACTGGGGAGGCCGCCAGCCGGGCGGCGACGGCCGCGGGGTCGTCGCCGACCGCCGCGAGCCCCGCCGCCCGGAACTCTTCCGCGTAGTCCCGGTCCGACCGAGCTCGGTTTTGACGCCCCTGGACGATGACCACCCGGCTCAGTCGGATGGACTCCAGCCGTGTGGCTAGTTCCAGATTCTCGAACGCCGCCCGGAGGCGGTCGCGCAGCTTCGGCGGAACGAATTCGCCCAGCCGGTCCCTGGCCCGTTGCAGCACCTCGGCCGAGGCCTTGAACTCCCCGCGGTTCCGCAGTCGCTCCGACTCGCTCAGGTCGGCCTCGGCGTATGCCACGGCCGTCGCCTCGAGCGCCGTCCGCTGCCCGTGCCACCAAACAACGCTGACAACGAGGACCGATGCCAGCAGCACGCCGGCTGCCAGCGCCCCGGCCAGGGCCGGCCGGCGTCGCACCCAGCGCGCGGTGTGTTCGACGGACCCCACGGGACGGGCCTTGATGGGCTCGCCTCGTTCGAACCGGCGCAGGTCCTCCGCCAGCGCCTGGGCGCTGGCGTAGCGGCGCTGGGGCTCCTTGTGAAGACACTTGAGGCAG
>Ga0075428_100009087_pt1 | contig 11028 bp, 9 predicted proteins | sample RhiMetdeltSRZDD2_FD_75291 | JGI IMG/M metagenome (GOLD analysis project Ga0075428, IMG submission 75291) | Populus rhizosphere microbial communities from Tennessee, USA - Rhizosphere MetaG P. deltoides SRZDD2 | ecosystem: Host-associated > Plants > Roots > Rhizosphere > Soil | place: USA... | reverse complement strand
GGAACCCGAGTGAACGTCAGTTCTGTTTAGGTACGTTAGAAGCTCAAACGGAACGCCAACTGACCCTGCCTCGGCACGTACGCGTTGCCGGTGTTCTGCTGCGGCTGGCCGAACAGCGCGGTGGTGGCCGCCGCCGTCGCGCTGAGACTGGTGTTATAGCTGCCGTAGTTGTGGTGGTTGAACAGGTTGTAGACCTCGCCGATCAGCGAGATCTTCCTCGTGCCGCGCAGCGTGATGTCCTTGGTCAATCGCAGATCGACCTTGTGCAGCGGCAATCCCTGTAACGCATTTCTCGGAATCGTTTCGCCCGAGGCGATCGTGCCTGGGCCATGGAAGCGGCTGGCCACGTCGATCGTGTCGCCGTTGGCGAGCTTCGCGGTTTCCGGAATCACGATCGCATTGGTCGGAGCGCCGGCGGTCGTCAGGTTCAGGCGATTCGTGCCGGGCTTGCCGTAAATCGCGCCGGCAATGTTGGCGGCGAAGCGCGCGCCCGATCCATAGAAATAGGACACGCTTGCCGACACACCCAGCGGCAGCCGATACAGCGTCCACGCGCGCAGCGTGTGCTTCTGGTAATCGGTCGACGTCGCGTACTCGCCGTCCAGATAATTGAACTGGTTGTTCTGTCCTGGCGCGGTGTAGCCGATGTTGCCGTCGTCGTGCATCGAGATCATGTAGGTATAGGTCACGCCGCTCTGGAAGTTGTTGCGGAAGCGGCGATTCAACGCGGTTGAGATCTGCGTCTGATCGCGATGACCGGTGCTGACGAAATACGCAATCTGCGTGTAGGCAGGATTCGGGCGATTCGGAATGCCGTTCACCGCCGCCGGATTGATGTTGTATCCGGTCGCGGGGTTGTAGAACAGGTTCGGATCGATCGTCCGCGTATCGTGGTATTCGTTGAAGTGCGTCAGATCAGCCTCGAAGCCGGTGACGGAGTTGATCTGTTTCTGAAAGCCGATGCTGCTCTGCCACGTGAATGGATTCTTGTAGTCGGGGCTGATGATGCGCGGGGACTGCGGCGGCGCCGCGGTCTTCGCCTGTTGGAACGTCGTCACACCACAGGCAGGATTGGTGATGAAGGCCGATCCGTCCGGGCAGAGCCCGCTGGCCGGCGGCAGGAACGCGGCCGTCACCATCTGGCTGTAGATCTGCGGGCTGAACGTCATGTTCGACACCGGCGTCGTGTAGTAGAGGCCCGTGCCGCCGCGAACGACGAGATCGTTCTTGCCGCCGACGTTGTAGGTAAATCCAACGCGAGGCGCGACGTTGCGGTTGTCGCGGATGTTGTCCTTGTAACCGAAGTCGGTGCCGACCATCCCTTCCAGGCCGGCCGGTGCGTTGTTGTTCAGAAGAATCGTGTTGGTGATGACATCGGGCGGTGACGCGACGCCCCAATCCACGTCCCAGCGCACGCCGTAGTTCACGGTGAGGTTGTTGCTGATGCGCCAGTTGTCGCCGAGCCACAACGCCCACGTCGGCCGCGGAATATCGATGCCCCAGTCACCGGCGTGGAAATTCTGATCGAACTCGCGCACGATGTTCGAGGGAATCGCGGCAATGTTCCACGTCTTCGGATCCACGCTCGGGAACAGCGCGTTCATATTCGCCGGGTTCGAATTGAACATCATGCGCCCGACCTGCTGGATGTACCACGTGCCGGTGTTGTGGACGTAGATGAACTCGCCGCCCATCTTCACGTCGTGCTTCGTCGTGTGCCAGCTCAGGTCGTAGCGGGTCTCGATGTTGTGCTGGTAGAACAACTGCGGGTAGTTATAGGGCTTGCCGATGATCAGGCCGCCCTGGAAGTTGTACTCAATGGTGTCCTGCCCCGGCTGCGGGTTGTTGGTCCACGCGAAGTTGTTGTAGCCGACGCGCACTTCCTGCACCTTGCTGTCGCTGATCACGCGCGACCAGGTCGCGCCGACGTTGGTCGCGTCCTTCGTCTGCACGGACGCGTTCGATGGATGGCCGCCGGCGCCGAGCACTTGTGGGTTTTCCCAGTCCCAGCGCGACGCGCGCACGGTGAAGCGATCGTTGGTCGACAGCTGGTGATCGATACGCGCCAGGATGCTTTGCTGGCTGTTCTTGTAGGGAACGGTGAAGCTCTGTCCCGGTAGCACCGATGGTGACGTGAAGATGGTGCCCGGCTCGCGCTCGTATTCATACGACGCGAAGTAGTGCGTCTTGTCCTTGCGAATCGGGCCGCCGAAGGCGCCGCCGATCTGCTGGTTCTGGTACGGCAGCACGCGATTGGCGACCGCGTCCTTCGCGTTGAACTTGTCGTCGCGGAAGAAGCCGTAGAGCGCGCCCGCCATCTTGTTGGTGCCCGAGCGCGAAACCGCCTGCACCTGGATGCCGGCGGAGCGGCCCTGCGTGATGTCGAACATGTTCGTCACGATCTGGAACTCGGCGATCGCTTCGCGGCTGAACTTCGGTTGGCCGAAGCCGGAGCCGGCAATCTTCTGCGTGATCTGCTGTCCGTCGAGATTGAGCTGGAAGTCATCGTCGCGGCTGACGCCGGGCGTGTTGCCGACGTCGTTCGCCGTGATGCCCTTGATCAACTTCGAGAGCTCCATCCAGTTGCGGCCCTGCACCGGCAGTTCTTCCATCTGGCGGCGATCGATGTTGCCGACCACCTGTGACGACGTCGTATCGACGAGCGGCGATTCGCCGAGCACCGTCAGCGTTTCGCTGACCGTCGCGATCTTCATCGTCAGGCCAATGCGCGCGTTCTGCCCGACAAGGATTTCGACGTCTTTCAGCGACACGGTGCTGAAACCGGACAGCTCGGCCAGGAGCGTGTACTTCCCTGGCGGCACGTTGCCGAGGCGATACTCGCCGCGGTCGTTACTCACGGCAGAAATCGCGCGGCCAGTTTCCTGATCGGTGGCGGTAACGTTGACGCCGGGCAACGACGCCTTCGTTTCATCGACGACGGTGCCGATGATCGTGCCCTGCTGCGCCAGCGCCGGCAACGCAATCAATATGGAGAAACAGATGGTCAGGAGGCTCACACGCACGCGCATAACTCACTCCAGTTCCGCCTCAGGTGGTGGCGGATGTGAGGGTCAAGACAACCGGGCTGAGACGACGAAAAAGCCAATGCGCCGAGGATGAATTGCGCGGACTATACCACGCCGCAGTTATGATTGCCGCGCATGAGTGACATTACCGTTCACTTGACGCGCGTGGCCGCGGCGCGCTGGCGGCTGGCGCTGCTGCTGACGGCGATCATGACGCTCACCTATGTCGGTTTCATCCTGCTGATTGCGTTCAACAAGCCGCTCCTCGGCACGATCCTGATGCCGGGTCTCAGCCTCGGGATCCTGCTCGGCGTGCTGCTCATCATCACCGCCTGGGCGCTCATCCTGATTTACGTGCGCTGGACCAACACGCACTACGACAACAGGGTCGCGGACGTCCGCCGCGAACGACGGGCAGGCCGGTAATGCAAACAGCGCAGCCGAATATGATCGCGATGGCGTTCTTCGCCATCTTCATTGCCCTGTCGCTCGTCATCACCTGGTTTGCCGCGCGGCGGACGCGCAGCACCGAAGCGTTTTACGCGGCGGGGCGATCGGTCACGGCCTTCCAGAACGGTCTTGCGCTTGCCGGCGACTACATGAGCGCGGCGAGCTTTCTCGGCATCGCCGGGCTCGTGGCGTTGTCCGGATTCGACGGCCTGATCTACTCGATCGGATTCCTGGTCGGCTGGCCGGTCGTCGTGTGCCTGATCGCCGAGCCGCTGCGCAATCTTGGCAAGTTCACCTTCAGCGACGTCGTCGCCTTTCGTCTTCGACAAGTGCCGGTGCGCGTCGCGGCGGCGGCCGGCAGCCTCGCCGTCGTGTCGTTCTACCTGATCGCGCAGATGGTCGGCGCCGGCAACCTGATTCGATTGCTGTTTGGATTGAATTACGAAACGGCGGTCGTGATCGTCGGCCTGGTGATGCTGGCCTACGTATTATTTGGCGGCATGATCGCGACGACGTGGGTGCAGATCATCAAGGCGATCCTGCTGCTGACCGGCGCGTTCCTGCTCGCGATCCTCGTGTTGATGAAGTTCTCGTTCAATCCGCTCGTGTTATTCGAAGCCGCGACGCGGCAGTACGGCGCGGGCGTGCTGGCACCGGGACGATTCGTCTCCGATCCAGTCGACGGCATTTCACTCGGACTCGCGCTGATGTTTGGCACCGCCGGCTTGCCGCACATCCTGATGCGCTTCTACACGGTGCCTGACGCGCGGACCGCGCGCGTGTCGGTCGCCTATGCGACGGCCGCGATCGGCGGCTTCTACCTGCTGACGTTCATTCTTGGCTTCGGCGCGATGGTCCTCGTCGGGCAGCCGGCGATTCGCGCCGTCGATGCGGGCGGCAACATGGCGGCGCCACTGCTCGCTGAAGCCGTCGGTGGCCAGGCTTTTCTTGGATTCATTTCCGCGGTGGCGTTCGCCACGATTCTCGCGGTGGTCGCAGGACTCACGCTCGCCGGAGCCGCGGCGCTGTCGCACGACATTTATGTCCACGTGTTCCGCGGCGGACATGCCACCGAGAGGGAACAACTGCGGGTCGCTCGCGGCGCCACGATCCTGCTCGCGATCCTGTCGATCGTGCTCGGCATCGCCTTCAAGGGCCAGAACGTCGCCTACATGGTCGGGCTCGCGTTTGCGATTGCCGCGAGCGCGAACTTCCCCGCGCTCGTGCTGTCGATGTTCTGGCGGAATTTCACGACCCGCGGCGCGCAGGCATCGATTCTGGTCGGCACCATCTCGACGCTGCTGCTGATCTGGATGTCGCCGACGATCCAGATCGACCTGTTGAAACATTCGACCGCCTATTTTCCGTATAGAAATCCGGGGCTGTTCACCATTCCACTGTCGTTCATCGTCGGCATCGTGATCTCGCTGATGGCGCCTGAAGCGGCCGCGCAAGACGGATTCACGAGGCTCGAGCATCAGATTCACGTCGGGGAGGAAGAGACCGCTTGATTCACAACAGGGCCGTGCGATACGGCCTGTTTGCGCTGTGGATCGTAGTGGCCTGCGGCGCACTGTATCTCTACTTCTTCAAGCGCGAAGCGGTCCAAACCGAGATGCGCGATGCGCTATCGGCGTCGTTCTGGATCGCATCGCTGTCGTATCTGCTGATCGGCGCGCTGCGCGCCTTCACACTTGTGCCGGCGACGTTCCCGCTGCTGGTGGCCATGCCGTTTTTCGATCCATGGGTATTGCTTGCGCTGACCATTCCATGCATCGCCATTTCGTCATCGATCTGCTATTGGTTCGCCGAAGCGCTGCACATGGACGAGCTGTTCGAGCGGAAATACCCGCGACAGATCGGCAAGCTGAAGACGCTCCTGCAAAGTTATCAGCTGCCAATCATCATCGGATGGAGCTTCCTCCTCTTCCTGCCGACGGACGTGCTGTGCTACGTGTGTGGATCGCTGAAGATCAATTACCGGAAGTTCCTGATCGGGGTGATCATCGGTGAAGGCACGGTCTACGCGATCTACATCTTCCTCGGCGACTGGGTCCTGCGCGGATAGCCGACCTGCTCTGTGGCATAGGCTTCGCCCGCCAGATAGCGGGCCCGATCGGCAGGATCGAAGATTCTCGCTTGCCGGTTCAGATCGAAACGCGGCGGCCAATCGAGGCCGCCGATTTCTGATTGCGATCTGAATCGCGCGCGAAACGGCTGCTCTTCCCGGCGCTCGACGAGGATGTATGGTTGCAGCCCTTTCGCCTTCAGCCACGTGACGGCGCGATCGAGCCACGCGGGATCGAGCGACTCCCACAGCACAACTTCGCGGCCGGCATGAAATTGGATGCTGCCGCTTTGCCACTCGGTGATCAACACCGCGTTGGCCGGCAAACGATCGCGGACCAGCTGCGCGGTTTCGCGATAGCGGCCTTCCATCGCCTGCAACGCGAACACATCATGCGTGCCGGCCGCGCGCACGCCGAACGCGCCAAGCACGACCGCGATCAGCGGAATCACGCCGCCCATGTTCGCGCGCGACAACACGTGCGTCGCCCCTGCGCTCGCCAGCACCAGCAGCAGCACGAGCGCGGGAATCAGGAACCGCAGATACCACCACTCCGGAAAAGGCTCGTAGAGAAGGTAGATGCCGATGACAACCATCGCGCACAACAGCAGGAGCGATGCGATGACGCGTTTGGTCCCGTCGAACACCAGCGGCGCCAGCACGCCGAAGATCGGCACGATGTTCTGCGTCGCAAACATCGCCCGCGAGTAATTCGTGAGATTCGCCTGGAAGTGTGACGTCGAAAACAAGCGCGATGCCGCGCCGTAGCCTGAAGAGAATGGGCCGCCATACAGCGCGTTATTCAACCAGAGCATGACGATCACGCCTGGCAGCGCCGCCGCGATCATCAGGCCAACAGCGCGTAAGCGTCCTTCTCTCTGCTGAACCGCCATGATGATCGCGACAACCAGGGCGAGTGGAGCCAGGTTTGGCCGCACCATGATCGCCAGACCGATCAAGATTCCTGCTGCCGGTCCGGTACATGCAATAGCGGCGAGCCACAGCGCCGCGGCGACGATGTCGTTCATCGGCTGCACCGTCTGATACATGACGATCGGACTCGTCGCGGTGAGAATCGCCGCCGTCGCGCCGGCCATGCCGCCCGCGAGGCGCCTGGCAATCACGAATGACGAGAAGACGAGGACCGCGGCCGCAATCGGCGTCAGCCAGAAGATCGCATCCGATCCGAAGACCGCCGCGAGCGGCGCCATTAATACCGACATGCCGGGCGCGCAGATCGGCGCAGCCGCGTCGGGACGAATCGTCGAGGGAATGAAACCACCGGGCGCGAATGTGATTGCGGCGTTCGGCCAGGGCGCGTCGATCGCCAGTGCGCTCGCCGGCTGCAGGTGACCGCTCGCAAACGCCTTCGCCATCAGGCCGTAGCACGACGAGTCCGATCCGCCGACCGCCCACGTGCCACGGACGACGCCAAATGTCGCGAGGGCGATCGCCGCGATCGTTGCGACGATAGTGCTCACTTTGAAAAACGATACTTGAGGAGAACTTCGATCGCGCGGACGCCGTCGCGCCAGCCGATCTTCTTTCCCTGCGCGCGGCTGCGCGGGTTGAAGCGGATCGGCAGCTCGAGGATCGAATGGCCAGCGCGCAGCAGCTTCGCCGTGATCTCAGGCTCGATGTCGAAGCGGTTGGATTCGAGATTGAGCGACAGCGCCACCTCGCGCTCCATGATCTTGTAGCAGGTCTCCATGTCGGTGATGCGCGCGCCATAGAGCACATTGGTGATGCCGGTCAGCACCTGGTTGGCGAAGACCGAGAGCCACGGTGCTTCCGGCCGCCCGGCAAGAAAACGCGAGCCGTACACCACCCGTGAGCGGCCGTCGAGAATCGGTTGCACCAGCTCGGCGATCTGCGCCGGATCGAGCTCGAGGTCGGCGTCCTGGATCGCGACGATGCTGCCGGTCGCGCGCGCAAAGCCAATGCGGATCGCGCTGCCCTTGCCGCCGTTCTTCTCCGCATGAATCACGCGCAGCTCGGGCCGCTGCACGATCCGATCGAGCGCGTCGCGCGTGCCGTCGGTCGATCCGTCGTTGACGACAAGAATTTCGCGCGGCGCCGGCAGATCGATCGCAATCAGCCGCTGGATCACATCGGCGACGGTCCGCTCTTCGTTGTAGACGGGAACGACGATTGAAATCAGTGGGCTCAACTCACGCGTCCAATAGGGCCGTTTCGAGCACCGCGGCGGGCGTGTTGCGCTCGATCTTGCGGACGGGCACGCCGACGTAAACGGAATTGGCGTCGAGCCTGGTGCCTTTCAGTACCGCGCTCATCGCACCAATCTGGCATTTCTCGCCGGCCTCGACGTTAATCCCCACCATGCTGCCAAGGCCGACGGTCACATACTTGCCCAGCTTCACCGTGCCGGTCTTGACCATGCCGCCTTCTACAGTATGACCCGAGAGGTGCACGTTTTCGCCAAGCACGACGCCGTCGCCGAATTCGAGCATGTTGTGATCGGAAATCGACAGGCTGTTGATGTGCACGCCGCGCCCGATCTTCGCGCCGTTCCAGCGCATGTAGAGGGTCCACATGAACGACGCGCGAAAGAACGTGCCCACCAGCACGCGCACGACGTGCGTGGAAATCATGTAGCGCGACCAGTTGAGCAGCGGCCACTCGAGATCGCGCAGTTTCCACATGCCGTTCGGCGCGGTCCGCCATCCGCAGATCTTCGTCGAGAAGGCCGACAGGGCGATCAACGCGAACGCGAAGACGAGATAGGCCGGGATCAGCGACATCGCCACGATCGCCGGGCGCAGAATCATCGGCCGCGGCACCCAATCCATCGTCCAGGACCAGAACGTGAACGCCGGCAGCACCGACAATCCAAACACGATCGTTTCCACGACGAAAATCGAGATCACCGTCCAGAGCACGCGTCCGGTTTGCGCGGGGGTCACGCGCGGCAAGTTACCATAAGAAAGCGGTCATGAAGGATCACCTTGTCCTCGTCCCCGGCATCGACGGCACGGGGCTGCTGTTCTACCGGCAGATTCCGGCGCTCGAACGACAGTTCGAGATCACCACGACCCGGCACCGCGATGACGCCCGGAGCATGGAAGACCTCGTCGAGGATCTCGATCGCGAGATCGAACGCGTCGCGGCCGGCCGCCCGGTCACGCTGCTCGGTGAATCCTTCGGCGGCGCGCTCACGCTCAGTTATGCCCTCACTCACCCGGAGCGCGTCGAGCGCGTGGTGATTCTGAACTCGTTCGCGCACTTCGGGTCGCAGGCCCGCCTGTGGCTGGGCTATCACCTGCTGCGCGCCACGCCGTGGGGCATGATGCGCATCGTCCGGCAACTCAATGCGAGCCGCATGCATTCGCCGCAGACGGAACGCGACGAGATCGACCGCTTTCACGAGCTGATGCGCGCGACGACGCGCGAGGGCTACCTGTCGCGGATGCGGATCCTGCGCGACTACGACATCCGCGATCAGCTGCCGTCGTTGAATGTGCCGGCGCTCTATCTCGCCGCCGATCGCGACACGCTGGTTCCGTCCGTCGAACAGGCGCGGCTGATGAGCGAGCTGACGCCCTCGGCAACGATGCGTGTGCTCGAAGGTCACGGCCACAGCTGCCTGATCGCGCCCGATCTCGACCTGGCTGCAATCCTCGACGAGTGGCTCGCTGGTGCGCGTCGTTAGCATGGCGCTCAACGTGCCGGGGCCGGCAGCCCTGGCGCGGGCGGTGGCCGAAGGCGCGCGCGCGATCAAGATCGAGCCGCCGTGGGGCGATCCCCTCGCCACACTCTGCCGGCCGTGGTACGACGACCTCCATCAAGGCATCGCGATCGAACAGATCGATTTGAAATCGATCGCCGGACACACGCGCGTCCTCGAGCTGCTCGAGGACACCGATATCTTTTTTGCCAGCCATCGCCCATCGGCGTTGTCGCGACTGCGGCTCGATGCGGCGACGCTGGCGCCCGATTTTCCCGAGCTGCGACACGTGAACATCGTCGGCGACACGGCCAATCCCGAAGAAGCCGGACACGATCTCACTTACCAGGCTCGCGCCGGATTGCTGCCTGCCCTGAGCGGAGTCGAAGGGCGCCGCGACTTGCCGCTGACGTTGATCGCTGACATGGTCGGCGCGGAACGCGCACACGCGGTGCTGAAAGATGTGATGCATCATCCGGGCGCCGTTCGCGTGGTCGGCTTGTTCGATGCCCTCCGCGATCTCGCGGGTCCGCTGTACAACGGTCTCACCGTACCAGGCCATCATCTTGGCGGCGGCAATCCCGCCTACGGCATCTACGCGGCGCGCGACGGCGCGATCGCGGTGGCGGCGTTGGAGCCGCATTTTCGATCTGGCTTATATGAGGGGCTTGGCTTGCCGGATGGCGCTGATCCACGCGCGGTGTTCGCGACGAAGACCGCGGCGGAGTGGGAAGCGTGGGCGGCCGAGCGCGATCTGCCGCTCGTCGCGTTGAAGGGTTATGGACCACCGGAGAATTCTTGAAACCGCGCTGAAGATCGGCACGCAGTATCTCGACGGCGTGGCGTCTCGCCATGCCGGCGGCACTACATCGCGCGCGGAATTGATGAAGACGCTCGGCGGTCCCCTGCCGGTGGGATCGACCGATCCTGTCAGCGTCCTCACCGAGCTCGCGCTACACGCAGATCCCGGAATCGTTGCCAGCGCCGGGCCGCGCTATTTTGGATTCGTCACCGGCGGCGCGGTGCCCGTGACCGTCGGCGCCGACTGGATCGCGAGCGCATGGGACCAGAACACGGCGTTGTTCGCGCAGTCGCCCGCGATCTCTGTGATCGAAGACGTGACCGCCGGCTGGCTGCTCGAGACGCTGGGTCTACCGCGCAACGCCGGCGTCGGATACGTTACCGGCGCGCACATGGCGAACTTTACGTGTCTTGCGGCGGCGCGCCACGAAGTACTTCGCAGCGCCGGATGGAACGTCGAAACACACGGACTGCAACGCGCGCCACGAGTGCGCGTAGTCGCCGGCGCCGAAGTCCACGTTTCTGCCGTCGGCGCGCTGCGCTATCTCGGTTTCGGCAGCGAGGAAACGGAAATCATTCCTGTCGACGATCAAGGCCGCATGCAAGATGATGCGCTCGCGTCCGCGCTCGACAAAGAACGCGGTCCCACGATCGTATGTGCGCAAGTTGGGAACGTGAACAGCGGCGCATCCGATCGGATCAGACGCATCGTCGAACACGCGCATCGCCATGGCGCATGGGTCCACGTCGATGGTGCATTCGGTCTGTGGGCCGCCGCGGTACCCGAGCTGCGATCGCAAGTTGAAGGGATCGAGACCGCCGATTCGTGGGCCTCGGACGCGCACAAGTGGCTCAACGTTCCCTACGATTCCGGCCTCGCGATCGTCGCCGATGCCGCGCCCCACCGCGCTGCGATGAGCCTGAAGGCAGCGTCGTACTTGCCGCGTGGCGCCGATGAAGAGCGCAGCGGCACCGATTGGGTGCCCGAGTCATCCCGA
>Ga0075428_100009085_pt1 | contig 11030 bp, 10 predicted proteins | sample RhiMetdeltSRZDD2_FD_75291 | JGI IMG/M metagenome (GOLD analysis project Ga0075428, IMG submission 75291) | Populus rhizosphere microbial communities from Tennessee, USA - Rhizosphere MetaG P. deltoides SRZDD2 | ecosystem: Host-associated > Plants > Roots > Rhizosphere > Soil | place: USA... | reverse complement strand
CGCGAGCGGATGCGGTCGCGCTTCTCGCAGGAACACGTCAGCCAGAGCCGCATCGTTTCAGCGGGTGCGATGCTCGATCCAGAAACGCTGACGCTCGGCTACGCGCGCCGCTTCACGGCCTACAAGCGGCCCGAGTTGATCTTCCACGATCCGGATCGTCTCGCGCGCATCCTGACCCAGCTCGACCGGCCGATGCAGATCGTGTTCGCCGGCAAGGCGCATCCGGCCGACGAGCCGGCGAAGCATCACCTCCAGGGCGTCTTCAAGCACGCGCTCGATCCGAAGTTCGGCGGCCGCCTCGCTTTCATCGACGATTACGACATGCACCTCGCGCATTACCTGGTGCAGGGCTGCGACGTGTGGCTGAACAATCCGCGCAAGCCGCTCGAGGCGAGCGGGACCAGCGGCATGAAGGCGTCACTCAACGGCGTGCCGCACTTGAGCATCGGCGACGGGTGGTGGGCGGAAGGCTTCAACGGGCGCAACGGCTGGTTGATCGAAAGCCACACCAATCCGGACGACCACGCGGCGACGGACGCCGCCGATGCGAATGCGTTGTACGAACTGCTGGAGAACGAGGTGGTGCCGGCCTTTTACGATCGCGATCGGGGTGGACGCGGCCTGCCGCGCCGCTGGATTGCGATCGTCCGCGAAGCCATGCGCTCGAACGTGCCTCGCTTCTCGACGCGGCGAATGGTCAAGCAATACGTCACGGAAATGTACGGGCCGGCTTCGCGCGCGACGATCAGTTCTCCAACCTAGCCACGCTCGCAATCGCTTCCTCGTACCACTTGCGCCACGCCTCGAGGATTTCGGGCGTGGCGTTGTTCTTTTGCTCGGTGGCGAGGCGCGCGTCGCGAGCGGTCTCCATCAATTTCGTCAGTGCCGGGATGTCGGCCCGATCGGCGGATGCGAGAAACATTGCCGTCGTGGCGACGGTGATGGCCACGTGCTGCATTTCCACCGGGCTCACCTTGTCGATGGTGTCGAGATTCGTGTGGTAATAGCGATCCGTGAAGTGCCAGTTGAGCAGCGACGGCACCTTCGCGTTCATGAACACGGTGTGATCGCTGCCGCCTTCGTAGGGATTGGTCCGCACCACCCAGTGCGTGTCGCGCGCCCGGCGCAGCGCCACCGCGAGGTGAAGGTCGTTGAGGAAACTTCCTTGCAGCGACGCCGCTTCGACTTTGCTCGCGCCCCATTCCGAATGCGGATCGGACGGCCGCTGCCACACCGCTGACGGGTCCGGCTGCTTCTCGATCAGGAACGTGCCGCCAGTCTTGCTGGTATCTTCCCCGGTCATGTCGAGCGATAACATCGCAACGACGTGTGGCACTTGATCGGCGTGGGCTTTGATCCATTGCTGGCTGCCGCGGATCTCGTCGACCCAGAGAAACGTCAGCGTCCGCGCCGGCGCCGGCAACGCGCCGCTGTCGATGTTCTTCCTGATGGCCAGTGCGGTCGCCAGCAGCGTGCCGCAGCCGCTGGCGTTGTCGCTCGCGCCGGGTTCCTGCACGTGCGCGGCCAGCACGATGCGCTGCTCCGGATGCGTGCGCCCTGGAATCTCGACGATCAGATTGCGATTCGGCCGCTGGTGAAACGTCGATTCGATCTCGACGTGCACAGTCGTCGCGCCTTTCGCGAGCGCATCGCGCAAGCGTGCGGCCGCCCGCGGCGTCGCCTTGAATCCAAATCCACGCAATGTTTCATCGGTAGGCACTGTTCCCCACTGCAATACGTCGGGCGTCTCCGCGGGTCGCGTATACGGCGCGAGGTCTGACGAGATCACGCCTGCGGCGCGGCGATTGCGCACGGCCTGCGTGAAGACCTGCCCGAGCCCGCCAGTGGCGAGCACCACTGCACCCTTGATGTCCTTGCCCTCATACGCCGACGCCGACGTGCCGGCGCCGACATCGACGAGCGGAAACGTCTTGCCGCCAGGCGCAGTGCTGTAGGAATTGATCGCCAGCGCAACTCGATGCCTCTCGCGCGACAGCAGCACTTCTCCAGCCGCGCCGCCGAGGCGCAGCGTGCCCTTCGTATGTTCCCAGCCGCCATTGCTGTTGGCGAACTCCTCGAATCGCGGCGTGAATCCCGCCGCGGACAGGCGATCGAAAATCAGCTGCTGCGATTGCTCGAATGCGGGATTGCCCGCGAGCCGCCACAGCGGGGCCATGAACGTCACGACATCCATCGCCACCCTGGCGTCAGTTGATGTAGAGAGCTGTCGATAAATGGCGTCCGCTCGAGGCGGCAGCTGCTGATCGAGTGGCGGCAAATGCGGCGCGACTTGCGCAGTCGCGGGAATGGCAAACGCCAGCACGGCGCCGATCAATCGCAGATGTCTCGTCATGCAGTAATATTCGTTGGATATGTCGCGTAAGTCCATCGGCAGCAAGAAAGGCTGCGTCCTGTGCGGCGCGAAGGAAGTGTCGGAGCCGCGCGGTGAAGAGCGCTATTGCCGTGAATGCTGGGACAAGAAGATCGCCGTTGAAGAAATCGTCGCGCGCGATTTCGCGCTGAAGCGCTACATCCGCGCGCACAGCGCCGAGAAGTATCTCGTCTATCACTCGACCCAGAAGCGCCCGATCGGCCAGATCATTGTCGTCGACGACGGCTACGACCTGTTCCTGACGATGACGTTGTATCCGAATTTTTCGTGGGACGATGCCGCCTACAACCTCGATGGCGATCCGGAGGGGCGCACCTTCGCCGAATTGCTCGTCGACGTCGTCGCGACCGAAGTCATCGAACCATGGGGCGGCGGCAAGTGGCATCTCGAAGTCTTCCGCGCCACTGCGGCCGAACCGGAGGATTGGAACGGTGAAATGTAATTTCAGGTTATATAATCCGGTCAACGGAGGATTTCGTATGAAAGTGTTTCAGCGGACTGTGGCCCTGGCTGCGGCCCTCGGGTTCTTGTTTGCCCCGGTGGCACTCGCGCAGACCCCTGCGGCGCCTGCCGCTCCGGCTGCTCCCAGAAAATTGATTTCGCCGTTCCGCGGTGACGCGACCGTTGAATTTACCCAGGCGGTCACCAAGCGAGTCGGCGCGAACATCGAGACGACGATGGTCATCAGGAACACGTCGCCCGGACCGCTGGCCGGCTTCCGCCTTGAAGAGAGCTGGGCGGACAAGACCGGCAACCTTGCCGGCGGCGATGTGTATCGTCATCCCAAGCCGTTCATGCCGGGCGAGGTGATCACCGTCAAGCTGACGACGCCGTTCAACGCGCGCATGCAGAGCAACAGCTACAACTTCGTGCACGCCAACGGCACCGTGAAGCCGAAGAAGGTGCCGAAGATCGACGTGCCCAAGACGAATTAGGCTGGCAGGCCAGCAGGAAGTCAGCCGGCGATCTTCATCGCAAGGTCGCCGGCAATCGGGACCCGCCAGGTTTCACCCTGCCAGGTTTTCAGCAGCAGAAACAGCCACAGCAGCACCGCCGCGAACCAGATCGCATAGCCGATCGCCTGCAGCAATTGAAATGTCGGCGTCGCGACCAGGAAGGCCACGGCGCTGGCGCCGCCGCAGAGAAAAAGCGCGATCGAAAGCGCTCCGAAGACCACGATCGACTGCGCCGCGTGGAAGCGGACTTCCGAATGGCGACGTTCCGCGAAGAGAAAGACCAGCCCCGTCACCCACCATCCGGCGTAGCACAGCATCGATGACAGCCGCGCGTCGACGCCGGTGCTGGTGGGCTCGTTCATTTCGGATCGACCTTCTCGAACGTGATCTCGCCGGTGAATTTCGGAATCGACACGATCGTTGCCGGAGACGTCAACACCTGCGCGAGGATGTCGCCACCAGCGGGACGCCGCTCCTGCCACTGGACGATCAGCGTGCCGTTGGCCTGCCGCGTGCCGATGATCTGGACGGCATAGCCCGCTGTCGGCCGCGAGCCCAGGAACACCGCGACCACCGTCCGGGATCCGAAATCAACCGCGGGCGGTTTCGATTCACCGGAATGCATGTGCCACAGCGTGGTCCACTCGGCAGCGTTGCGCGCGACTGACTGCCGCGGCGAATCGACCTGGCTCATCATGTCGTTGGCAATCACGCTGATCGGCGATGGCGCGGCGGCCTGCATGGCGATTGAAAAAATCACGTTCAATAACACTTCCACTAACCTCCCACGCGGAAGACGATTTCGCGCGCGGTCGTCGAGCGGTCGCCAACGCGCGCCAGTCCTTCGACGCGCAGCACGTACAGGCCGGGGGCGAACTGCTTCAATGGAATGCGCGTTTCAAATCCGTAGCCACCGGCGGAGCCCTTGAGATCGGCGCTGTCGCGCTCTTCGCGCGTCTGGAAGACCTGCGTTCCGCCTTCCGCTTTCACGGTCGCCGTGATCTCGGTCTTGTGCGCTTCCTTGACGTTGTCGTAAATCTCCGTGAACAGCGCGACCTCGTCGGCCTGCGTGAATTCGCGGTAGCTGGTGAGCGGGCCCGGCAGCAGTTTCTCGAGCGGATCCTTCGGGCGAACCGTCGGCGCGACGCCGCTGAGCGCCGACGTCAGGGCGATATCGCTCATCGTCAACGGCTCTTTGAGAAAATCCGGCACTTCGAGATCGAAATTCACCGATCCGGCCTTCTTGGTGTTGCTCTCACGCGCGCCGACGCGCAGGTTGTAACGGCCCGGCGCGAGGTCGAGAGACGTAATCACCCTGAACCCGGTCGCGCTGACGCGCTTGGCGGTGTCCGGCTTCATCGCCAGGTTCACGGTATTCCTGCCCGTCGCAAAGGTCTTGCCCTTGTCGTCGGTGGCGACCGCGATCACCTCGAGATCGTTCTTCATCGCGCCCGCATCTTCGACAAATGGCAGGGTGCCGCCGTGAATGAACGTTGAAATCACGACCGAGCCTTTCGCCGCGGGCCCCTTGAACACCACGGCGCTAATCGCCATCGGCAGCCCGGTCAACGGCAGCGGACTATCCATCGCGTCGCGCAGCTCCGGCGACGCGCCATCCTTGGTCGCGGCGCGCGGTTCAGGCGCCTTGCCGCGCGGCGCGACGTAGCCCTTGCGCGCGCGGACGACGTATCCAGGGTTGCCGGGCAGCTTCACTTCGAGTTTGCGGAAGCGGCCGTCGCGCCGGTCGTTCGACGAGTAGAAGCCCATCACGTAGTACGAGCTGTTGTCATCGACGATGCGCTGAAACGCATCCTTGAAGTCGTTCTTGTTGACGACGGCGAATCCGCCGGTCTCATCGCCCATCACGCGCAGGCTGTCCTGGCTGAGCCGGACTTCGTTGAAGATCGCCGACGAGTTCAGGCCGAGGCTGGTGTCGTCGGGAAACGACTGGATTTCGGCCAGCGAATCGAACTCGGCGCCGAGGCCGCGCGGGTCGACGGCGTAGATCGCGACATTGGCTCGCGTCGCCGCGGCAATCATTTCGCGCGTCGCATCGATCACGGTCTGCGACTCGGTGAACGCGTCGTTGAACAGCTCGTTGATGTTGTAGTCGATGCCCTCGCCGAACAGCACGACGGCCTTGCGCCGGCCGCGGATGTTGCCGAGGTAATTCGAGAGATTGCGAATCGAATCGAGCGTGTTGCGCGCGTTGTAGCCGCGTTCCTTGTCGTCGAGGTCGCGCGCGGGATCGGAGGCCATCGGCGTGCCCGCGCGCATCTGCACATCGTCAATCATGTTGCGCGTCGCGGAGTTGAGCTTCCGGCCCATGAACTTGTCGACCGCGTGCAACAACTTGATCTGGCTGGTCGTGAATTCCTGGCCGGCGTCCGACCGGCCGCTGGTCTGGACGACCGCGGCGAGATCGTTCGCGCCGACGTAGCGCTCGATGAACATCTTCGCGGCCGCCTTGATGCGCTGCGATCTGAGCGGCGCGGTGTGCAGATCGTCGAGCACGATCACGTAAATGCGTCCGTCGGCGCCTTCGAGGTTGGTCCGCACGTCGCGATCGATCGGCTTCGACGCGAACAACGGCCGCTCGACGCGCTCGAGCGGAATGTTGACCATCGAAAACGCGGCGATCTTCTGCGGCTTGCCGTCTTCGAAGACCTGGAAGTCCTCGGCCTTCAGCCCGCTGATGAATTTGCCGTCGCGATCGAGCACGCGCGCGTCGACCTCGACGTAATTGATCTCGGCGCGGAACGTGATCTGCGGCTGCTGTGGCTGTTGCGGCTGACTCTGACCCCGGCCCTGCAGCAGTGCCGCCGAGCCCGCCATCGATAACGCAATTGCAAGAATTCCAAATGGTCTCTTCATACTCATACCAGTGCTGGCGACTCTGATTATAGGACGCCGGCCGCCGGGGCCTGGTTCGTCCCGCCGGTATATCCTGTGGATATGCCTCTTGATATTGGCGCGGTCCAGCAGGCGCTCGAGGCCGATGGACTCGATGCGTGGCTTCTCTACGATTTTGCGGGGTCGAATCCCGTGTCGTACCGGCTGGCCGGCATGGGCGGCGGCGGGCACCTGGCCACGCGGCGCTGGTTCTACCTGATTCCGCGATCCGGCGACCCGCGGGCGCTCGTCCATGCGATCGAGCGCCACAATCTCGATCATCTTCCGGGATCGAAGACGGTTTACGCGGGACGCGCGCAACTGCAGGCAGGCCTGACGGAGATCCTCAAGGGTCACCAGCGCGTGGCGATGGAATACTCCGCCAACAACAACATTCCCTACGTCTCGCGCGTCGATGCGGGCACGATCGAGTTGATCCGCACGCTGGGCGTCGAGGTCGTGTCGTCCGGCGATCTGATCCAGCAATTCGAGGCGCGCTGGAGTGACGCCGCAATCGCCACGCATCGCGCGGCATCTGAAAAGCTCTATCGGATCAAGGACCAGGCCTTCGAAGAAGTCACGCGGCGGCTGCGTGACGGCATGCCGACCACTGAGTACGACATCCAGCAGAAGATGGTCGGCTGGTTCAATGACGAAGGCCTCGTCGCCGACTCGGCCCCGTGCGTCTCGGCGCAGGAGAACGCCGGCAATCCGCATTATCTGGCCACCGCCGCCGAGCATCGCGTGATTCACAAGGACGAACTCGTCCTGCTCGATCTCTGGGGCAAGCTGCGTCAGCCGGGCGCGGTCTACGCCGACATCACGTGGATTGGATTCACCGGCCCGAAGGTCCCGGACCGAATGGTGAAAGCGTTCGACGCGATCTGCCGCGCGCGTGACGCCGCCGTCGACACGGTCCAAAACGCGGCGACAGCGGGCCGCGAAGTCCGCGGCTTCGAGGCCGACCAGGCGGCGCGCAAGGTGCTGATCGACGCCGGCTACGACGACGCCATTCTTCACCGCACCGGTCACAGCCTCGGCGAGAATGTGCACGGCAACGGCGCGCATCTCGACGATTACGAAACGCATGACGAACGCCGCCTGATCCCCGGCAGCGGCTTCACCATCGAACCTGGGCTGTATTTCAAGGATTTTGGCGTTCGGACCGAGATCAATATGGTCTGGGCGGCCCGCGGACCAGAAGTGACGGGTCCGCGTCAAAAGGCTATCCTGTCATTGTTGTAGCTCCAGAAGTTGTAGCGGGAGGAAGCATGTCGACCGGTTTCAGAAAGACCACGGCCTTTTATTCGTTCCTGATCATGGTGGCCTCACTGGCTGTCGGGATGGTGATTGCCTCGCGGTTCGGCATCACGTCCGACTCGTCCGCCCAGACGGTGGCGATTGCGGCGCCGCCGATGAACAGCGCCCCGCTGAGCGGCCCGGTCGACGCCAGCACGTTCCGCAATATTGCCAAGGCGATGTCGCCCGCGGTCGTCAACATCCGCAGCACGTCGAAGCAGCGCGCGCAGGAGATGACCGACTTCTTCGGCGGCGGCGGCGGCAACGACGATCTGCTGGAGCGATTCTTCGGCGGCGGCCAGAACCGCCAGCAGCAGCCGCGCCGGCCGCGCGAACAGGAAACGCAGGCGGCGGGCACCGGCTTCGTGATCAGCAAGGAAGGCTACATCCTCACGAACAATCACGTCGTCGAGGGCGCGACGAAGGTCGAAGTCAATTTCCTCGGCGAAGAAAACGACATCTATCACGAGGCCAGGATCATCGGCCGCGATCCGTTGACCGACAGCGCGCTGATTCAGCTCGTCGAGCCGAAGCGGGACCTCGTCGAAGTCAAGTTCGGCGATTCGTCACAGATGCAGCCCGGCGACTGGGTGATGGCGATCGGCAACCCGTTCGGCCTGGCGCACACCGTGAGCGTCGGCGTGATCAGCGCGACCGCGCGCTCGTTCCCGATTGCCGAACAGCGTTTCGCTGACGTGTTGCAGACGGACGCGGCGATCAATCCCGGCAACTCGGGCGGCCCGCTGCTCAACGCGCGCGGTGAAGTCGTCGGCATCAACACGGCGATCTATACCGACGCCCGTCAGCAGGGCAACATCGGCATCGGCTTCGCGATCCCGATCAACAGCGTGCGCGAGCTGATTCCGCAGCTGCGCACCGGCAAGGTCTCGCGCGGCGTGATCGGCGTCAGCGTGCAGGCGATTCCGGCTGACGCGCTCTCCGAATTCGGGCTGCGCGAGCGCAAGGGCGCGCTGGTCGGCACCGTCACGCGCGGCAAGCCGGCCGCCAAGGCCGGCATCGAGCCGGGCGACATCATCCTCGAGTTCAACGGCAAGGGCGTCAAGAACCGCGACGAGCTGGTCGCCACCGTGGTCGCGACCAAGCCCGGCACCACGGTGCCGATCAAGGTCCTGCGCGACAAGAAAGAGATGACGCTGTCGCTCACCGTCGACGAGCTCGATCTCGACGATGAAGGCAACCGCGCCACGGAGCAGCAGCGCACGAGCACCGAGCCCGATGACCAGGAATCGCAGGGCTTCGGCATCACGCTGAGCCCGCTGACCGCGGACACCGCGCGCCGCCTGCGCGCGCAGGATGCGCAGGGTGTGCTCGTATCGGACGTTGAACAGGGCAGCCCGGCGTTCCGCGCCGGCATTGCCCGCGGCGACATCATCACGCGCATCAACCGCCAGCCGGTGCGCTCGCCGCAGGAGGCGAGCCGCGCGCTCGCGCAGGTGTCGTCGGGCGGCACCGCGTTCCTGCTCGTGCTGCGCGGCGGGCAAGAACAGTTCTTCACAGTTCGCAAAGAATAGCGTCCGAGATGCCGCTCGAGCGCGAGATCAAGCTTCGTTTCGATAGTGCTGAAGAGGCACGCGAAAAGATTCTCGCGCTCGGCGCCACTCCCCTGCTCGGCCGCCGGCTCCAGGAAGACTGCCTGTTCGATACCGAGGATGAACGCCTGCGGCGCCAGCGCTCGACGCTGCGCGTGCGATCCGAAGGCGGCAAGGCGCTGCTGACATTCAAGGGGCCGGCGATCCCGGCCGCGATCAAGATTCGAGAAGAGTACGAAACCGTGGTGTCGGACGGCGCCGCGCTGCAGACGATCCTCGAAGAGCTCGGCCTGCACGTGTGGTTCCGCTACGAGAAGTACCGCGAGGAATTCACGGCCGACGATGTGGTGATCGCGATCGATGAGACGCCGGTCGGCGTGTTCGTCGAGATCGAAGGGAACGAAAACGCGATTCACCGGACCGCGCTGGCGCTCGGCAAATCGTCCGCCGATTACATCACCGACTCGTACCGCTTCCTGTTCCTGCAGCATCGCGACGCCAATGGCCTGGCCGGACACGACATGGTGTTCGCGGGCGACGTCGACGAGTGATTCCCGCACTCATCCTGACGGCGGGTCTCGGTACCCGATTACAGCCGCTGTCGTCGTATCGCGCCAAGGCGGCGCTGCCCATCGGCGGCACGCCAATCATTGCGCGGACGTTGCAGCGGCTTCGCGCGTCGGGGATTCGTCGCGTCGTCCTCAACTTGCACCATCGCGCTGATTCGATCACGCGCATTGTCGGCGATGGATCGGCGTTCGATCTGCAGGTCCGATATTCGTGGGAGTCCACGATCCTCGGATCGGCCGGCGGGCCGGCGCGCGCGATTCCGCTGCTCGAAGCCGATCGGTTCCTGATCATCAACGGCGACATGTTGACCGACGTTGATGTACAGGCGCTCGTGACGCAACACGTCGAGACCAATGCGCTGGTGACGATGGCGGTGATTGACGGGCTGCCCGGCTACAACGGCGTCATCGCCGACGGCCGCGGCATCGTGAGCGGGTTCGGCAAGCAGCCGGGCGCGTATCACTACATCGGTGTGCAAGCGGTGAATGCCTCGGCGTTTGCCGGCGTAAGCGTCGACACGATCTCGGAAACCGTTCACGGCATTTATCCGGCGTTGATCGCCGGCAAGCCCGAAGCGATTCGAGTCTTCTACTCGAAGGCGTCGTACTTCGATATCGGTTCACCGCGGGATTACCTGGAAACCGTCAAGACGATCGCGCGGCGCGAAGGCCGGCCGTTGGATCGCGGCGCCGGCTGCGAGGTGGCCGCGGGCGCGACGCTGACCGACACCGTGCTCTGGGATCGCGTTCGTATTGGCGCCGGCGCCACGCTCACCAACTGCATCGTCGCTGACGACGTCGTGGTCCCGGCCGGCTCGCAGTACTCACACAGCGCGCTCGTAATGGGAGAAAATGGCGTGAGCGCGCATCGATGGAACCCCGCTTAGAGCAATACCTCGCTGAACAACACCTGACCGGCCAGACGCTCAAGGTAATGCCGCTCACCGGTGACGCGTCGGACCGCCGCTACTACCGGGTCCTCTTGAAGAACAGCGAGCCGATCGTGCTGGCGCTGCACGCCGGGCCGATCGACTACCACGCGATGCCGTTTGTCGCGATCGCGAAGCTGTTGGCGGAAGTCCCGGTACCGGTGCCAAGAATTCTGCACCACTCGGATCCGCTCGGCGTGCTGGGGCTGGAAGATCTCGGCGACGTCACGCTGCAGGCGCATCTTGGCGCCGCGTCGCCATCGGAACACGCAGGTCTTTACCGGCAGGCGGTTGGATTCATCGCGCGCATCCAGGAACGCGGCGAGGCGTTGCGATCGGACGCCTATCCGCCGTATCGCATAGCGTTCGATGTCGAGAAGCTGACGTGGGAACTCGAGTTCTTCGTCAAGAACTACCTGCTCGCCTACAAGGGCGCGACGCCG
>Ga0075428_100009083_pt1 | contig 11031 bp, 12 predicted proteins | sample RhiMetdeltSRZDD2_FD_75291 | JGI IMG/M metagenome (GOLD analysis project Ga0075428, IMG submission 75291) | Populus rhizosphere microbial communities from Tennessee, USA - Rhizosphere MetaG P. deltoides SRZDD2 | ecosystem: Host-associated > Plants > Roots > Rhizosphere > Soil | place: USA... | reverse complement strand
TCGAACCGACCTACCCGTGGTGGCCCGACGCCGACACTGAACCCGACGCCAACCGGCAAGTCAGCGAGGCTTTCGCCACGCTGCTGGAGCACGGCCACGGCAGCGGCACCCTGCCCGTCAACCATCGGGACGGACATCGAGTGTGGATCACGTTCAGTTTCAACCACACCGATGATCCCGAGACCGGGCGTCGCGTCGTGGTCGGCACATTCCGCGACGTCACCGCAGAGCATTATCTCGCCCAGCGTGAGACCGCGCTGGGCGAGCTGAATCAGCAACTTGCTCAAGCCGATACCCTCGATGACGCGCTGAGCGCCGCGGCCGAGGAGCTGCGCCGCGTCTGGCAGGCCCGCCGCGTGCTGGCAGCCACCTTCGCCGTCGGTGCAGCAGACTCCGACGTGGCCCCAGACGGCGCACCGCAGATCGACTTCGCCGGTGAGCCAACGCGGTGGTCAGAGTTGCCCGTACACGTCCGTCAGCGGCTGGTTTCGCTGCGCGACGGCGACCTGCTGACCACCGACACGACAGAACCGGGGACGGCGGCGATCGCGCTGCAGCACCCGCATGGAGTCCTGGTGCTGTACCTCGAGCTGGACGCGCAACGCCCGTTCACTGCCGAGGACAGCACCCTGTTGACGGTGCTCGCAGGGCGCGTCGGCCAGGGTCTGCAGCGCGTGTATCAGTTCGATCAACAGCGCGAAACCGCGTTGGCCCTGCAGAACGCGATACTCGGACCGGCGTTGTTGCCCAACGGATTTGCGGTGCGATATCAACCGGCCGCGCGGCCGCTGCAGGTGGGCGGCGATTGGTACGACGTCGTCGATCTAGACGATGGCCGCATCGCGTTGATCGTCGGCGACTGTGTCGGCCACGGCCTGGCCGCCGCCACGGTCATGGGTCAGCTCAGAAGCGCGTGCCGTGCGCTGCTACTCGAACACCCAAGTCCTCGCGCCGCCCTGACTGCACTGGACCGATTCGCTGCACAATTACCCGGTGCGCGGACCACGACGGCGTTCTGCGCTGTGTTGAACCCCGACACAGGCGAGTTGGTGTATTCGAGCGCCGGGCATCCACCGCCCGTTCTGGTTCACGCCGACCAGACCGTCGAGCTGCTCGACGGCGGCCGCGCCATCCCTCTCGGTCTGGGCTTCTCCGGCGAGCGCCCGCAAGCTCACCGGTCGCTGCCCGCGCGCGCGACCCTGCTGCTCTACACCGATGGTTTGGTGGAGCGTCGTCGTGAACCGTTGGATCGCGGAATCGCCCGCGCCGCCGACCTGGTGGTCGACAACCGTGCAGCGGTTCTCGATGAACTGGCGGATCTGATCATGTCGCGCATCGCGCCGAAGGACGGCTATGACGATGACGTGGCCATGCTGTTGTACCGCCAGCCGGCGCCACTGCAGGTCGCCATCCCGGCCGACCCCGGCGAGTTGGCTGCGACCCGTGCAGTTTTGCGCAGCTGGCTGGACCGGGCCGGGGTGAGTCCCGATCAGGCGCTGAACGTACTCGTCGCCGCTGGAGAAGCGCTGGCGAACGCCATCGAGCACGGTCACCGCCATCAACCAGGAGGAGCGGTGCGCCTGCAGGCGATGGCGCTGGGCGACAGCGTGCGGGTGACCGTTGCCGACGACGGTTCGTGGAAGACGCCACAGCCGGCAGCCGACCCCCATCGGGGACGCGGTATCACACTCATGCGAGGCCTCATGCAGGATGTGGAGATCTCGCCCGGCATCGACGGCACCACGGTGGCGATGCACACGAGGATCGCCTGATGAGGACGCCTGTGACGTTGTCCACCGGTCGTGACACAGACGGCCGGCTTGTTGTGTCTGCGACGGGTGAGCTGGACATGAGCAACATCGACACCTTCAACCGGGCGCTCACCGATGCGCTGACACAGGCAAATGGCAGCTCTGTCGAGGTGGACCTGCGCGGGGTCGAATACCTGGACAGTGGTGCCATCAACGTCCTGTTCCCCTATGCCGATCGTGTGCACCTGGTCGCCAACCGGATCCTCATGCCAGTGCTCAAGGTCTGCGGGCTCACCGACGTGATGAGCATCGAACCTGCGGGCTGATCGTCAGACGACGAAGCCGGTCTGTTCGATGGACGGAAACTCGCCCGCCGCAGTGAGCACAGAGCCGCGATCAAGCTGGCTCTTCTCGATGCCCTTGAACAGCACACCGATATTGTCGCCGGCCTTGGCTTCGTCGATCGACTTGCGGAAGACCTCGATGCCGTCCACTCGCGCCTCGACGGTGCCGTCGATCTGCACGGTGTCCCCGACGTGCAGGATGCCGCTCTGTACACGGCCGGTCGCGACGACGCCGCGGTTGCGGATCACGAACACGTCTTCGACGGTCATTCGGAACATGTCAGGAGTGTGCCAGGTTCAGCCGCCGATGAAGCCCTTGTTGCGCATCAAGAAGTCAGCCAGGAAGCCCTCGTGGGGAACGTGCGGCGCGGCGTGGTGCGTGGCGTGCCGGCCGCGGTACACATTGGTCACGGTCGGTTCGCTCACCAGTTCGTCGACGAGATCATCGTCGTTGGTGATCGCGTTGAGCACCAGTGAGTTTCGCAGCGGTGCGATGCCGTGCGCCCGCGTCCATGGCGAGACCCACACACAGGGGAAGGCCAGTTCGACGTTGAGCTTGGTCGGATCAGGTGTGGCCAGCAGGTGCACGGCTGGTCGCAGGGCGGCGAATCCGCCGCCGAGGTCAGCGACCACCTGGTCGGCACCCAGAACGGGCACCGTCCCTGCGGCCCGTGCCGCGAGGTGGTCGGCGATCGCCCGCGCCGCGTCGATGGAAGTCGTTGGCAGAACGGCCCGTTCGTCGTTGTTCGTCAGCGGCTCGATCGCTGCCAACCGCTCGGCGATCGCATGCGCCAACGGTGCGGCGTCACCTTCGTACAACACCGCGGTGGCGTTGACGCACGCCATTCCGCCCAGGTTGGCGATCGAGTCGACGATCACGTCGAGGTACTCGCGCCAGTCGCACTCCGCGGTGATCAGGATCTTGGTGCGGCCTGGCCCGTTGGTGAGCACGTGCGGGTCGCATGCGTACCTGGCGACGACGTCCCGGCCGCCGTAGACCATGGCGAGGTCGGCCGCCTCGATGACTTCGTCGGCGACGGCGTGTTCTGTCGGCAGGTACAGCGCATCGGCGGCCCGAAAACCTGCCTGCCGCAAGGCGTGAATGAGCCGGTGAGCGGTGAACGGTTCGCGCCGCGATGGACGGATCGCCACCCTGTAGCCCAGCGCCAACGCCTGCGGCCATAGGCCGTGCACGCCGGGCGCGTTGCCGGGCGCGTGGACCGCGAGCACCTCGCCCCGCCGCACCCACACGGCGCCGCCGGCACTGCTCACGTCGCGCCAGTCGGAGCTTGCACCGGACGGACGGGCCGGACGTACGGCATCGCAAGCGGTGGTGAGGGATTCGGCGACGGTGTGGGCACCCTCGCGGGCCGCGGTCATCGGCAGGCCTGTCACCCGGCAGGTGAGGTCGATATAGCTGTCGAAGTCGAGTCCGGCGATCGTTGACGATACGAAGACGTCGGCGGCTTTCGTCAGCGCCGCATCACGTTCGGTGACTGGAAGGGGCCGTAGCTTGCGTTGGGCGTCGATCGACCGGTGAACGAATAGCCTTGGCACGAGGTTCGATTCGGCAACCGGCACGCCCGAGGTGTCCTTGATGATCTCGCGGCTGCGGGTGCGGTACTCGCCGTCGGGCCCGAGCGCAGGAAGGTCGACCAGATCGCCTGTCATCGTTCAGTACACACCCTCGATGACGGGCTCACCGTCGAAGATTGCGACGGGTGCGACCTCGCTGACCGAATCGCCGACCTGCCCGTTGGGGCGCGGCGTCCGGATCGCGGTGTCCCGTTCCAGGTTGTTCGGGATGAACATGCTCTTGCTGATGTGGTTCATCACCACCTGACCGCGTTCTCCGTACGCGACTTCGTCACCAGTGTCCGGATCGATCACCCAGAAGACCACGTACGGCGAGCGGGGGTCGAAAGCGATCGAGTCGCCGTCGATACGGGTGGCCGCCTGCGACAGCACCATCGTGCTCCCGAATGCCATGGCAATGGCGGTGTTCGGGAAGATCTGGCGAAGCAGGTCGAGGGTGTCCATGTCCACATGGGCGCCGCTGAGCAGCAGGTACCGGATCTTGCGGTTCACTATGTCAACAAGACTGTCATCGCGGGCAATCGCCTCAACCAATGGTGGTGTCGCATGCAGGTTTACGACGTCCTGAGTCTCTAAGATGTGGCTCGCCTGCTCCAGCACATGGTCCACGTAGGCGGCCATCTCCGACGTCGCGTTGCGGGCCGCGAGCTTTTTGACCCACCGCGGATCCAGGTCGATCGCGTGGCACACCGACCCGAGCCGCTCGGCGACGACGCGGTCGAAGTGCCCGACGCCGTGCGGGCCGCTCGGCATCAGGCAGAGCAACCCGCGACCCGGCACAAACCCGCCCGCGGCGAAATCCTCGACCTGCCAACGGGTGACCTGCTCGACCCAGTCCGGAAGCTGCGCCGTGCGTTTCGGCGCGCCGGTGGTGCCGCCGGACTCGAAGATGCGGGGGATGGGCGGCGGTGTGCCGTAGCCGCGAGGAATGAGGTCTTCGACGGGGACACTGCGCAGCTCGTCGACCAGGTTGGGGAACCGACGTAGATCGGCGTAGGTCTGCACGTCGGTCAGCGGATCGAAGTCGAGAGTCTGCGCCGTGCGAAGCCAGAACGGTGAGCCGGTGTCAGCATTGAAATGCCAGGCGATCGCGGCGCGCAGATAGGCCTCAGCGTCCTCGGGAGGCGCGTCGCGCGGGACGTCCAGCAGGGAGAAATCGATGTCCGCCACGCGGCCATCGTGTCGCAGGAGGTTGTCCAGTAGGTGAACTCAGGAATGCGCGAGCCGCTTGTTGACGATGCGCGTCAGCCATCCGGGAGAGAAGCGGGAGCCTGCCGCCATGGCCTTGGTCTGCGAACCGACGGGAAAGTGCACCTGGTGGATGGCGCGGCGCAGCCACGACGGTTCGACGGCCGTGGCGATCGCGTCGGCGACGTCCTGTGCGGTCAGCTTGATGCCCAGCGATTCCGTCGTGCCAGTCTTGATGTGATCGGTCATCGCGGTCTGCACGTAGAGCGGCCACATCGCGATCACCCGGATCCCGTATTGGTGCCATTCGATGTCGAGCGCCTCGGTGATGCCGCGGACGAAGAATTTGGTGGCGCTGTAGTTGGCGAGTTCGGCCTGGCCGTAGATCGCCGACGCGGACGCGAGATTGACCACGACCGAGTTGGCAGTGTCGCGCAGGTAGGAAATGCGGCGTGCAGTCCGTTGACGACGCCCTTGGCGTTGATGTCGATCTCTTGCAGATGCTTCGCGACGTCGATGTCCTCGAAACGACCAGCGAGGAGGATGCCCGCGTTGTTGATCATCACGTCGAGCCGACCGGCAGACTTGGCGAATTCGCCTACCCGTTGCGCCATTTCGGTGGGATCGGTGACATCAAGATGCCCGACAATCGCGGTTCCGCCAAGTTGGTCGATCTCATCAGCCAGCGACTTCAGACCGACCTCGTCGATGTCGTAGCCGCCGACGGTATAGCCCTTCTTTGCGAAGGTCAGGGCGGTGGCCCGGCCGATCCCCGCGGCGGCGCCGGTGATGAACACGGCTCTGTTGTTGGGCATCACGCCATGATCGCCCATGAGGCTCACTTCATGGTGGCCAGGTTGTGCCAGAGGTTACGAAGGCTGTCCGTGCCGCCGAACAACGTGGTGAAGTGGGTGGAGTCGATGAGCACGATGTCGCCCGCGCGTTGACCTGCAGGCGGCATCCAGATCAGCGCGTTGAACTCTGTGTTGCCGGCCTCGCTGAACGGATGCGGCCTGTTCGGGTCCACCCTCTGACGTCCGAGGACCTGCACCAACTTGCCTTCCGGCGCGGTGAGTTCGTAATGCGGTAGGTGCGGGTGGAAGTTGAAGGTGGTGACGTTGTCGAGCAGTCGCGGCGTGTCGAGGTCGCGGAAACCGGTGAGCGGAGCGATCTCTTTGGTGCCTTCGACGACCGCGGGCCGCAGCCCCCACTTGTTGTGCACCGGCACGTCGAGCGCCTTCATCAGCGAACGCGTGTACTGGCCGAACCGCTGTTGGCGGGGAACGAGCCGGTCGCCATGGTGTTCGTACTCGACCTGTCGCTGGGCGTAATCGTCGGTGAAGCCGACATCATGATGCGGTGCGAGCAGCAGGCAGGTCCCTTCCCGCTTGAGCCACTCGGTGATCGCCGCAATCTCCTCGGGTGCCGCCTCCTGCTCTGACAGCAGATGGTCGAGGCCGAACACCATGAGCGTGTCGGTGTCGGCCAGGATGCGCTCGTCGATGGGCAGCTTGTAGCCGGCCTGGTCGATGCGCTGGAACACCGCAACCGGGTGCTCGGTGGCCTCCTCGGCAAGTTCCTGGAACGCCAGTGTGGACCGGTGGAAGAGCTCCAGCGTTCCGGCGATGCCCTGCAGGAAGTTCGCCGCGTCGTACTCCGGCGTCTCGTAGGCCGGCCACAAGACGTTGCGCACCTCGGTAATCGTCGAGAAGCGGTTCTCCATCGACGCCGGATCCCGTTGTGCTTCCCAGGGATAGCTCCACGTCCAATAGATGCTGATGCGCCGCCCACCGCTGTGGGCGCGAGCGAGATGGCTCTGGTTGTAGGTGCGTGCGCGCATGGTGATCCTTCTAGTGGCTGAGCGTGGCGAGGTAGCGCAGGGCGTTCATCCCGGGCAAGAAGAAGTACGCGCCGCCCTTGAGCGTGGTGAAGGCCGGAATACCTTTGTGCACCTTGCGGATTGGTCGCTTGGGAACGGTGAAGTCCATCGCGCCGTCCTGGGTTCCGCAGATGGGGTCGTGTTCGTTGCCGAGTTCGTGGAAGGTCTTGTCGTTGATCCATACGTTCTGGGCGAACTCGAACTGGCGGACCAGGTCGGCACAGATGATGAACGCAGCGATGCCGCGATCGACGCCGTCGTCAGGAGCGTCCCCAGGCAGCGCGGGCCCGTAGGTGGCACCGCGCCGGATCATGCGACGACGGTTCATATTGTGGGCGGTGTCGCGTGGATTGAGCCGTCGTGCATGCGATCCCAGCGGGCACGCGTAACCGAACGGATCCATTTCCTTGTAGTTGTAGTTGTTGTTGCGCATCGGATCGGCACCCAATTCGGGATCGTCCTTGTCGGGAGCCAGCACCAGCGGAGCGCCGCTGCGCCAGCGGCCCATGAACTTCGCGGCTAGCAGTTCCTGGCCCTCCGGGGTGTCCGCATTCTCGCGCAGATAGTCGCGGAACGCGGCGACATGTTCCTGGAGCCGCCGGTAGGCCATATAGCTGCCATTGCGCGACAATGCTTCGGGTTCAGGCAGGTTCGCGACGGGGCCGTTTTCGTCGGGATAGCCGAGAATGAACTCACCCGGTTCCAGCGGTGCACCGGAACCAGGGGTGGGCTCCTCGCCGGAACCCTTCATCACCGGCTGCGACAGCCGGTCGCGGAAATCGAAGTGGTCATGGGCGTAGTTGAACGGCGGTGTCGCGTTGAGCTCGAGATGCGACAGGCTCCGAACGCCGTCGGTTCGTGCGAGCAGTTTGTCGTGTTCCTCGATGGACCGCCGGCATTGTTCGTCGGTGCGGGAGAACAAGATCGCGATCGCGTGCAGATCCTCGCCGGCCAAGCCGCCGACCCAGTGTTCTGGAGCGGCGGCACCGGTGTCGCCGAGGATGCTCGCGCGGGCCGCCATGCCTTCGCGGAACTCGTCGGGGAAGGTGGCCAGCGATTCCTCGGGCACCCCTAGCGCGCGAAGGCCATTCCAGGTGAACGCCAACGTGACCCAGCGATCCGAGCTGTCCATGGTGGCGTGCACATCCGCCGCCGACTGGACTTTGTCCAGCAGCTCGGTCAGCCAGGCGCGGCCGCCCTCCGGGGTGTCGAAGGACAGGAATTCGTAGCGTCCGGTGATCGCCGGGGTGCGGGTCAGCAGGATGTGTTGGATGTCGTCGAGTTCGAGCACGGTTATTGCATTTGGTCGAGCATGGTGGAGAAGGCCGCCTTCAGACGCAGGGCCTTCTTGATCTCGTCGGCGGTGACGTACGGGTACTCGCCGTACTCGAGGAAGCTGGGGCACTGGTGCTCACGCACGAACTTGACGAAGGCCTCGGGGTTCTCTTTCCAATCCTCTGGGAAGCCTTCGAGATTCGTGAACACCGTCGTGATCCCGGTTGCGCTGAACAGCTGGACCGCGTCCTCGGTGTACTTGTCGAAGTCGGTGTCGAAGATGCCTTGGTATTGGAAGTGCAGCCCGGACCCGACGTCGAACAGCACCCAGCGGAGATAGTGCAGACGCAGGGGCGCGAGCGCCTCGGGGCTGCTGGCGATCGTGTCCTCGATCGTCTTTCCGTATGCGCGGACGGCTTCTTCGCGGCCCTCCTTCACCTTGGCGATGATCGAGAATCCGTAACAGGCAGGAGTGCGCGGATAAATCGGACCATATCGCCCCCGTTCGAGTTCGAAATAGCCTTCCTTCGGGATGGCCATCGCGGCCGGTTTTGTCCAATCTTGATCCGTCATATGTGGCCCCCAATCACGGTTTTGGTGTGATGCGAACGTAACACCGCCGCCCAGCACCTGGCACATAATTGACGGGCGTAACCTGACGAAGGCGCGCCTGGGGAGGGCGCCTAAGTTTATGATCGTGATTCTTGCGATGACAACGAAGTTGGTGATCATGAAATTGGTGAATTCGCCACGGCGTCCGGGCGAATGGAATTAGGCTTCGCGCATAAATCCGGCACGTTGTCGGGGGATATCTACCGCGGCGGGCCACCTACTTCGGGGAGGGGAGTGGCGTGCGAAGAAGCCAGCGCTACCTGATTCTTGGATTGACATTGACGGCGGTTCCCGTCGGCATTGTCACGGCGGCACCTGCGTCGGCCGATTGCACGAGTGCCGGTGCTGCCACCGTGTGTGCACAAGGGACTGTCCGCGGCGGTGGTCCCAGCGCCCCGTCGGCGGGGCCGGTCTATCCGTCCTATTGCGCCGACCCGTGGTATTGCGACGATGGCTGGGATGTCGATGTGGTCTTGCCGCCCATCGATATCGGACGCCCAGGCCGGCCGGGTGGCGGAGGTGGCATTGGTCCACGCTGAGCACCGTCCCCGAATCACCCAGGAAACCAAGGAGTCTCACATGTTTATTCGTAGCCTCATTGGCGCCGGCGTGATCGCCGGTGCGACATTGCTCGGCACCGCAGCAACCGCCGCCGCCGATCCACCGAACTGCACCGCCGCCGACCTCGCCGGCGTCATGTCCGGCGTCAACGCAGGGATGTCGTCTTATCTGTTCACCCACCCAGATGTGAACGCGTTCTTTACCAGCCTCAAGGGCAAGGAGCGCGATCAGATGCGCACGGAGCTCACCGCGTACATAGACGCGAACCCTCAGGTGGGGGACGAGATAAGGGCTGTTAGGCAGCCCGCCTCCGACTTCCGCGATCGCTGCAACGCGCCTGTTCCCGACGGGCCGATGGGTTAGGGGAGTTCATCAGGAGTCTCCGTTACCCCTCAACGGCATTCCGGCTTCCATGAAGTCCAGCGCCCGGTACATCCGCTCAGGCACACCGGACGCCTGGTCAAGTACGGCCATCAAACCGCCTGCGAGAGCGCCGACGAACACACGGACCTCGAAGTCATCGGGCGCACGACCGGTCCGGCGGCAGTCGGCCGCGGTCAGCGCGGCGACGGTGCTGCGGTACTCCTCGAACTGCGCGGCCTTGAGCTCGGGAATGGACAACACCATCCGCAGCCGGGCCCGTTCGAACCGCCACTCGTCCTCGGAGAGCGTCGCCATGGTGATCTCGAGCGCGCGACGAAACGCCTGCAACGAGGGCAAATCCGCGGGTTGTTGTTCGAGCGCCCTGATGGTGACGAGGTCAAGATCGTTGGCCATCAACGCCATCTCCTTGGACGGGAAGTACCGGAAGAAGGTGCTGGGCGATACCTCGGCGGCCTCGGCGATCTGTTCGACAGTGGTGTTGGCGTACCCGTTTTCTTCGATGAGCCTCATGGCTTCGTTTCGGATGGTCATGCGAGTTTGGATCTTCTTGCGATCCCGCAAACCGAGAACCTGATTACTGACCCCCATGGGGTCATTGTGTCGATGTAAATGGCTCAGGACAAGGCCAATGACACCCCGAGGCCGATCATCATGACAGCGATCAGACCGTCGAGGATGCGCCATGTCAGTGCCCGGGCGAACAGCCCTGCCAGTTGGCGCGCACCCAGTCCGAGGCTGACGAACCAGACTGCGCTCGCCGTGACAGCGCCGACACCGAACAGCCAACGCTCGTCGCGGTGTTCGTTGGCCAACGCTCCGAGCAGCACCACGGTGTCGAGATAGACGTGCGGATTGAGGAACGTCAACGCCGCGCAGGTCAGGAGCACATCGATGAGGCGCGCAGGCGTGGCTTCCGACGGCATCAGCGAGGACGCCCGCCAAGCCCGTCGGGCGGCCAGCAGTCCGTAGCCGACGAGGAATGCCGCGCCGCCGAACTTGGCGATATTCAAGGCGCTTGGGTGAGCGCTGATGAGCGCGCCGACGCCCGCGATGCCTGCTGAGATCAGCGCTATGTCGGACACCGTGCAGAGCGCGACCACAGGCAGCACGTGCTCGCGGCGGATCCCCTGGCGCAGCACGAACGCATTCTGTGCGCCGATCGCGGCGATCAGCGTGAAGGAGGCGATGAAACCGAGGACCAAGGGCGAGCTCATGTCGTCGACCGTAGAAGTGAAGCCAGGATCAGTACAGCTAATGTTTCTTCAGATGCATTAGAATCACTAATGTGCAGGTAGACGGTCAGCAACTGGCTGCGTTCGCCGCTGTAGACGGTATAGGGGCTAGCTGAGGCCGAAGGCCTCGTGCTGCAAAACGATTCGTGGGTTGCCGGCGTGGGTGAACACTCGCGCTGGTAGAGCCACATTTGCAGATCAGGAGGCCT
>Ga0075428_100009082_pt1 | contig 11032 bp, 7 predicted proteins | sample RhiMetdeltSRZDD2_FD_75291 | JGI IMG/M metagenome (GOLD analysis project Ga0075428, IMG submission 75291) | Populus rhizosphere microbial communities from Tennessee, USA - Rhizosphere MetaG P. deltoides SRZDD2 | ecosystem: Host-associated > Plants > Roots > Rhizosphere > Soil | place: USA... | reverse complement strand
GAGGTGAAGTTGTAGCGAGACGGCATTTCCATGCCCTCGGCCGTTCCGAGCGTCGGCAAGTCGTCCGCCTCTATTCGCTCCCTCGCAGCCATTATCACCACTCGCTCGATGGTGTTTCGCAACTCTCGAACATTCCCCGGCCAGTCGTACTCAGCCAGCCGATTGTGCGCGTCTTCGGTGAATGATTTCGGCGCGCGATTGTATTCCGCGGAATACTTTTGATTGAAATAATCTGCAAGCAAAGGAATGTCTTCTCTGCGATCTCGCAGCGGTGGCACTTCGAACGGGATGACATTGAGGCGATAAAACAGATCAGGGCGAAATGTCCCGCGTTCAATCTCTTCATCGAGCCGCTTGTTTGTCGCGGCGATAATTCGCACATCCACTTGGAGCGGAGTATTGGAGCCCAGCGGTTCGAAACGCTGCTCCTCGAGGACGCGAAGCACCTTGGATTGGACCTTCAAGCTCATGTCGCCTACTTCATCGAGCAGCAAGGTCCCGCCGTCCGCCTGCTCGAATTTGCCTCGCTTCGCCTGAGTCGCCCCGGTGAACGCGCCTTTGGTGTGGCCGAACAGTTCGGACTCAATCAGCTCTTCCGGGATCGCGGCGCAATTGAGCTCCACAAACGGCAACGTAGCTCGTTTTGAGTGGTGATGGATCGCGCGCGCGGCGAGTTCTTTGCCGGTGCCCGATTCGCCGTAGATTAGAATCCGCCCGTTGGTCGGCGCTGCAATCGCGATCTGTTGACGAAGCGCGCGGATTGGCACGCTTTCGCCGATCATCGGGTTGTCGTCGCCGAGTTGCTCCCGGAGCCTCAGATTGTCCGCCTCGAGTTGAAGTTGACGAAGCGCATTCCGGACAGCAAGCACAGTCCGCTCGATTTGAAGCGGTTTTTCGATGAAGTCGAGCGCGCCGAGCCGGGTCGCTCGCACGGCGGTTTCGATACTGCCGTGCCCGCTTATCATTATGACTGCCGTCTCCGGGTAAGCGTTCTTCAGCCGCTCGAGCGTTTCGATACCATCGATTCCCGGAAGCCATACGTCCAGCAATACGCAGCTGAACAAGCGGCGCTCGAAGAAGGCGAGACACTCTTCACCCGATGCGGCGGTCTCCACCGACATGCCTTCATCTTCGAGGACCCCGGCGAGCGAACGCCGGATTCCCTCTTCATCGTCGACGATCAGAACTGAGTTGGGCATAGGAGAGTGAAACGTGATGCGTGAAACGTGATGCGTGATGCGTGACGCGTGATGCGTGACGCGTGATGCGTGATACGTGATGCGTGATGCGTGATATTTGATGCGTGACTCAGCTTATGTCACCATTCTCGCAATGACGAGTCACGCATCACGCATCACATTTCACGCATCACGTTTCACGCTTCACGCAATCACGTTTCATCACGCTTTGGTGGCAATGCCAGAGCAAACGGCTCAATATCCAATCGGAGCATTCCGCCCGCATCGGAGAAGATCTCTTGTTGCCTCTTGCGCCGCTTTAGAAAGACCGATGTGCCGAAGATAGTCCCGCCAACCAAAACAGTCAGCAACATCAATCCGATAAGGCCAAATGTCGACACGAGCATCTCGGCTGCTTTCCGCGCACGAAACGGATCGTTCGTCGGCCATAGCGGGTTGCGCAGCCACTTCACCGTGTACGGATACTCGACCGAGTTAACAAGACTCTCAGCAAACTCGCGATCGGCGACGTTCACCGCGGCAACTATGTAATTTCCGGTTCGCTTGAAAACTATCTGCTGTTGTTCGGTCTCGGAAAGCGACGCGACGTAACCTGTGACACGGGCTAATTCGTCCGTCGCAAACTCAGGCGTGTGACATTCTACGATCACGAGCTTTAAAGACGGATCTGGCGACGCTCCGACTGCGCTCGGGGTGCTTTCCGGCTTACCGTGATCCGACGACTTACCGTTCAACGCGACATCGGCCTTTGTGTATTGAGCCGCTACTGCTTCGGTATCGCCCAGGAATTCGAACATTCCGCGTCCGTGCTCGACAAAAGTGTTGAGTGATTCAGGACCCAGAAAATATCGCTGGCTATTCGGGACCAATAGGACACTTTGCGAGCCGGCTGGCAGACTATTAAATAGAGGCGGACGTGCCTCGGCCGAGCTTGTGGGAACGATCACGTTCGCGACTGCCCGCGCCAGAGCCTGGTGAGCTGATGTTCCGCCCGTCTTCTGGCTCGCCCCAACAACGCGAACAAAGAAGTTGCCTTTCCAAAACATCAGTTCGCCGTCCAGTTGCGAGCCCTCAGATCCAATCTCGATAGGGCGGTTCCTGGTCTTGCTCGCCCCGCTGTTGAATTGGAAGAGGCCATACGCCGCAAACTGGTTGCGCATTTCGAACACCTCCACGCGCGCGCCGCCGTACTCGCGAGCGGCCGCGGAGACGACAAAGTATTCCTGATAGATCGGCGTCTTGTCGGCTACAAACTCAGCGATGCCGTCCTTACCGACCAGCTTGCGATCGCTGGTTGCGGTGTATCCGGCCAGCGTATCCGGCAACAAACTCAAAATAGGATTCGGTGACGTGAGAGAGACAACATCGGCGCCCGCCGCCGGTTTACCGTCGCCGGCCGCTTGTTGGGCGCCAATCACCATCGCTGAGGTAACTATAGAAACCAGGGCCAATATTCCCGCCCTAATTTTCCGAAAATGCATTCGTTTGTTGCTTGAGTAGAGCATATACAGATTAGAACCCGCGGCGCGCGTTTTAGTTCCGCCGGCGTAACTCGCTGAGTATCAGATTCGAATAACGTTCTGGGTGATGTATATCATCGAGAACAATTTTGCCCGCCTCAGATGCGCTTTCGATCTCGATATCTCCGAGGTTAAGAAATCTTTGCCAGACGGATGCAGTCACGGTCACATCCTGGATGTTGCGGAGCGGAATATTTCGCGTGATCTTCGCGATGATTCCATAACGCATTTCGAGTTTGTGATTGGTGAGCGTATAGACCTCGCGTCGTCTCAAAATATGGTTGTAGATCGGATTCGAAAACACAATTATTGCGACGCCCAGGATGATTGCGAACGCAACCCATCCGCTAAGCACCGGAAACCTGTTGCTCAGGATTCCAACAAGCGCGGCGACCGCTATGGTTACCAATGCCGCCACAATGTATCTGATCAGAACGAATATCAGTGTTGGTCTGAGAGTAAAGATCACTTGCTCGTCCGGGTAAGACGCAACCGCGGAAGCAACCCCTACCGCAGTCCTTGAAATGGGATTGGCTGAAACCGTCTGCGAACCGCAGGAATTGCAAAAGCGGCTTCCGTCGGGGAGTGTCTGTCCGCAGTTGTTACAGTACATGGTAGTCACCTGGCCTGTATTTTATCGCGAGCCCGACGTATTTGCTATTTACTATTTGCTATTTATTATTTGCTGTTTCCTATGTGCTATTTGATATTTGCATGGTTCGCGCTTGACGCGTGACCGCTTAGCTATAGAATTGATCCACCCCCTTCGCCCGCAGGCACGCACCTTAGGGCCGGCTCGCACCATTGTTCCATTATGCAAGAGTACATCAAACGCTTTGCAGACTATTTAAAGTATCAACGCAACGCATCCGCGCATACTTTGCGAAATTATCTTAGCGATTTGGATCAGTTTCATGACTACCTCTCTCCCCGTGAATCCGATGGTGAACGGCGGCACATAGACATCCATCAGATTGACCACCTCACGATCCGCGAATACATGGCAAAGCTCTATGAAGACAAACGCAAGAAGACTTCAATTGCACGGAAGCTTGCCACTCTGCGGACCTTCTTCAAGTTCCTATGCCGCGAACAGGTACTTGAACAAAACCCGGCGCGGTTAGTGTCCAGCCCGCGATTGGAGAAGAGACTACCAAAGGTCATTTCGATCGATGAGGTAGTCCAATTCATCGAGACGCCCGACACCGATACAGTGCTGGGCAAGCGAGATCGCGCAATAATCGAACTTCTCTATGCTACCGGGTGTCGAGTATCTGAGATCGCCGGAATAAACATCGATGACATCGATTTTAAGCACGCAACAATTCGGGTGCGAGGCAAAGGGCGAAAGGAGCGATTCGTTCCGTTTGGATCAAAAGCCCGCGAAGCCCTTGCTGTATATCTCGACGCGCGAAACGGACTGCTCGCGGAGGCGCCCGACCACAAGCGTGACGCCAGGGTCTTGTTTTTGAATTATCAAGGCACGCGTATCACCACTCGCTCGATCGGCAGGTTGATAGAGAAGTACGTGAAAGAATGCGCACTGGCTCACAACATCAGCCCGCACTCGCTAAGACACTCAGTAGCTACCCATTTGTTATCGGCCGGAGCTGATCTGCGCGCGATCCAGGAATTGCTCGGCCACGCCCGGCTTTCAACGACACAGATATACACTCACGTGTCGATAGAACAATTGATGCAGGTCTACGATAAGGCCCATCCGCGAGCGAAATTGACCGATTGATTTGTTGTGCAGCCTGTATTCGACACTTTATTTGGAGTGCGCCGCTTTATTTGGAGTGCGCCGCCCTTTTCCGCTTTTGTGACGTTAGCATGCGTGGCGGCGCTTTCGTAGAGTGGTGCCAAGGCCAAAAGCCGACCGCCACAAGAAGAGGCGGCTTCATTTGCCGTGGTGTTACCTCGATAACCACTCAGAGGTTTTCACGGTCTTAGTACCACACTACAAAAGCGCCGCCACGCATGCGAAAAGCGTGGAATGCGGAGAAGGGCGGGGCACTCCAAATGAGGTGTCGAATGCAGGTCGTTTCAACTTCCGTCTAAACGACGCCGGCGCACTCCGGCTCAGCTTGACCGATACATCGCGAGCTTGTAGAAATCTGGTCGATCATGACCTCACAAACCTTAGATCTGTTACTGCCTCAAGTTTCTCTGGACACTTATCGCATTCAAGATTCCGACAGAGTGATGACGCCTGCACTGGCGATCTATCCGGAAATCGTCGACGCGAATATCCGAACCACGCTGCGGATGCTTGGGGGCGACGCCAATCGCTGGCGACCACACGTAAAAACCACGAAGCTGGGATCAATTATGCGTCGACTCGTCGAGCACGGGATCGCAAACTTTAAGTGTTCGACGTCGCTCGAACTGGCAACCGTCTGCGAGGCCGGGGCTTCGGACGTCCTGTTGGCTTATCCAGTTGTGGGTGCTAATGCCAGCCGCATACGAGAAGTCTCGGAGCGTTTTCCTGAGGTCGCCGTGTCGGCCCTTATTGAAGACCGTCAGCACATCGAGGCCTGGCCGGGAAGCAGGGTCGGTTTGTTTATCGACGTGAACCCCGGTATGGACCGAACAGGCATCGCTGAAGACCGGGTCGATGAAATCATCGAACTCGCGCGGGCCATCCGCACCGCCGGTCTGGTCTTTCGCGGGCTCCACTATTACGACGGCCATCTTTCGTCGTTTAGCCTTCAGGAGCGCGAGAATGCCGCTCATACAGGTTATGATCACCTGATGGAAGTTATCGATCGCTTCGAGCGATCGCAGATCGAGGTCCCGGAAGTAATAACCGCCGGGACACCGGCCTTTCCATGCACGCTAACCTATTCGGCCTTCCGGAATGCACGGTTTATTCATCGGGCGTCGCCGGGAACCGTCGTATACAACGACTGCTCCAGTCTTACTCAGCTTGACCCGGCATCTGGTTATCAGCCGGCGGCTCTAGTTTTGACGACAGTTGTGTCGAGACCGTCTTCGCGCCGCTTTACATGTGACGCCGGACATAAAACCGTTTCGGCCGATGCGGGGGTTCCTACGTGCATGGTGATCGGCGAACAACGATTCTCCCCGTCAAAGCCGAGCGAAGAGCATCTTCCAATCGATGTACTGGAGGGTGCGCTTCCCGCTATTGGCGAAGTGCTTTATCTGCTGCCGCGCCACATTTGCCCGACGGTTAACAATTTTGACCACGCCCTGCTCGTGAACCGCGGGACGATTACAGATGTTGAATCAGTGAGCGCGCGCGGGCGCTATGCGCCGCTGGGGAAGGAATGGGAACGTTAGGACGACGAGTTGACGGAACGAATAAATTCCTTACTACGTGGCTCATTCTTGAACATCGCCCTTTAACAAAGGCCTAAACGCAAAAATGCCCAAGCCGATTCTTCGTCGTTGAAACCCGGAAGAATATGCCTGGGCACTCGGTGCCGCCTACTTGTTCCCTTCGGCTACCACAGCTTTCTGTTCAATCTGAGAATAAAAGGCAAACACATAGCGCTTCAACGAACCGTGACCCGAACCGTATTCGAAGTCGTAATGCTTCATCTCCAAAAACGCCTGGTCCGCCGTCCAGCCATCGTGCGTGATCCTGTAAACCGCGCTCATAGCGCCAGTCCGATGACGGCCGCCGGCGCAGTGCAGAAACACGGGTTGATTTGCGGGATCATTTACTAGTTTTAAGAAAAGTGCTGCCTGTTCCGCGGTAGGCGAGCTCCTGTCGCTCATGGGTATGCGATAGAACTTCATACCCTGCGCCTCGACCAACGCTTGCTCGGGAGTAGTGTCGTCGCGTTGAAGATCGATCACGGTCTTGATGCCGATAGCTGCCAGGTCCGCATAGTCCTGCTCTTTTGGCTGGGCTCCGCGATAGAGCGTCTCGTTGACACAGCCAAAGTTCTTGATCTTAACATTCGACGATTTGTCGCTTTGTGCTGTTTGTGCGGCTGATAGAATTGCAAATGCTATAACGACGGCGATCGTGGACGTGGACACAATTGAGAGTCTTCGATTGGCGCGCATCCGATCTACCTCCTAAAAAACCCACAACCCTATTCGATTTCCCAAGCGTTTGTCGGTCATGATACCTTGCCTCCACTCGCGAGGGCAACGAAAAACTTGACACAAAACGTTTTAAATCAAGAGAATCGTTTCCAAACGTTACATTCAAGCAGCTTCGATGATGAAAGAAAGGGCCAAACACTTTTTCGCTGAGCTTCAAGACGAGATATGCCGTGCGCTTGAGCAACTCGACGGCCAAGCGCGGTTTCGCGAGGATCTTTGGATTCGCGATGAAGGCGGCGGCGGCCGCACAAGAGTTCTCGAGAGCGGAGCGGTGTTTGAGAAAGCGGGCGTGAACTTCTCCGAGGTTTTTGGGACTTTTGACGACGAGTTCGCCCAGCGGCTGCCCATCGGCGACGGCACTGCGTTCTTTGCGACAGGGATTTCACTCGTGCTGCATCCGGTTAATCCTTTCGTGCCGACGGTGCACGCAAACTTTCGATACCTTGAAAGAGGCTCCGGCAAATGGTTTGGTGGCGGCACCGATCTGACGCCGTATTATCCGAAGATCGAGGATGTGATTCATTTCCATCGGACATTGAAAACAGCCTGTGACGCTTTCGATCCCGAGTTCTATCCAAAATTCAAGCGATGGTGCGACGACTATTTCTTCATCAAGCATCGGAACGAAACCCGCGGGGTGGGCGGCATATTTTTCGACTATCTCACCGGCCAAAGCACAGACCAGCCGACAGCGAGCGCGGAACGCGATATTGAATCCATTTTTGAGTTCGTTCAGCGAATTGCCCGCTCTTTTCTACCCGCATATCTTCCAATTGCCGACAGGCGTAAGAGTGAGCCCTACACCGAGCGCGAACGAGAATTTCAATTGATCCGACGCGGCCGCTATGTCGAGTTCAACCTGGTCTATGATCGGGGCACGCACTTCGGATTGCAGACTCGCGGACGCACCGAATCGATACTGATGTCGCTTCCACCGCTTGTAAGGTGGGTCTACGACTATCAACCGGAGTCGGGTAGTCCTGAGGCTGAAGCATGGGAGTTTTTCAAGCCGAGGGATTGGTTGATAGAAGGCTGACTAACGTGGGCAGGTGGACATCGAGCAATGAGCCTCTCCTGTTGTAACTGACATCGCTAAACCTGCGATTTCTTGCCGGGTGCCTTTGGACAAGCGCAAATCCGCCATTTGACAACCTGAAACTTAGCTTGTAAGAAGGCAGCGGGAGCCTTGCGGGCTCGCACACCTGGCCCTGGAAAGCGAGATTCGATCATGCATCCGAAAGCATCTGCACTCTTGAAAGGTAGCGTTGTTGTTATTGGAGTCAGCTTATTGTCCTTAACCTCGGCTCAATCACATCAAGACCCCGGCAAAGTTGATTTCCGCCGCGACGTACAGCCGCTCCTCAAACAGTATTGCATCGGCTGTCACGGACCTTCGCAGCAGATGAACGCGTTTCGCCTCGACCGTCGCCGCGATGCGATGAAGGGTGGCACGTTACCGATGATCGCGCCCGGCAACAGTCAGGCAAGCAGGTTCTATCTCAAGCTGATCGGAAGCCAGTACGGTCCCCAGATGCCGCCGACCGGTGCGCTTCGACCTGAGCAGATTGCGATCCTCAAGACCTGGGTCGATCAAGGCGCCGAGTGGCCCGACGAGGCGTCGGGCGAGGAGCCCTCGCTGCCTCCAGACCCAAAAGCAATGCCAATTATGCGAGCGCTACGAAACGGCGATAAGCAAGCGTTCAAGAACTTGGCGCGACAAATTCCAAACCCCGGTAACTTGCGCGGGCCTGCTGGTACAACTCCGCTGATGCAAGCTGTGCTGTACGGAGACGTCGAATCGGTTCGGCTGCTGCTGGATAGCGGCGCAGACCCGAATGTTAAAAATGATGAGGGAGCGACGCCGCTGATGTGGGCGGCGAACGATCTCGAGAAGACCCGGCTGCTGCTGGATCGAGGCGCGGATGTGAATGCGCGATCCGCAGACAGCCGCACCGCCCTGCTTATCGCCGCCGGACGGTTTGGGTCACGCGAGGTTGTGAAACTGCTTCTCGATCGAGGCGCGAAGATAAACGTAAGATCACCGGGTCTTGGCGTAGAGATGACTCCGGTTGCCGAAGCCGCCAGGCTCGGCGACGAATCGCTTCTCCGCTTGCTCATCGAGCGGGGTGCCGATTTGAAAGAGGCCGGCCCCGGTCCGCTCGCTTACATCCAGTACGCGAATTGTGAGAAGTGCATCGAAGTGCTGGTCGCCGGAGCAAGCCCGGAGATCCTCAGTATGGGTGCATTGTTTTCCGCCCCGCCGAACCTGGACGCAACCGCGCTGGTTCGCTGGTTGGATCGAGGCGCGGACGTCCACGCCAAGGATCCTGGAGGCAACACCCTCCTGATGCTGGCAGCCAACTCGGACTCGATTCCGGTTGAAGCCATCAAGGCTCTTATGGCTCGCGGGGCCGACATTAACGCAAGAAATGCGGAAGGAAGATCGGCGATGGACTTTGCGAGGTTGAGAGGCGCGACACCGATCGTCGATCTTCTAAACAAAGCCGGCGCTAAGGAAGCCACGCCATTCAAATTCACCTCCGCGAAGCCACGACCTGCTGGGTCATCTCGCGAAGCAATCGCCAGAAGTCTGCCGCTTCTTCAGAAGTCTGATGCTCTTTTTCTCAAGAAGTCCGGCTGTGTCTCGTGTCATAACAACGCGCTGACCGCGATGACCATTGCCGCGGTTAGGAAACGCGGGCTTCCGGTTGACGAGCAGATCGCCCGCGATCAGGTAAAGAAGATCGCGGCATACATTGAGCTGTGGCGCGAAAGAGCGCTTCAAGGCGTCGGTATCCCCGGCGATTCAGACACGGTTGGCTACATTCTGCTCGGTCTGGCAGCCGAGAAGTACCAGTCGGATGAAGCCACAGATGCCATGGCTCGATTCATGAAAGGACAACAACATCCGAACGGGCAATGGCGGATCTTCGCCCACCGCCCGCCGATCGAATCCAGCGATATTCAAGTCACCGCGGTTTCATTGAACGCGTTGCGGCTGTACGGGCCCAAAGCGCAAGCCGCTGAGTATCAAGCCGCGGTAAAGCGCGCCGGGTCCTGGTTGATCAAATCACAGCCGCAGACTGTAGAAGATCGGGCTTTTCAACTTCTCGGTTTGAGTTGGGCCGGCCTGAACTCCAGCGACGCGAGTGTAAAGAGGGGCGTGCGAGGCCTTCTGGCGCAACAACGATCGGATGGCGGATGGGCTCAACTTGATTCGCTGCCGAGCGATGCTTATGCGACCGGCCAGGCGCTTGTTGCATTGAGCGAGGCCGGCTTGCGCTCAACCGATCCCGCTTATAAGCGTGGGATAGCGTTTCTTCTAAAGACGCAGCTAGAAGACGGGTCCTGGTTTGTAAAGAGCAGGTCCGTTCCGTTCCAGCCATTCTTTGAGAGTGGCTTTCCACACGGACACGATCAGTGGGTTTCGATGGCCGCTAGCAACTGGGCGACGATGGCGCTTGCCCTGGACCCAAAGTAACGCGGCGCTTACTGAGCAGAAATCACGAAAAGAGCGTTCAAGCAAACCGCATGGACTTGTCTGCGCGTTATTGTTGACTTACTGGTCGACTCCGAAGGGAACGACTCGCTGCACCGGCTTCTTAAGACCGGGCCCCTTTACCGACACGCGCAACTCATAAACACCTGGTTTGATTCCGTTCAGGGTAAGGCTTCCGCCTACTTCGAATCCCTTGCTGTCTTTCTCCACAACACGGGGTTCCACGCCGGACCATTGACCTTGAAAAACCAGCCGGTCCGTTTGAACCACTTCGATTTGCATCATTAGCTGATCGGCTTTCAGGCTCTTGCCGGTGCCCGGATATATCACCAGATGATAGTCGAGGTCTGCTCCCGGGTTGTAGATCATGATCCCCTGAGTTACCGCCGGCGAAAAAGACTCAACTCCCGACGCGTTCGTCGCACGCGGCTGGCTTGCGCTTTGTTCTCGTGTCAACAGGATGGCGCTCAAGGTCAGCCTTCCTTTTGTAAGATCAGGTACTTCCAACCATCCCGTCGCTGTGCCCACACGTTCCGTCGCAGGCTCCAGGACTCCGACTCGCGCCTGATAGACCCCGGGTTTGAGTGACACCCGCTCGGCGTACCGATAGCCGTTTCGCTTTGCCAGATTCAATCGCTCTGCCGTGAAGCTGCCGTTAGCAACATTTGTGGAAATGTGAACTCGCTTGCCGGTTAGATCATAGATTGTTATCGCAGTCTCGAGATCGAAAGTGT
>Ga0075428_100009079_pt1 | contig 11032 bp, 10 predicted proteins | sample RhiMetdeltSRZDD2_FD_75291 | JGI IMG/M metagenome (GOLD analysis project Ga0075428, IMG submission 75291) | Populus rhizosphere microbial communities from Tennessee, USA - Rhizosphere MetaG P. deltoides SRZDD2 | ecosystem: Host-associated > Plants > Roots > Rhizosphere > Soil | place: USA... | reverse complement strand
ACCGGTCAAATCCCCGCTCGGCTCGGTAACCGCCATCCCAGCCTCGCTCCGTACGAGACGTTCGAAGCCGCTGACGGTTACGTGATTGTGGGCGTCGGCAGCGAGTCGCTGTGGCGCTCGTTCTGCGCAGTGCTTTGCGAGCCGAGTTTCGAGACGGATCCCCGCTTCGAGTCCAACGCGAAGCGTGTGACGAATTACGAGGCGCTGCGCTCCCTGCTCGCGCCGCGATTCCGAAGTCGGCCCGTGAAGGAGTGGCTCGAAGCGCTCGAGGGTGCGGGGATCCCATGCGGGCGCGTGCGGACCGTGGCCGAGGCGTTGGACAACCCGCAGGTGCCGGCCCGCGGCCTGCTGCTCGACGTCGAGCACGCGACGATCGGCCGGGGTCGTTACGTGGGCAGCCCGATCCATTTGACCGGCGCCGGACGCGGGTCGACCCTTCCGCCGCCTCTCCTCGGCCAGCACACGGACGAGGTCCTGAAGGAGCGGCTGGGTATGACTGCGGCCGATGTCATGGCCTTGCGGCGCGACGGCGTCGTGTGAGGGCCCGCGAGGCTCTCGCGACCGCGCTCCGAGTGGGCTCGAGAACTCGTTCCGCAAAGGAGTTGGCTCAGGATCCCGAGCAACGTAGAGCCGAATGTAATGCATTGCATTGCAATGCATTACAACTTCGGGGACGGTAGAGGCTCGCCACCCGGGGGCCATTCGCCCGCGCGCAGTCAGGATGGCCCAGCAGGAATCCTCCCCACGCTTCGGCTATCATGATCGCCGCCGGACAGACGCCTGGGGCGTCCCTCCCCGGCGGGTCGGCCCAGGGGCCGGCCCGTCCTGGCTCTGAGGCCTCGATGTCGCGGATCCTGGTCGTCGACGACGAACCCTCCATCACCAAGACGCTCGTCGACCTCCTCGCGCTCCACCATTTCCCCGCCGCGGTGACGGCGGCCTCCGGCGAGGAGGCCCTGGAGGTCCTGGCCCGCGAGCCCTGCGACCTGGTCATCCTGGACGTCCGGCTGCCCGGCATCTCCGGCTTCGAGACCTGCGCCCGCATGCGCGAGACGTACGGGCCGTCGCTGCCCATCATCATGCTCACGGCCTACGGCGACCCCGCGGCCATCCGCCAGGGTCACGAGGTCGGCGCGGACGACTTCCTCACCAAGCCCCTCGACACGCCCTCGCTGGTCCTGAAGGTGCGGGCCTTCCTCCGCTACAAGGGCGTCCACGACGAGGTGGTGCGCGCCCGCGAGGAGGCCCAGGCCCACGCCCGCGACCTCGCGCTGCTCCACGAAATCGGCCGCGACTGGTCGCTCATCGCCGAGCCCGAGGAGTTCAACCGGATGGTGACGCAGCGCCTGGCCGGGCTGATTGGCGCGCCCGTGTGCCTGATCGCGCTCTACGACCCGGCCACGCGTGTGATGAGCGCCTCCATCCCCGCGCACGGCCTGCCCGACGAGCTGGCGCGGCAGATGCGCTACCAGGTCAAGCCCGAGTACCGCAGCCTCTGGAACTTCCGGTCCGGCCGGGCCTACGTCAGCAACCGGCCGCAGTCCGACCCGCGGCTGGTCCAGGAGATGGTCAAGCTCACGAAGGTGCAATCGATCGTGCTCGTGCCCATGCTGTCCGAGGGCCACGTGCTCGGCCTCCTGGTGGCGGCCAACAAGCGCGGCGGGTTCACGAGCAACGACGTGCGCCTGCTGTCGATCTTCGCCGGGCCCGCGGCCTCGTTCCTGCGCAGCCGGCGGATCTTCGACCGCCAGCGCCGGCACGCCACCGTCGCGCAGCGCATGTCGGACCTGGCCGGCGACATGGCCGGCACCATGGGCCGGCGGGCGCTGCTCGACCTGGCCGTGCACCGCATCCAGAAAGACCTCGGCTACCTGGGCGTTGCCTTCTGGTCTCCCGATCCCGCCGACGAGCTGGTCCAGGAGCTGGAGGCCGGAGCGGAGCGGCCGGCGGACTTCCCGGCCGACCCCGGGCACCTGAAATGGGCCCTGCGGGCCGGGACACCGCTCCAGCGCTCCCACGGCGCGTCCCTCTCGGAGCTGGCCTTGCCCGTGCGCGCCGGAGAGCGCGGGCTGGGCGTGCTGGTCCTGCTGCGCGCCTCGGCCGCGCCGTTCGCGGACGAGGACGTGAACATCCTGGCCACGCTGGTCGGGCAGCTCGCGGTGGCCATCCAGAAGTCGGAGAGCGTGGCCCAGACCGAGCACATGGCGCGGCAGATGGCGACGCTCTACGACCTCGGCCTGGAGACCTCGGCCCTCCGCGATCTGCGCCAGCTCTTCGCCAAGGGCACCGAGGAGGCGGGCCGCCTCATCAAGGCGGACCACACCTCGGTGCTGCGGGCGGTGGAGGGCGGGGACGCCGTGGCCGGCGGCGAGCTGCGCATCTTCGCGGCCTGGGCGCGGGACCCGGTGAAGGAGACGTACTCGCAGCCGGTCTTCCGGATGGGGGAGGGCATCGCCGGCCGAGTCGCGCGCGACCGCGTGCCCGTGATGCTCAACGACGTCGAGCAGCAGACCGAGTTCGTGCCGCGTGGCAACCCGGTCTCGCGCCTGATGTGCGTGCCGCTCGCCTACTACGATCAGGAGAGCGACACGTCGATGCTGTTCGGCGTCTTGAACGCCACCCGCCGCCCCGGCGCGCCCCGCTTCACCAACGACGACCTCGAGTACCTCACCCGCTTCGCGGGCCAGCTCTCCATCGCGGTGGCCAACTCGATGGCCTTCGCGGCGGAGCGCGAGCGCGGCGAGCAGCTGGCCCTGGTCAACGCCCTCATCCGCGAGATCGCGGGGAACCTCTCGCGCGAGCGGATCCTCGACACGTCGGTGCGGCGCATCCAGCAGGCCTTCCAGTACCACGTGGTCATGATCGACGTGCCCGACTACGAGGCCGGCGTCCACCGCGTGGCCGCGGCCGCCGCCTCGAGCCTACCCGCCACGAAGGCGCAGAGCTACCCCCTCCACGTCGGCGTCGCCGGGCGGGCCATCCGCGAGAAACGCACCGTGCTCGTCCCGGACGTCCTGCAGGACCCCGACTACGTCGCGCTCTTCCCGGCCACCCGCAGCGAGGTGGCCATCCCGATCGTCTCGGGGGACGAGGTGGTGGCGGTGCTCAACGTCGAGAGCGAGGCGCGCCGGGCCTTCAGCCGCAGCCAGGTGATGACGCTGGAGACCCTGGCCGACGGCATCGGGATCATCCTGCGCAACGCCGAGCTGTTCCAGGCCGTGGAGCGCACGAACGCGCGCCTGGTCGAGCTGGACCGCATGAAGAGCGAGCTCGTGAACATCGTGGCCCACGACTTCCGCGCGCCGCTGGCCGGTGTGCTCGGCCACGCCGAGCTGCTGGAGTGGAAGCCCGACGCGCCGGTCGACGACAGGCTCCAGCAGGCGCGATCCATCATCCACGCGGCCACCCACATGGCCAGCATGGTGGACAAGACGCTCAAGACCACGCGCCTGGAGATGGGGCAGTTCCCGTTCGACTTCGGCCTCGTGGACCTGGGCGCGGTGGTGCGCGAGGTGCTGGTCCGCACGCCGGCGGACGAGCGGCACCCGGTGGAGCTGGAGATCCCCGAGGACCCGGTCCCCTGCTGGGCCGACCGGGAGCGGCTGGCGGAGGTCATCGAGAACCTGCTCTCCAACGCCGCCAAATACTCGCCGGAGGGCGGGCAGGTGCGCGTGGAGGTGACGCGCGACGCCGAGGCCGCCACCGTCCGCATCTCGGACCGCGGCATCGGCATCGATCCGGCCGCGCAGCACAAGCTGTTCCGGCCCTTCTCGCGGATCCGCGACCCCAAGACCGCGGGCATCCAGGGCTCGGGCCTCGGCCTCTACATCTGCGAGCGGATCGTCCGGGCCCACGGCGGCCGGCTGGGCGTCGAGAGCCGGGCGGGCGACGGGTCCACGTTCTCGTTCTCCATCCCCCTGTACGGCGTGATGGCCCAGACGCGCGCGCCGCTGGTGCTGGTGGCCGCGGGCGACGAGCGGACGCGCCGCGAGGTGCGCCGGGTGGCGCAGGACCAGGGCTTCGGCATACACGAGGTCTCCGACGGCGTGGACGCGGTGGAGGCCGCCGTGCGCCTGGTCCCCGCGGCGGTGATACTGGACCGTGTCCTGCCGCGGCTGGGCGCCGAGGAGGTCGCGGAGCGGCTCAAGGAGAACGTGGCCACCACGGCCATACCTCTCTTCGCCCTCGCCGACAGCGCGGAGCTGGGAAGCCAGGCGCGCCTGTTCGACGCCTGCGTGCCCAAGCCCCTCGACGCGGCCGCGCTGGCCGCCGCCCTCGGCGGCGTCGCGCATCCCGGCATCCCGGCCTCTTGACAAGCTGACGCGCGGGGCGATGATCGACGGAATGCCTCGCGCGTGGAGCGTCGCGATATCCATTCCGTTGATCGTGCTCGCTGCCGCCTGCGGCGGCGGCGATCCGGCGTCGCCGACTCCCTCGCCCTCTCCGTCGCCGGCGGCGGACAGCCTGAACATGCGGCTGTTCGCGCACCTGGACGTGGCGCAGCTGACCGGGGCGCCCGGCAGCGGCTCGGGCAACTGGGGCTACACATCCCCCGACGGCCGCCGCTTCGCGCTGACGGGCACCTCGAGGGGACTCTCGGTGGTCGAGATCACGGACCCCGAGCGCCCGCGCAACGCCGGCATCGTCCAGGGGCCCGACAACCAGTGGCGCGAGGTGAAGACGTATCGGGGCTATGCGTACGTCACCACCGAGGCCCGCGTGGGGATGGACATCGTGGACCTGCGCGACCCCGACCACCCGCGGAAGGTCCAGACCTGGAACAGGACCTTCGACTCCGCGCACTCGCTGTGGATCGACGAGGCGCGCGGCCTGCTCTACGCGCATGGGACCCAGAGCGGCATGCACGTCCTCGACGTGGCCGGCAACCCGGAGGACCCGAGCGAGGTGGGCGTCTTCAACGGCTTCTACATCCATGATTCCTACGGCCGGGGCACCACGCTGTACGCCGCGGCCATCCGTAACGGCTTCGTGGGCATCCTCGACGTGTCCAACCCCGCGAACATCACGGAGATCACGCGGTTCAACACGGGCGGCCAGTTCACGCACAACACCTGGCTCACCCAGGACGGCCGCTACCTCTTCACGACCGACGAGCGGATCAGCCGTCCCATGGAAGGGTGGGACCTGCTCGACCCGTTCGCGCCGCGGAAGGTCTCGGAGTACATCGCCCGGCCGGGCACCATCCCGCACAACGTCATGGTGGACGGCAACCGGCTCCTGCTCTCCCACTACACCGAGGGCGTGCACCTGCTCGACGTCACGGACCCGGAGCACCCGTCGGTCCTCGGCTTCTACGACACGTACCCGGGGCAGAGCGGGACCTTCAACGGGGACTGGGGCGCCTACATCTTCCCCGGCACCGACCTCATCGTCGCCAGCGACATCGACGGCGGGCTCTTCGTCCTCGGCTACACCGGACGGTGACGCCGCTCGTCCACGCCCTCGGCGTGGGCCGCGGCGACGTGGTGGCCGTGGCGGGGGCTGGAGGGAAGACGACGCTCGTGTATCGGCTGGCGCGCGAGGCCCGCGAGGCGGGCCTGAGCGTCATCGTGACCAGCACGACACATATGGGGACGTTGCCGGAAGAGATCACGGGACCGGTGTTGCTGGAGGAAGAGGGGGACCTGGGGACGCGCCTTGGACAGGTCATGAGGGAGACCGGCTACGCGACCGTCCTGGGCCGGCGCGAACGTCCCGACAAGATCGTTGGGCTCGGAGGTCCGCGCGTGGACGAACTGGTCGGTCGCGCGGACCTCCTCGTGATCGAATCCGACGGCGCGCGCGGCCGGTCGCTCAAGGTACCCGCCGCCCACGAGCCCGTCATCCCGCGCTCGGCCACGGCCGTGGTGGTGGTGGCCGCGCTGGACGTCCTGGGGCAGCCCCTCGACGACGCCCTGGTCCACCGCGTGGAGCTGGTCGCCGCGGCCGCGGGCCGCAAGCCGGGGCAGATCGTGGACGAGGACGCCGTGGTCTCGGCCCTGACCTGCGCCTCTGGCTATCCCGCCCGGATCGCGCCCGGCACCCGCGCCGCCGTCTTCTTGAACAAGGCCGAGGATGCCGCGAGCCGGGCCGCCGCCGAGCGGATCGCCCCGAGGCTGCTCGGGCCCTATGCCCTGGTGGCCGCGGGGTCCGCGCGGGGTGGTGACGTACGCGTATGGAAGTGACCGCGCCCGGCGTGGCCGCGATCGTCCTGGCCGCCGGCGCCTCCTCGCGGATGGGCCAGCCGAAGATGCTCCTGCCCATCGGCGGGGGGACGCTGCTCGGGGCAGTGGCCGGGGCGCTCCTCGACGCTGGCCTGGGCCGGGTGGTCGTGGTCCTCGGCTGCGATGCGGAGCGCGTCCGGGCGGCCGCCGGCCTGCGGGACGACCCGCGCCTGCGCCTGGTCGTCAACGACGAATGGAAGTCGGGCATGGCATCGTCGCTGCGGCGCGGTCTCGAGGAGTGCGGCGAGGCGGGCGCGGCGCTCGTGACGCTGGGCGACCAGGCCGGGCTCACCGCGGAGCGGGTGAGGCGGATCGTCTCGGCCTGGCGTCCCGGCGTGCCCCTGGTGGTCCCCGTCCACGACGGCCGCGCGGGCCACCCTGTCCTGTTCGACCGGTCCCTGTGGGACGAGTTGCGCGCGCTGTCGGGCGACGTGGGCGGCCGCGACGTCGTCCGGCGCCACCTGGACGAGGCGGTGCGCGTTCCCGCCGAGCCCCTGGCCGACCTCGACACGCAGGAGGACCTGCGGCGCCATCTCGCCGGATCGGCCCCCCGGGATTCCGGACTCCAACTGCCGGGGTCACCCCGCCGGACTGGGTGACACTAGAGATAAGGAGGCAGCATGGAGACACCCATGGACAATCCCCCCGTCGTGGCCGCCGCCGACAAGCCAGAGGACCGCCGGAGCCGCAGCCGCACGCCGCTCAAGATCATCCTGTTCGTCCTGTTCATCACCACCGCCATCTGGATCTTCGACCTGTACACCCGGCCCAGCTGGGACAAGATCCTCAGCTTCCTCCAGGGGTACTTCTTCGGCAGCTTCGTCATGGCCTGGATCCTCCAGCGCGCCGACCGCATGTCCCGCTGACGGGCCATCTGCTATCCTGCGGTCCATGGTGCGGCGGTGAGGGACGTCCTCGAGGCCGCGCTGCGGGCCGAGGAGACCGGCGAGCCCGCCGCGCTCGTGACGGTGGTGGCGACCGAGGGGTCCACTCCCCAGAAGGCCGGGGCCAAGATGGTCGTCTACGCCGACGGCCGCATCGTCGGCACCATCGGCGGCGGGTGCGTCGAGGCGGAGATGACCTGGAGGGCGCGCCAGGTCATCGAGAACCGGCGGGTGGAGATGGCCTCGTACGAGCTGACGCCCGACCAGGCCGGCGACGACGGACTGGTCTGCGGCGGGCGGATGCAGGTCTTCATCGAGCCCATCGAGGGCACCCCCACGCTCTGCATCTTCGGCGCCGGCCACGTGGCGCAGCCGCTGGCCCGGATGGCCAAGGCCACGGGGTTCCGCGTGGAGGTGACGGACGACCGCGTCAAGTTCGCCAACCCCGCGCGCTTCCCGGAGGCCGACCTGGTCCTGGTGGACTCGTTCCCGGAGGCGGCGGCCCGGATGACGCTGGGCCGCAACTCCTACGCCGTGGTGGTGACGCGCGGCCACCGGGGAGACGCCGATGCGCTCCAGGCCGCGCTGGCCAGGGACCTGCGGTTCGTCGGCCTGCTCGGCAGCCGCCCCAAGATGGTGCACGTCTTCACCGAGCTGGAGCAGCGCGGCGTGACGCCCGCGGACCTGGCCCGCGTGCACTGTCCGCTGGGCATCGAGATCGGCGCCCAGAGCCCCGAGGAGATCGCGGTCAGCATCCTGGCCGAGATGATCGCGGTCCGGCGGGGGGTGGACGCGGCCGCCATCCGTCCCATGAAGATGGAGCTGCCGGGCCGCCTGAAGGTCGGACGGTAGCCGCGCCTCCATGAGCGGCCCCGTCTCCCGCCACGAGCTGGTGGTCGTGCGCGGCGGGGGCGAGATGGCGTCGGCCGCGGCGCGCCTCCTCTTCCTCAGCGGGTTCCCGGTCCTGGTGCTGGAGCGCGAGCGGCCGCTGGCCGTGCGTCGCAAGGTGGCCTTCGCCGAGGCGGTCCTCGCCGGCGCTGCCGAGGTCGAGGGAGTGCCGTGCCGGCGCGTCGATCAAGAGCAGGTCTCGTCCGCCCTCGAAGACCGCAGTTTCGTCCCCGTCCTCGTCGATCCCGAAGGGTCCTCGCTCGCGCGGCTGCTGCCGGACGTGGTCGTGGACGGGCGTATGGCCAAGCGCAACATCGGCACGAGCATGACCGACGCGGGCCTGGTCATCGGCCTGGGGCCGGGCTTCGTCGCGGAGAAGGACGTCCATGCCGTGGTGGAGACGCAGCGGGGACCGGAGCTGGGCCGCGTGCGCTGGACCGGAGCGGCGGACAGGGACACCATGGTCCCGGCCACGGTCCAGGGCTACGCGGAGCGGCGGGTCCTCCGCGCGCCACGCTCGGGCGTCTTCCGCGGCGAGAAGCGCATCGGGGAGGTCGTGATGCCCGCCGCCTGCGTCGGGACCGTGGACGGCGAGCCGGTCACCGCCGGGATCCCGGGCCTGCTGCGCGGCCTGATGGCCGACGGCGTGGCCGTCGAGCGGGGCGACAAGGTGGGGGACATCGACCCGCGCGGGCCGCTCATCGACGCGGCCCGCATCTCCGACAAGGCTCGAGCGATAGCCGCCGGAGTCCTGGAGGCCGTTCTCCTTCACCTTCGCAAATAGGTCTCACGCTCGGGCGCTTGGGTCCTGAAATGTTGCGTCCGCTGGCCTATTTCGGTTATCTTTGCTCAAGCAAATTGCAACGATTGCCCGCGACGGCGATTCTCGCTGTCCTCCTCTGGCCAGGCGCCGCCTGGGCGGGCAAGAAAAAGCTTCCCCCTCCCCCTCCGCTGCCCGTTGCGCACAGCCACGCTTCCGGGGCGTTCACGTTCAAGACGCCCGAGGGGTGGACGGCCGCGACGGCCGCCCACAACCCCGACATCCTCGAGGTCAAGGGCGGCGAGCTGATGGTCCGCTTCCTGTACCGCCCCAACGAGGGCGGGCTGGACACCACGCACGTGGACTGCATGCTGGAGCGCCTGGCCGGCCCCATGGTGGCGGAGCCGCAAGTGAAATACGAGTACGACTTCAAGAGCGGAGTCCTCGCCAGCCGTGGCGCGCTCGATTCGGCGTTCGTCGTGATCTACGACGCGGCCGTCAACGGCCATCGGGACTGGCGGCAGCGCAACCTGACGCTGGTGGGCCGCGGCGAGACGATCTGCATCATCACCTACGTCCCCGCCAGCGTGTGGAAGAAATCGCTGGAGACGCAAGCCCTGATGGACGCGGTGGTGGGCAGCGTCACCTTCAACAAGTGAGCGCGGCGCAGTCCCTTGCGCCGCCGGAGCTGTTCCCGTCGGCCTCACCGCACGGCCCGCGCCGCATCTGGTCCATCGGCGGCGGCAAGGGCGGGATCGGAAAGTCCCTCCTCGCGGCCTCGCTGGGCGCGCAGCTGGCGCGGATGGGCAAGCGCGTGGTCCTGGTCGACGCGGACCTGGGCGGGGCGAACCTCCATACCTGCCTGGGGCTTTCCGGTCCGCCCCTGACCCTGGGTGACTTCATCTGCCGGCGGGTCGAGAAGATCGAGGACGTCGCCGTGGAGACGGGCCGTCCCGGCCTGCGCCTGATCAGCGGGGCGTCGGACTTCCTCTCCGCGGCCAACATCAACTACGCGCAGAAGGTCCGGGTCCTGAACCGCATCAAGACCCTGGACGTGGACGTCGTGCTCATGGACCTGGGCGCGGGGACCGCCTACAACATCATCGACTTCTTCCTGGCCTCGGACGTCTCGCTCCTGGTGGTGGTGCCGGAGCCGACCTCCATCGAGAACGGCTACCGCTTCATCAAGAGCGCGCTCTACCGCCGGCTGCGCCGCGCGGCGGTGGGCGAGGACGTGCGCCGGATCGTGGACTGCGCCCTCGACGCCAAGAACCCGTCGGGGATCCGCACGCCGCTCGACCTCCTGACCGCCGTGGAGCGCGAGGACCCCGCCGCGGCGGACGTCCTGCGGCGCGAGCTGCGCGCCTACCAGCCGCGGTTCATCGTGAACCAGGTGCGCGGCGACGCGGACGCAGCCATCGGCCATCAGCTCGTGACCGCGTGCGCGCGCCACCTCGGGATCCGCGCCACCTACGCGGGGTTCGTGCGCTACGACGACGCCGTCTGGAGGGCCGTGCGCCAGCGCCGGCTGTTCCTCGACGACCGCGAGGGCGCGCGCCCCGCGGAGGACGTCCAGAAGATCGCGGCGGGCCTCCTGCAGGGCGAGAACCTCTCGTTTCCCTGGTCCTGATGGGCATCCTCCCCGGCTCCCACTACGAGGTGCTGGGCCTCGCCTCCTCGGCCACGTCCGAGGAGGTGGAGGAGGCCTACCGGCGCTGCTCTGCCCTCTACGCCGAGGGCGCGCTGGCCACGTACTCGCTGCTCGAGCCCGAGGAGCTGGAGTTGACCCGGACCCGCGTGGACGCGGCGTACCGGGTCCTGCGCGATCCCGAGCGGCGCCGCGAATACGACGCCCGCACGACGGAGGCGGAGGCGGAGCCTGCGGAGGCGGCCGAGGAGCCGCCGCCGCGCCCGGACCCGCGCGTCCTCCCGGAGCCGGTGACCGGCCCCGACCTCCGCCGCGTCCGCGAGGGGAGGGGAGTCGGCCTCAAGGAGATCGCCCTCGCCTCGAAGATCGGCATCCGCTTCCTGGAGTACATCGAAGCCGACCGCCACGCTGACCTGCCGGCGGCCGTCTACCTGCGCGGCTTCCTCCAGGAGTACGCCCGCGCCGTGGGCCTGGATCCCCCGCGCACCGCGGCGTCGTACCTGTCCCGTCTCGCCAAGCGTTAGCGCGGCTAGTAACTCGTGGGGGCGCCCGAAGCCGGGGCCTTCGGGGCCAGGCCCTGGCTCTCCTGGACGATCTTGACGCCGACGCTGGCGCCGATGCGGTCGGC
>Ga0075428_100009078_pt1 | contig 11036 bp, 11 predicted proteins | sample RhiMetdeltSRZDD2_FD_75291 | JGI IMG/M metagenome (GOLD analysis project Ga0075428, IMG submission 75291) | Populus rhizosphere microbial communities from Tennessee, USA - Rhizosphere MetaG P. deltoides SRZDD2 | ecosystem: Host-associated > Plants > Roots > Rhizosphere > Soil | place: USA... | reverse complement strand
GGCGCCCGGACACCAGTACGATGCGGCCGTCATGGAGCACAGTGGCGCGCTGGGCGCCGGGCGCTCTGTGGCGCCCGGAAAGGCCGGCGAAGATTCCGGAATTTCTGGATTCGCTGAGAACGGCTTTGATATCGAGCGCCCCGTCTGGCGGGGCCGTTACTTCGACTCGCAATTCCGGGATTGAGGGATCGACGAGCTCGACACGATGCCCTGCCGGCAGCATGCGTTCACTCTCGGCGGTGCCAAGCACAGCGTCACGCACGGGATGGTTCCCCGGCGCTCCCGATCGCAGGGTCGGCTGATCATTCATTGTGGAAGGCTTCACGGACACGGACTCCGACGCCGCGCCCGCACGCGTTGCTGCAGCAACAGGGCCGCTGCCGCCGGGCGTTGCGACGGATGCCGTTGCCGCGGGAAGCCGTATTGCCGACGCTGCAGGAAGCGTCCCGTTCACCGAAGGCGGCGCCGGCACGACAAGTATCGGACCACCCGACGGCACCGATCCAGGAATGGCGCTGTCAGCAATACCTGGGACACCCGCCGGCTTTACGCTGTGCCCGGGCGCATTGGCAACCTGGCCGGGTAGACTCGGAATTGAAGGGCCCTGGCCCCTGCCGTTGCCGGCCGCCGCAACGGGTGCGGAAACGACACTCGTGCCCAGTGCCAGTGCAAGCACCGTGACCCGCATCAGTTCCATGCTTCCCTCCCGGCCTTCCGATCCATGGATCACCACGGATACATGAAGAAAAAAAGCGGTTTCGTGTATTACACGTAACCAACCGTTTTTATTTTTTCAGAGCGGGCTGCACGCCGCAGACCAGCAGACTGTGCGAAGGAATGTGACTTCCCAAGTGACCTCCGCGCAGCGGATACCCCGTGTGGAGATGGAAGCATACACCGGGTTTTGGCGCCGTGGCTGGGTGGAATTCGAAGCGAGCCGACGGCCCCACATCAGCCGCCGGCGCAATCCTCCCGAATTGGTAGATTCTGTTTCTGAAGTTCCGCGCCTAACCTGCTGGCGTGGTGGGCAATGCTTTCTGCGAGGGAAAAACGGTTCCGTCCGCCACAGCGCTCCTGGAATTTTTCTGAGCCCGCCAATGTTTTAGAGCGGCGATTTCAATAGGAAAACCGTGGCTCTAAGACGCAAACGACTCTCTTTTTGAGCGTGAATCGTAGAGAATACAGAGACTTGCCGGGGTCAGACCCCAAACAAGCGGCTTGCCGCACACAAGTCCCGCCTGCCTATCTGTATGTATCTGCGTTCGTCTGCGTTACGGCATCGAGCGCCGTGAGAAAGGCATCGATCCCGCCGGCGTCGAGAAAAACAAGCGCGCAAGCGAGCGCCGGATCGACCTTCGCCTGCGAGGAAATCCCGCCTTCCTCTTTCCGCCTTCCGCCTTGCTGTCGAGGGGCCGCACAGCGCGACTCATCCACACGCGCTTTCGGGGGCGGCGGCTCGTCCGTTCCCGGCAGCGCGTGTGCCCGATCGGCTTCGCGCCGCCATTCCCACGCCCTGTTTTCGGGCGTGGCAATGAGCTCGACGTCGGGGCCGACGCCCGCAAGCTGCACGCTACGTCCTGACGGGCCGTGAAACAGCGCCGTGGTCAGGTACAGCGCGCCCTTGCCTGCGCCCAGCGGGACGATGGCCTGGACGCTGCCCTTGCCGAAGCTCTTCTGCCCCATGACGGTCGCGCGGCCGTTTTCCTGGAGCGCCGCGGCGACCAACTCCGAGGCCGACGCGGTACCACCATCGATGAGCACCACCATCGGCACGCCGCCGAGCAGCTCGGCCGGGTCGGCCTGCCACGTGCGCCAGCCGGCGACGTTGCGGCCCCGCATCGATGCGATCTCGCCCCCGGCCAGAAAAGCGTCCGCCGTCCTCACCGCCGGGCGAAATGCCCCTCCGAGATTGCCGCGCAAGTCGAGAACGACCCCGCGCGGCTGCCGTACGGCGGCAGCTTCGGCTATGGCCTTCTCCATCGCCACCGACACCGCGCCCGTGAACTTCGCGAGGCGCAGGACCAGCACCTCGCCTTCCATGCTCCAGCTCAGGACCGGAACGCCACCGCCAGAGACGCCCTCGAGGGCGCTCAACTCGCTCGTCTGTTCCTGCGGGTCGAGATAGTAGGAGTGCGGATCGAGCCAGGCGAGCGCCGCGTTGATGGATTTACTGAAGACGTCCGCCGGCTCGCCTGATTGCGGCTCCAGCGGCTCGATCGTCTTCAGCGCCTCGGCGATGAGTGCCGGCACGTCCACGTCCCGGGGATAGCTGCGGTGGACTCTCTCCAGCACCGTCTGGAAAAGCTCGCGGTAAAGCTCCGCCTGCTCGCCTGGTTTGACGGCTCGCATGTATGCGGATGTCAGGGGCGCGAGCATTTCCTCTGTAACAGGCGGCAAGGCGGCGCAAGGTTCGGCGGCTGCCACGAGAAGCCAGGCCGCGGCGTGCGCGCGAAGAAGCCGGAGCAAGCGTGTCATAGACGCGAGCTTACCACCCTGTTTAATGGGGCCTGTCCCCAAAAAATCAGAAAGCGGGACAGCGGCGTGTCAGCGTCCGGAGGACGGGTAGCGACGGCCGCCGGGTACCTGGTTCGACTCGAGCAGCCGGAGCGTTTCGGGATTCTTGCAGTCAGTGCCGCGATCGCGATTGCATTGAGCCTCGAGATCGGCGAGGCGCTTCTTCTGGGCTTCTTCCGCCGCCTTCTGGCCTTCGCGCGTCGAGCCGGAGTACTGGTCCTGACGATCGGTGGAATAGCGGTTGGGATCGTCGTACGGCCCGCGGGCGGTACTGCCTCCCTCTCCGCGATGCGCCGGCGCGATGCCGATCTGTTTTGCGTCCTTTCCCGGCGGCGGGTTCTGCGAGTAGACGACGTTGCCTTTCTCGTCCACGTACTTGTACGCCTTGCGCTCCTGGGCGCCCGCCGTCGCAGCGGCGAGCAGGCCGGCCGCGAGACAACTCCAGGCCAGAACACGGGACATCCGCAGGTAAGCCGTCGCCGTCAGCACGATATCGCCTTTCCGTAGCGCTCGCGCTCGATCCGGCACAACTCGGCCCGGTCCCGGGCGGCCTGATGCTGCGCCGCGGTCTGGGCGCGCATCTCGTCGGACCGCCGCTGGCTCTCAGCCCGGCGCTCGGCCGCCTCCTTCTGCACGCGCTCGCGCTCGGCCGTGCGCGCGGCCTGGCTCGCGTGCGATTCCTGGTTGCGCTGCTCGACCGTGAACCGCTGCAAGGCGCTCTCGCGCTCCCGCCGCATGCGTTCTTCCGCAACCTGATCCTGCCGCCGCCGCTGGCTTTCGATGCGAGCCTGCTCGATCTCCGCGCGCGCCTTCTCCTGGGCCTCCTTCGCCTTGGCCACCGCGATCTGGCGCTCCGCCTCCGCCCGCGCCAGGCGAGCCTGCTCTTTCTGATGGCTGTAGTAAAAGCCCGCGACCACGACCAGCACGAGCCCGGCGACGATCACCTTCGGCACAGTCCAGAACGGCTCGACGACCTGCACGTTCTCCAGGACCGCGCGGCCACGCACGAGCCTGGCGTCGTACAGCTTGCGCTTTTCGGGGTTGGCCAGCGCCAGGAACGCTTCCTTGACGGCGTCGTGTTGCATTCTCAGCGCGGAATTGCCGGCGTTCTCCGGACGATCCGGATCGAACTTCTCGGACAGCCTCTGGTATGCCGCCCGAATGACCTCGGGGGACGCGGCTGCGCTCACCTCGAGGACGTCGTACAAGGTCTTGTCAGCCACGGCAAAGCCCTCCCTGGGCCGGAGCATACCGTCCACACCGCGCCCCTATGTCACAAATGGGACTTCGCTCGCGGCACTAAAGCTTAACGGCAGCTTTACGCGAAATCTAAACGAAACGGAAAGTCCGGACAAGTCTGCGTCGCTCCAGGGCGACAACGGCGAGGGAGCGTGGGGAACAGTCGGCGCCCGCGTCCGGAACGGGAACGAACCATAGCCTGGGGCGTCCAATTTCGCTCTGGCCCTTTCGGAGTCGAGGATGGAACAGGACGAAACGATACGCGCGCGGTGCAATGCGCTGCACGAGCAGATCGTCACGGCCATGAAGGAGCTGATCAGGCTCCACCAGTGCGACAGGATCGCCATCCCGATTGATGGCAGCAGCCCGCAGCTCTACATCGCCACCGGCACTCCGCAGGACCTGCTCCATCACGGCACGTTACTGACTAAGGACGCGATGCTTGCGCGTGCGCCGGCGGGCAGGCCCGGCGAGTTCACTGCGGCTGGTAACCGATCTGCTTGACCAGCTTCCCGTACTCCTTCGACTCCTCCTTGATCAGCGCGCTCAACTGCTGCGGCGTCGAGCCCACGGCAGTCAGGCCCTGCCCTTGAAAGAACTCTTTCACGTCCGGCAGGTTCACGATCCTGACCAGTTCGGCGTTCAGCTTCTTCAGGATGGGCTGTGGCGTCCCCACGGGCATGACGACGCTGTGCCACGTGATGTTCTTGTAGCCCTTTACGGCTGACTCGTCGACGGTCGGCAACTCGGGCAACGCCGAGCTGCGGGTAAGACTGGTCACCGCCAGAGCGCGCAGCTTGCCCGCTTTCAGGTTCGGAATGGCGACCATCGGGTTCATGATGAAGAACTGCACCTCTCCCGAAACGAGGGCGATTATCGCCTGCCCGGTCCCCTTGTACGGAACGTTGACCATATTGATGCCGGCCATCCACTTGAACAACTCGATGCCGAGCAGATTGCCGGTGCCGGTCGTGGCGTGATTGATCGCACCCGGTTTCGCCTTGGCCTCCTCTCGTTGCGCTGCTTGCAGTCTGGTTTCGAGCCGCGCGGTGACGCTCTCCGGCGTCATTGGCCTCATTGGCGTCTGTGAGCGAGCGACCGCGCGACACCTTCACCCACTATACGCCCACACCTCGGGAAAACCCTTAGCCGGCTTACGAATCCGTATTCGGAGCCCGACGCCGAGTTGTCATACTCTGTAAGCGCGGCGTAAGCGCCTGTTGGGATACTCAGCCGCGTCCGCTGCGCCAGGCGCGGCGGGCCCGGCCAGTCGCGCCGGCCACGCTCAAATCACAGGAGCAACATGAAAAGCATTCTTTCCGCAATTCTCTTATTTCTGATTTCCCTTCCGGTACTGGCTGCGGAAATGAACGCGGCGGATGGACCACCGCCAATCGAGCCGCTCAGCACGGGCTACGTAGTGTTCCTCGTGGTGGTGGTGGTCGCGGTGTTTGCCGGTTTCTGGAGGTATTACAGCCGCCCCGAACCGGGAGACGACAACTCGAAGCAGAATCAGCAGCGGCGCGATTAGTCTGTCCCCATCCTTGTTTTCCGGTCCGGTCGACAGGCCGGATTGAATTTCCGGTCCGTTGGCGTCACCATCCCCGTCGCGGCGAGGCTCGCGGCCTCGCGCGTATTCACACCTGAAGGGAGGACTTGCCATGACGCTGGTAGTGAGACGGATCGTCACCGGACACGATGCAAACGGCAAGGCCGTCGTCGCGAGCGACGAGCGGCTGACCGCAGTCTCGCGCAGGATCGGAGCGAATATCACGGGCTGCGAGATCTGGTCGACCGACGCGATGCCGGTGGACAACTCGGCGGCGGCCGACGCCGCGCAGCGGGCCGGGTTCGTCAAGCGCTACAACTATGTGGGCACCGGCCAGGGCACGGTGATCCGCATCACCGAGTGGGCCCCCGGCCACGCGAGATTCACGCACCGCACCGAGACCGTCGACTACGCGATCCTGCTGTCGGGCGAAATCGATCTAGAGCTGGAAAACGAGGAGGTCGTGCATCTGAAGCCCGGCGATGTCGTCGTCCAGCGCGGCACGACCCACACCTGGGTCAATCGGGGCTCGGTCCCGGCAGTCACCGCCTTCGTCCTGATCGACGCCAACCCTGCAGAGGTCAACGGCGAGGTGCTGCGCACCGTGTTTCCAGCGTGATGTAACCTCATGCAATCACGATGTTATGCAGGAGCCCGCGCGCCGTGAGGAAGTGATTTTCCCTGTAGATCGTGAAACGCCCCTTCGTTGATCTAGGTCAATCGGGCTCCACGCTGGCAGGCTAAGCTGGTGACCTGAACAACGCCATGCGGAAGGGACGTACATGCACAAGCACATCATGCTGCCGCTCGATGGGTCGGAACTGTCGCTGAAGGCGGTCGACGAGGGTATAGGGATGGCGAAGGCGCTGGGCTCGCGGATGACGCTGATAACGGTGGTGTCGCCGTATCACACAGGCGTAACGTCGCGGCTGACTACGGATCTGGCTCACGAGATCGAGAACGGCCGCGACAGCGAGCACAAGAAGGAAGCGATGGAACTGCATGCCCGCATTTCAGCGCGCGTCACGTCCGCGCGGGTTCCGTGCGAGAGCCTGGTCGTGCTGGGCGACGACCCCTCCGCGCAGATCATCGAGAACGCGCAGGCGCGCGATTGCGACCTGATCGTAATGGCCTCGCACGGGCGCAAGGGATTGGACGCCCTGCTGCTGGGCAGCGAGACCGTCAAGGTACTAACGCACAGCAAGATACCGGTGCTCGTCGTGCGCTAGGGTGACTCCGCGCAACCCGATCGATCCAAATAGCGGGTCACAAACAAAAGGGCCCGCGCGCGGCGGGCCCCACCCCCTCCGAGACCTTCTGGCTATTTCTTGCGCCTGCTCCAGCGAAGACCCACGTTGACGGATTTTCCACAAGCAAGCATTGAGCCCATTCCGCCGGACTGCATTTAATCAAGCATATAGACGGAGCGCTCTGCGCGGGCCGACTCGCTTTGTAAAATTTACCGAAACGCGGGCCTCGCTCTGATTGCGTATCGTGCAATCAGGTAGGGGACGAATTCGCCGGCCGGTGGCGCTTCACGGCCTCGGGATGCGTCGAGTCCACGCCCATGTAGATGCCGCGCTCCCAGGTGCGCTTGAGGGGATCCCTCACCTTGAGCGACATGCGGCCTATGCCCTGGATCTCGATTTCCACGGTTTCGCCGTCCTGCACCGCACCCAGCCCCTCGTGGTTGGTGCCGCACGCGATCAGGTCGCCCGAGTTGAGCGTCATGATCGTCGTGGCGAACTTGATCAGCTCCGGCACGCGATGCTCCATGTCGTCGGTGTTGTAGTTGTGGCGCAGCTGGCCGTCGTTCCACAGGCGCACGATCACGTCGTTGGGCTCCGGGATCTCGTCTGCGGTGGTGATGCAGGGACCGATAGGCGCGAAGGTGTCGAACGACTTGCCGAGCCAGCTGCCGGCCTTCCAGGTGCGGCGGCCTTCGCCGCGCCCGGTGACGTCGATGAGACAGGTGTAGCCGAACACCGCGCTCCTCCAGTTCTCTTCGCTCACCATTTTCGCCGGCCCCTTGATGACGATGGCGAGCTCGGCCTCGTGCATGAACATCCACGGTTCGGTGAATTCCGGCAACACGATGGTGTCGCCCGGCCCGATCACCGCGTCCGGGTTCTTGAGAAACATGTTGAGCGCCCGCGCCTCGCGCTGCGCGTGCTCCCAGTAATTGGCGATGCAGCACAGGATCTTGCCGGGCCGCGGCAGCGGCGGCAGCAGCTTCACCGCGGCGAGCGGCTGCGCCTCGCCGGATTTGGCCAGGCGCTCGAGGGCCGGGCGCAAGCCGTCGAAGCCGTCGATGATGCCCTGCATGGTCAGCTGCGGCGTGTGGCTCTTCGGCACGGCGCTCGCTACGCTGACTACTCCCCGGTCAGTGAGGAGGCCAGGTACCGGATCGCCGGTTGCGCCGCTCTTGAACAACACCAGTTTCATGGTTCCCTTTCCAGAGTGGTCTCAAACCCCGATTTAGCCACAGAGAACACAGAGTACACAGAGATGTAGCCAGTTTCCCTCGGTGTTCTCAAGGTCTTCTTTGCTGATTCTTCTTCTGAGTGTTTGTAAGCTGTAATCCCGGTTTTACTACCGAGAGCACAGAGTCCGATAGCCACATATTGGGTGGAGATGCACTTTCTCCGTGATCTGTGTGACCTCTGTGGCTGATTCTTCTTTTTTGAGGTAGGTGCTAGTTGCTCTTGAATACCGCCATGCACTTCGTCGAGTTGAACGTCCAGGTCTCCACCCAGTCCAGGATGTCCGCCTTGTAGTCGAGCTCGGCCATGGCGCCGGCGAGACAGGTCCAGTTGAGCACCTCCTGCTGGCCGGCCGCCTCGATCTGCGCGAGCGGCGTATCGCGCCACGCGTTGTAGTTCCCGTTGCGCAGGTGCGCCAGCAGCGCGCGGTCGGATTCGGTGTCGGGGTACATGTGGTGGTGCTTCTCGGTGAGGAAGCCGTGCGACCAGCCCGATGAAGCCATGATCACCACGCGCCAGGGACTCTCCTTCAGGGCACGCGCGGTCGCCCGTCCCATCTCGAAGCAGCGCCGCGGCGACGGGGACGGCGGATCCGGCTCGTCCGCGAACACCCCCCTGCTGCTGCCCTGGTAGCGGATGACCGCGCTGCCGTAGCAGTTGACCGCCACCGGCAGGACCGGGACGTTGAACCCCTTCCGGTCGAGATCGAGGTACAGCAGCGTATTGGCGAAGGCGTGCCCGAGGCCGTCCTGGTGCAGGGGCTTGTAGGCGTAGGACATGTCGATGCCGTCCTCCAGCAACCGCCGCGCCAGCCAGCGTCCCGCCTTGTGGTGTCCGGGATGGAGAAAAGTCTTCTCCGTCGGCTCCCCCCAGATGTTGGGCCGGCCGCGCAGCCGCAGGTACGGCTTGTATTCGATCTTGTCGTACGCGAGCACGCAGAACGGCGGAATGATGTCTTCCTTGAAGTTCTCGTACTGGTCGTCGCCCCACATCAGGATGAAATCGGGCTTGAACGCGTCGATCTCCGCGCGAATCTTCCGGAACGCGTCGAAGATACGCGCCTTGTGCGCCTTGTGGGACGTGATGCCCTCGTCGTCACCCCACTCCTTGCGCATGGGCTCCGGCCAGTTGGCGGGGTCCCGCATGCGCTCGGGAATTCGCCGATCGGTGTGAAGCATGCGCGCCAGCGGCCACGGTTTGTGCTCTTCAGGAACCAGTGCCGGCGGATAGTGTGTCGCGCCTATGCCCAGAATCTCTGCCATGGCTTTGCCTCCTTCAGCGATGGTCGACGGCGCCGGCATCGACAGGCGGCCGACGATACTACGCGGCGAGCCCCCGGCGCAATCAGTATTGAGCCGCATTAGTTTCGCGATATCCTGCCCGTGGACAGAAGCGTCTCAAAACTAAGGTGTCGCGGCACTAGGTACATTGTGGCATGAATCGAACGCCGATCGCGGGCCGAACGTCAACGCGGGCGTTTACAATGGATATTTCCCCGAGCGCCGGAAGATGACCTGGAAACCCGAAATCGACGAGCTGCGCAGCCGCGAGAAGCTGGGGCGCGCCATGGGCGGGCCGGAGAAGATCAAGCGCCAGCACGACGGCGGCAAGCTCACCGTGCGCGAGCGCGTCGAGGGCCTGCTCGATCCGGGATCGTTCCACGAGATCGGGACCCTCGCCGGCAAAGCCGAGTACGACGCCGAGGGCAGGCTCGCGAAATTCACGCCCGCGAATCTCGTGATCGGCCGGGGGCTCATAGACGGACGCCGCGTGGTGATCGCGGGCGACGACTTCACCGTGCGCGGCGGCGCCAACGACGGCGCCATCAAGGAAAAGCTGGTGATGTCCGAGATGATGGCGCACGAGCTCAAGCTCCCCATCGTGCGCCTCGTGGACGGCACGGGCGGCGGCGGCTCGGTCAAGAACATCGAGATCGTGGGCCACACCCTGCTCCCCGGCGGCTTCGACGGGCGGCGCTGGGATTTCATCGTGCGCAATCTGGAAACGGTGCCTGCCGTCTCGCTCGCCCTGGGCTCGGTCGCGGGACTGGGTGCCGCGCGCGTCGCCGCCAGCCACTACTCCGTGATGGTCAAGGAGAGCTCGCAGATGTTCGTCGCCGGCCCGCCGGTGGTGGCGCGCACCGGCCGCAAGATGGAGAAGAACGAGCTGGGTGGGAGCCACATCCACACGCGCAACGGCGCCGTGGACGACGAAGCCGCGAGCGAGCAGGAAGCCTTTGAGAAGGCGCGGCGCTTTCTGTCGTACCTGCCGCCGAGCGTCGAGCAACTGCCGCCGCGGGGACCGGTCACCGACGACCCCCACCGGCGCGACGAATGGCTGCTGGAGGCAATCCCGCGCAACCGGCGACAGGTCTACCCGATGCGCAGGATCGTCGAGACGCTGGTGGACCAGGGGAGCTTCTTCGAGATGGGACGCCGCTGGGGCCGTCCGATCGTCACCGGATTTGCGCGTCTCGATGGCTGGCCGGTCGCCGTCATCGCGAGCGACCCGCATCACTACGCCGGCGCCTGGACGGCGGACGCGTCGCAGAAGTTCATGCGCCACGTCGATCTCGCCGAAACCTTCCACCTGCCGGTCGTGCACCTGGTGGACATCCCCGGTTTCCTGGTCGGCCCCGAGGCCGAGCAGACCGCGACGATACGCTACGGGGCGCGCGCCATGACAGCGCTCATACGGGCCACGATCCCCTGGTGCTCGGTGCTGGTACGCAAGGTCTACGGCGTCGCGGGCAGCGCGCATCAGAACGCGGGACGCTACAACCTGCGCTATACCTGGCCGTCGGCCGAGTGGGGCTCGCTGCCGGTGGAAGGCGGGCTCGAAGCCGCCTACCGTGGCGAGATCGAAGCCGCCGCCGACCCGGCCGCCAGGCACGCGGAAATCGAAGAGCGTATCAACCGCCTGCGCTCCCCGTTCCGCGCCGCGGAGGCCTTCGTTCCCGAGGAGATCATCGACCCGCGCGACACGCGGCGGCTGCTCTGCGACTTCGCCGATATTGCGGCGCCGCTTCGACGGACCGGATACATGCGGCAGGGCTATCGCCCATGACCCGGTGACCGGTGACCGGTGACTAGAACCCGACCTGGAAAACTCGTATGCGGCTTTATCAATTCGGCAATCTCGGTAATCTCGACGCTCTGAAACTGGTCGAAGCACCCGATCCGAAGCCGGGGCCCGGCCAGGTGGTCGTGCGTATCCGGGCCTGCTCGCTCAATCACCGCGATCTCAACATC
>Ga0075428_100009077_pt1 | contig 11036 bp, 11 predicted proteins | sample RhiMetdeltSRZDD2_FD_75291 | JGI IMG/M metagenome (GOLD analysis project Ga0075428, IMG submission 75291) | Populus rhizosphere microbial communities from Tennessee, USA - Rhizosphere MetaG P. deltoides SRZDD2 | ecosystem: Host-associated > Plants > Roots > Rhizosphere > Soil | place: USA... | reverse complement strand
AGCGTAGCTCTCAAGGGCTTGACCAAGCGATACGGCACCGTCGTTGCTTTGGCGCCCACGGATCTCGTCGTCGAGCCCGGCGAATTCTTTTCCCTGATCGGACCTTCCGGATCCGGCAAGTCGACCCTCCTCGGATCTGTCGCCGGCTTCCTGCCCCCCACGGCGGGGCGCATTGAACTCGACGGCAAGGATGTCGTCTCCGTTCCCCCCTACCAGCGCAATCTCGGCATGGTGTTCCAGAGCTACTCGCTCTTTCCGCACATGTCCGTATTCGAGAATGTCGCGTTCCCGCTGCGCCTGCGCAAGGTGGGTTCCGGCGAGATCAAGCGACGCGTCGAGCGCATGCTCGAAATCGTGCGCCTGCCACAACTCGGTTCGCGCAGGCCCGAGCAGCTTTCGGGAGGACAGCAACAGCGCGTTGCGCTTGCGCGCGCAGCTGTCTACGACCCACGCCTGCTGCTCATGGACGAACCGCTCGGTGCGCTCGACAAGAACTTGCGCGAGGAGATGCAGTACGAGATCCGACAGTTCCATCGGACGCTCGGCGCGACCATTTTGTACGTCACGCACGATCAGGATGAAGCAGCCACCTTGTCCGATCGCATCGCCATCATGAAGGACGGCCGCATTGCTCAGGTCGGCGGCCCGCGCGAACTGTACGAGAAACCAGGTAACGCCTTTGTTGCAGGATTTCTCGGAGAGGCGAACCTGTTCGACGTGGCTGACGTGAAGGCAAACGGCAGCGATCGTGTTCTCATCACGACCCGTGACGGGTTGCAGTTGGCCAGCGACAGGCGAGACGCAAGTCTTGCCGGATCACTCGTGGCCTGCATTCGACCAGAGGCCCTCGCAATCCAGCAGGAAGGCGCCGCGCCGCAAACGCAGTGCAGGTCCTACATTCCCGGTCGCGTACAGGACGTGGTCTATACGGCTGGAACTGTCCGCTACCACGTCACCACGGTCACCGGCGCGCGTTGCCTCGTCAAGCTCACGTCGCAACGCCATCTGCCGCAGTTCGACGTTGGTCAGGCCGTAACGCTGGCTTGCAGCTCGGCCGACACCCTGCTCATCCAGAAGGAGTGAACCACGCGCATGTCTACCCTTGCAGGCAAAGTAGCCTTGATCACCGGCTCCGGCGATGGCATGGGCCGAGCCCATGCCATCCTCATGGCTGAGCGGGGTGCCGACATTGTCGTGCATGACATAAAGGCGCAACCAGCTGAGCAAACTGCGGCAGCCGTCCGCAAGCTCGGTCGCAGGGTCCATGTGGCCGTCTGCGACGTGGCCGACGTCGCGGCAGTTCGGCGCATGGCGGCCGAGGCTGCGTCCGTGATGGGACGCGTCGACATACTGGTGAACAACGCCGGCTACGGCCAGCGCTCAGAGACGCAAGCGATAACGGAGGAGGACTTCGATCGCATGTTCGCCGTGCACGTGAAGGGCTCGTTCTTTGCGGCACAGGCGGTCATTGCGGGCATGAAGGAACGGCGCTACGGCAAGATCGTCAACATCTCTTCGATGTGGGGCATGACGGGGGCTCCGGTTGCACCCCACTACTGCGCGGCCAAGGCGGCGCTGCTGGGCTTCACCAAGGCGTGGGCCAAGGAACTCGCGCCGTGGAACATCCATGTCAATGCTGTGGCGCCGGGCGGGGTGAAATCGGGCGGGCCCATCAAACTCGACAGCGCCGAGACGCTCAAGGCCAAAGAGGCGCGCGTTCCGCTCAAGCGGTACTGCGAGCCTGTCGAAATCGCGTACGCCGTGGCCTATCTCGCATCGCCCGAAGCCGACTTCGTAACCGGTCAGGTCATCAGCCCGAACGGTGGCGAGGTCATTGTCGGTTATTGAGGGAAACGATGATGTCCGATACTGCGAGCAGCATGGCCGGAAAGGTCGCCTGGATCACAGGCTCCGGCCGCGGCATGGGTCAGGCACATGCGATCCTGTTGGCGGAGAGGGGCGCCGATATCGTCGTCCACGACGTTCTCGTCGACGAGGCCAAGGCCACGGCGGCGCGCATTGAAGCTCTTGGCCGACGCGTATTTCTCTCGCATGCCGACGTCGCGAATGCGACAGCCATGCATGACCTCGTTGCCCAGGCCAGCCGTGCACTCGGCAAGATCGACGTGCTCGTCAACAACGCCGGCGTTGGCCAGCACCGATCCATCGAAGAAATCACGGTCGAGGATTTCGAGCGAATGTTCTCGATCCACGTGAAGGGCTCATTCTTTTGCGGTCAGGCGGTCATGACCGGGATGAAGAAGCAGCAGTCGGGCAAAATCATCAACATCTCCTCGATCTGGGGAATGAACGGCGCTGATACTGCATCTCACTACTGCGCGGCGAAGACGGCACTGCTCGGTTTGACCAAGGCGTGGGCAAAGGAGCTCGCGCCGTGGAACATTCACGTCAATGCGGTATGTCCGGGTGGCGTCATCACCGAGATGCCGATCAAGGTGCAGGGTTGGGACAAGATCCGCGCCAAGGAGAAGAAGGTGCCGCTCGGCCGCTGGGCCCAGCCCGAAGAGGTCTCCTACGCAGTCGCGTTCTTGGCGTCGGGAGAGTCGGACTTCATCACCGGCCAAGCCATCAGCCCAAACGGCGGCGAAACGATCGTCGGCTTCTAGAAAAAGAGGATCATCATGCACTTCGGGCTCTTCAACCTGATGACGCAGCGCGAGCGCTCGCAGAGCGCAAGCGAGATCATCGCCCACACGACGGAGCACGTGAAGCTGGCCGAACAGATCGGCTTTGAAATCGCTTGGTTCGCTGAGCATCATTTCTCCAATTACTGCCTGTGCCCCAGCCCTCTCACCATGTGCGCCTACATGGCTCCGCAAACCAAGAAGATGCGGCTTGGTCCTGCGGTCGTGGTGGCGCCCCTTTACGAGCCCGTGCGCCTGCTTGAGGACATCTGCATGGTGGACCAGTTGAGCGGCGGTCGGCTGGTTCTCGGCTTCGGCACCGGCTACCAGGAGTACGAGTTCCACAAATTCGGCGTCGATCTCAAGGACGCGAGGCCCATCTTCCTTGAGACGCTCGATCTGTTCGAGCAATTCCTGAGCGGTGATCCGGTGAGCTACCAGGGCAAGTTCGTGACCATGCCGGCTACGCATTTCTCGGTGCGCATGGCGCAGAAGCGCCCCGACATCTACGTGGCGGGCATGGCGGGCGATCCGGAAACGCAGGGTCGTGCCATGCGGCGCAACTATATCCCCTTCTTCACGACCGGCTGGAACACGCTCGAGGCGATTGCCGAGATGCGGGAGAAGGCACGCCAGTCATATGTGGCCGCTGGCGGCAAGCCATCCGAGGCGCCCTATGCCATGCAGCGTTATGTGTTCGTGACGGACGATCGTGCTGCGGCCCTGCAGGCGGCAGAGGGTGCGCGATACATCCGCCGCATCGCCATGTCGATGCGCAACAAATACAACAGGCTTGATGGAGCCTTTCTGCAGGAGATTCCCGCACCGGACGAGCCGCCGCTCGAGATGATCGCGGACCGCTTGCTGGTTGGCAGCGCCGATGTGGTTGCCGAGCGCCTTGCGGGCGAGATCGAAACGCTGCAGCCAACGCACATTAGTGCGTTCATGGCCATTCCCGGCATGGAGCAGAGGTCTGTGCTCAAGTCGATGGAGGCGTTTGGAGCAAAGGTCATGCCGCAGCTCACAAGGCGCTTCGGCAATATGGCGGGCATCGGTGCTCCGGCAAGGCACGTCGCGGTCGCTTAGGCCCCGTTTATCGGCAGAATGACAATGTTCATCGCCATTACTCGCTCAGGGCTTATCGAACTGCACGACGCGGCCAACTTCTCCTCATTCAAGATTGTCGATTGGAGCGGGAAAGGTCCCCTCGAGCTCGCGGTCGCCCTCGACAGCTTGGCTAGGCTGACGCCAGACGGCACGGCGGCATGGGTCGACGCTGCGGCAGTGCCTAAGCTTCTTGCCAGCGCGCCGACTGAGCAATGGCAGACCTCCTTCAGCAACATGGTGACGTCGGCCCGCAAATTGGGCTGGGTCGAGGAGGCGACTGGCGCCGTCCGCGCGCATATCGAGAGGGCGCAAGTGGCGTGACCGTTGCCGACGAAACCCAGCGAGGCGAGGGAAGCCTACAGCCGCCCGACGGCGGCGGTACGCTCGTCCAGGACGACTACAAGGCCCTGATGCGCCATCTCGCCGGTGCCGTAACGGTCGTCACCGCTGGCAAGCCGGGTGAGCGGCGCGGCTTGACTGCGACCGCCATATGCTCGCTCTCAGTCTCGCCACCCACGTTGCTCGCGTGCGTCAACCGCCAAGCCGGCGCCCACGACCTGATCATCTCCGACCGAGTATTTTCGGTGAATGTGCTGGCAAGCGATCAGGAGAGCGTGGCCGGCCGCTTTTCTGGTCAGAGCAATCTCAGGGGCGAGGAACGGTTCGCGTCAGGCACCTGGGGCACACTTCTAACCGGGGCGCCAATTCTCGCTGGTGCCTTGGCATCGCTCGACTGCGAGCTGATCGAGTACAAATCCGTTGCCACGCACACGATCTTTATCGGCCGCGTCGTCTCCGGGTGCAGCCGCGACGGAGCCGAGCCGCTCATCTATCTGCGCGGTGCCTACCACACGCTCAGGGTATAACTTCCAGAGCGCGCAGAGGGCGGCCTGCCGCAGGGGGCCAACAGGCTTTCTCGGCAGGGCCGAGGGCCTGCCGACAGCAACCGCTTCGGTCTGAGCCAGCACCCGCTACTGTGACGCGGCTGTCACCAGGATCTCGACCAGATCCTTGTCTGCCAATGCCACGCCTATGCAGGCTCGCTGCGGCGGGTTGGCGCGATCCACCCATTCATCCCAGGCACGATCCATGTCAGGCTTCCGGCTCATATCGGTAATGTAGACTGTGGCGCGCAGAATGCGCGACTTATCAGAGCCGGCCTGCGCAAGCGTAGCGTCGATCTGCGCAAGCGCATCCCTCGTCTGCTCGTAGAGCGGCGCAGCCTTGTCCTTGGCGGTCGCGACCGCGTAAACGATGCCGCCGTACGCCACCGCGCGGCTGCGCGTCGGCGTCGTGCCTGCGAAGCGCTTGATCATGAGCTATGCTCCCTGAGGTTGATGGCTAAGGTCATGATGGTCCTGGCGACATCGTCAAGGGTCGTTAAAACTGTCCAGGACCGCGCTGCGCCAATTGGGGCCAATTGTAATGGGTATGTCGACGGTTGAGCCTATACAAGCACAACGGAGCAAGGTGCGTGATCACTTTGGATTGCTACTACTCGTTGTCTTCTCCATGGGCCTATCTCGCAGGGCCACGGCTGCAGGACATCGTTCGGCGCCATCGCGCACACCTCACACTCAAGCCGTTTGATTTTCAAGAGGTCGTGCCCAAGACCGGCGGCGTGCCGCTCAGAACGCGTCCGGAACCACGCCGGCGCTATCACCAGGTCGAGCTCGACCGATGGCGCCGCCATCTCGGCTTGCCGCTGGTGCTCAAGCCAAAGCACTACCCGCAGCAGATGCCGGTCGACCCCAACTGGAACAAGTATGCCGGCTGGATGGTGATTGCCGCCCAGCGCACCGGCCTCGACGCCTTGCCGCTGTCGCATGCCATCCTGCGCGCTCTGTGGGCCGAGGAGCGAGACGTCGCCAACCCCGAGGTGCGCAAGGCCATCGCCGACGAGAACGGCTATGACGGTGCGGGTCTGCTGGCGGCGGAAACAAGTGAGCCGGTACAGCAGCTCTATCGCCAGTTTTCGTCCGAGGCGGCAGGGCTCGGGGTGTTCGGTGCGCCAACCTTCCTCGTCGACGGCGAGCTGTTCTGGGGGCAGGATCGACTTGATTTCGTCGATCGCAAGCTCGACGCACTGCGATCGCAGCAGGGAGATGGTACATGAGCGCATATCGCCTAATTCCGGCACTGGCCGCGGCATTGCTCGGTTGGGCAGCACATCCGGCAGTAGCGCAGAAATGGCCGCACAAGCCGGTGACCGTGGTCATGGGCTTCCCGGCGGGCTCGGGCGTCGACGTAATCGCCCGCCTCCTGCAAGGACCGATGGAACAGGATCTGGGTACGCAGCTCGTGTTCGAGTACAAGGTAGGCGCCGGTGGCAATGTGGCATCCGAGTATGTCGCCAAGGCGCGACCGGACGGCTACACCATCCTGCTCGGGACGTCGGCCACGCACGGCGTCAACGCTGCGCTCTACAAGTCGCTGCCGTTCGATGTCGAGGCCGACTTTACACCGATCGCGCCCCTCAATGACGTCTCCAATGTACTGACCATCAATCCGACCGTGATCGACGTCCGCTCGGTTGCCGATTTCGTTGCCAGGATCAAGGCCACCCCGGGCATGTTCAACTTCGCATCCACCGGCAACGGCACCGGTACGCATCTGGCATTTGCGCAGTTCATCAAGATGGCCGGCCTCGACATGGTGCATGTGCCCTACAAGGGTGGGCCGGAAGCCCTGCAGGCCGTGGTCACCGGCGAAGTGTGCTGCATCATGAACCAGGTGCAGACGGTGCTCGGGCAATGGCGGGCGGGCAAGGTGCGCTTGCTCGGCGTCACCACCAAGCAGAGGGTCGGTGCGGTGCAGGCGGTGCCAACCATCGATGAAGCGGGTCTTCCAGGCTACGAGAGCTACATCTGGTTTGGCCTGTTCGGCCCCAAGGGGCTCGACCCGGCCATTGTCGAACGTATCAACCTTGCCGTGAAGCAGGCTCTGGAGCTGCCCGTCGTGCGTGAGAAAATGGTGAGCCTCGGCAATGCGCCTCGCCATGAGCTGCCTGATCAGTTCCGCGCCACAGTGCGGGCGGACCGTGCAAAGTGGGCCGAGGTGGTGCAGGCTTCCGGCGCCTCTATCGACTGATCGCAATCGTGGTGCAGGGCTCGTTGGTGGCGGGGCTGGCAGTGGATGCGGTGGACCTGCTAGGTTTGCTGGCGGCACAGCTAAGCCGTTAACGGAGGGAAGGGTTGCTCGATGTTGATGTCGTTCTCTCGCCGCGCGGCCGGTTATTGGCTCGCAGGACAGGCACTGCTTGTGCTCATTGCTGCACCGGTCAGCGCGCAACAGTGGCCGGCCAAGCCGATCACCATCGTCAACGGCTTCCCGGCCGGCGCCGGCAATGACATCGTCATGCGCATATACCAGGAGGCGCTGGAGAAGGACCTGGGTACGCAACTCGTGTTCGAGTACAAACCGGGTGCGGGCGGCAACCTCGCATCCGAGTACGTGTCCAAAGCTGCGCCCGACGGCTACACGCTGCTGGTCGGTACGGCGGGCACTCACGGCATCAATGCCGCACTGTACAAGAATCTGCCCTTTGACGTGGAGACGGACTTTACGGCCATCGCGCCGCTGTGCGACGTGCCCAACGTGCTGGCGGTGAATCCCGATGTCATGGACGCCAAGTCAGTCAATGAGTTCATCGAGAAAGTGAAGGCCGCGCCCGGCAAGTTCAACTACGGCTCCACCGGCAACGGCGCCAGTACGCACCTGAGTTTCGCGCAGTTCAACGCTGTCGCGGGCCTGCAGATGGAGCACGTACCTTACAAGGGCAGCCCCCAATCCATCCAAGCCATGGTGACAGGCGAGGTGTGCTGCAGTTTTGCCCAGCCGCAGACCGTGCTCGGGCAATGGAAAGCAGGCAAGGTGAGGCTGCTGGCCGTCAGCACCAAGACACGGATCGGCATCTTTCCGGACGTGCCGACGGTGGCCGAGGCGGCATTGCCGGGCTTTGAGAATGTCACCTGGTACGGCATGATTGCACCCAAGGGGCTTGATGCCAAAGTCGCCGAGCGCATCAATGCCGCCGTGCGCAAGGCGCAGGAGGACCCCGCCCTGCGCGACAAGCTCGCCGGCATCGGCACGGCTTCGCGCGTCGAGACGGTGGAGCAGTTCCGCGCCACCGTGAAGGCCGACCGCGCCAAGTGGGCTGAGATCGTGAAGGCGTCCGGCGCCAAGGTCGACTGAGCTCAAGCGAGGGCCTCGCCTATGCTGGAGGAGGGAGGTCGCCGGCTGCAACGGGCCGACCTGTGGGCGGGCCTCCTATTCGCCGGTCTCGGCGCCCTCATCCTATGGGTCGGTGCCGGCTATTCGCTTGGCGTGCCGAGCCGCATCGGACCGGGCTACGTACCGCGGCTGCTGGGCATCCTGCTGGCCGGGCTCGGACTGTTCTTGATCATGCGCTCCGCGTGGTCGTCGGAACGGATCGACCCGGTCATCGCCTGGCGCCCGCTGGCGCTGGTGCTCGGCTCGGTGGTGGCCTTCGGGCTGGTTTTCGAGGCGACCGGTCTGGTGCCGGCGATCCTTGCCGCGGTCGCCATCGCCAACTTCGCCGCGCCCGAAAACCGTTGGACGACGGCGGTCGTGCTCGGTGCACTGCTCGCCTTCTTTGCCTGGCTGCTGTTCGTCAAGGGTCTGTCATTGCCGCTGGTCGTTTGGTCGAAGTGAGCGCGGCGTGGGCGAACTGGCACAAAACCTGATCTTCGGTTTCAGTGTCGCGGCCACTCCGCAGAACCTGCTGTTTTGCCTGATCGGCGCACTGCTGGGCACTCTGGTGGGTGTGTTGCCCGGCCTAGGTCCGGTTGCCACCATTGCCATGCTGCTGCCGGTGACGTTCACCCTGCCGCCGGTGGCCGCCCTCATCATGCTGGCCGGTCTCTACTACGGCGCGCAGTACGGTGGCTCCACCACGGCGATCCTGGTCAATATCCCCGGCGAGTCTTCCTCGGTCGTCACCACGCTGGACGGCCATGCCATGGCGCGCAACGGCCGCGCCGGTTCGGCGCTGGCGGTGGCGGCACTCGGCTCGTTCTTCGCGGGCTGCGTGGCGACCGCCATTGTTGCCGTGTTCTCGCAGCCACTGGTGCGCGTAGCGGGCAGCTTTCAGTCGCCCGATTACTTCGGCCTCTTGGTATTCGGCATGGTGGCGGCAGTGGTGCTGGCGCAGGGCTCGGTCATTCGCTCGGTAGCCATGGTGGTGCTCGGGTTGTTCCTCGGGTTGATTGGCACCGACATCGCGTCGGGCCAGACCCGCTTTACGCTGGGCATCTCGGCACTCGCCGACGGTGTCGGGTTCGTACCCGTGGCGATGGGCCTATTCGGCATCGCCGAGGTGATTGCCGCGCTCGAGCGTGGCGGTGCGCGTCGCCAGATCATCGAGAAGATCAGCCGGCTATGGCCGACACGCGAGGAAGCACGGCGTGCCTGGCCGGCGGTGTTGCGCGGCACCGGCATCGGTTCGCTGCTCGGCGTGCTGCCGGGCGGCGGAGCGCTGATCAGCGCATTCGCTGCCTACGTGGTGGAAAAGAAGATCGCCGCCGATCCGTCGCGTTTTGGGCAGGGCGCCATTGAGGGGGTGGCGGCGCCCGAGTCCGCCAACAACGCGGGGGCGCAGACTTCCTTCATACCGTTGCTTGCCATGGGCATTCCACCCAATCCGGTGCTGGCACTGATGCTCGGCGCCATGACGATCCACGGCATCGTGCCAGGGCCCAAGGTGATGACGGAACGGCCCGACCTGTTCTGGGGCATGATCGCCTCCATGTGGCTCGGCAACCTGATGCTGATCATCATCAATCTGCCGCTGATCGGCATCTGGGTTAAGTTCCTGCAGATACCCTATCGCTGGCTCTACACCGTGATCTTGGTGTTCTGCTGCATCGGGGTGTTCACGGTCAACAATACGACCACCGATGTGCTGGTGATGGCCGCATTCGGCCTGTTCGGCTACCTCCTGATCAAGATCAGGTGCGAGCCGGCGCCCCTGATCCTGGGCTTCATCCTGGGGCCGATGCTGGAAGAGAACTTCCGCCGTTCCCTCATCGTCTCGCGCGGCAGTTGGTGGGTGTTCCTCGAGCGCCCGATCTGCGCTGGCTTCCTGGCGCTCAGTCTGGTCTTCTTATTGCTGGTACTGCTGCCCGGCATTCGCACAGGTCGCGAGACGGCCTTCAGGGAAGAGTAGTCGCTCTCGCTCCCCTTCTAAAGTGCTGGCTTGAGCCGCCGTTCGCCGTGCCAGCCATCCAATTCGTTGTCTGTAATTGCGCAATGAACCCGCCGGCGCGCAGCGTCTCGAGCTGTCGATCAGTGCATACGCAGCGTCAGGGCCGGCAGGTAGCTCATCAGTGCCAGTACCAGTAAGCCGACTGCATAGAATGGCAACAGCTCTTTGACCACCTGGCCAATGGGTGCCTTCGACAACATGCTGCCGATGAACAGCGTGGTGCCGACCGGCGGCGTGTAGAGCCCGATCGCCAGGTTGACGACCATGATGATGCCGAGCTGCACGAGATCGATGCCATACTGCTCCGCGAGTGGGATGAATAGCGGCGTCAGCAGCAGGATGGCGGCCGGCAGGTCGATGAACATGCCGGCGATTAGCATCATGAAGTTCATCAGCAGCAGAACCGAGAACTGCGAGTTGAAGTGCGAGCCGGCCCAGGCCAGGAACTGGTCGGGGACCTGGTCGAGGGTGAGGATCCAGCCGGCCGCCGTCGAAGCCATGATCAGCAACATCACGACACCAGTGGCGATACCTGCCGTGTAGATCGAATGCTTGACGCGCGTCCAGGTCAGATCGCGGTAGAAGAGGGCCGACACCAGCATCGCATAGACGACGGCACTGGTGCTGATCTCGGTCGGCGTCAGCACGCCAAAGCGCAGCGCGACCAGGACCAGCACCGGCATCAACAGAGCCGGCATGGCATAGAGACCGCGCCGCGCCATCTGCCGCCAGGCGACGGGTGTTCGCTCGTAGGGAAACCCGCGCCAGCGTGCGCTGATGTTGCACACGGCGCAGAAACCGATCGCCAGCAGTAGGCCAGGCAGGATACCGGCAAAGAACAGGGCGCCGATTGAGGCATTCGATACTAGCGAATAGAGGATCAGCGGGATCGACGGTGGGATGAGGATGTCGATGGTGGAGGCCGCGGCGATGGTGGCGCCGCAGAACGCTTTTGGGTAACCCGCCTTCACCTGCCACGGGATCAGCATGCCGCCGAGTGCCGTCGCGTCGGCCACCGCCGAGCCGGAGACGCCGCCGAACAGCGTCGAGCCCAACAC
>Ga0075428_100009070_pt1 | contig 11039 bp, 8 predicted proteins | sample RhiMetdeltSRZDD2_FD_75291 | JGI IMG/M metagenome (GOLD analysis project Ga0075428, IMG submission 75291) | Populus rhizosphere microbial communities from Tennessee, USA - Rhizosphere MetaG P. deltoides SRZDD2 | ecosystem: Host-associated > Plants > Roots > Rhizosphere > Soil | place: USA... | reverse complement strand
GACACGTACACGACGCGCGTTCCACCGCCTCTCGCGCCCGCATCCGCACTCAGTCGATCGATCGCCCAGAGGAAGGCAGCCAGCGTCTTGCCACTGCCCGTGGGCGCGACGAGCAGCGCGTGCGCGCCGCGCGCGATAGCGCCCCATCCGCGCGACTGCACGTCGGTTGACGCGTCGAAACGCGCGTCGAACCAAGCGCGCGTCGCCGCGCCGAAGGACGGCGTCATTTTCGCCACATTTCCCGCATCAGATCGCATGCAAATGTCGCATTCAGCAGGCGTTCAGTTTGCCCGTTCCGTGCGTCATTTTGTCAACTCGCGCGGTGCGCCGGGCGTTGTCCTTACGTGTGCAGCAGTCATTTTGCAAGGAGACCGCACATGAGGACTCGCATACTGTTGAGCAGGAGCCTGCTGGCGGCCACGCTGGCGGCATTGTCGACTGCCGCGTTCGCGGGCCCGTCCGCCATCGCGGGCGGCGCCTCGGCTGCTCGCCCCTCTATTTCGTCGAAAGCGCGCGCGTCCACGTCGGCCATGAGGCCCTCCGCGGCGGCTACGCGCTCTGTCATCAGGAACCAGCATCCGCCTTCGGCCAAGGCCCATCGTTTGCCCACGAATGCTGACGGACAGCGCATCGATCGACACTTCGATCGCAAGGGCGATCGAGTCGAGAAGCGGCTGGACGCACGAGGTGACCGCATCGACAATCGTCTCGACCGCAAGGGCGAGAACGTGAACGACGCGTTGGACGCGCGGTCGGAGAGGATGCAGGAGAGCGGCATGGACAATCGCGCGAACAAGCTGGACCGCGCTGGTAACGTCATCGAGCGGAAGCTAGACCGCCGTGGCAACATCGCGGACCGGAAGCTCGACCGCAAGGCCGCGCGCGCAGAGCGGAAGCTCGACCGCCTGGGTGACAAGATCCATCGGCGTGCCGAGGACGGCAACCGCATTGAGTAACCCTGACGGGTTGCTCGACCCTCTCCGCGGATGATTCCGCGGAACCGAGGGCCTCGAGGCACTTGCCCCGAGGCCCTCACCTTTTCCGGTACCGAAGTTGAGCCCGGTGCCCGAGTCAAACCCCTTCCTGAAGATACCGGTTCAACTCCGGCACCGGATTTGCTTCGTCATGGACCTTCCGCCAAGCTCTTTCGCGAAGGAGTAACCGCGGAGCACCCATGCCGAAAGCCGATCTCGCGTTCACGGCGCTGTCGAACAAGGGGGACATCGAGGAACGCACCTACGCCGGCGCGCTCAGCTTCCTGCGGCGGCGCTACAGCAAGGACCTGACGGACGTCGACGTCGCTGTCGTCGGCGTGCCCTTCGACCTCGCTACGACGAACCGGCCCGGCGCGCGCTTCGGCCCCGCCGCGATCCGCGCCGCGTCCGCGATCATGGCCTGGGACCGTCCGTACGGCTGGGACTACGACCCGCGCGAGCGGCTTGCGATCGTCGACTACGGCGATGTGTCCTTCGATTTCGGGAAACCGGAGCGCATTCCGGGCACGATCGAGGAACAGATCGCGCCGATCGTCGCGGCAGGCGCCGCGCCGCTCACGCTCGGCGGCGACCACTGGGTCTCGCTGCCAGCGCTGCGCGCAGTGCATCGGCGTCATGGGCCGCTGTCGCTCGTGCACTTCGATGCGCACACAGACACCTGGGAGGACGAGCGCGGGCGCCTCTACAACCATGGGACGATGTTCCGGCACGCGGCGAACGAGGGCCTGATCGTACCGGAGCGCTCGATCCAGATCGGCATCCGCACGCACAACCCGGACACGATGGGGTTCCACATACTCGACGCGCCGAGCGTGCACGCCGGCGGCACGCAGCCCGTGATCGACGCCGTGCGCGAACTGACGGCCGGTCACAAGGTCTACGTTACCTTCGACATCGACTGCCTCGACCCCGCCTTCGCGCCGGGGACTGGCACGCCGGTGAGCGGCGGGCTGAGCAGCGCCCAGGCGATCGCGATACTGAGCGGGCTCGCCGGCATCGACATCGTCGGCGCCGATGTCGTCGAAGTCGCGCCGGCTTACGACAGCGCGCAGATGACGGCGCTCGCCGCCGCGCATATCGGTTTCCTCATCCTCGGCCTGTACGCGGAGGCCCAAGGCCGCAAGCCGCCGGCCTGACACCAGCGCGGCCGGCGACGCCGCTTGAAGTCGCCCGCGGCACCCCCATGTCGCCACCCTGCTCCCGAACAGGTGAATGCGATGACCGAATCCGCCGCGCCCGTGCAAGCCGTCTCGTCCCGGACCAACCTTCCCGAGGACGTGCTGCTCATCATTCCCGTGCGCAACGTCGTCCTGTTCCCCGGCGTCGTCACGCCGGTGACCGTCGCGCGTCCGGGCTCCGTGGCCGCCGCGCAGGAGGCGCTGAAGAGCGGGCGCAAGATCGGCGTGCTGCTCCAGCGCGATCCGGGCGTGGAAGCACCGACGCCCGAGGACCTGCATCGCATCGGCACGATCGCGACGATCCTGCGCGACGTGGCGACACCCGACGGCTCTCACCATCTCATGGTCCGGGGCGAGCAGCGCTTCCGTGCGCTCGACTTCATCCCCGGCAATCCCTTTCTGCTCGCCCGCGCGCAGTACCTGCCCGAGATCGACAGCCACAACAGCGCGATCGAGGCGCGCGCGCTCTATCTGAAGCAGCAGGCGCTCGCCGCTATCGAGCTGCTGCCGCAGGCGCCCGCCGAGCTCGCGAACGCGGTCCAGCAGATCGATTCCCCGAGCACGCTCGCGGACCTGATTGCGAGCTTCATCGACATCCCGGCCGCGGAGAAGCAGGAGCTGCTCGCGACCATCGACCTGCACGCGCGGCTCGACAAGGTTGTCGACCTCGTCGCGCACCGCATGGAGGTGCTCAGGATCTCGCGCGAGATCGACCAGAAGACCAAGCAGTCGCTCGACGAGCGCCAGCGGCGCGCGATGCTGCACGAGCAGCTGCGCACGATCCGCAAGCAACTCGGCGAGGACGAGGAGGAGCGCGCAGAGATCGAGGAGATCGACCAGGCGATCACCGAGGCGAAGATGCCCGAGGAGGTCGAGACGCAGGCGCGCAAGGAGCTGAAGCGCCTCGAGCGCATGCCGGAGGCAGCGGGCGAGTACTCGATGCTGCGGACCTATCTCGACTGGCTCATCGCGCTGCCGTGGTCGAAGCTCGACGAGGAGTCGATCGACATCGCGAAGGCGCGCGAGATCCTCGACGAGGATCACTATGGCCTCGACAAGGTGAAGAAACGCATCCTCGAGTATCTCGCCGTGCGCAAGCTGAACCGCGAGGGACGCAGCCCGATCCTGTGCTTCGTCGGGCCGCCCGGCGTGGGCAAGACCTCGCTCGGCCAGAGCATCGCACGGGCGCTCGGTCTCGAGTTCGTGCGCGCGAGCCTGGGCGGCGTGCACGACGAGGCGGAGATCCGCGGCCACAGGCGCACCTACATCGGCGCGCTGCCTGGCAACATCATTCAGGCGCTGCGCAAGGCCGAGACGCGCAATCCCGTGTTCATGCTCGACGAGGTCGACAAGCTCGGCGCGGGCTTCCACGGCGATCCGTCGTCCGCGCTGCTCGAGGTGCTCGATCCCGAGCAGAACTCGACTTTCCGCGACAACTACCTCGGCGTGCCCTTCGACCTGAGCAAGGTGATGTTCATCGGCACGGCGAACGTGCTGGACAGCATTCCGGGCCCGCTCCGTGACCGCATGGAAATCATCGAACTGACCGGCTACACGGAGGAGGAGAAAGTCGAGATCGCACAGCGCTATCTCATCAAGCGCCAGCTCGTAGCGAACGGGCTCAAGCCCGAGCAGGTCGAGCTCACGCGCGACGCGCTCCAGCACATCGCGCGCGACTACACGCGCGAGGCCGGCTGCCGCAACCTCGAGCGCCAGATCGGGGCCGTGCTCCGTCACGTCGCCGTGCGCGTCGCGGAGGGCGAGACCGCGCCGACGCGCATCGACAGCGAGGACGTCGCGCGCATACTCGGCGCGCCGCGCTTCGAGGACGAAGTCGCGATGCGCACGAGCGTCCCGGGCGTCGCCACCGGTCTCGCCTGGACGCCCGTCGGCGGCGACATCCTCTTCATCGAGGCGAGTCGCACGCCGGGCACGGGCAAGCTCATCCTCACGGGTCAGCTCGGCGAGGTGATGAAGGAGAGCGCTCAGGCGGCACTCAGCCTCGTCAAGGCGCGCGCCCAGACGCTCGGCATCGATCCCGGCATGTTCGAGAAGAGCGACATCCACGTGCACGTCCCCGCGGGCGCGATCCCGAAGGACGGTCCGAGCGCGGGCGTCGCCATGTACACGGCCCTCGTGTCGCTGCTCACGGACCGTCAGGTCGCGACGGAGGTCGCGATGACGGGCGAGATCAGCCTGCGCGGGCTCGTCCTGCCGGTGGGTGGGATCAAGGAAAAGGTCGTCGCCGCGCACCGCGCCGGGATCAAGACGGTCATGCTGCCGGCGCGCAACCGCAAGGACCTCGAGGACATCCCCGAGAGCGCGCGCAAGGCACTCAACCTCGTCTGGCTCGATCGCGTCGACGACGCGATCTCCGCCGCGCTGTAGCACACGAAACTGCAACACCGGGAGTTGCATTTCCGGAATGCAGCTCCCGGTTCGACTGCAAGTGTCGGTTGCGGCTGAGCATCCGCCCCGCCATCATTCGCGCGCATGAGCGCACCCGACGCCGCATATTCCAGCCACGCCTCCCACTGGGGGCTCGATCCCGCGATCCATTTCCTCAATCACGGCTCCTTCGGCGCGTGTCCGCGCGCGGTGCTCGCCGAGCAGGATCGCTGGCGCACACGCATGGAGCGCCAGCCCGTGCAGTTCCTCGCACGCGACCTCGAGACGCTTCTCGACGAGGCGCGCGCGCCGCTCGCCGCCTTCCTCGGCGCACCGCCGGCGGACGTCGCGTGGGTCGCGAACGCGACCGCAGGCGTCAACGCAGTCCTGCGCTCGCTCAGCTTCGCGTCCGGCGACGAGCTGATCGCGACCGATCACTGCTACAACGCCTGCCGCAACACGCTCGACTTCGTCGCCGCGCGCTCGGGAGCACGCGTGATCGTCGCCGCGATCCCCTTCCCGCTCGCTGACGCCGGTCAGGCCGTCGACGCGATCCTCGCGCGCGTCGGGCCGCGCACGCGCCTCGCGTTGCTCGATCACGTCACGAGTCCCACGGGTCTCGTGCTGCCGATCGAGCGCCTCGTTCGCGCGCTCGCCGATCGCGGCGTCGACGTGCTGGTCGACGGCGCGCACGCGCCGGGCATGCTCGAGCTCGACCTCGCACGCCTCGGCGCGGCTTACTACACCGGTAACTGCCACAAGTGGTTGTGTGCGCCGAAGGGCGCGGGATTCCTCTACGTGCGCCCGGACAGGCAGCCGGACGTGCACCCGATCGCGATCAGCCACGGCGCCAACTCGCCGCGCCGCGACCGCTCGCGCTTCCTTCTCGAGTTCGACTGGACGGGCACCGCGGATCCTTCGCCGATGCTCTGCGTGCCGGCCGCGCTGCGATTCATGGATAGTCTGCTGCCCGGCGGATGGCCGGCGCTGCGCGTCCGCAACCGCGCGCTCGCGCTCGAGGCGCGCGCGCGCCTGTGCGATGCGCTCGAGATTCCCGCGCCCTGCCCCGACGCGATGATCGGCTCGCTCGCGACCGTGCCGCTGCCCGCGGGCTCGGGCGAGACGCCATCATCCCCGCTCTATGCGGATCCGCTTCAGCAGACGCTGCTCGAACGCTGGAGCCTCGAGGTGCCGATCGTGCCCTGGCCGGCGCCGCCCGCGCGTCTCGTGCGCGTGTCGGCACAGATCTACAACGCGTTGTCTCAGTACGAGTTGCTGGCGTCGGCGCTGTGCGCGCTCTTCTTCGATTCAGCTGCAGCTCGGGCCGATCGATCGCCGCGAGGTGTGGGAGCGGCTTCCGGCCGCGACGGCAACGCGGACCCGCGCGCGATCAGGCGCTCTGACTGACGGGCACGCTGAGGGCGAGACCGGCGAGCACCGGCGCGAGCGCATCCGCGAGCAGCTCGCCGCAGCGGCGCGCGCCCGCATCGTCCGACGCGAGATCCTGGCGCACCTCGATGCCGACGTGAGGCAGGCCGGCGGCCTCTGCGTGGTGATTCAGAGTGAAGGAGTGCGAATGCCGGCCCGAGTAGGGCTGGTTGTCGCCGATGCAGAGGCCCGGCACGCTGCGCAGGCGCGCGATCAGTGGCTGCGCGATGCGCGCGTCGCGGTTCCACATGACGCCGAAGTGCCAGGGCCGCGCGACGCGGTCGAGCACGGGCGTGCAGCTGTGTATCGAGATGAGCGCGGGCGCCTGTCCGCGCGCACGCGCCGCCGCGAGATGCTGCGCGATGGCGTCGTGGTACGGCCAGTAGATCGCCTTCACGCGCTGCCCGCGCTGCTCATCGCTCAGGCCAACGTTGCCGGGGATGACGATGCCGTCGCTCACGTCAGCGAAGGCGGTGGGATCCTCCAGCCGGCGGTTGAGATCGACGACGAGACGTGAGTAGTTCGCCAGCACCGCGATTGCGTCGAGGCGATCGGCGACGGTCGCCGCGACCATGCTCGATCCGATATCCCACGCGACGTGCAGCTCGAAGACGTCGGGTGCGATCCCGAGCGAGTTCAGGCTCTCCGGCACCGCACGTCCCGCGTGGTCCCCGACGATCAGCGCGTGGGCGCGCGACTGCGCGTTGAGGACACGGAAGGGAAAAGGATCACGCGAGCCGAGTAGAGCGGAGTCTCCGGTCGTCATTCGTTGTTCTGAGTAGCCCACAAGCTGGCGCGCATAATAGATGAATATGTCCGTCCCTGCCATCAGCGACGTTCGCGTGAGGATCCCCTTATACGCGAAGCACCGCGGCGGCGCGGCGACGCCGTTCACGGCCCTGCTGTTCGCCGCATTCGCGGCCCTGCTGCCTGCCGCGTGCGGGCGTTCGGTGGAATCGCGGCTGGAAGCCGCTCCCACAGACCGGCTCACGGTGCTCGAGGGCGCAACGATGGGCGGCCGTTACACGGTCAAGCTCGTCGATCTGGCGCCCGCCCTCGCCGCATCTGACCTGCATGACGAGATCGAGGCGGCCCTGCGCCGTATCAACGACAGCATGTCCACATTCGTTGACGATTCGGAGCTCATGCGCTTCAACCGCTCGACGAGCACGGACTGGATGGCGGCGTCGCCCGCGCTCGTCGAGGTCACCGCGGAGGCGCAGCGCGTAAGCGCGCTCACGGACGGCGCATTCGACGTCACGGTCGGACCGCTCGTGAACCTGTGGGGCTTCGGGCCAGACCTGCGGCCCGAAGCCGTGCCAGCCGCCGCGGACATCGAGGCTGCGCACGAGCGGGTCGGATTCCGTCTGCTCGAGACGCGCGACGAGCCGCCGGCGCTGCGCAAGCATCGTCCCGACATCTACGTCGATCTCTCCGCGATCGCCGCAGGCTACGCCGCTGATGTGCTTTCCGCGCTGCTCGACGCTCGAGGCGTCAAGAATTATGTCGTGGACGTCACCGGCGAGCTGCGCGTGCTCGGCCACAATCCGCAGGGGCAGCCCTGGGCAATCGCCGTCGAGCGCCCGGTCCCCGAAGTCCGCAGCGCCGAGCGCGTGCTCCAGATCGACGGTGCGGGCGTCGCGACCTCGGGCGACTATCGCAACTGGTTCGAGGTCGACGGCCGGCGCTATTCCCACATCATCGATCCCAGGACGGCGCGGCCGGTCAGCCACGGTCTCGCCGCGGTGACGATCGTCGCGCCGACCGCGATGCGCGCCGATGCGCTCGCGACGGGGCTCATGGTGCTGGGTCCAGAGGCCGGGTACGAGCTCGCGGCGCGCGAGGGAATCGCGGCGCTCTTCATCGTTCGCGAAGGCCGGGGATTCACCGAGCGCGCGACGCCGGCCGTGGGCGCATACGCCCGTTAGGTAAACAATACTGTGATCTGCCGCAAATTTGACGTTGCTCGTCTGCAGCGTCTCCTGTGAATTGGGTCAAAGCGCCCGTCAGCTTCTCCCGGCACTCTTCAACCTAGGGCCGCCCTGCAAGTCGGGGAAACGCGGCCCATTCGCGGCGATGAAGGGATGCGGCCGCACGTGTCGCTATCGAGGGCAGCATGACCCCATCCGACGTCGAAGTACTGGCACTGACCAGCGATCCGCAGCTCATAGAGGCTCTGCGCGAGGCCGAAGAGGGCTCGCACCGCGTCTACTGTGCGTCGACCGCCGAGGACGCAATGCAGATCGCGGCCGGGAAGCTGATCGGCGTCTTCGTCACGGACGTGCCGCCGGATCAGCTCGGCGCGACGATCGCGCCGCTCGAGCTGCTCGCGCCGGGCCTCGTCACCATCGTGGCCGCCGATCGCGATCACGGCAACGCGCTGCTCGAGCTGAACAATTCCGGGCCGGTCTTCCGCTTTCTGCTGAAGCCCGTGTCGACGGGACAGCTCCGTCTCTACGTCGAGGCCGCGGCGAAGCGCCACATCGACCTGATCGCGCGCGGGCCGCAGCTGCCGCAAATCCCCGCCGCCGCGCCGGCACCGCCGTCGCGACGCAATCCCGCGCTCGTCATCGCGGGCGCGCTCGGACTCGTCGGCGCGGTCGTTGTCGCCTTCTTCATGCTGCGACCGGCCGACATCGAGGCCGGTGCGCTCCAGCTCGCATCTACGCCGAGCGCCGACACACTCGAAGTGCTCGGACTCCTCGCGCAGGCGCGCCGCGCGGAGCAGGAAGGACAGGTCACGGCGCCGGCCGAGCACAACGCGATCGATCTGTACACGCAGGTGCTGGCGCTCGATCCGACGCGGGTCGAGGCGAGCCAGGGGCTGACTGCGATCGGGGACCTCATGTTCGAGCGCGCGGAGGCAGCGCTCGCGGCCGGCCAGCTCGACGATGCGCGGTCCGCGATCGCGAACGCGCGCCGTGCGCTGCCGGGACATCCGCGCCTCGCCTACTACGCGACGCGGCTCGAGGTCGAAGAGCAGCGCACGATGATCTCGCAGGCGCTCCAGGCCGCGGGTACGGGCGCGATGAGTGAGGCCGCGGGACTCATCGAGGAAGCGGCGCAGGGGCGCCTCGGTGAATCAGGCGCCGTCACGGAGGCGCGCGCGGAGCTCGCGCGCCGCGAGGAGGTGCAGGACCGCATCGAGGGCATGCTGCACCTCGCGCAGACGCGCACCGCCGAAGGACAGCTCGTGGAGCCCGCGGACGACAACGCGCTCCACTATCTCACGGCCGCGCGCCAGGCGGGTGCGCGTGCCGAGCGTGTGGTGCCGGTCGCGTCCACGCTCGCCGACGCGATGATCGCGAAGTGCCGCACGGCGGTGCAGCAGGGCCGGCTAGACGAGGCAAAGGTGTGGCTCACCCACGCGCGCAAGGCGGATCCGCAATCGGCCAGCCTGGCCGTCGCGAAGACCGAGATCGCCGCCGCGAGCGCACGCACGGAGCGCCTGGTGCAATTGCACGCACTCGCGCTCCAGCGCCTGGACGAAGGGCGCTACGTCGAGCACGGAAACGATGACGCCGCGTCTTACCTCGCCACACTGCGCGCGGAGTCGCCGGATTTCCCAGGCCTCGCGCCCGCGCTCGAGCGCCTGTCGGATGGGCTGCTCACGACGGCGCGCAGCGCGATCGATGCGAAGGATCTCCCCGACGCGCGACAGCGGCTCGACGCCGTGCGCGCGCTCGGCCTCGAATCGCCGCAGCTCGCGCGCGTCGAGGCGCAGTATGCGTCGGCATTCGCGGCGGCGGACGCTGGAGCGACGTCGCAGAAGCAGCCCGCGTTTGCCACGCTCGTGCGGCGCAAGTACGTCAAGCCGGACTACCCCCTCCCGGCCGAGCGGCGCCAGATCGAGGGTCGCGTCGAGATGGCGCTCACGGTGGACGAGACGGGCAAGGTGAAGCACGTCGAAGTCAGGAACGCGAAGCCGGCGAACACCTTCGAGAAGGCCGCCGTCGCAGCCGCGCAGAAGTGGGAATATCAGCCCGCCGAGGTCGACGGCAAGCCCGTCGAGTCGCAGACGCTCGTCGCGATCGACTTCACTCTGGAGTAGCGGCCGCCGCGACGCAGCTCGCGGCAAGCCGCACGCGCTCGTCGCAGCGCGCTGCGCTCAGTACTTGGCTTCGTCCTGCGCCGACTTGTAGGCGCGGACTTCCGCGTTGTACTTGTCGGCGACGTTCTGCATCTCGTCGACCGCGGCGTTGTGCTTCTCGACGTGGATGTGCTGCTGCGCCTCCGTGACAGGCTGATCGCCGGTGCCCGCAACCTCGGTATCGAGGCAGGCGATGTAGGCCTCCATCTTCGAGACGTAGTCCTTCACTGCCTTCTGCGCGTCGACCATCTGTTCCGACGTCGCCGTCTTGCCGTCCGGGATCTGGGGCGCCGCCGGTGGGTAATCGCACGCGAGCGCGGGCGCGCCGGCAAGCCAACAAATCAACGCTAGAGCGCGCCGATGCATAGGAGACCTCCAGAGACTGAGATTGCGACGCATTTTCTACGTTCTGCCGCCAGCGATCCAGCGGGATCGCCCCGGGAAATGCAACTCCCGGTACGAAATGCAACGGGAGCGCCGGCTCAACCCTGCGGCGGGCCCCTTTCTATCCGGCGAAAGCTCAGATTGATGCGCGGCCCGCAGGGCCCGGTCTGCCGGGCCAGCCTGTGCTGCCACAGCCGCTGCGTGGTCCCGCGCATGACGAGCAGACTGCCGCTGCGCAGCCGCAGTTCCTCCCATGGGACTCCGTTGCGCCGGTGGTCCCGGTGTCGCAGCTGGAAGACGCGCTCCGCGCCGAGGCTGAGGGACGCGATGACCGGCTCGTGGCCGAGCTCGGTCTCGTTGTCGCTGTGCCAGGACACCGCATCACGTTCGTCGCGGTAGAGGTTCAGGAGCACGGCGTTGAAGCGCGCGCCAGCCGCCTCGCCCGCGCGCCGCGCGAGCCCGCTGAGCGCTTCGTCCCACGGCTCGGTCTCGTTGACGATGCCGGAGTACACGTAGCGCAACCCCGGCTCGCCGTGCCACGCCGTGAGACGCGGCAGTGCAACGCGGCGCCCGTAG
>Ga0075428_100009068_pt1 | contig 11040 bp, 13 predicted proteins | sample RhiMetdeltSRZDD2_FD_75291 | JGI IMG/M metagenome (GOLD analysis project Ga0075428, IMG submission 75291) | Populus rhizosphere microbial communities from Tennessee, USA - Rhizosphere MetaG P. deltoides SRZDD2 | ecosystem: Host-associated > Plants > Roots > Rhizosphere > Soil | place: USA... | reverse complement strand
GTGTTCAGCAAGTCGCCAGCCTTCCAGAACGGTCCAGAGCGGACTCCACGGTGACCAGATCCGTTGTGTCAATCTCGTACATGCGAGTCGGCGATTTCGCTGTTGCCCTGCGCCATCACGACGCTCTCGGTAATCGCGACGATGATCTGGGTGCCGTTAGCCGAGAGCGGCCGCGCGCACTTTGCCGCCACCGCCGAGTAGGGCGGAATGTCGAAGGTCAGCTGCTCATTGCACCTTGTCGACACCGGCGCTCCTCTCCGCGGGTCAGCAGACCACCGGCTGACATATCAGGACGCTGGTGATATATTAAACACGATGTTGGCCTAGGTCAAGCAATGCCAGAGGAGTTCCCTGCCCGCTCGCGCGCTCCTCGAGGCGGCCCTCAACCAGACCGACAATGCCCAGCCATCGCGGAAACTCGTGAGGTGGCCGGCCGGGATCATCCTTCCGCTGAACGGCGTCGATCGAGAGCACCTGTGAGCGAGTCGGGCGGTGTAACGCTGGTGTGCGCGCCGGCAGGCAGCGACAAGACGGTGTTGCTGCGGGCCTGGGTTGACCACGCCAACCTGGATGATCCCACCGGATGGGTGTACCAGCAGGCGAATCCTGAGGAGACAGGTCCACCGGGTCGAGTGGCAGCATCGCTAGCGTATGACGCCAAACATCGGTCATGTCTACATACTTGGCCGGGCGGTTGTGCGATGAAATCGCTGCGCCGAGGTAATGCGTGACATCGCAATCGACAACGCACTGCCCGAAGTCCACCTGGGGTTTGCTCCGAGGCCTACGCTCAGATTCATCGAAGGAACTCGATGATGGACAACAATCCCTTCAGGACACAGCGCGACGTGGGCTCGGCGGTCGTCACGGAGTTGCGCGCGGCTGGATTCGACGACGCCGATGAGATCGGACGCGGTGGCTTCGGCATCGTCTATCGCTGCACCCAGATCGCCCTGGACCGCACCGTGGCGGTGAAGGTGCTCACCGCGGAACTTGACGAGAATCGGGAGCGGTTCCTGCGCGAGCAGCGTGCCATGGGTCGGCTCACCGGACATCCGAACATTGTCAGCGTGCTGCAGGTCGGGGAAACCCAGAGCGGCTACCCGTACCTGGTGATGCAGTACCACCGCCACGGTTCGCTCGAGGCGCGAATCGGCCAACTCGGTCCCCTGCCGTTGGATGAGGTGCTGCGGCTCGGGGTGAAGATGGCGGGCGCCCTGGGGACGGCTCACCGGCTCGAGATCCTGCACCGAGACGTCAAGCCTGCGAATATCTTGCTCACTAACTACGGCGAACCCGCATTGGGCGACTTCGGAATCGCCCACATCTCAGGCGGATTCAAGACGGCGACCGGTACCTTTACCGGCTCCCCGGCCTTCACCGCGCCCGAGCTCCTCAGCGGTGATCCTCCCAGCCGGTCCTCTGATGTGTACGGGCTCGGCGCCACGCTGTTCTGCGCGCTCACCGGGCATGCCGCTTTCGAGCGCCGAAGCGGTGAGCAGATGGTGGCGCAGTTCCTGCGCATCGCCAGCGAGTCGGCGCCAGACCTGCGCGATAACGGCATCCCGGACGACGTTGCCGCCGTGGTTGAGAGGGCAATGTCGCGCGCTCCAAAGGACCGCCTGTCCGCTGCGGGGTTGGGTGAAGAAATCCAGGGGGTACAGGCCCGTTACGGCTTTGCGGTCGACGAGATGGCGCTGGAGGCCGCCTCGGGGGCCCGCCGACCCGAGCCCCGTGCGGCGGTGGCGGCTGGCCCTTCTCGCAACCTGGGCAACCTTCCCTTGGATCTCACCAGCTTCGTCGGTCGCCGAACTGAGCTGGCGGAGGTGATGGAGCTCCTGTCGAACGCACGTCTGGTGACGTTGACTGGGATCGGCGGGGTCGGCAAAACCCGACTTGCGTTGCGAGCCGCCGCGGATGCGGCCGCGGATTTCTGCGACGGTGTGCGTCTGGTCGAGTTGGGTGAGCTGCGCGACTCTTCGTTGTTGGTCGACGTCGTGGCCGCCGGATTGGGCGTGCGTGACGCGTCGGCCAGACCGCTGATTGACGTATTAGTCGAATTTCTGCGCTCGCGGCAGATGCTGCTGCTGCTTGACAACTGCGAGCAGGTGGTCGAGGCAGCGGCGAAGCTGACCGACGCCATGCTGAGGGCGTGCCCGCAGTTGCGGATCCTCGCGACCAGCCGCGAGGCCATCGGCATTGGCGGCGAGTCGGTGCGGCAACTCTCGCCCCTCTCGTTCCCCGACGACTCCGCCCCCACGCCCGACGGGCTATCCGGTTACGACGCCGTCGCGTTGTTTGCCGAGCGGGCCGGCTCCGCGGTACCAGGCTTTTGTCTCACCGACGAGAACAAGGCGACCGTGGCGCGCATCTGCTCGCGGCTGGACGGATTGCCGTTGGCGATCGAACTCGCCGCGGCGCGACTTCGCGCGATGTCCCCCGAACAGATCCTGGAGCGGCTGGCCGATCGGTACACGCTGCTGACCCGTGGCAGCCGCGGTGCACCGGCGCGGCAGCAGACGCTCGGCTGGAGCATCGGTTGGAGCTATGACCTGTGCGCACCGGCTGAGCAGCAGCTGTGGGGCCGGCTTTCGGTGTTCGCCGGAAGTTTCGAACTCGAAGCAGCAGAAGACATTTGTGGCAGCGACCTGGCCCCCGGCGATATTGACGATTTGGTGTCCGCGCTCGTGGAGAAGTCGATTCTGATGCGAACGGAAACCAAGGGCGTGGTGCGGTTCCGGATTCTTGAGACGCTGCGCGCATACGGCCGGGAGCGCATCCAGCAGACCGGGACATACACAGAACTGCGCCGGCGGCACCGCGATTGGTACCGGCGACTGCTGCTCGACGCCGAGGCGGAGTGGTTCAGTTCGCAGCAGGTCCATTGGATCCAGCGCATCGAGCGGGAAATGCCCAATCTGCGCGAAGCCCTGGAGTTCAGCCTCTCCGACAACGGCGAGACCGCGCTCGGCATCGTCGCCGGGTTGCAGCCGATTTGGATCTCCCGCGGAATGCTCAGCGAGGGTCGCCGCTGGCTGGACCCTGCGCTGGGCGGTATACGGCCCGAACCTACTGCCGACCGGATCAAGGCGCTTTACGGCGCGGCGACGATCGCCGGCATTCAGGGTGACGTGCCGGCGGCGGAGGCGCGAGTGACTGAGGCGCGGGCCCTGGTCCAGCAGATGGCCGACCCTGCAGCACGCGGCCTGACTGACGTCGCCGACGCATACACGGCACTGTTAAGCGGCAAGTTCGAGCGCACCTATCAATGCTGCGAGGATGCCCTTAACGCCAGCGACGATCCGATCGTGCGGGCCGGGTCCATGCTGCTGATGGCCTGGGCTCTCGAGTTTGAGGGCGATATCGGCCGGGCGCTCATCTGGGGAGAGAAAGCACTTGCCTTCGCAGAATCCCACGGCGAGTCGGTATATCGGACGTATGCGTTGTGGAACCTGGGGGTTGGCTGGTGGCGGCAGGGTCAGCCTGACCGCGGCGAGCAACTGCTGAGACAGTGTCTCCAGCTGACGCAGCGGGTCAACGATCCTCGCCATGCCGCGGCGTGTCTGGAGGCGTTGGCCTGGATTGCCCAGGCAGAGCAAGAACCACGGCGTGCCGTGGTGTTGATGGGAGCGGCCGACGAAATAGGCCGTGCCGTTGGGGCTTCGACGGCGGTCTTTCCCAATCTGGTTAGCTTCCATGAAGAGTGCGAACGCAGCGCTCGGGAAGCGCTTTACGAGCAAGCCTTCGAAACCGCCTACAGCGAGGGCGGCGCACTGAGCATTGACGATGCTGTGGCCTTTGCCCTCGGTGACACCGCTTAGGCCCGATCGGCACGGAACGGGCTTTCGACTACAAGCACGCGGCCAGACCAGCCCTGCACCACGACCAGCGCGCAGGTGGTGGCTAGCGGACCGTGTGGAGCGTGATCTCATCAGAGTCCTCGCCGACGCCGCGAAGTGGCTCGACACGAACGAGACCTTCGGCTGGTGCTCAAGGCTGACACGAGCGGCCACTGAGGCCAGATCATGGTGTCGATCGCCGTCTGGATCGCGCTGCACCGACAGCCGTAAAAGCCCTCCGTTTGGCGTGTCGGGGTTTTGCGTCTCAGTGTCAGTTCCGCTATAGCGGATTGAGTTCCTCGGTGACCTCGGAGACCGATTTCTTGGCGTCGCCGAAGAGCATGGTGGTGCCGTCGGCGTAGAACAGTGGGTTGTCGATACCGACGAAGCCGTAGTTCATTGACCACTTGAGTGCGATCACCGAGCGGGATTTGTCGACGTTGCGGATTGGCATGCCGTGAATGGGTGAGCTCGGGTGGTTGCGTGCGGCGGGGTTGGTGACGTCGTTGGCACCGATGACGAGGGTGACGTCGATGCGGGCGAATTCGTCGTTGATGTCGTCCATTTCCTTCATCGCCTCGTGTTCGACGTCGGCCTCGGCCAGTAGCACGTTCATGTGCCCGGGCATCCGGCCGGCCACCGGGTGGATCGCATACTTGACCGGCACCCCGCGTTTCTCGAGCTGCGCGGCCATGTCTTTGACCGCGTGCCGGGCTTGGGCGACGGCCAGCCCGTAACCCGGGACGACGATGACCTGATTGGCGCAGGCCATTTGGATCGCGGCATCAGCGGCCGAGGTGGACTTCGCCGTGTGCTCGCCGCCATCACCGCCATCACCGCCACCCACAGCACCGCCGCCGCCGAAGCCGCCGGCAACGATCGCGGGGATGGGCCGGTTCATCGCCTTGGCCATCAGGTTGGTCAGGATCGAACCGGACGCGCCGACGATCATGCCCGCGACGATCATCGCGGTCTTGTTCAGTGCCAATCCCGCTGCCGCGGCTGAGAGTCCGGTCAGCGCGTTGAGCAGCGAGATGACCACCGGCATGTCGGCACCGCCGATCGGCAGCACCACCATCAGCCCCAGTACACCGGCGGCGGCCAGCAGCCCGACCATCCGCCACAGCCACGCCCCGCCGCCGGGATGGGCGGCGGGGCCGATGACGACGGCCGCCACCACCGCGCCGGCGAGCAGCACCAGGTTCAACAGCTGCTGCGCCTTGCCCAAGCCGATCGGGCGGCCGGGCAGGATCTCCTGCAGCTTGCCGAACGCGATGATCGAGCCCCAGAACGACACCGAACTGATGATCGCGGCGAACAACGAAGCGACCACGATGTGCACGGTCGGGGACTCGCCGTGCTTGAACGCCGAAAACCCCTCGGTGTCAATGAATTCCGCTAGCGCGATCAGTGCGACGGTGCCGCCTCCGACGCCGTTGAACAGCGCGTGGCGGTCATCTTCGTCAGCCGGGCAGGGGCACGCCCAGCACACCACACCGACCAGCAGGCCGGCGATGATCAGCGCCCAGTTCTCGGTGTGCCGGATCGCGATCAGCGTGGCGATCGCCGCGATCGCCATACCGCCGGCGGCGACCCAGTTGCCCCGCGCGGCGGTCTTGGGCCCGGTCAGGCCGCCAGCGAACCCACCGGTGGTCCGTCGCTGCACGTCCAGGCAATCGTTGGCATCGTTCCTCCTCTCGCGGGAGCGCCCTGCTCCCACGACAGAAGGTCGCGAGCGGTGCCGCTATTACACCGACCCTGAGTCCCCGCCTCGCGCCAAACATGCAGCGTCCCAAACAACACCTGCATCCGCCCGTTCACACTTCGGAATAATTGCGGGGTAGGGATAAATCGATGATGAACAGCTCGACGCGGTGCAGTTTGCGCATCTCGTCTTCGTAGGTGGCGTCCAGCCGCTGCTGCGCGTAGGCGTTTGAAGAGTTTGTCGGCGCGTTCGGTGTGGACGCTGTGATGACGCCGAACGGCGATGTGCCCTAAGGCGTTGGCCAGTAACGTTTTTCCGACGCCGACCGGGCCCATGATGAGCACGTTGTAAGCGTCGGCGAGGCCTTCGGACGGCGAAATCGGTGCTGGCGCGGACGAGCCATGACGCCGCTGGCGGTGCCGGCAGGAACGGTAACTGCTCGCCGTCGGTGGGGAGCACATGTGGTCGATGAACCCGACGTCGATGGCTTCGGTGTACAGCGCGCGCCGACAAGCGTCGTCGACCGCATCGGCGCCGTGGCGGCGTACCAGCCCGAGTAGGCGGTAGACCTGGCGCTTCTTGGTCCACGGCAGCGGATGCTCCAACACCGCCGCGGCGTACGCGCCGACATGATCACCATGTGCGGATGCCTTGCGCTGCAGGGTGTTCAGATCCCGCATCGCATCGGCCAACACCTCGGCGGACAGGTCGGCGGGATCGGTGTGCCGGCACCCGGGTGCCATGACCGGGTGGACCTTGATCAGTTCACCACGCCAATACAGTTTCACTGTGTGCGCATCGACGCGGGCATCCAGCCCGGCGTCCGACCAGCTCGCCGGGAAGGCTGTAGAGCGCCTTGGCCACCTGCGCATGCCGATCCGGGGCCACCTTGGGATGAGTCCAGGTCGGGATGTCGAACACCTCATCGGGCAGCACCCGAATCGCCGCATAACCGCCGAATCGCCTCATAACCACCGACGATCTAGCGGGCGAGTCCGCTAGGAGCAGCCGTAGACGAGAGCGTGCGGCGATTCGAAGTCGCATTGCGACGTCTTGACCTTCGGGACGAAGGAGGGCGGCGCAGGTGTCGGCGTCAGCGTGATAGTGGTGTCTGCTTTCCAGCTATCTGAGCTAGTGCCGACCGCACTGACCGGGTAGGCAAGAGTTGCCGCGCCCATCGTGATGAGGACGCCGACGCCGAGCGCTGCCGAAAGCGCCTTCCAGTTGCCGCGGAGACGGTGGAAGTTCATGGGATTCATCGATTCTCTCCTTGATTGAGTGTTCGCGGTATGCGGAGGTTGTCATTGCCGTAGCACGTGACACCAGGCGTCCCGGGTGGCGAGCCGATCGTCACTGACGACTCACTGGACAAACTGTTCAGTTGATTCAGTTGTCTTTTTCCTGGGCGCGATCGGGCTAGCCCCGCGGCCTGTCGGGTTGACCGCAGAGCAGGTCGACTCTGTCGGATATCACTGGCTATCGAGAAGCAAGAGGTGATCAGCACGAACTGTCGTAATGTCATTCGCGCTCAGCTGACGGCTCCAGTGGCGATCGCGCGGTCCGAAAATTCGCCATTCCATAGGGGGAAGCCCACCTAGCAGACGCCGTGAGCGCGAGCGTGCGGTGCGGCGTGGGTGCATGGGTCGGCGATGAGCTTCGGGGCGAAGGAGGGCTGCACACGTGTCGCCGGAACCAGCGTGAGATTAGCTTCTGCATTCCAGCTATCTGAGCTAGCGCCGCCCTCCATGGTCGGGTAGGCGAGAGTTACCGCGCCCATCGTGACGAAGACGCCGACGCCCAGCGCTGCCGAAAGCGCCTTCCAGTTGCCACGAAGACGGTGGAAGTTCATGGGACCCATCGATTCTCTCCTTCATCGAGTGTTCGCGGTATGCGAGGTTTTTGGCGACTGCAATCACCTCGCATGCGGTGGTGGATGTCACAATGAACGGTGAGGATGATGTAAGTCACTACCTGTCCGAGTATTTCGGAAGCTGCAGGGGTGGCGTAGGCCCAGGCGCGGTCAGCGGTGTCCTGACTCACATCCGAAAGGGCTACTCGCTACCGGTTAGTGGGGTGGCGTGTAGCGGAAGCGCCGCGGCGATTCCCGCCCCCTCGTTTGGCTTTTGTCCCGCGGAGGCGGTTTGCAACTTGCTGCCTGCGGTGTTGGGGAGCGAGCTTGGGGAAGAGAACTGGGTGAAGTCGGTGGCACGAGCGCAACATCGTGAAAAGGCTGGCGGCTGAACGTCGTTGACCTGCAGCTAGGTGACCGCCCACCCTGGGCAGACCGCGACGGCTTACTGCGCTGGGCATCGCGCAAGGCGGTGTCGAAAATCGAAGTACGTGGCTGGCGTTCGCCGGCAAGAGACGAATTGGAGGTGATCCGGATCGTTAGGCCGCCGACAGCGGCACATCAAGCATTATGGACGCTCAGCAGCTTGTGCCCCGAGAATCGTTGCCGGCCACGCAAACCGTGAGCGCGGGAATCGGCAGACAAGCCCCGCGGCGTGCAGCAGAACCACCTTAACGGCAATTGAGCGACGCGAAGAGGCCTGCGAGGCCATCAGCCACGACGCCGAGAGCGGTGTCCGCCTTCCATACACCGCTGTATTGCGGCGGCGCCGTGCCGTGTGCTCAGCCCGGACGTCCGCCCGAGTTGCGGCAGCCTGCAACAAGCCGATCTTCAGGTGCAACGGGCACGTGGTCACTGTGGGCTGTTCTCTGGCCGGAACTGCCTCTGACCCTGCGACCGTTGGGAACTCAAGATGCGGCTGAGCAGTAGACGGTGTACGGCAGAGGCGAGCGATCGTGTCCCGCCGCTTATGATCGATTAGCAGCGCGCCGACTCAGCGAACGCCGACGTGAGGGCGGCATCATGTGGCAGCGTCGATGTATCGACGAGCGATGCACGGGCGACGACAGGCAAGATCAGAGTGATCTGCGGGACGGATCCGCGTGATTGCGCAAACGTCCGGAGTCGCCGTCAGGGGGCACGGCGCAACTCCGGATCCCCGCCTGGATCCAGCGCCTGCAGGCCCTCGAATGTTGGCGTTGTCCAGACATATTGAGCGAATACCGCGGATCCGCCCAGGGCTTGAGCGCGTTCAACGAGAACTACGTTGGCGCCATCGCGCGCCGCCCGCGCCGCAGCAGTGAGGCCCGCCATACCTGCACCGATGACCAGCAGGTCGGCTCTACAGTTTCTCGCTGTACCCATCACGCCACGGTCTCTCGCAAGGTCTCGACTATTGGTCGCTTCATCGATGGCCTCTCGTTGCTTCTTGCGATAAAGCCTTGATCCCAGGCGGTGTAGGAGGGGTAGTCCTTCGACGCCAGACCCGTGTGGGTGCCGAGGCGAGCCACCTTCTCCGTACAGTCGGCCCACATGCTCCAGTCGTCGGTCACTATCCGGTGCGCAATCTTCCAAACACCGTCCGCGCTGTCTGCCCGTCGCCGTCCCGGACCGTCATCGGGTCCCGCCGCATCCGCGCGCACGCGGCCGCGGACGAACCCTGACCTGTGCCGGACGACACACAACGGCACCTTCGGCGTGGCGAGCACTCCCGCGAAGACCAAGTCGCCCTCGTCGTCCCTGCCTACGGCGTCCAGGACGAAAACCGGACGGCCGCAGCGCAGCTCATCGAGCGGCGCGTGCGCCGGCGAAGAGTCCGGTACGACGCGCACACGTGGGACGGCGAGATTGATCATGATGCGTCCGCGAGGCGGCGGAATCGACTCCGGTGGAAAACGAGAGGGGCGGTGGCGTTCGACAGACCGGTCTGCTGGATGCGCAGCACAACGATCAGGTGGTCGCCGACGGTGAACTCGGACTCCATCGAGCAGTCGAACCAGGCACACGACTCGCGCAGATGGATTGAGCCCGACGACAAGACAACTACGTCGACTCCGTCGAACCGCTCGCCGTCCTTGCGGGCAAGCTGTCGGCAGGCGCGCTCGTGGTGCTCGCCTAGGACGCTCACCCCGAGGTTCGGCGCTTCTCGCAGACGCGGCCAGGTGCTCGAAGTCCTCTGGATGCACAGCGAGATCAGTGGCGGGTGGAGCGAGACCGGGGTGAAGCTGCTGACCGCCATCCCACGGGATGCCGGTCGAGTTGGGCGCACACCGCCAGGACACCGCTCGGGAATGCGCCGAACACGGTGCGCAGTTCGGTCGGGGCTCCCGCGGTGGCGTCGCTGCCAGCTCGAACGGGATCGTTGGTGCTCATCGCGGCGACCGGTAGCCCCACGAGCAGCCTGCACGTCTCTTCAGCATGTGGACGCTGGGCGAGATCACCGAGCGGCGACCCGGCTCCCCGCCAGCTCGCGCACCGGCCTGAGCTGGCGCTCGGGGTCGTTCTCGGTAATCGCGACGATCATCTGGGTGCCGTTAGCCGAGAGCGGCCGCGCGCACTTTGCTGCCCCTGCCGAGTAGGGCGGAATGTCGAAGGTCAGCTGTTGATTGCACCTTGTCGACACCGGCGCTCCCCTCCGCGGGTCAGCAGACACGCCAGCTGACATATCAGGACGCTGATGATATATCATCCATGAGTGTTGGTTTTAGGTCAAGCACTGCCAGAGGAGTTCCCATGCCCGCTGGCGCGCTCCTCGAGGGATCATCCTTCCGCTGAACTGCGTCGATCAAGAGGACCTGTGAGCTAGTCGGGGTGGAGGCGTGGGCATCGTGGGCGTCACCGCACAACCCGGCGATGGCGTGAGGGCCAGCACCCGGACACCCGTGATGGCGCGCGTACCGTTGTTCGAGCGCCTGGGGGCCGCCGCTCGGGGCGGTGTAACGCTGGTGTGCGCGCCGGCCGGCAGCGGCAAGACGATGTTGCTGCGGTCCTGGATTGACCACGCCAACCTGGGTGATCACACCGGATGGGTGTCGGTCGAACACGACGAGCGCGACGCTCAGCGCTTTTGGCGGTCGGTGATCGATGAGCTGCGGGGCACGGTTGGCGCGGATGCCTTCATGGATGAGTTGACACCCACCCCCTTCTTCGACGGTGAGGCGGTGGTCGACCGTCTGGTGGCCGAGCTGGGCTCGCTTAAGGAGCCGGTCGTTCTGCTGATCGACGATCTGCACGAGCTTCGCTCCACCGAGGCGCTGGCACAGCTGAAGATGCTGCTTTCGCGGCGACCGCCGCTGCTTAGCGTGGTTTTGGCGAGCCGCCACGACCCGCGGTTGGGGTTGCATCGCCTGCGGCTGACCGGCGAGCTGACCGAGCTGCGGGCAGCCGATCTGGCGTTCAGCCTCGAGGAGACGCGCCTGCTGCTGGGTACCTCGAAGGTCACGCTGTCGAACGAGTGTCTCGCAGTTCTGCACGCGCGCACGGAGGGCTGGGCGGCCGGACTGCGGCTGGCCGCGATCTCTCTTGCCGGACACCCCGAACCTGAGCGGTTTGTCGCCGAGTTTTCCGGCAGCGAGCGCACCGTGGCCGAGTATCTGCTCGCCGAGGTTCTCGAGCGTCAGCCGGATGAGGTGCGCCGGATGCTGTTG
>Ga0075428_100009067_pt1 | contig 11040 bp, 8 predicted proteins | sample RhiMetdeltSRZDD2_FD_75291 | JGI IMG/M metagenome (GOLD analysis project Ga0075428, IMG submission 75291) | Populus rhizosphere microbial communities from Tennessee, USA - Rhizosphere MetaG P. deltoides SRZDD2 | ecosystem: Host-associated > Plants > Roots > Rhizosphere > Soil | place: USA... | reverse complement strand
CGGAGCGAAGAAAATGGCGAAGAGCAAGTTTGAGAGGAAGAAGCCACACGTGAACGTGGGGACGATCGGACACGTGGATCACGGGAAGACGACGCTGACGGCGGCGATGACGATGATACTGGCGAAGAAGTTCGGAGGGGAGGCGAAGAGCTACGCGCAGATCGACTCGGCGCCGGAGGAGAAGGCGCGCGGGATCACGATCAACACGGCGCACGTGGAGTATGAGACGAAGAACCGGCACTACGCGCACGTGGACTGCCCGGGGCATGCCGACTACATCAAGAACATGATCACGGGTGCGGCGCAGATGGACGGGGCGATTCTGGTGGTGTCGGCGGCCGATGGGCCGATGCCGCAGACGCGCGAGCACATACTGCTGGCGCGCCAGGTGGGGGTTCCGTACATCGTGGTGTTCATGAACAAGGCGGACATGGTCGATGACAAGGAGCTCTTGGAGCTGGTGGAGCTGGAGGTGCGGGAGCTGCTGACGAAGTATGAGTTTCCGGGGGACAAGACCCCGATCATCATCGGCTCGGCGTTGAAGGCGATGGAGGGGGATACCTCGGACATGGGCGAGGGGGCGATCATGAAGCTGGCCGAGGCGCTCGATGAGTATATTCCGCAGCCCGTACGCATTACGGACAAGCCGTTTCTGATGCCGGTGGAGGACGTGTTCTCGATCTCGGGACGGGGCACGGTGGTGACCGGGCGGGTGGAGCGGGGGCAGATCAAGGTGGGCGAGGAGATCGAGATCGTGGGGTTGAAGCCCACGTTAAAGACGGTGTGCACGGGGGTGGAGATGTTCAGGAAGCTGCTCGATGAGGGGCAGGCCGGGGACAACGTGGGGATACTGCTGCGGGGCACCAAGCGCGAAGAGGTGGAGCGCGGGCAGGTGCTGGCGAAGCCCACGACGATCACCCCGCACACGAAGTTCACGGCGGAGATCTACGTGTTATCGAAGGAAGAGGGCGGGCGTCACACGCCGTTTTTTAACGGTTATCGGCCGCAGTTTTATTTCCGCACGACGGACGTGACGGGGTCGATCGATCTGGCGAAGGGCACGGAGATGGTGATGCCGGGGGACAACGTGTCGATCACGGTGGCGCTGATCCAGCCCATCGCGATGGAAGAGGGGCTGCGCTTTGCCATCCGCGAGGGCGGTAAGACCGTCGGTGCCGGCGTGGTAGCGAAAGTGATTGAGTAACAGAAGGCCAGTAGCTCAATTGGTAGAGCGTCGGTCTCCAAAACCGAAGGTTGGGGGTTCGAGACCCTCCTGGCCTGCCATTCGGGGGCACTGGTTACGAAGCGCGCATTCCACGAATACCGGGTTTTGAACGATCATGAGCATGAAAGAGGCGGCAGCAGTAACCCGGGATGCGGGACGCGGTTCTCGATTGATGGCTGACAAGATCAAGATTGTGGCGGCGGCGCTTCTCGTTGTCGCGGGCGTCGCCGGATTCTATTACCTGGGCGAGCGGGCGATGATCATCCGCGTAGCGGCGGTGCTTCTCGGTTTCGCCGCGGCCGCGGGCGTCTTCGCAACGTCGCAGCCGGGCAAGGAGTTCTACGATTACTCCCAGGAGTCGATCGCCGAGACGAAGAAGGTGGTGTGGCCGACGCGCAAGGAGACGCTGCAGACCACCGGTATCGTCTTTGCGTTTGTGGTCATCATGGCGTTGTTTCTCTGGATGGTGGATGCGAGCCTGCTATGGGTCGTGAAGAAGCTGCTGGGCTAGAGACGAACATGAACAAGAAGTGGTATGTCGTTCACGCTTACTCGGGATTCGAGAAGAGTGTCGCGCGCACGTTGCAGGACCGCATCCAGAGGAACGGCATGCAGGAAAGCTTCGGCAAGATCCTGGTGCCGGTCGAGGAAGTGGTCGAGATGAAGAGCGGCCAGAAGGCGATCAGCGAGCGCAAGTTCTTCCCCGGCTACGTGCTCGTCGAAATGGACATGACCGACGACACCTGGCACCTGGTGAAGAACACGCCGAAGGTGACCGGCTTCGTGGGCGGCACCGCCACCAAGCCCACGCCGATCTCGGAGAAAGAGGTGCAGAACATCCTGCATCAGATCCAGGAGGGCGTGGAAAAGCCGCGTCCGAAGGTCTTGTTCGAAGTGGGCGAGGCGGTGCGCGTGAAGGAAGGACCGTTCGCGGATTTCCACGGCAACGTCGAGGACGTCAATTACGACAAGAACAAGCTGCGGGTGTCGGTCACCATTTTCGGACGCTCGACTCCGGTGGAGCTGGATTTCAGCCAGGTCGAGAAGGCGTAGGCAGAGTGTTGCAGGGGGACTGGTGACGAGTCACCAGTCACGAGTCACAGTTTTTTTGTTGGGGAGGGCGCCCGCATTTTCGAATCGGCGCCCGTTTGAACCCGGAAGGAGAGTCGCATGGCGAAGAAAGTGGTCGGCATCATCAAGCTGCAGGTGCCGGCGGGAAAGGCGAACCCGAGCCCGCCTATCGGGCCTGCGCTCGGTCAGCGGGGCTTGAACATCATGGAATTCTGCAAGGCGTTCAACGCCCAGACGCAGAAGATGGAGCCGGGGCTGCCGCTGCCAGTCGTGATCACCGCGTATCACGACAAGAGCTTTACGTTCATCATGAAGACGCCGCCGGCGAGCGTGTTGATCCGCAAGGCGGCGAAGATCGAAAAGGGCAGTTCCCGCCCCAATACCGAGAAGGTCGGCACGATCACGCGCGCGCAGGCCGAGGAGATCGCCAAAGCCAAGGCGCCGGATCTGACCGCGGCAGACCTGGAAGCGGCGGTCCGCACGATCGCCGGCAGCGCCCGCAGCATGGGTGTGGAAGTGGAGGGCTAGCCATGGCTTTGTCCAAGCGCTACCAGGCTATGCGGGGCAAGGTGGATCCCGCCAAGGTCTACCCGATGCAGGAAGCCCTGTCGATGGTGAAGACCAACGCCACGGCGAAGTTCAACGAGTCGATCGACGTCTCGATCAATCTCGGCATAGACGCCTCGAAATCCGATCAGAACGTGCGCGGCTCCGTGGTCCTGCCCCAGGGAACCGGCAAGACGGTGCGGATCGCGGTCTTCGCGCAAGGCGACAAGGCGACGCAGGCCAAGGATGCCGGGGCGGACATCGTCGGTTTCGAGGACCTTGCCAACGACATCAAGGGCGGGAAGATGGATTTCGACGTCGTGATCGCGACGCCCGACGCAATGCGTGTCGTGGGCGGGCTGGGCCAGATCCTGGGGCCGCGCGGGCTCATGCCGAATCCGCGCGTGGGAACGGTTACCCAGGACGTGGCGGCTGCAATCAAGAACGCGAAGGCGGGCCAGGTTCAGTATCGCGCCGACAAGGCGGGGATCGTGCAGTGCACGATCGGGCGCGCGTCTTTTTCGGTGGATGCGCTGGCCGAGAATCTGAAGGTGCTGGTGGATGCAGTCAACAAATCGAGGCCGTCGCACGCGAAGGGGATTTATCTCAGGAAGGTCTCCGTGTCGAGCACCATGGGTGTGGGCGTGCGCATCGACCAGGCGAGCCTGCTCGGCTGAAGAGCGAGGGAAATGAAGCTTAGGGCCGCTGCGGCGCAAGCCGGGGCGGGTTGTCAGAGACCGTAGGGGCTGTATAGAGGATCCGGGATTCAGGATTCGGGATTCAGCAGGACGTTCCGAATCGTGCTTCGCGGGTTTCGAAACGCTCAATTGAAGGGGTGGCTACTGCATCCCGAACCCTGCGCAGACGGCGTAACCGGTAATGGGTGAATGGCGTGATGTCTTACTCCTGGATCCATGGTCGCCGTTTTATCGAAAAGGAGGTAGACCTTGGGTCTTAATCTGGAACAGAAACAAGCGGTCGTGGCCGAAGTGAGCACTCAGCTTGCCCAGGCCCAGGCGGTGATATTGGCCGAGTACCGCAGCCTCCGCGTTGGAGAGATGACTGCGTTGCGCAAGAAGGCGCGCACCGCGGGGATCTATCTGCGCGTGCTGAAGAATACCCTGGCGCGCCGCGCCGTCGCTGAAACACCGTTCAAGGGACTGTCCGAAAAGATGGTGGGGCCGCTGGCCTACGGCATCTCAAGCGATCCCGTGGCGGTAGCGAAGGTGCTGCACGAGTTCGCCAGGGAGAACGATAAGTTCGTGATCCGGGCCGGGGCAATGCCCAACGTGATGATGACGCCGCGGGAAGTGGCGGATCTCGCGAGGATGCCCAGCCGTCACGAACTGCTCGGGATGCTTGTGGGCATGATGCAGGCGCCGATTGCGAAGTTCGTGCGGACACTGAACGAAGTGCCCGGGAAGTTCGCGCGGACGGTGGCGGCGGTCAGGGATCAGAAAGAGAAGCAGGCTGCCTGAGCGGGCTGGCGGCTTACATCATCTCAAACTGTAACTATCAGATTCGACAGGAGTAAACAATGAGTGTTGCCAAAGCAGAAATACTGGACGCGATTGCGAACATGACCGTCCTCGAGCTGTCACAGCTTATCAAGGACATGGAAGACAAGTTCGGGGTATCCGCCGCGGCTGCGACCGTCGCTGTTGCAGCCCCGGCCGGTGGCGGAGGGGGAGCTGCGGCTGCGGCCGAGGAAAAGACCGAATTCACCGTGATGCTGAACAGCTCCGGTGCCAATAAGGTAAACGTAATCAAGGTCGTGCGTGCCGTTACCGGGCTCGGGCTGAAAGAAGCCAAGGACCTGGTGGACGGTGCTCCCAAACCGGTCAAGGAAGGGGTATCCAAGGCAGACGCGGACGGCCTTCTGAAGCAGCTTCTCGAAGCCGGGGCGACTGCGGAAATCAAGTAGAACCTTCATAGCGAGAGTGGGCGCTCTTCGCCAGGATTTTCTTGAACAGGCTGGTAATTCCCCGATCTGCCGTGCAGCCGCGCGCTGCACGGCCGGTCGCGGCTTCGTCTTTTGTATCCGGAACGTGATCCTTAACTGGAGCTGACATGGCGTACTCCTTTACCGAGAAAAAACGCATCCGCAAGAGCTTTGCCAAGCGCGACAACGTGCTGCCGGTGCCGTTTCTGCTGGCGACGCAGCTCGATTCCTATGCGGGCTTTCTGCAGGCGGCCGTCGCGCCGGATAGCCGCAAGACCGAGGGCCTGCAGGCGGCGTTCAGGAGCATTTTCCCGATCGAGAGCCATTCCAAGAACGCGCGGCTCGAATTCGTCAGCTACACGCTCGGTGAGCCTCCGTTCGACGTGAAGGAGTGCCAGCAGCGCGGCCTCACCTATGCCGCGCCCCTGCGCGCCAAGGTCCGCCTCGTCATCATGGACCGGGAAGCGGCGAAGCCGACTCCCAAGGAGGTGAAGGAGCAGGAAGTGTACATGGGGGAGATCCCCCTCATGACGACCACCGGCTCGTTCGTGATCAACGGCACCGAGCGCGTCATCGTGTCGCAGCTGCACCGCTCGCCGGGCGTCTTCTTCGAGCACGACCGCGGCAAGACGCATTCCTCCGGGAAGCTGCTCTTTTCGGCCCGCGTGATTCCCTATCGCGGCTCGTGGCTGGATTTCGAGTACGACCCGAAGGACTACCTGTATTTCCGGGTGGACCGCCGCCGCAAGATGGCGGTGACGATACTGCTGAAGGCCCTGGGCTACACGCCGGAGAAGATACTCGCCGAGTTCTTCATGTTCGACACCTTCCACCTGGAGAACGAGGGGATCGAGTTCGAGCTGATGCCCGAGCGCATGCGCGGGGAAATGGCGCGCTTCGACATCACCACCAAGGGCGGCAAGGTGATCGTCGCGAAGGACAAGCGGATCACGGTGAAGCACGTGCGCGAGATGGAGCAGGCGGGCCTTTCGCGTATCGGCGTGCCCGACGAGTTCGTCATCGGGCGCCTGCTCGCGCACAATGTGGTGGACAAGGGCACGGGCGAGGTTCTCGCCAATGCGAACGACGAGATCACGGAGTTGCTGCTCGCCAAGCTGAAGGAGGCCGGCGCAGCGAAATTCCAGACCATCTACACGAACGATCTCGACCAGGGCCCCTACATCGCGCAGACGCTGCGTATCGACGAGACCGCCGATCAGATGCAGGCGCAGATCGCGATCTACCGCATGATGCGCCCTGGCGAGCCGCCCACAGAGGATGCCGTCAAGACGCTGTTCAACCGGTTGTTCTTCAGCGAGGACACTTACGATCTTTCCAAGGTCGGACGGATGAAGTTCAACCGCCGCGTGGGGCGTACCGAGCTGCTCGGCAAGGCGACGTTGTCGGCCGAGGACATCGTCGCGGTGATCCGGATACTGGTGGACCTGCGCAACGGCAGGGGCGAGATCGACGACATCGACCATCTCGGCAACCGGCGCGTGCGCTCGGTGGGCGAGCTCGCGGAGAACCAGTTCCGCGCGGGCCTGGTGCGCGTCGAGCGCGCGGTGAAGGAGCGGCTCTCGCAGGCCGAGTCCGAGAACCTGATGCCGCACGACCTGATCAACGCCAAGCCGGTATCGGCGGCGATCCGCGAATTTTTCGGATCGAGCCAGCTCTCGCAGTTCATGGACCAGACCAATCCCCTCTCCGAGATCACCCACAAGCGGCGGGTCTCGGCGCTGGGACCCGGCGGCCTCACCCGCGAGCGCGCCGGTTTCGAAGTGCGCGATGTGCACCCGACGCACTACGGGCGCGTGTGCCCGATCGAGACGCCGGAAGGCCCGAACATCGGCCTGATCAACTCGCTCGCGCTCTTCGCCCGCACCAACGACTACGGCTTCCTGGAGACGCCGTATCGCAAGGTCAGCGACGCGAAAGTATCCGACGAGATTCAATTCCTGTCGGCGATCGAGGAAGGGCAGTACATGATCGCGCAGGCGAATGCGGCGCTCGACAAGGCGGGACGCTTCACCGACGAGCTCGTCTCCTGCCGGCATCGCAACGAGTTCACGATGTCGACACCGGACCGCATCGACTACATGGACGTGGCGCCGTCGCAGGCAGTGTCGGTGGCGGCTTCGCTCATTCCGTTCCTCGAGCACGACGACGCGAATCGCGCGCTCATGGGCTCCAACATGCAGCGTCAGGCCGTTCCGTGCCTGCGTCCGGAAAAGCCCCTGGTGGGCACCGGGCTCGAGCGCACGGTGGCGGTCGATTCCGGCACCGCGGTGCAGGCGCGCCGCGGCGGGGTGGTGGACTATGTCGACGCGTCGCGGATCGTCGTGCGCGTGAACGACGAGGAGACCGCCCCGGGTGAAGTGGGCGTGGACATCTACAACCTCGTCAAGTACCAGCGCTCCAACCAGAACACGAACATCAACCAGAGGCCGCTGGTGGTGGTGGGCGACCGCATCGCGGCACGCGACGTGATCGCAGACGGGGCCTCGACGGACATGGGCGAGCTGGCGCTGGGCCAGAACATGCTCGTCGCCTTCATGCCCTGGAACGGCTACAACTTCGAGGATTCCATTCTGATATCGGAGCGCGTCGTGGCCGATGAGCGCTTCACCTCGATACACATCGAGGAGCTCTCGGTCGTCGCGCGCGACACCAAGCTCGGCCCGGAAGAAATCACGCGCGACATCTCCAACCTGTCCGAATCGCAGCTCGCGAGCCTGGACGAGTCGGGGATCATCTACATTGGCGCCGAGGTGGAGGCGGGCGCGGTGCTGGTCGGCAAGGTGACCCCGAAGGGCGAGACGCAGTTGACGCCCGAGGAGAAGCTGCTGCGGGCCATCTTCGGCGAGAAAGCGTCCGACGTGAAGGACACGTCACTGCGCGTGCCCTCGGGCATGTCGGGCACGGTGATCGACGTGCAGGTATTCACGCGCGAGGGCATCGAGCGCGACAAGCGCGCGCAGCAGATCATCGACGACGAGCTGAAGCGCTACAAGAAGGATCTCGCCGACCAGCTGCGCATCGTCGAGAACGACGCCTTCGAGCGGCTGGAACGCCTGCTCATCGGCAAGACGGCGAACGGCGGTCCGAAAAAACTCGCCAAGGGCGCCAAAATCACCAAGGCCTACCTGACCGAGGTCGAGCGCCACAGCTGGTTCGATATACGAGTGGCGAACGACAAGCTCGCGGAGCAGGTGGAAAATATGCGCGAGAGCCTGGCGCAGACCCGCTCGCTGTTCGACAAGGCGTTCGAGGAGAAAAGGAAGAAGCTGACGCAGGGCGACGAGCTGCCGCCGGGCGTGCAGAAGATGGTGAAGGTATACCTGGCAGTCAAGCGGCGGCTGCAGCCCGGTGACAAGATGGCAGGCCGGCACGGCAACAAGGGCGTCATCTCCAAGATCGTGCCGGTCGAGGACATGCCGTGCATGGCGGACGGCGTACCCGTCGACATCGTCTTGAATCCGCTCGGCGTGCCTTCCCGCATGAACGTCGGCCAGATCCTGGAGACGCACCTCGGTTGGGCGGCGAAGGGGCTGGGACTCAAGATCGGCGAGCTGGTGAAGGGCCGCACGAAACACGCCGAGCTGAGGAAGCTCCTGCATCGGGTTTACAACAGCAACGGGAGCCGCACCGAAGACATCGACTCTCTGAACGATGATGAGATCGAGCTGCTCGCGGAACACCTCAAGGACGGCGTGCCGTTCGCGACGCCGGTCTTCGACGGCGCGACCGAGAAGGAAATCAAGGAGATGCTCGATCTCGCCGGAATGCCCAAGAGCGGGCAGGTCACGCTCCACGACGGACGCACCGGCGATGCCTTCGAGCGCCCGGTCACCGTGGGCTACATGCACATGCTGAAGCTGCACCACCTCGTGGACGACAAGATGCACGCGCGCTCGACCGGGCCGTACAGCCTGGTGACCCAGCAGCCGCTGGGCGGCAAGGCGCAGTTCGGCGGCCAGCGCTTCGGCGAGATGGAAGTCTGGGCGCTGGAGGCCTACGGAGCGGCCTACACGCTGCAGGAGATGCTGACCGTCAAGTCGGACGACACCGAGGGCCGGCGCAAGGTCTACGAGTCCATCGTCAAGGGCGATCACCGGATCGAGGCGGGCATGCCCGAATCCTTCAACGTGCTGGTGAAGGAGATACGCTCGCTCGCCATCGACATCGATCTCGACCGGAACCGCTATTGACGACGAAGCGCACAGATTCAGGGGACAGGGGTAGTAGGAAGCAGATCGCTGGCAGCTCACCACTGACAGCTACAAGCGGAGGTTGTAAATGAAAGCACTGCTCGATTTGTTCAAGCAGGTCACGCAGGAAGAAGAGTTCGACGCCATCAAGATCGGGCTTGCCTCGCCCGAGAAGATCCGCTCGTGGTCGTACGGAGAAGTGAAGAAGCCCGAGACGATCAACTACCGGACCTTCAAGCCGGAGCGCGATGGTCTCTTCTGCGCGAAGATCTTCGGCCCGGTGAAGGACTACGAGTGCCTGTGCGGCAAGTACAAGCGCCTGAAGCACCGCGGCGTCATCTGCGAGAAGTGCGGCGTCGAGGTGACGCTGTCCAAGGTGCGGCGCGAGCGCATGGGCCATATCGAGCTCGCGAGCCCGGTCGCGCATATCTGGTTCCTGAAATCGCTTCCCTCGCGCATGGGCATGGTGCTCGACATGACGCTGCGCGACATCGAGCGGGCGCTCTATTTCGAGGCATACGTCGTGATCGATCCGGGCATGACGCCGCTGCGGCGCGCACAGCTCATGACCGAGGACGACTACCTCGCCAAGGTCGAGGAGTTCGGCGACGAGTTCGTCGCGATGATGGGCGCGGAAGGGATACGCGAGCTCCTGCGCAGCCTCGACCTGCACCGCGAAATCGACACGCTGCGCGAGGAGCTGGCGGGGACGACGTCGGACTCCAAGATCAAGAAGATCGCCAAGCGGCTGAAGGTGCTCGAGGCGTTCCACAAGTCCGGCATCAAGCCGGAGTGGATGATCATGGAAGTCCTGCCCGTGCTGCCGCCCGAGTTGCGGCCGCTGGTGCCGCTCGACGGCGGCCGGTTCGCGACCTCCGACCTGAACGATCTCTACCGCCGCGTCATCAACCGGAACAACCGGTTGAAGCGGCTGCTGGAGCTGAAGGCGCCGGAGATTATCGTCAGGAACGAGAAGCGCATGCTGCAGGAGGCTGTCGATTCGCTGCTCGACAACGGCCGCCGCGGCAAGGCGATGACCGGGGCCAACAAGCGGCCGCTGAAGTCGCTCGCCGACATGATCAAGGGCAAGGGCGGCCGCTTCCGGCAGAATCTGCTCGGCAAGCGCGTCGATTACTCGGGCCGCTCCGTGATCGTGGTCGGGCCGCAGCTGAAGCTGCACCAGTGCGGGCTGCCCAAGCTGATGGCGCTGGAACTCTTCAAGCCGTTCATCTTCCACAAGCTCGAAGTGATGGGGCTCGCCACCACGATCAAGGCGGCCAAGCGCATGGTGGAGGGCCAGGAGCCCATCGTGTGGGACATCCTGGAAGAGGTGATCCGTGAGCACCCTGTGATGCTGAACCGCGCGCCGACCCTGCACCGCCTGGGCATACAGGCATTCGAGCCGGTTCTGATCGAAGGCAAGGCGATCCAGCTCCACCCGCTCGTCTGCGCGGCGTTCAACGCCGACTTCGACGGCGACCAGATGGCCGTGCACGTGCCGCTCTCCCTCGAGGCGCAGATGGAAGCGCGCACGCTCATGCTCTCGTCCAACAACGTGCTGTCCCCCGCGAACGGCGAGCCGATCATCGTGCCCTCCCAGGACATCGTGCTCGGCCTCTATTACGTTACGCGCGAGAAAGTGGGCGCGCGCGGCGAGGGCTCCAGGTTCACCAACGTCGCGGAGGTGTCGCGCGCCTATGACACCAAGCAGGTCGAGATCAGCGCGAAAGTCACGGTGCGCATCAAGGAGTACGAGCTCGACGATGATGGCGAGAAACGGGAGAAGGTCACGCGCTACGAGACGACCGTGGGACGCGCGCTGCTCTCCGACATCCTGCCCGTCGGGCTGCCGTTCGATCTCATCAACAAGGCGCTCAAGAAGAAGGAAATTTCACGCCTCATCAACGCGAGCTTCCGCCGCTGCGGTCTCCGCGAAACGGTGATCTTCGCGGACAAGCTGATGTACACCGGATTCTCGATGGCGACCAGGGCCGGCATCTCGATCGCGGTGGACGACATGCTGATCCCCACCCAGAAGCAGGAGA
>Ga0075428_100009066_pt1 | contig 11040 bp, 10 predicted proteins | sample RhiMetdeltSRZDD2_FD_75291 | JGI IMG/M metagenome (GOLD analysis project Ga0075428, IMG submission 75291) | Populus rhizosphere microbial communities from Tennessee, USA - Rhizosphere MetaG P. deltoides SRZDD2 | ecosystem: Host-associated > Plants > Roots > Rhizosphere > Soil | place: USA... | reverse complement strand
CGGCAGCAGCACCTTCCAGCCCAGGTTCATGAGCTGGTCGTAGCGCAGCCGCGGATACGTCCACCGCACCCAGATGAAGAAGAACACGAGCGCCGAGAGCTTGGCGAAGAACCACAGGAACTTGAGCGAGTCCGGCAGCCACGGACCGTTCCAGCCGCCCAGGAACAGCGTGGTGGCAATGCAGCAGATCGAGAGGACGTTCGCGAACTCACCCAGGAAGAAGAGCCCGAACTTCATGCTCGAGTACTCGGTGTGGAATCCGGCCACCAGCTCGGCCTCGGCCTCGGGCAGATCGAACGGCGCCCGGTTGGTCTCGGCCAGGGCCGTGATCATGAAGATCCCGAACGCCACTGGCTGGAACGCCACGAACCACATGTGCTCCTGGGCCTTGACGATGTCGACCAGCGACAACGAGCCGGAGAGCAGCAGCACGCCGATGGTCGACAGCCCCATGGCCAGCTCGTAGGAGATCATCTGGGCCGACGAGCGCAGGCCGCCGAGCAGCGCGTACTTGTTGTTCGACGACCAGCCGCCGAGCGTGATCGAGTAGACCCCCAGACTCGAGAGGGCCAGAAACAGCAGCAACCCGACGTTGATGTCGGTGACGACGAAAGCATCGGTGGGCCCGAACGGCACCACCGCGAAGGTCACCAGCGCGGGGATCACGGCCAGCATCGGGGCGATGTGGAAGATCACCTTGTTGGCGCCTTCGGGGACGAACTCCTCCTTGAAGAACAACTTGAGCACGTCGGCGACCGGCTGGAGCAACCCGGCGGGGCCGACCCGGTTGGGGCCCATGCGGGCCTGCATGTGGCCGGCGATCTTGCGTTCCGCGTAGATCACGTAGGAGACCACGCCGAGCATGGCGTGGAGGATCACCAGGATCTTGACCAGGGCCCAGAACACGAACTGGAAGTCGGGGTTGCTCCAGACCTGGGCCATCACACCGCCGCCAGTGCCGCCGCGCGCCGTGCCGTCACCCGCGGAGCGCGGCTCCGGAGCCCCAGGCGGTTCAGCTCCACCGCGGCGTACGCGTAGGGGACGAACACACTGCCTGCGGGCACGGAGGCATCAAGCGCCACCGGAAGCGTGATCTGACCCGCCGGTCCCTCGAGCTCGAGGGCGTCTCCGGCCGAGACGCCGAGTCGCACCGCCTCGTCGGGGTGGAGCGCCGCGAATGCCTCCTTCGCCAGGCGGGGCAGCAATTCGCTGCGATGCGAGAGACTCCCCTGCAGGAAGAGGATGCCGCCGGAGAGCAGCGCGAGCCCGTCGGCCTCCGGCGGCCGCGTCTCGGTTGGCGTCGAAACCGCCGGCGCCACCCGCGTTTCGCTCCACACCACGCCGTCGGGCAGGAGCGTGGCCCACAGCCGGCCCTGGTAGGTCGGGACCAGGCGGGCGATCTCGCGGAACACGTCCTCGGCGGTGCGGTAGGACCAGCGCGCCCCCAGCGCCTGAGCAACGGCCTGGAACACCTCCCAGTCCGCTCGCGTGCCGCGCCGCGGCGGCAGGGCGCGAGCCGACTTCTGGAGCCGGCGCTCGCTGTTGACCACCACCCCCTCCTTCTCCGCGAACGAAGCGACGGGGAAGACGACGTGCGCGCGCGCGGCGGTTTCGGTGAGGAACAGGTCGTTGACGATCACCAGCTCGGCGCGGGCGAGCGCCTGTTCGGCTCGTGCGCGGTCCGGCGCGCTGCGCAGCCAGTGGTCGCTGACGATCCACAGCGCCTTGATCTTCCCCTCGGCGGCGGAATCCAGGATCTCGGTCGCCGACAGCCCGGCCGCGGGCAGCGCGCCGCCCCACTGCTGCTCGAACCGCTGTCGTCCGGCAACATCGTCGAGGGCGACGTAGCCCGGCAGAACGTCGGGGGTCAGGCCCATGTCGAGCGCGCCCTGTGAGTTGTTCTGGGGCCCGACGTACATGATGGAGGAACGGGCTTCGGTCAGTGCGCCGCTCGCCCAGCCGAGGTTTTCGATCGCCTGGAGCAGAGCCACCGCCTGGGGGTGCTCGGTGAACGCGCGCCCGAAAAGGATGGCCTTGCGCGAGGCGGCGCGCAGCCGCCCCGCCGCCGCCGCGATGGCCGCCATCTCGACACCGGTCTCGGCACGCACGCGTTCCGGCGTCCAGGCTGACAGCGTCTCGCGAAGCCCACCGAGCGGCGCCTTCACCACGTCGGGTGCTTCGGCGGGGACGCCCCCTTCGAGGGCGGCTCGCGTCAGCGCATGGAGCAGCGCCAGCTCGGAGCCCGGTCTGAATCCCAGCCAGTCGCCGCGGAACTTCTCCCGCGCCAGCTTGACCCGGCGCGGATGCGCGACGGTGATGTGCAAGCCCGCCTGATGCTGGCCACGGATGATGACGGCCTGAGCCAGCGGCCCCTCGCCCTGGAGGTCGTCGCCCAGCACCAGCACCTCCTGGGCCTCGAAGAGTTCTTCCCAGCTCAACGCGGGACGACCGCCGCCGGTGGCGCTCAGGATCGCCTGGCCCGACACGCGGGCCGAGAAACGGGTCCGTGCGTCGACGTGGGGCGTGCGGACCACGGCGCGGGCCAGCTTCTGGAACAGGTACTGCTCCTCGACGTTGAGCTTCTCACCGCCCAGAAACGCCACGCTCTCGGGACCGTTCACCGCGGCGATCTCGCGCAGCCGGTGCGACGCCAGGGCCACCGCCTCGTCGAACGTCGACGGCGACAGCGCGTCCCCCACCCGGATGAGCGGCGCGCTCAGGCGATCGGAGCGGTTGATGAACTCATAGCCGAAGCGCCCGCGCACGCACAGGAACTCCTGGTTGACGCCGCGGAACTCCGTGCCCCGGGCACGCAGCACCTCGTCGCCCCGCACACCCAGGCGCACCGAGCAGCCGTTCGAGCAATAGGGGCAGATCGTGACGTGCTGGCGCAGATCCCAGGGACGCGCTTTGAAGCGATACGGCAGCGCGGTGAGCGCGCCGACGGGGCACACCTCCACGCAGTTGCCGCACTGCTCGCACTCGAGCGGCTGGCGATTGAACGACGAGATCTCGGTCCACACGCCACGCTGGTGGGCGGTGAGCGCGTCGTCGCCCATGACCTCGTCGCAGTAGCGCACGCAGCGCATGCACACGATGCAGCGGTTGGCCTCCTTCTTCACCACCGGGCCCAGGTCCTCGGAGTCGAAGGTGCGCTTGGCCTCGTCCATGCGGGAGAAATCCTGACCGAAGGCAAAGGCCAGGTCCTGGAGCTGACACTCGCCCCCCTCGTCGCACACCGGGCAGTCGAGGGGGTGGTTGACGAGCAGGAACTCCATCACGCCCTTGCGCGCCTTGACCGCCACCGGGGACTCGGTCCGCACATGCATTCCGTCGGCGACGGTGGTGGTGCACCCGGTCTGGACCTTGGGCATCCACGCGATCTCCGGCGTCCCGTCCGCCGCCATCACCGGCTTGCGATCCGGCCCCAGCTTCGGCATGCCGATCTCGACCACGCAGATTCGGCATGCGCCCAGCGGGGGCAGCTTGGAATGCGAGCAGAAGATGGGAACGTGGACCTCGGCCATGTGTGCGGCATCGGTGACCAGGGTGCCCGCCGGCACCTCGATGGCGCGGCCGTTGATGTGAACCTTGACGTTCGCGCTCACGCCGGCACCACCTGCGCTTCGTCGATCTCCGCCCGGCGGCGGTTGACCGCGCAACGCTTGTGGGTCACGTGGTATTCGAACTCGTCGCGGAAGTGCTTGATGGCCCCCTGCACCGGCATCGCGGCCGCGTCGCCGAGCGCGCAGAACGACTTCCCGTTGATGTTGTCCGCCACGTCGAGCAGCAGGTCGATGTCGTGCTCGCGGCCGTGACCGCTCTCGAGCCGCTCGAACACCTCGCTCATCCAGTACGTGCCCTCGCGGCACGGGGTGCACTTGCCGCAGGATTCGTGCTCGTAGAAGCGCGTGATGTTATAGAGCGCGTCCACGATGCAGGTCTGGTCATCGATCACGATCACCCCGCCCGATCCCAGGAACGTCCCGGCGGCATTCATCGACTCGTAGTCGAGCCCGGTGTCGAGCATCGAGGCCGGCAGCAGAGGCACCGAGGATCCGCCCGGGATCACCGCCTTCACCTTCAGGCCGTCGCGCATTCCGCCGCACAGGTCGTTGATCAGCTGCGACAGCGGCATGCCGAGCGGGACCTCGTAGTTGCCGGGCCGTTTGACCGGTCCCGACACCGACAGGATCTTGGTGCCGGCGCTCTTTTCGGTCCCCCACTGGCGGTACCACTGGGCGCCGTGATGGAGAATGTGCGGCACGTTCATGAGCGTCTCGGTGTTGTTGACCACCGTCGGGCACGCGTACAGCCCCTCGACCGCCGGGAAGGGCGGCTTGAGCCGGGGCTGACCCCGATAGCCCTCCAGCGACGACAGCAGCGCGGTCTCCTCGCCGCAGATGTACGCGCCCGCACCCAGGTGGGTGTACAGCTCGAAGCGCCAGCCCGAACCAGCGACGTTCTCGCCCACCCAACTGGCCTCGCGCGCCTCGGCGATCGCGCGATCGAGGATCGTTTGGATGTAGTCGAACTCACCGCGCAGATAGATGTAGCCGGTGTTGGCCTTGATCGCCCACGCCGAAAGGACCATGCCCTCCACCAGCAGGTGGGGATTCTTCTCCATCAGCTCGCGGTCCTTGAAGGTTCCGGGCTCGCTCTCGTCCGCATTGCACACCAGGTAGCGGGGCTTGGGACTGTCCTTGGGCACGAAGCTCCACTTGAGCCCGGTGGGGAAACCGGCACCGCCGCGGCCGCGCAGCCCGGAGGCCTTGACGATCTCGATGCACTCCTCGGGGGCCTTCTTGCCCACCACCTCGGCCACGGCGCGATACCCGCCGCCCTTGCGGTAGGTCTCGATCGACGTCAGACCCGGCGTGTCGATGTCCTTGAAGAGCAGGGGACCGCGTTCGGATGGCGCGGCCGCCGTGGACTTGGGCGTCACGCAAGCGTCTCCAGGAGAGCGTCCACCTTCCGTTCGTCGAGGTTCTCGTGGTAGTCGAAGTTGACCTGCATGCAGGGCCCGCCGCCGCACGCCGCCAGACATTCGACGCGGCGCAGTGTGTAGCGGCGGTCCGGAGTGGTCTGGCCGTGCCCGATGCCGAGCCTGCGCTCGAGATGGCGGAAGAGACGATCGGCTCCCATCAGCGAACACGACAGCGTCATGCACACCTGGAGGTGGTGCCGGCCCACCGGCTGCAGGTTGAACATGGTGTAGAAGGTCGCGATGCCGAACACCTCGGGCTCCGGCAGCTCGACCGTCTCGGCCACCAGACGCATCGCGGCCGGCGAGATCCAGCCCCACTGACGCTGGGCGATCCACAGCACCGGGAGCACCGCCGAGCGCTTGTTGGGATAGCGCGCCAGCGCCGCCTCGATCTCGGGCCGGCGCTCGGCGGGCCACTCGATGCGCGGGGGAGCTTCGACCGGCATGACCGGCGCATGGCTCATCGGTCGATCTCCCCCAGCACGATATCGAGGCTGCCGATCGCGGTGATCACATCGGCGACCAGACGTCCCTCCACCATGGTGGGCAGGGTCTGCAGGTTCACGAACGAAGGCGAGCGCACCTTCATACGCCACGGCCGGGGGGTGCCGTCCGAGACGAAATAGAAACCCAGCTCGCCCTTAGGAGCCTCGATCGCCGCATAGGCCTCACCCACCGGGGGAAAGAAGCCGTGCGCCACGATCTTGAAGTGGTGGATCAGGGCCTCCATCGAGGTCTTGACCTCCTCCTTGGCCGGCAGCACGTACTTGTAGTCGCGCAACCGGTATTCGCCCTGCTCACCCATGGCGCGGATCCGCTCGATGGCCTGCTTGGCGATCCGCGTGGCCTGGCGAATCTCCTGCACCCTCACCTGGTAGCGATCGTAGGCGTCGCCGTTCTGTCCCACCGGGACTTCGAAATCGTAGGTGTCGTAGCCGCAGTAGGGCAGGTCCTTGCGCAGGTCCCACTTCACCCCCGAACCGCGCAGCGTCGGCCCGGTGGCGCCGAGCGCCAGGGCGTCGCGTCGTGACAGCGGCGCCACCTCACGCGTGCGCGCCAGCCAGATCGGGTTTTTTGTCAGCAGCGCCTCGTACTCGTCGGTGTGGGCGGGCATCTCGTCCACGAACGTCTCGCACTTGTCGAGCAGGCCGAGCGGAATGTCCGAGGCCAGTCCACCGACGCGGAAGTACGAGGCGGTCATGCGCGCCCCACACACCATGTCGTAGATGGACAGCACCTTCTCGCGTTCGCGGAAGCAGTAGAAGAAGACCGTCATCGCCCCGATGTCGAGCGCGTGGGTGCCGAGCCAGACGCAGTGGGCGCTAATGCGCGTCAGCTCGGTGAGCAGCACCCGGATCGCCTGGACCCGCGCCGGCGCCTCGATGTCCAGCAGCTTCTCGGCCGCCAGGCACAATGCCAGGTTGTTGGACATCGGCGCGAGGTAGTCCATGCGGTCGGTCTGGGGGATGGACTGGGTGTAGGTCTTGTACTCGGCCTGCTTCTCCATCCCGGTGTGCAGGTAGCCGATGATCGGCTTCGCCTTCACCACCGTCTCGCCGTCCAGCTCCAGAACCACACGCAGCACCCCGTGGGTCGAGGGGTGCTGGGGACCCATGTTCAGGGTCATGCTCTCAGTGCGCACGGTATTTCACCTTCTTGGGCGCCAGCTTCTTGAGATCGGGGTCGGGCACCGTGCGTTCGGGGGTGTTGTGTGTGAAAGCCACTTCCTGATAACCCAGCGGCGAGTCCTTGCGCAGCGGCCATCCCACCCAGGCCTCCGGCAGGAGGATCCGGGTCAGGTCGGGGTGGCCGGTGAACTGGATGCCGTAGAAGTCGTAGGTCTCGCGCTCGTGCCAGTTGGCGGTGGGCCAGACGCCGCTCACGGTGGGGACCTGGGGGTTCTCCTCGGGCAACTCCACCTTCAACACGAGCCGGCAGTGATGCGCGATCGAAAGCAGGTGATAGACCACCTCGAAGCGCGGCTGGCGAGGCAGATAATCGACGCCTCCCACCCAGGACAGGATCGCGAAGTCCATCTCGGGATCGTCACGCAGAAAGGTGCAGATCTCGACCAGATGATCGGCCGGGACGATGAGCGTGTGGTCGCGTACCGCGGCCCCCTCCTGGCGACGGAGCGGCGCGCCGGGGAACCCCTCGCGCAACCGCTGCTCGGCGCGCTCGGGCGTGAGCGTGGCACCCGCGGCCACGGTCATCGTGTCCATGGCGGGCCGCTCATCAGGCGGCGCCCCTGCCCTTCTTCTTCCGCGCGTGGAAGGTCAGCGACCCGACCTCGACCGGCGAGGCCAGAATCTTCTCCTGCAGCTTCATGATGCCGTGAATGAGCGCCTCGGGTCGCGGCGGGCAACCCGGCACGTACACGTCCACCGGCACGATCTTGTCGACGCCCTGAACGATCGCGTAGTTGTTGAACACGCCCCCGCACGAAGCGCAGGCGCCCATCGAGATCACCCACTTGGGATCCGGCATCTGCTCGTACAGCTGGCGCACCACCGGGGCCATCTTCACGCTCACGCGGCCGGCCACGATCATCAGGTCGGCCTGGCGCGGCGAGGCCCGGAACACCTCGGCGCCGAAGCGCGAAATGTCGAAACGTGGTCCGACGATGGCCATCATCTCGATCGCGCAGCAGGCGAGTCCGAATCCGAGCGGCCAGATCGCGTTCGCGCGCGCCTGGTTGACCGCCCAGTTGACCATGCCTCCGACGGTGGTGAAGAGCACGCCGCGCTCCACTTCCTCGCGGATCAATTCGTCGGTATCGCCCGGGCCGGCGCCGACCGGCTTCACGGTCGACTCCGCGGGGCGGACCGGGGCGGGTCCCAGCACGCGGAAGGGGTTGTCCTTTTCCTGGGCCATATCACTCTCCTCGGGCTAGGCTGTCTCTACTCCCACTCGAACGCCCGCTTCTTGAGAACGTAGACGTACCCCACCAGCAGGATCAGGATGAACAGTCCCATCTCGATCAGCCCCACCCATCCGAGCTGCCGAAACGCCACGGCCCAGGGGTACAGGAATACGGCCTCGATGTCGAACAGGATGAACAACACGGCCACCAGGTAGAACTTGATCGAGAAACGCTCGCGCGCATCACCCACCGGGTCCACGCCACACTCGTAAGACGACATCTTCACGCGGTTCGAGCGCCGCGGCACGATCAGGCTCGAGATCAGGATGGTGCCGCCCGCGAATGCGATTGCGACCAGCAGGAACAGCAGAATCGGAAGGTACTCTTTCATCGTCAACCCTGTGCGTTGAGCCGCTGGACGGCGGCGGTGAGCGCTGGGACTACCTCGAAGGCGTCGCCCACCAGGCCGTAGTCGGCGACCTTGAAGATCGGAGCGTCGGGATCCTTGTTGATCGCCACGATGCAGCGCGACGACGACATGCCGGCCAGATGCTGGATCGCGCCCGAGATTCCCACGGCGACGTAGAGCTTGGGTGAGACCGTCTTGCCCGTTTGCCCGACCTGGTCCGAGTGCGGGCGCCAGCCGGCGTCGACGACCGCCCGCGAAGCCCCGACGGTGGCGCCGAGCGCACGGGCCAGGCTCTCGATCAGGTGGAAGTTCTCCGGACCTTTGAGACCGCGTCCGCCCGAAACGATGATCTCCGCCTCGGTGAGATCCACGGTGCCGGCCGATTCCGCCTTGACGTCGATCACGCGGGCGCGCGCGGCCGCGGAATCGGGCGCCACCGCCAGCGGGACTACGGTCGCGGCGCCTCCGTTGCCGGCCAGCGGAGCGAACACCTTGGGACGCAGCGACACCAGGGCCGGGCTCTTGCGGAACGCCAGCGTCTGTGATGCCTTGCCGGCGAATACCGGCCTTGTGGCCTGCAGGCGGCCGCCCTCGACCGCCACCGACACGCAATCCGAGGCCAGACCGACGCCCAGCCGCGCGGCCACGCGCGGCGCGAGATCGCGACCCATCGAGGACGCGGAGAACAGAACCACTTGGGGCTTCACCCTCTCGACGGCCGACGCAATCGCCGCGACGTATCCGGCGGGCTCGTAGCGGGCGAACGACTCGTGAGTCGCCAGCAGCACCTCGGACGCGCCCGCCTGACCGAGTGCCCCAAGACCGGGATCGTTCGCTGCCGCGCACACCCCGATCACGGGTCCCCCCAGCGCGGCGGCCAGGCGAGAGGCCTCACCCAGGACCTCGCGGGCCACGGATCGCACCTGACCATCGCGCTGTTCGATGAACACCAGGATCGCCATCAGATCACCTTGGCCTCTTCACGCAGCAATCGAACCAGCTCCGGCACCGCTTCCACGCCACTTCCCACCACGCGACCGCCGGTGCGGGTTCGCGGCAAGGCCATCGAAACGATTTCCAGCACCGGCTCGGGAAGGGCGGCCGGCTTCTCGTCGATGGGCTTCTTCTTGGCGGCCATGATTCCCTTGAGGGAGGCGTAGCGCGGCTGGTTGAGGCCCTTGTCGGTGGTGATCACGGCCGGCAGCGTGACCTCGACCACCTCGCGCCCGCCCTCGATCTCGCGTTCGAGCACCGCGCGTTCGCCATCGAGTTCCATGTGTGCGATCGCGGTGACGGCGGGGAAACCGAGCAACTGGGCGACCATCGGGCCCACCTGGGCCTGGTCGTCGTCCACCGCCTGCTTGCCCATCCAGACCAGGCGGGGCTGGAGCGCGTTCAGCTCCGCCGCCAGCGCGCCGGCCACCGACAGGGGATCAGGTTGAATCGTGTCACTGCGCAGGTGGATGGCGCGATCGGCGCCCATCGCGAGGGCGTTGCGCAGCGTGGCCGTCACCGAGGCGCCACCCAGCGAGAGCGCGACGACTTCACCGGCTCCGAGCTTCTCCTTGATCTGGAGCGCCTGCTCGAGGGCGAACTCGTCGTAGGGGTTCAGAATCCAGGTCACCCCGTTGGGATCGAGCGTCCTGCCGTCCGCCCCGACCTTGACCCGGGTCTCCGTGTCGGCGACCTGCTTGATGCACACCACCTGGAGCACGCGAACGCCTCGCACGGGTCCGTGGGGCTGCCACGGCATCCGATCGACAGTTTGCGCTAAGTTTCACAATGTGGTCGCAACCCCCGCGCTTTCAGCGGACAATGGAGCGTCGGGGTGTCTCTCAGGCGCGGCAGTCTGGCCCCTATTCGCCACGCTGTCAAGCATCTGGCCCCTGGCCGTGGGCTCGGGCTATCGGTGTCGCGAGCCCATGGATCCCGTGCGTGAAACGGGATGTTGGGGCGGGCTCGGGCGTGAAAAAAGGGGCGGCACCTGGAGTGCCGCCCCTGAACATCTGGGATTCAGATTCGTCGATCGATCAACCGCCCGATCCGCCGCCCTGGCGATGGCAGTCGTTCTGGCAATCGGCAAGGTCGGCCTTGAGCTGGTCCATGATCGACCGATGAAGATCGTCCTCCGCCGCCAGGCACGGGTCGCGGTCGTCGGACGGGAGGCTCCTGCACACCTCCTCCTGGGTCTGGTGACGCTTCCGTTCGGCGGAAGTCGCGTCGTTGTACTCGGTGCGGCAAACTCCGAGGCAGGACGAGGTGGAGGAGCGGCTCAGGGTGACTCCTGTGATCGAGTCCCCGACCTGCGTGCAACTTGCAATGGCCAGGGCCGAGACGCAGGCGAGCACGCCCACCCCGGCAAGCGCGAACCGCCGACAAACGTTACGAATTATGCGCATTTACGGCTTCCTCCGGAGGCAGGGTGAACCTATCGAGATGTCCAGAACTCCGGGGCAAGGCCGGCACTGGGACGACAGTCGAAGCAGTCGGGAGCCGGGCTCTGCGGCCACGTCATGCATCAAGGGGCGCCGAAAAGTCTGGCAGAGCCCGCTCGGATCCCGCAACAGGTATTTTGCCTTTGCGGCTTCTCAGTGGCTCGAGCGGGGCTCCCGCAGTCCCAGGTCGCTCATTCTGGACTCGATGCGCACCTCGCGGAAGAGCCCGAAGACCCAGCCATCCGTTGCCGGGTGCGAACGGCGGCGGACATCATCGGAGCCTCGAGGGCGCCTTCTACCATGGAATGGTGTGGGCGGCGCCAAGGCCGGGACCGAGCAACGCAGC
>Ga0075428_100009065_pt1 | contig 11041 bp, 10 predicted proteins | sample RhiMetdeltSRZDD2_FD_75291 | JGI IMG/M metagenome (GOLD analysis project Ga0075428, IMG submission 75291) | Populus rhizosphere microbial communities from Tennessee, USA - Rhizosphere MetaG P. deltoides SRZDD2 | ecosystem: Host-associated > Plants > Roots > Rhizosphere > Soil | place: USA... | reverse complement strand
GGCCTCGTGCGCGACGAGCAGGGCCAGAAGATGTCGAAGTCCAAGGGGAACACGATCGACCCCGACGATGTTCAGAAGCGTTACGGGACGGACGCGGTGCGCCTCACGATGGCGATGCTCGCGGCTCCCGGGAACGACATCCCGCTCTCCGAAGGACGCATGGAGGGGTACCGGGCGTTCGCCAACAAGCTGTGGAACGCGTGCCGGTTCGTGCTCATGCGGCTGGAGGGTGAGCCGGCGGGGGAGGGTTACCGCGACGACGAGCTGACCCTCGTCGACCGGTGGATTCTCGCGCGCACGCACGCGGTGATCGGCGAGGTCGATCGGGCGCTCGAGCAGTACCGCTTCGATCGCGCCGCCGACACGCTGTATCACTTCGCGTGGCACGAGTTCTGCGACTGGTACATCGAGCTCGTCAAGCCGGATCTCTTCGCGAGCGCGGACGCCGGGGAGCCTTCGGGACGGCGTGCCGCCGTCGCGCGCGCGGTGCTGCTCGAGGTGCTCGACACCCTGCTGCGCCTGCTGCATCCGGTGATGCCCTTCGTCACGGAGGAGCTGTGGCAGAAGATCCCCCACGAAGGCGCCTTCCTCGCCACGGCGGCTTGGCCCAAGGCGCGTGAGGAGCGTCTGGATGCGCGAGCCGAGCGGGACATGGAACTGCTCCAGGAGCTGATCGTCAAGACGCGGAACGTGCGCGCCGAGGCGAGCATCGATCCGTCCCGCCGCATCGAGGTGCTCGTGCACGCGGAGAACGCGCGCAATGGGAAGCTCGTCGCCGATCAGTCGGCGCTGATCGCCACCTTGGTGCGCGCCGATCGCGTGGACGTGGTCGATGTTTTCCCCGAAGGGCTCGTGGCGGCGCGCGGCGTCGTGCGCAGTCTGGAGGTCGCGATTCCGCTCGCCGGGCTCCTCGACTTCGACGCCGAGCGCACGCGGCTCACGAAGGACCTCATGAAGATCGTCGCGGAGCTCGACGCCCGGAACCGCAAGCTCGCCAATGAGTCGTTTCTCGAGCGCGCGCCCGCCGAGGTCGTCGAGAAGGAGCGGGCGATCCAGCGGGAATACCTCGAGAAGAAGCGCCGGATCGAGGCGACGCTCGCGACCCTGGGAGGCGGCGAGGCGAGGGCGTGAGCCCGCCCGCGCTTCCACTTCGGGCTCTCGCACGGTGCGTGGAAGCCGCCCTGGCGGAAGACCTCGGCGAGGCCGGCGACGTGACGTCGCGCGCCGTGGTGCCGGACGGGCGTCGCGCGCGGGCCCGCATCGAAGCGCGCGAGCCGATGGTGATCGCGGGCCTTCCGGTCGCGCACGATGTCTTCGTGCGACGCGATCCCACGGCGCGGTTCGTGGCGAACGTCGAGGACGGGGCCCAGATCGGCGCCGGGACGATCGTGGCGACGGTCGACGGCGGGGCGCGGGGGCTGCTCGAGGCCGAGCGCACCGCGCTGAACTTTCTGCAGCGCATGAGCGGCATCGCCACCGCGACGCGTGCGGCGGTCGACGAGGTAGCGGGCACCGGCGCGACCGTCCTGGACACCCGTAAGACCGCACCCGGGCTGCGGCTGCTCGACAAGTACGCGGTCGCGGTCGGCGGCGGGACGAACCACCGCCTCGGGCTGTTCGATGCCGCCATGGTCAAGGACACGCATCTCGGTGCGGGGGGATCCCTCGGCGCGGCCGTTCGCGCCTGCTTGGCGGCGGGCATCCCACGCGACGCGGTCACCGCGGAGGTCCGCTCGCTCGAGGAGTTGCGGGAAGCCATCGACGCGGGGGCCGGGCGGGCCCTGCTGGACAACATGAGTCTCGACGACCTGCGAGCGTGCGTTGCAGCGGCCGACCACCGGATCGTGCTCGAAGCGTCCGGTGGATTGCGTCCCGGCACGCTGCGGGCGGTTGCGGCGACCGGCGTCGATGCGCTCAGTCTGGGCTACCTGACGCATTCGGTCCGGGCGGCGGATCTCGCCATGGACCTGGAGCCGCTCTCCTGAGCGCGGGGCGGCTCGATCTCGAACGGCTCACCTCGGCGGTCGCCTCGGTCACGTGGATCCGCCGCCTGGTGGTCCTCCCCTCGGCGGGGTCGACCAACGACGAGGCGCGTGCCCTCGCGGCGGCAGGCGCCCCGGACGGCACGGTCGTGCTCGCGACGCAACAGCTCGCCGGGCGCGGGCGCCTGGGACGCGTGTGGCACTCTCCCGCCGGACTCGGTCTCTACGTCTCGGTGCTGCTGCGCCCGGAAGAACCGCCCGATCGGATCGGACGGTACGCGCTGGCCTCCGCGGTCGCGACCTGCCGCGCGTGCCGCGAGCAGGTAGGTGAGCAGGTGCGTCTCAAGTGGCCGAACGATGTCACCGTGGGCGGGCGGAAGCTGGCGGGCATTCTCGCCGAAGTTCGCGGGGGCGCCGCCGGGATCGAGCTCGTCGTCGGCATCGGGGTGAACGTCGCCCACGCGGCCGACGACTTTCCCGGCGAGCTGCGCGATCGCGCCACCTCGCTGCGCCTCGCCGGCGCAGGGTCCCCGATCGACGGCGCCGCGTTCGCCGCGGCGCTCCTCCGATCGTTCGGCGACGAAGTCGCGGCGCTCCGGCGGGGCGCCTGGGGCGACGTCGCGTCGCGGTTCGTCGCCTACGCACCGGGCGCCGACGGGACCGAGGTCCGTCTTGCCGGAGGGCCGATCGGCACCACGCGCGGCCTCGACGCGACCGGGGCCCTTCGCGTGGAGACTCCCCGTGGCATAGTCCTGGTCCACGCGGGAGAATCCGTGACGCCGACGGGGGATTGACCATGCTGCTGGCGGTCGATACCGGGAACACGCACACGGTCCTCGGGCTTTTCGAGGGCGTCCGCCTCGCGGCGAGCTGGCGCGTCGCGACGCGCAAGGACTGCACCGCCGACGAGCTGGGGGCCCTGCTGCGCGCCCTCTTCGCGGGGGAGGGGCTCACCCCCGACGCCGTCGACGGCGTCATCGTGTCCTCGGTGGTGCCCGACTGGAACGCCGTGCTGGCTGCCACCGCGGAGCGGACGTTCGGACACCCCGCGCTGTTCGTCGCTCCCGGCGTCAAGACCGGGCTGCCGATCCTCTACGAGAACCCGCACGAGGTGGGGGCCGACCGCATCGTCAACGCGGTCGCCGCCGTCCACCGGTACGGGTCCCCGGTCATCGTGCTCGACTTCGGAACCGCGACGACGTTCGACGTCGTGAGCCCCAAGGGCGAGTACCTCGGCGGCGTCATCGCTCCGGGACTGGGGATCTCGGCGGAAGCGCTCTTCCAGCGCGCGGCCCGACTGTCGCGAGTCGACGTACGCAAGCCTTCCCGCATCATCGGCCGGACCACCGAGGAGAGCGTCCAGGCAGGTCTGTTCCTCGGCTACGTCGCGCTCGTCGAAGGGGTGGTCGCGCGGCTGCGCGTCGAGCTCGGCGTCGACGCTCCCGTCGTCGCGACGGGCGGCCTCGCCCCTGAGTTTCACGGCGAGCTCCGCTTCCTCCGCGGGGTCGAGCCGAATCTCACGCTCGAAGGGCTGCGGCTCATCTGGGAGAAGAACCGCCGGTGAGAATCCTCTTCGTCTGCGACGGGAACATCTGCCGAAGCCCACTGGCGGCCGAGTACTTGCGCCACCGCGCGGTGCGGGACGGACTGAGCCACGTGGTCGTCGACTCGGCGGGGTTGCTCGGGATCACCGGGGCTCCGGCCGCGCCGTTCTCGATCGAAGTCGGGCGCGGCGCCGGTCTCGATCTCTCGGGGCATCGCTCGCGCGGTCTCACCGCAGGCGACCTGCGGACGGCCGACTTCGTGATCACGATGACGCTGCGCCAGATGGAAGCGCTCGCCGCGCGCTATCCCGACGGCTTCGGCCGCCGCCTGCTGCTCCGTGCCTTCGAGCGAGGTCCCGATCCTCAGGGTGGCGCGCCCGAGCTGGACGATCCGGTGGCAGGCCCGCTGGACGAGTATCGCGCTGCGTTCGCGATCATCCGGAGCTGCGTGGACCACCTGGTGCTCCATCTGAAGCACGTCGCCTGATCCCCATGGTCGATGGGAAGAGGTATCACCGGACGATCGAGGGAGCGTGGGCCCGCCTCCGGGATCGACCCGGCGTGCTCTCGCCGCGGGAGTTCGAAGTCGTCGAGGGTTGGCGCCGCCGGGGTATCCCCACGGGGGTCGTCCTCGAGGTGATGCGCGCGCAGGCCCGTCGCGCTTCCGCGCTCCGCTCGCTCTCGTACCTGGGTCCGGCCGTGGAGAAGGCGTGGTCCGCGGTGACCACGGGACGAGCGGGTGAGGCCCCGGCGCCGGGGCCCGCGTCCGGCGCCGACCCCCGCACGGCGTGGAGGAAGGCGCTCGCGCAGCCATCGGGCCACGACCCCCTCGACGCGCTGCTCGCCGAGCTCGTGCGCGCCTCGGAGGGCGGCATCCCGGCGCCGGCGATCGACGCCCGCCTCGACGCGGAACTTCCGGCCGCCGCTCCGCGCGCGCTGCTCGACGAGGTCGATCGCACGGCCGCCGCGGCACTCGCTCCGTTTCGCGGGAGGATGCTGCGCGAGGAATTCGATCGCACGCTCGCGCGTGCGCGGGTCGACCGACTCCGCGCCGCGCTGGGTCTGCCGCGTCTCGCATGAACGGCCGCCGTCGGGTAGATTGATCGTCGGTCCCGGCTTCCCGCTGCGTGGCGCATGGCCGCCGCATCACCATCCCCGCTGCCCCTCCTGTCGGCTGCGCTGATCGCCGGCGCCTACTGCGGGGGTCCGTCGCCGCGCCTCTCCGTCGCGATCGGCATCGGCCTGGCCTCGCTGGCGGTAGCGATCGTCGCGCGACGCCGGTGGGCGGCGATCCTCTTCGTCGCGCTGACCGCGTTCTCCGCCGGAGCGGCCGCCCAGCGCATCGCCTGGCGCGCGTACGAACGGGCCGAACTTCGAATCCTGGGCGGTGCGCCGCGCGTGGAGACCGAGATCGTCGGCCTCGTGGGCTCGGTCCCCGAGCGGCGTCTCGATGGAACCTACGCGCTCCGGCTGGAAGCGCTCGTGCCCGGAGACGGCCGCCCCGCACGCATCCGGCTGGAGGTCGCGGCGCCGCACGGCGCGGAGGCGGAGCGGCTGGCCGCCCTGCGCTCCGGAGACCTCGTCGCCGTGTGGTGTTCCCTGCGTGCACCCGCTGCCGGGCCGCGCGGGTCGCGCAACGACGCGCGACGGCGCCTGATCGCGCAGAGGATCGATGCGGAGGGGCGGGTGAAGAGCTCGCGGCTCGTCCGGCAACTCAGGACCGGTGACGGCTCGCCCTCGCGCCTGCTCGACGAGCTGCACGCGCGTGCCGTGAGACGGCTCGATCGAACCCTCGGACGCGATGCACGCACGCGGGCCGTCGTGGCCGCCATGCTGCTGGGCGATCGTGGGCTTCTCGACGACGAGGTCGAACGCCTTCTGCGCGACGCCGGTCTCGTGCACATCGTCTCGATCAGCGGCTTGCACACCGCCATGAGTGTGGTCGTCCTGATCACCCTCTTGCGCGGGGCCGGACTCCGGGCGGGTGGCCTCGCCATCCTGGGCCTGTTCGCGCTCCCGGCCCTCGCCGCACTGGTCGGGCATGGCGCGGCGGTCTGGCGGGCCTGCGGTTGCCTGGCGGTCGTCTTGGCGGCGCGCGCCGTGGGACGGACGATCGACGCGCTCGCCGCGCTCGCGCTCGCCGCAGGAGCGTTGGTCGTCGTGTGGCCGGGCCTCGCCTGGAACGTCGGCTTCGTCCTCAGCGTCGTCGCGACCGCGGGGCTCCTCGAGGCGTCCCGAGGCGTCCGCCGCGGGTTCGTGAGGCGATCGCTCGCCGCCAGCACGGGTGCTTACGCGGCAACCCTCCCGCTGATCGTGCAGGTCTTCGGCCGCGCGGCACCGGTCGCTCTCCTCGCCAATCTGGCCGCCGCGCCGCTGTGTGCCGCCTGCATCGGCACCGGACTGGCCGTGGTTCTGGGCACGGGGCGCGCGGGGGCATGGGCCGCCGAACGGGCGGTTGAAGCGCTCGTCGAAGTCTCGCGCCTCGCGGCCATGGTCCCCGGCGGGCACCTGCGCGCCGCGCGACCCGCTCTGTGGCTGCACGCCGTGTTCCTCGCCACGGCCCTGGCGTGGCTCTACGTCCCGAGCGCAACGCAACGGACGAGGCGTCTGCTGGCGCTCGCCGCGACTCTCCTCGCGCTGGCCATCCACCTCGGCCCGCCGCCTCCAAGCTCCTCACCCGTACGCGTTGAAGTGCTGGACGTCGGTCAGGGGTTGTCGGTCGTCCTGCGGGGGCAGGACGGCACCTGCGCGATGTACGACGCGGGTCCCGGCGCGGCGCGATTCGATGCCGGCGATCGCATCGTCCTCCCCGCTCTGGCGGCCCTCGGCTGCGGCCGCCTCGATGTTCTCATGATCTCCCACGACCACGACGACCACGCGGGCGGCGCGTTCGCCGTGCTGCGCGACTACGAGGTCGGAGCGATCTGGGTGGCCGAGGGAACCGCACACGATCCCGCGACGAGCGCGCTCGTCGCGGCGGCGATCGAACGCGGCGTCGCCGTCCGGCGGCTGCGTCGTGGCGAGGTGCTCCGCACCGCGGGATTCGAGCTCGACGTCCTCCATCCCGGCGTCGCGGATCGCCACCGCCCCGTGAACGACCGGTGCTTGGCGGTCCGTGCGCGGACGGCGAGCGGCGCCTCCCTGATGCTCCCGGGAGATCTCGAGGCCGCGGGGGAGAGGGCGTTGCTCGAAGGCGGCGCGCGCGCGGCGGCCGACGTGCTGTTGGCGCCGCATCATGGTTCCAACGGCAGCAGCACGGCGGCGTTCGTCGGCGCCGTGGGCGCTCGGGACGTGATCGTCTCGGTCGGCGCCGGCAACCGGTTCGGCCACCCCGGGGCCGCCGCGCTCGAGCGCTACGCCGCCGCCGGGGTGCGTGTCTGGAGAACGGATCGCGACGGCACGATCGTTCTCGTGGCCCGGGGAGTCGGCTGGCGCGTCTCAGCCCGCGGTGATCGGGATCGGGATGAACGAGAGGACGAAGATGGCTCCGAGCACGATCGCGATCACGACGCGTCCCGCCCCGAGCGGCGCACTCTCGTCGATCAGCCGAGGGTGGCGGCCGCGCAGGAAGAGGAGGATCGCGAGCCAGAGCGTATAGCTCGAGGGCGACTTCAGCGTGAGGCCCTGGAGGACGATCCCCGCACCGAGCACGGCGATCGTCAGCCATGAGACGACCCGGTGCGCGCGTGGGGCCAGCGCGAAGACGGCATGCCCTCCGTCGAGCTGTCCGACGGGGAAGAGATTCATCGACGTGACGAGCATCCCCACCCACGCAGCGCCGTAGACCGAGCCGACCTGGAGCAGGACCTTCCCGTACATGACCCGCTCGAGAAGGGTGGACAGCAGGGGCGGGCCGAGGTTGCCCTCCGAAGCGCCGGGCACGAGCGGCATGACCGTGGCGCGCTGGAGTCCGACGTAGAGGATCGGAAGTGCCACGACGAATCCCGCGATGGGACCGGCCGCTGCGATGTCGAAGAGAGCGCGCCGCGAGGGGATGGGCCCGCGGATGCGGATCACCGCTCCGAACGTGCCGATGAGCAGGGGGATCCCGGGGATGAAGAACGGAACGGTCGCCGGGACACGGTAGTAGCGGCAGGCGAGATAGTGGCCCATCTCGTGGGCGCCGAGGATCAGGAGCAACAGGAGGGCGTACGGCGTGCCGGCCTTCAGGTGCGCGAGCGACAGCGTTTCGCCCCATGACGCGGCGAAGTCGAGCCGGCCTTCCCAGAACCAGCTCCCAGCGTAGGCGGCGGTGACGAAGGTCGCGACCAGGAGGACGGCGGGCAGCCAAGGCCGGCGCCGGGGGATGCGTGAGATCGGAATCGAAGGCGCCGGGATCCCGGCGGACGCGTCGCTCAAGCTGCGAGTATATCAACCAGGCGATTGTCCGCCCGAAGGGACACCGCTGGACTCCGTGGGTGACGACCGCAATCGCTCGCATGCCGAATCAAGCCGTGACGCGACACTCGGAACGCGGTATGAATGTTGCTGTCTGGTTCGACGGGAGAATCTCCCATGATCCGTTCACGCACGCTCGCCGCCCGCGCCGCCGCCGTCCTCCTCGCCGTGGCACTCGCGTCCGTCGCCGTGATGGCCGCACCGCGGCAGGCGGTTCCTCGCTCCGGCGGCGGAAGCCCCCGCATGGGGGGAGGTGCGACTCGCGCCTACGCTCCGTCCCACGGCGCCCAGCGGGGAGCGGTCGCGGCACGCGGCCAAGTCGCCCCGCGCGGCCAAGTCCCGGGACGCGGGACGGCGAACGGCATCGCGCGCTACGGCTATGGATCCAGCTACTACAACTACGGTTATCCCTGCTATGGCTGGGGCTACCCGTACTACGGCGGCTACTACCCGTACTGGGGCGTCGGCTTTTACGGGAGTTGGGGCTGGCCGTGGTACGGAGACTACGGGTACGGCCCGTACGCCGGATACGGCCCCACGTACGTGATGGGGGACGAGGCTTCGTCACAAGCGTCACAGGCCCCGGCGACGATCGTCACCCAAGTGAGTCCCTCGAACGCCGAGGTTCTCCTGGACGGTCAACCGGTGGGCTTCGTCAAGGACTACAACGGCCGCTGGGATGAGCTGACCACCTCGCCGGGACACCACACGATCACCTTCCGCAGCGAGGGCTACACGAGCCTCAGCATCGAGCTGGATGCGAGACCGGCCGCGCGTTACGTCTTCGACAACGTGCTGGTCGAGGGAACGGGCGAGGAGCATCGCAGCCTGCCCCCGCCGCCCACACCCTCCGCAGGCGCCGGGGATCCTTCCTACCACCCCGTGTCGGCCGGAGCGCCACGCGGGCGCCTCAAGGTCCGGGCGCAGCCCGAGGATGCGGCTGTGTATCTCGACGGGGAGTACCTCGGCATGGCGGGAGAGCTCGTTCGGCTGCACGGTGCGATTCCCGTGGCAACGGGTCCTCACAAGCTCGAGATCGTGCGCCCAGGCTACGCGAGTGACGCACGAACGATCGACGTCGGCGGCGACGCGGTGGCGCAGGTCGACGTCGCGCTCGAGCGCGCGCCCTGACGCTTCTCAGCTGAGGTTGCGCAGGTTCTTGCCCGGCTTGAAGCGAATCGTCTTGCCGGGAGGGATCCGTACCTCGCGACCCGTGCGGGGATTGCGGCCGATCCCTTTCTTGCGCGGCTTGACCTGGAAGACGCCGAAGCCGCGCAGCTCGATGCGCTCCCCCCGCTGCATGGCTGTCTTCATCGCCTCGAATACGGCCTCGACGGCCTCGACGGCCTTCACCTTCGTGATCGACGCATCCTCCGAGACCCTGTTGATGATGTCGGCCTTGATCATCCATGCCCCCCTGCACCGCGACGGCAAGGGACTGTACCGACCGCCTGTCGGGGTGTCAAGGCGCGGGTTCCGCCTAACCCTTTGCCGATCAATAGTTACATGCTACGGTGCGACGCCGGCGCGGATCGCCCGCGCACGAGGTAGACATCCCCATGAGCCGTCTTCCCGTGGTCGCGATCGTCGGCGCACCGAACGTGGGGAAGAGCACGATCTTCAACCGCCTCGTCGGGCGCCGCGAAGCCCTCGTGACCGACGAGCCGGGGGTGACCCGCGACCGCATCTACGCGGACGTCCAACGGGATGAGGCGCATTTCCGGCTGGTGGACACCGGGGGATTGCGCTGGGACGACGTTCCGTTCGGCGCGGAGATCCTGCTCCAGGCCGAAGCGGCGTTGGGCGAGGCGCGCCTGGTGCTCGTCGTCGTGGATGCGCGCGCCGGAGTCACCGCGCTCGATCTCGACGTCGCATCGTTCTTGCGGCGCCGCGGCGCGAACATCGTGCTCGTGGCCAACAAGGTGGACGGCCCCGCCCAGGAGCTCTCGCTCCCCGAGCTCCACGCGCTCGGTCTCGGAGAACCGGTCGCCGTCGCCGCCGAGCACGCGCGCGGTTTCGACGATCTGATCGCCGTGATCGCGTCCCGCCTGGCGGGGGCGGGAACCCCGGACCGCGACGCGGGGCCCGCCGAGGCCGCGATCAAGATCGCGCTCGTCGGACGTCCCAACGTCGGCAAGTCGTCCCTCTTGAATCGGCTGGTGGGAGCGGACCGGATGCTGGTCAGCGATATCCCCGGCACCACACGCGACGCGGTGGACACGGCGTTCCGCTATCACGGGCGTTCGTACGTTCTCGTCGATACCGCGGGCCTGAGACGCAAGGGACGCGTTCATCAGGTGGCCGAGTCCCTCTCGGTGATGCGCGCGCGGCAGGCGATCGAGCGGGCCGACGTCGTCGTCTTGGTGCTCGACGGGAGCGAGCCGATCGCCGCGCAGGACACCCATGTGGCGGGATACGCCGTCGAGGCCGCCAAGCCGATCCTCGTGGCCGTCAACAAGTGGGACCTCGTGGAGGGCCGGGAAGCGCAGGCCAAGGCGTGGGCGGACGATATCCGGATCCGCCTGCGCTTCCTCAAGGAGGTCCCGGTGGTGCTGGTCAGCGCCAAGAGCGGCCAGCGGGTGCCGAAGATCCTGGACCGCGTGCAAGAGCTCTACGATGCCGCGAGCCAGAGGGTCCCGACGCCGGAGCTGAACCGCTGGCTCCAGGAGGAAGCCGAGCGAGAGCGGCGGGCCCCGGCGAAGGGCGGCTCCGTTCGCCTCTTCTATGCGACCCAGACGGGGATTCGACCGCCCCGGTTCGTTCTGTTCTGCAACGAGGCCCGGCGGCTGCACTTCTCCCTCAGACGCCACCTCGAAAACAGCTTGCGGGAGCGATTCGCCTTCGGCGCGTCCCCGCTGCGGCTGACGTTTCGCAGCCGGCGCGAGCGGCCGGCGCGATGAGGGATCTGCTCACGCGGTTTCTCCATCTGCTGTGGAGAGCGCTCCGGCAGTTCCACGCGGATCACGGGGCGAACCACGCCGCTGCGGTCGCCTACTTTTCCCTGCTTTCATTGCCGCCCTTCCTCCTGCTCGCCGGCCGGCTGATCGGAGAAATGCTGCCGGGCACCGCAGGAACGGAAGCGGCACTCGATGCCGTCACGTCGTATCTGCCTCCGGA
>Ga0075428_100009064_pt1 | contig 11041 bp, 8 predicted proteins | sample RhiMetdeltSRZDD2_FD_75291 | JGI IMG/M metagenome (GOLD analysis project Ga0075428, IMG submission 75291) | Populus rhizosphere microbial communities from Tennessee, USA - Rhizosphere MetaG P. deltoides SRZDD2 | ecosystem: Host-associated > Plants > Roots > Rhizosphere > Soil | place: USA... | reverse complement strand
AAGGCAAAAGGCAAAAGGCAAAAGGTAAAAGGTAAAAGGTAAAAGGGGCAACACAGAATCGCGAATGGTTGTTGCTATCATCCCAGCATGGCCTTTTACCTTTTACCTTTTACCTTTTACCTTTTCTCGATCATGCAGTCAGGCAATCTGAATTCCGACGAACGTGCGCTTGCCGCATATATCGACGCCCACAACCACGAATCGCTCGCGCTGCTCGAACGCGTCGTCAACATCAACAGTGGAACGCAGAACTTCGAGGGGGTGAGAGAAGTCGGGCGTGTGTTCGGCGCCGAACTCGAGCGGCTTGGATTTCAGAGTCGGTGGGTGGACGGCGCCGAGTTCAAGCGGGCCGGGCATCTCGTCGCCGATCATCCGGGAGCCGGTCCGCGCTTCCTGCTGATTGGGCATCTCGATACGGTCTTCGAGAAGGACAGCCCGTTCCAGAAATTCGAACGCATCGACGAACGGAACGCCCGCGGTCCCGGCATCATCGATATGAAAGGTGGGGACGTCGTCATGATCGGTGCCCTGCGGGCGCTGGAGTCGATCGGCGTACTCAAATCGATGAATGTCATCGTCGTCATGACCGGCGACGAAGAGGACTCCGGCGACCCGTTGACAGCGGCGAGAGAAGCGCTCATCTCTGCGGCGAAGGGAGCCGACCTCGCGATCGGCTTCGAGGATGGACCAGCCGATCCCCGACTTGCGGTTACCGCGAGGAGAGGGACGATGGGATGGCAAGTGCGGTCGCACGGAACTCCCGCCCATTCTTCGCAAATCTTCCGCGACGACATCGGCTACGGCGCGGTGTATGAGCTGGCGCGGATCGTGAACGCCTTCAGAGAGCGGCTGGCAGCGGAGGCACATCTCACGTTCAACCCCGGCGTCATGCTTGGCGGGACCAGCGTCGATTTCGATCCGGTGCAACTTCGCGGCTCCGCCTTTGGCAAGACGAACGTGGTTGCCGAACACGCCCTCGTGTCCGGCGACCTGCGCGCACTTTCGCGCGAGCAGTTCGACAAGGCGAAGCAGACGATGACCGAGATTGTTGCTGGCTCACTCCCGCACACGTCCTCGACGATTACCTTTGACGACGGGTATCCGCCAATGGCGCCCACCGAGGGGAACGCCAGGCTGCTGGCGATGTACGACCAGGCGAGCCGCGATCTGGGATTCGGAACTGTCACTGCGGTCACGCCCGATCGCGCCGGTGCCGCGGATGTCTCGTTTGTTGCGGCCGAAGTGAAGACGATTATCGACGGCGTTGGATTGATGGGCCACGACGATCACACCGTCAAGGAAACGGCGGATCTGAGTACGCTGCCATCGCAAACCAAACGCATGGCGGTGCTGCTGTATCGAATTGCAAGAAACGGTTTGCCGAAATAATTCACGGCGGCGAGCAGCGAGTATCACCTCTTATCAACGACAATCCGGCCATCCTTCATTACGAGTCGCACACCGGTGAAGAGCGCGTCGATGGTTTGAAGCGGATTTCCCTCGATGGCGACGAGATCCGCCGTATACCCGGGTGCGATACGTCCGAGCGTATCGGTCATGCCGAGCAGATCGGCTGCCGTCGTGGTAGCGCTCGCGAGTGCCTGCTCGGGTGTCATGCCGGCCTTTACGAACCATCCCAACTCGCGGGTGTTCTGGCCGAACATCGAATAGACCGCATCGGAACCCATGCCGATTCGCACGCCCGCCTTGACTGCGCGTCGAGTCGCGTCGAGGTTTTTTTGAATGTAATCCTGCAACGGCGGGATTGCCTCGGCCTTGAACCCGTACTCGTCCTTTGCGTCGACGTAGTAGCGATTGTGATCGATTGTCGGCACCCACACTGTTCGGCGCGTCACCATTTCGGCAATGGTTTCGTCGTCCAGATCAATCCCGTGTTCGACGGAATCCGCTCCTGCGCGTACCGCGTCTCTTACGCCGGAGGGTCCATAGGAGTGAATCGCGACTTTGTGGCCGGCGCCGTGCGCCGTATCAACGATCGCTTTCATCTCGTCGAATGTCAGCGTCTGCGTCGTGTCGACACTGTCGTAACTGCCTCGTGATGCATACACCTTGATCCAGTCCGATCCGTTCTTGATCCGTTCCTCGGTTGCGCTGCGCAATGCATCCCGGTTCGGCGCTGCGGGTTGTCTCGGCGCCGAGATCCCCTGGCCGGCGACGATCATGCGTGGTCCCTGCATTGCGCCCATCGCGATCAAATCGCGCATGGCGAAATCAGTATCGTTGCCTGCACCCAGATCCCGAACCGTCGTCACACCGGTTTCCAGCGTTCGACGCGCATTCTCCTGAGCGAGAAAGACCGTCACTGCTGGACGTCGCCGCTGGCTGAGCGGCCGAGTCCCCGCCTGACGGTTCCAGTAGTACGTCATGTGCGTGTGCAGGTCGATCAGTCCTGGAATCAATGTGTAATTGCGGAGGTCGAGAACTTCAGCGTTAGTTGGTGCTGGTGCGCTGAGTTCGACGATGCGAAGGATTCGATCCCCTTCGATCACGATCTGGGCGTCGTTCACAATTCGAGTGCCGTCCCAAACGCGCGCCGCGCGGATGACCTTCGGCTGAGCCGTTGCTGCTGTCGCCTCGAGCACAAGCGCAAGCAGGACGGCCGTCGCGACTGTGTTGTGCATGGGCGAAATCATACGCGCATGTAACTGTGAAGAGGGGACAGCGCAGCTATGCGCTACGCGCCGTCGATGGATCCCCCGTAAATACGGGTACATCACGACCATGCTGGCGGGCCTTCGATTTGCACAAGGCAACACGAACGAATAGATGAAACGCTACCGAGGAGGTACTTAATGAAACGCGACTTCATGTTGGGAACGGTGTTTTCGGCAGCCTTAGCGGTTGCTGTGTCCGCGCAGGCGCCACAGTCGACGACGCCGGACCAGAACCGTAGCGGCAGCCGTAACGAGTCGAATCAGACCGTGACAGTTACCGGGTGTCTGAAAGCGGGCAGTGAATCGGGCAGCTCGACGGCCGCGACTCCGGCGGCCAATCCGACTGCGGAGCAGCCATCGCCTTCTGCGTCGTCGGGTGGGAGCTACATCCTGACCGACGCGTCGATGTCGAGCGGATCGTCATCGACTGGTGCGGCAACCGGGACGGCGGGCTCAACGGCTGGCAGCCCGACGGCTGGAGCAGCTGGATCGACGGGTTCGACGATGGGCGGCACCTCGTACAAGCTGTCTGGCAGCGCCTCCAACTTCTCCACGCTTGTGGGCAAGAAGGTAGAGGTCAAGGGAACACTCCAGAAGAGTGATTCGAGCAGCAGCAGCCCAGCGGCCGGTGCGAATCCACCAGCCGAGCCAGGTGCAGCGAGTTCGTCACGAAGCAGCAGCGATAAACCGATGCAGCAGATTCGCGTGACCTCGGTCCGCGAAGTTGGAGGCAGCTGCTCGTAGAAATCGCGGTAGCGGAAAAGGGCGGGTCTGGCAGCCTCCGCCGGCCCGCCCGTTCGGCTATTTCACCGTCGGTAGTTTGATCTCGAATCGAGCGCCTGGTCCATCCGGTCGGTTCCCGCCTTCGATCGTTCCGCCGTACGATTCGACTATAGTTCGCGCGATTGACAACCCGAGCCCAGCGTGCCGCTCCGCGTCTTCGCCGGAGTCGGGGCGGTAGGTGAAGAATCTCTCAAAGATCCGATCCCTGTGTTCGGGCGGAATGCCCGGTCCACGATCCACGACGTCGATTCGGCAACGATCCTGGTCTCGAACGACTCTGGCGTCGACGACCGTGCCTGACGGCGCAAAGCTGCGCGCGTTTGCGAGCAGGTTTTCCACCGCCTGCGCGAGCCGATCTCTCGACGCACGGACGCGGCATCTTCCTTCAGTTGTCAGGCGAATTTCCGGTTGATCGCCTTTCGCCAGTTCGAGACCCTGCGCGACTTCCGCCACAAGCGTTCCGACGTCCACATCGTCCACTGGTTCCTGATCGAGCCGCGCATCGATTTGCGTCTGCTCCCGGACGGCCGACACGAGCCGTTGGAGGCGATCCACATCGCGCGTCAGCATGGTCAGGAAGCGCTGACGCTCGGACGGATCGTCGGACTGCGCGGCAGTCTCGGCGGCGACGCGTATGGACGCGAGCGGATTCTTGAATTCGTGTGACACGTCGGCGGCAAAGCGTTCGGTCTCGCGAATGTATGCGTCGAGCCGCCTGGTCAGCTCGCTCAACGCCCGGGCGAGATCGCCGAGTTCGTCGCGTCGTTTCGTGTCGGGAAATGCGCCCGGAAGACGATGGCGGCGATCGGCGAGCGCTGTCGCCTCGTCGCGCAATCGCCGGATCGGGCCGACGATAGTGGCAGCGGCCAGCGTTGTCAGCAGCACAGCCGCGATCAGGGATACGACGACGACCGCGAAGATGCGAAGTCGAACATCGTAGAGCGCTTGAAGAACACGGAAGGTAGACTGCGAGACGAGCACGACGCCCGAAACGCTGTTGCCCGCGTGAATTGGCACGGCGACGCTGAGCGTCAAGGAGCGCTGGCCGGGTGTCTGACGCGTGGCGGCGCCGTAGCGGCCGAGGAGAGCGGCGCGAACCTCGGAAGGTACGTCGCTCGATTCCGTCGCTGGTATCGATCGATCGGAGTCTGCTCCTGCTCTTCGGGTCAGTTCGCCAATCACGCGGCGCAGGCCTGCGAGCCAGGCGCCAAGCCGGTAGAGTACGCGCTCTCGAGTTCCGCCGGACGTTGGCGGGTACGGCGCGGAAGCGGCGGCAGATTCTCCCGCATATCGAATTCGGTTTGAATCGGCGACGAGCGTTCCGCCATGATCGTAGATCCGCAAACGCGCGTCGCTGCGCTGTTCCAGTCGTGCGAGAAGCGCCGTGGCAGAGGAAGAGTCAATCGGACCGCTCGGGCCGAGCGCCGCTGCGATGATTCGGGCCTGCTGATTCATGCTGCGCTCCTGCGAATCGAGAAGTCGCGCCTCGTAAACGTCGAGGTAGAGGATTGCCGCGACAGGCAGGAACAGCAGGAGCAGGTTGAACGCAAGGAGCCGAGCCGCGATGCGTGAAAGGGGACTGGTCCGAATCATTCGCCCGGTCCGACGTACCGATACCCGGCGCCGTAGACGCTCTCGAGCGCCGCGAAGCTTTGGTCCACCGATTCGAACTTTCGGCGAATCCGCTTCACATGGCTGTCGATCGTGCGATCGGTCACCGAGACCGCATCGGGATACGTCTCCTGCATCAACTGTTCGCGCGTCTTGACGATGCCGGGGCGGCGAGCGAGTGATTGCAGCAGCAAAAACTCGGTGACCGTCAGCGGCACCGGCACGTCTTTCCACGTGGCGATCAGGCGAAGCGGGTCGAGCATCAAATCGCCAACCTTCGCCGGTTGCTCGTCGTCGGCTCTGTCGGCCACTGCCGGTAGCGACGCTCGACGAAACAGGACTTTGACACGTGCCATCAGTTCGCGCATCGAAAACGGCTTGCACAGATAGTCATCCGCGCCCAGTTCGAGACCCAGCACCCGATCGAACTCCTCCTCGCGCGATGTAACGAAGATGATCGGAATCGTGTTGGACACAGTGCGCAGCCGACGGCAGATCTCGAGACCGTCGATTCGGGGCACGCCGATATCGAGAATGGCCAGGTCCGGGAGTCTGCGCGCGAATGCTTCCCACGCACTCATCCCATCGCCGAAAGATTCAACGAGATAGCCTTCCTTCGCCAGGGCGGAGACGATGGCCTCGCGAATGGTGCCTTCGTCTTCAACAATGGCAACCAGCCTGGCGTCGGCAGAAGGCATGCGCTGAATGTAACGCAATCGGTGTCTCTTGACGCGCGCGTTCGCCCGCCTTTTTTTCGCCACATTGTGCCGCGATGTTTCCCCGGTTGGGCCGTTCTCGCGCCTCATGCCACGTGCGTAATGAGTTGCACAGGGAGACACCTCATGAATCTTCGAACGAGTGTGATGGCGCGCCTGATCGTGATGGGATTCATTCTTCTCGGCCTGCTCATCCCGTTGTCGATGGTGCAGGCGATTGTCAGCGAACGCAGCGTTCGGCGTGACTCCGTTGCGACGGACATCAGTTCGACGTGGGGCGGATCGCAAGTGCTCGCAGGGCCGATGCTGACGGTGCCCTATGAATACACAATCGTTGAAAACGACGGCAGGACACGGCAGGTAGTCGGCCGGGCGACGTTTCTGCCTGACACCCTGAGTGTTCAAGGTCCCTTGACGCCCGATGTCCGGAAGCGCGGTCTCTTCAAGGTTGTGGTTTATCGCGCCGATCTCTCCCTGTCCGGCCGGTTTTCAGCACCGGATCTGTCAGGCGTCATCCGTGGATCGGTCCGGCCTTTGTTCGACGAGGCGTCCGTCAGCATCGGTGTCGCCGATCCACGAGGGGTGCGGCGAGCCGTGCTCAACTGGAATGGAAGCGAACGACGGCTCGAACCAGGCATTGCTGACATCGGGCTCGCGACGACTGGTCTGCATGCTCGGGTCAACCTCAGCGAGCCGGTTGCTTCCGGATCGATACCTTTCTCAATGACGATTCAACTGAACGGCAGCCGCGATTTCCGGATCGTCCCAGCCGGCAACGACACATCTGCCACCCTCACGTCGACGTGGCCGCATCCGGGTTTCATCGGGACTTCGCCGCAGCAGCAGACGGTGCAAGACTCCGGATTCAACGCTGTGTGGAATGTTTCCTACTTTGGACGCGGATTTCCACGTGCGTGGAGCGACGCGGGCGTCGACCGCGAGAAAATGCGGAATCAGGCTGACGCCTCCGCATTTGGCGTCAGCCTCGTGCAGCCGGTCGATATCTATCAGCAAGGAGAGCGCTCGGTGAAGTACGCGGCGCTCTTCATCGTCCTGACCTTTGTTGTGTTCTTTCTGTTCGAGGTCGTTCGTGCCCGCTTGCTCCACCCGGTTCAGTACGTGTTCGTCGGCTTCGCGCTCTGTGTGTTTTACCTGTTGTTGATCTCATTGTCAGAACACTTCGGCTTCGACCGCGCCTATTCCGTTGCGGCGATAGCCATCACGCTCCTGATTTCCATGTATTCGGTCTTTGTTCTTGACGGTGTGAAGGAGGGTGCCGTCGTCGGAACATCCACCGCTGCGTTGTATGGCTTCCTCTATCTCCTGCTCCGCCTCGAAGACTACGCGCTTCTCGCAGGGTCGCTGGGTCTTTTTGCCGCGCTCGCGCTGGTCATGCTGCTGACTCGAAAAGTGAACTGGTACGAACTCAGATTGGGGACGCGTACACAAGTTTGAGGACAAGCAGCCCAGCCGTTTCGTGCTGAACGGCAGCGCAGGACACCTGCGCTGCCACGTTCAGACTGAGCCATAAGGACTTGTACGGATGACCTAATGACGTCTGGGTCGGCACGATTTCCGCATTGTATGCGCCTAGACCGGGTGGACGCCGGCTGGGTTAGCGTCCAACAGGAGAGCAATGATGCGAGCGCCAAGAACTCAGGCGGCGATTTTGGCGGTTGTGCTCTCGGCAACAATTGCGAGCGCGCAAACGAAAATCACTCCGCCCAAGAACAAATATGACCCGCAAGAAGATGTGAAGCTGGGACGTGAGGCGGCGGCTGAGGTCGAGAAGCAGTTGCCACTACTGCGCGACGATAACGTTACCTCTTATGTCTCTGATATCGGACAGCGACTGGCTGCGGTGATTCCCGCTGAATTGCAGCACCCGGAATTCCGTTACACATTCAAGGTGGTGAATGTGAAGGAAATCAACGCATTCGCGTTGCCGGGCGGTCCGATGTACGTCAACCGCGGCATGATCGAAGCCGCCAAGAACGAAGGGGAAGTCGCTGGTGTCATCGCGCACGAATTGAGTCACGTTGCGCTTCGCCACGGCACTGCGCAGGCAACGAAGGCGACACCCTACGAGATTGGCACCATCGCTGGTGCGATCCTTGGTGCAATTGTCGGTGGCAATGCCGGTACGTTGATCGCGCAAGGCACACAGTTCGGGTTGGGCACGGCGTTTCTGCGATACAGCCGGGAATACGAAAAGCAGGCTGACCTCGAAGGCTCGCAGATCATGGCGAGGGCCGGGTACGATCCGCGCGACATGGCGAACATGTTCAAGACGATCGAACAGCAAGGTGGGTCCGGCGGGCCGCAGTGGATGAGCGATCACCCGAACCCGGGCAACCGCTACGCTTACATCACCAAGGAAGCGGAGTCACTGCGCGTCGTCAACGCGCGGCATGACAGCAGTGCGTTCCAGAACGTTCAAGGCAGACTTCGCCAGATGTCGCCGGCGCCTTCGACCAAGGAGGCAACGAGGAACGCCGGGAATACTCGCGGCGGCGGTGCGCCGTCGAACGGCGGCCGCATCAGTACGAACGTCGAACGGCCATCGTCGCGCTATTCGTCGTACAACGAAGGCAATCTGTTCCGGATCAGTGTGCCGTCGAACTGGCGCGAGCTGCCGGCGAACAACTCGGTGACCTTCGCGCCCGAGGGTGGCTACGGCGCCGTGAATCAGCAGAGCGTCTTCACCCACGGTGTTGAAGCCGGAGTGGCGAGGAACGAGAGTCGTGATCTGCGCAGTGCGAGCGAGGAACTCGTCCAGGACCTCGCGCAGTCCAACCCGCGCATGCGACGCGACGGGGGGTGGGACCGCGGCACGGTTGGCGGACGCCAGGGCCTGCGGACGATGTTGACGAACCAGAACGACGTGACCGGCCGCCCCGAGCGCATCGCTCTCTACACGACCACGCTCAATGACGGCACGCTGTTTTACTTGATCGGCGTTGCGCCCGACCAGGAGTTTGGCGTCTACGACGACGTGTTCGATCGCGTCGCTGGGTCGTTGCAATTTGCGGAAACCCGGCGACCATAGTGAATTGCTGAAATTGCTCAATGCTGATTGTTGATTGAAGTGCTTCATGTCTTCAATCAGCAATCAGCAATCGAAAATCAGCAATTTCAGATTTACTTCAGGGGTGGCGCAGCCGCCGGAGGCCGCCGATGATGCGTGGCTTGTTCGTAGGCGAATGCGAGTTTGATTAGCGTCACTTCATCCCACGCTCTTCCAAAGAACGTCATACCTGCGGGCAGCATTCCGTCGCGCGTATAACCCATAGGCACGTTGATCGCCGGAAATCCAGTGGTCGGGGAAAAAACCTGGCTGTTGTCGCCGTGCGGGGTGTTCAAGTCGCCGATAGGACGCGGCGGGTTGCTCCAGGTCGGATAGATGAACGCGTCCAGCTTGTGCCGGTCCATCGTCGCGAGCACGGCGGCGCGGAATTGCTCGCGATAATCCGCTTCGGCTTTGCAGGCGCCGCTCTCGGGTCCGTTGCTCTCGGTGGCTTCCTGTGCTCGTGTGAGCCGAAGCTCCACCGACGGATGGAACCGGCGTGAGCGTACGATCTCGTCCAGTGAATGAACTGGAGGGCTGTTCCCGAGTCCTGCCAGATAGTTATTGATGTCGTACTTGAATCCGCCACAGGTCCCGGCGCTCTGCGCGCGACGGACGTTGGCGAGCTCGACCGGCGCCGGATCAACCACCGTGGCGCCCGCGCGTTTCAGTTCCTCGATCGCTGTCATGAACACCTGGACGATTTCCGGATCGGTTGATTCGCGCTCGTAAGCCTGCCGCAACACGCCCAGACGGGCGCCTTTCAAGCCATCTCGGACGAGGGCCGCTCGGTAATTGGGGATCTCTGGTGGATGGCCTGACGGTCGCAGCCCCGGCTGCGGGTAATCAGTCCTGAGCGTAACCGGATCGTTCGGATCTTCGCCGACAATCACCTGAAAAACCGCAACCGCGTCTTCGACCGTGCGGCCCATCGGCCCGGCAATGTCGGCAAGCAAATTCAATGGGACGACGCCGGCGCGGCTCGTCAACCCCATCGTCGATCGAATGCCGACAAGGGCTTGGTGAGATGACGGTCCGCGAATCGAGTTTCCTGTGTCGCTGCCAAGCCCAATGGCGCCGAAGCTGGCAGCAACTGCCGCTGCGGTACCGCCGCTCGATCCTGCCGTGACCCGATCGAGCGCGTATGGGTTCCTTGTGTATCCAGGAAGAATCGAACTAACGGTCTCGTACGGACTGAATGCCCACTCCGCCATGTTCGATTTCGCCAGTACGATTGCTCCCGCGTCCTTCACACGCTTGACGAGAAATGCATCCTTCGAAGAGACGAATCCCTTCATCGCCAGCGACCCCGCGGCGCTTTGCAAACCGATCGTTTCGAAGTTGTCCTTGACGATGATTGGCACGCAGTGCAAGGGGCCGACAGGACCGGACGTCCTCAATCGTCGGTCGAGATCGTCGGCCTGCTCGAGCGCGTGCTGGTTGATTTCAACGAGCGCGTTGAACGCCGGGCCTTTCTTGTCGTACGCGTCAATCCGTCGGAGATACTGCTCCACGAGTGCATGGCACGTCAGCCGCTTGCTTGCGAGCTCGAACGCGATTTGTGCGATCGATGCTTCGGAGACCTGAAAGGGCGGCGGACCTTGCGTTGTCACGAGCACTGGGACGAACAGCACGGCGGCGAGAACGAAACGGCGGTTCCGCATTTCAGTGCGCACATTGAACATTGAACCTTGAACATTGCGCAAGCTACACTCGGGCGGTCGCATATGAAAAAGGCCCTGCTGTCGACTGTCGCCACGATTGCTCTGATGATCGCGGGTCACTTGTCAGCGCAGTCATCGCCATCGCAGACGGCTGCTCCCGCACAGGACATCCCGCCGATTCGCAATTTTCTGCAGGTCACGCCGCAGTTCTGCACCGGAGGACAACCGCGGGTGGAGCACTTCGCGAAGCTCAAGGCGGACGGCGTCAAGGCTGTGCTCAACCTGCGCACGCCGGGCGAACACCGCGCCGAGGAAGAGCAGGCAGCGGTCGAGAAAGCCGGGATGAAATACTTCAACATCTCGGTCGTCTACACCGCGCCAACGGACTCGCAGGTCGACGAGTTCCTGAAGATCACCGACGATCCCGCGAATCGCCCGATGTTCATTCATTGCACCGCGGCGATCCGAGTTGGAGCGTTCTGGATGATCCGGCGTGCGCTGCGCGACGGGATGTCAGTTGAGGCC
>Ga0075428_100009061_pt1 | contig 11042 bp, 13 predicted proteins | sample RhiMetdeltSRZDD2_FD_75291 | JGI IMG/M metagenome (GOLD analysis project Ga0075428, IMG submission 75291) | Populus rhizosphere microbial communities from Tennessee, USA - Rhizosphere MetaG P. deltoides SRZDD2 | ecosystem: Host-associated > Plants > Roots > Rhizosphere > Soil | place: USA... | reverse complement strand
CGGCTGCCTCCGCCGAATTCGGCGTCGCGGCCGGGTTCATCCGCGTACGCAGGCGCTTGTTCGCCGCCTCGCTCACGCTCCCGCGATAGACGTTCATCACGAGCTTGAGGCTGCCGTGCACGATCGCCACCGCGACGTAGACCAGGCACAACGTCCCGACCAGCTCCCACCCTCGGGCCTCGACCGCCCCATTGACGATGCGTCGCTGCAGCTCGAGCGGCACCAGCTCGAGCAGAAAAAGGGTCACCGCGAGCAGCGACAGCAGCACCTGGTCCCGGGCGCTGACTTTCCAGATGTAGCGGTAAAGGTCTTTCACCATAAATTCTAGAGCAGGTCGTTGAGCGCGATGCCGATGCCAAAGGTGTTCTGCCGCCAGTTGTAGTCGATCAGGCTCTCGCCGTAGCCGGAAAAGATCTGCACGTAGCCGCGCAGCGGGCCGAGCAGCTTGGGGCTGGTCCAGCCGAACTGCGCCGCACCCTTGCCCTCGCGCAGGTTGCCGCGCAGCATCAGGTTGAGGCTGTGGCCCGAGACCTTGTAGAGCAGGGTCAGGTCGCCATAGCCGTAGTAGTTGGTGATGTCCGGGTTGTCGTCGCCGCCCGCCTTCTCGTGGATGCGCATCCACGGCCGCAGGATGAACGCGAAGTCGCCCTTCTCCACGCCGAGCTGCCCGACCAGGCGGTTCCAGCTGCGCGACAGCGGAGCGCTGCGGCCGTTCGACTGGTGGGTGAAGCCGACGCCGGCGAGTCGCAGGCGCCAGCCGGCGAGCTCGAGCTGCGGGTCGTAGACCAGCATCACCTCCGGCATGTAGTTCGTCTCGCGGAAGGGGCGCGAGTTCTCCTCGTTGTACAGCTGCAAGTGGCTCTGCTGCGTATAGGCGCCCCACAGGCCCCAGCGCCGGCCGTTGGCGACGAACAGGCGCGCCTTGAAGCTGATCTGGTATTTCACCTCGTCGTCGTCGAGGGAATCCTGCGTCCCGAACCCGGTGCGCGGCGAGAACGGCATGGCGTTGACGCGATCGCTGTGGCGCCACCCGAGGAGGTAATTGGGCTGGTAAAAGTTCAGCTCGACGCGCTCGGTGCCCGCATCGAGCGCCCAGGCGTCACCGATGAGCGAGGGCGCCGCGGCGCGGCGTCCCGACTCGCGGTCGTGGCAGGCGAGGCGCTCGGCGTCGTTCCTGATGCCGTCGCACCGCGCCGGCGGTTGCGGCGCCGGCTGCGCCAGCGCCTCCGCCGCGAGCAGCGCGACAGCGAGCAGTGTCAGGCTTTTGGCCACGGGGCCCGTTGTATCATTGACCGGGTGATCAAGGTAACCGTAAACGGCAGCGCGCACCGCTTCGAGCGGCCGCTGGAGGTGTCGGCGCTGCTCGCCACGCTCAACCTGGCGGGCAGGAAGGTGGCGGTGGAGCGCAACGGCGAGATCGTGCCGCGCAGCGCGCACCCGACGACGCTGCTCGCCGATGGCGACCAGCTCGAGATCGTGGTCGCGGTGGGCGGAGGCTAGGCGGAGGAAAAATGAAGGACCCGCTCGTCATCGGCGGCAAGAGCTACGCTTCGCGCCTGCTCGTCGGCACCGGCAAGTACAAGGATTTCGCCGAGACCCGTGTCGCGGTCGAGGCCTCCGGCGCCGAAATCGTCACGGTGGCGATCCGGCGCACGAATATCGGCCAGAACCGCAACGAGCCGAGCCTGCTCGACGCGCTGCCGCCCTCCAGGTTCACCTACCTGCCGAACACCGCCGGCTGCTACACGGCGGCCGACGCGGTGCGCACGCTGCGCCTCGCGCGCGAGCTCCTCGACGGTCACGACCTCGTCAAGCTCGAAGTCCTGGGCGACCCGCACACGCTCTACCCCAACATGCCGGAAACGCTGAAGGCGGCCGAGCAACTGGTGAAGGAAGGCTTCAAGGTGATGGTGTACTGCTCCGACGACCCGATCCAGGCGCAGATGCTCGAAGCGGCAGGCTGCATCGCGGTCATGCCGCTTGCTTCGCTCATCGGCTCGGGCATGGGCATCCTCAACCCCTGGAACCTGCAGCTGGTTATCGACAAGGTGAAGGTGCCGGTGCTGGTCGACGCCGGCGTCGGCACCGCCTCGGACGCGGCAATCGCCATGGAGCTCGGCTGCGACGGCGTGCTGATGAACACCGCCATCGCCGCGGCGAAGAACCCCGTGCTGATGGCGAAGGCGATGAAAAAGGCGGTCGAGGCCGGCCGCGAAGCCTTCCTCGCCGGGCGCATGCCGAAGAAGCATTACACGGCGGCGCCGAGCTCGCCCACCGAGGGCAAGATCTCTTCTAAGGCCGCCTGAAGAGCAGGTCGCGCACGGGGTGACCAAGGCGCACCCCGCGCGCCTCGAACTTGGTGCCCGGCCTACGGGCGAACCCGCGCTCCGCCCTCTCCAGCACTGCGGAAAAGACCGCGGCGATCTCGTCGGCGTACTCGGGCCAGTCCGTCGCGGCGTGCAGCACCCCTCCCGGCGCGAGCTTGCGCGCCGCCAGCGCGGCGAACGCAGGTTGTACAAGACGCCGCTTGTGATGACGCTTCTTCGGCCAGGGGTCCGGGAAAAAGAGATGAATGGCAGCGAGCGCGCCGTCAGGAATCATGTGCTCGAGCACCTCGACCGCGTCGTGGCGAATGACGCGCAGGTTGGTCAGCCCGCCCTCCTCGATGCGCCGGAGCAGGCTGCCGACTCCCGGCGCGTGCACCTCGACGGCGATGAAGTCGGCTTCGGGATGGTCGCGCGCGACGGCGGCGGTCGCCTCGCCCATGCCGGAGCCGATTTCGAGAACCAGCGGCGCCTTGCGGCCGAAAGCGTCCTTCACCGGCTTTTTGGCGAAAGGCAGGCCGTACTTCGGCAACAGCTGCTCGAGCGCGCGCTTCTGCGCGGGTGTCGTTCTCCCCTGGCGCAGGACGTAGCTGCGAATCGGCCGGTTCACGGTCTAGCCGCGGGCCGCAGCGGGATGAATTCGGGCTCTGACCCCGATCTCCCGTCCGGCAGGAACCACGCCAGCAGCTCGTTGAGGAACAGCCGGCCGCGCGCGCTCGGCCGGATGCGCCGCCAATCACGCTCGAGCAGGCCCTGACTCTCGGCCTTTTCCAATTGGGCATTCAATGTGAGAAGCGGCAGGCCGGTACGCTCCTCGAAGAGTGAAACCGGGAATCCCTCCACCAGGCGCAGCGCATTGAGCATGAACTCGAACGGCAGCTCGTCGGGCGGGACCTCCTTTTCTGAAAAGTTGATTTTTTTGTCAAGATAGTCACGCGGCTGCTTCGCCCTTTCATGTCGTGTGACGCGGTCGGGGAAGCTGATCTTGCCGTGCGCGCCGGCGCCGATGCCGAGGTAGTCGCCGAACTCCCAGTAGTTGAGGTTGTGCCGGCAGCGGTGTCCGGGTTTCGCGAACGCGGACGTTTCGTAGTGCTCGTAGCCCGCGGCGGCGAGCGTCTCCTCCACCGCGAGCTGCATGTCGGCGGCTGCGTCGTGCTCCGGCAATTCGGGCGGCTTGCTCCAGAACACGGTGTTCGGCTCGAGCGTGAGCTGGTAGGCGGAGAGATGCGGCACGCCGCAGGCGAGCGCGGCCTCGATATCGGCGCGCGCCATGGCGAGGTCCTGGCGCGGCAGCGCGTACATGAGGTCGAGATTGACGTTGTCGAACGCGGCGAGCGCCGCGTCGATCGCACGGCGCGCTTCGTCCGCGGAGTGGATGCGGCCGAGCGCCTCGAGCATGCCCTCGTCGAAGCTCTGCACGCCGACCGAGATGCGCGTTACCCCGGCGTCACGGAAGCCGCGGAAACGCGCCGCCTCCACCGTTCCCGGGTTGGCCTCCAGCGTCACCTCGGCGCCGGGCTCGAGGGTGAGGCGCGCGCGGATGCCGGCAAGCAGCGTATCGATCGCGTGCGGCGAGAACAGGCTCGGCGTGCCGCCGCCGATGAATACGCTGATGAGGCGCCGCCCCCAGACGGAGGGCAGAAGACCTTCCAGGTCGGAAAGAAGCCTGGCGACATATTCCTCTTCCGGCAGCGGCCCGCTGCGCTCGTGCGAGTTGAAGTCGCAGTACGGGCATTTCCTCGCGCACCAGGGAATGTGCGCGTAGAGCGCGAGGGGCGGCAGCGATGTCAGAGGCATGCGATCAGCTTGGCCAGCGCCTGGCCGCGGTGGCTGAACCGGTTCTTTTCGGCCGGGTCGAGCTGCGCAGCAGTTTTCTGAAGAGAAGGAATCCAGAAAAGAGGGTCGTAACCGAACCCGTTCGCGCCGCCTGGCGCGCGCGCGATCTCGCCGTGCCACAGGCCCTCGGCGACCAGCGGGCGCGGGTCGTCCGCGTGGCGCACCAGGACCATGACGCAGCAGTAATAGGCTTTTCGATGCTCGTGAAGATTCTTCAATAGTTTCTCGTTGTTGCGCGCATCCCTTTCCTGCCGATTGCCTTCGCGGCCGGCGTAGTAGGCCGAATGCACCCCCGGCTCGCCGCCGAGCGCCTCGACGCACAGGCCCGAGTCGTCGGCGAGCGCCGGCAGCCCCGCGGCGCGGCTGGCGTGGCGTGCCTTGGCGAGCGCGTTCTCGAGGAAGGTGCCGTGCGGCTCCTCCGCCTCGGCGATGCCGAGCGCGGACTGAGCGACCACCTCCAGGGGCAGCAGGGCCTGGATCTCGCGCAGCTTGCCCGGGTTGCTCGAGGCGAGAACGAGCCTCTTCACACCTGGGTCTCGGCGAGCCAGTAGTACTTGAGCGTCGTCACGCTCACCGCGCCGGGAAGATGCGCCTCCAGCTCGCCGGGTGCCGGGTAGTTCTTGAGGAGGCGAAAGCGGCTGCCGTCGGCAAGCGTGCGTTCCTGGGTGGTGTTGCCGGCGGCATCGGGCGCCGACAGCGGCGTGCTCGAGCCACCGACATAGGTGTTGTCGAGGATGAGGACGCGCGCACCTGCATCGAGCCGGGCGTGCAGCGAGCCGACGAACTCGCCGAGGCGCTCGCGCGGAATGTGCGACCAGAGAAAGCCGACGAAGGCGCCATCGAACCGACCAAGGTCGGAGGGAAGACGATAGGCGTCTTCCTTTCGGAACAGCACCTCTTTCGCGTAAGCCTTGTTGCGCGCAATCTGCATCGGCTCGTCCGCCAGGTCGGTGGCGACCACGCTCGCCGCGGCGGCAGCGATGCCGGTGGTCCAGTAGCCGGTGCCGCAGGCGACTTCCAGGACTCGCCGTGCGCGCAAGCGCTGCGCAATCACGCTCTTGAGATGGGCGAGGTCCGCCTGGCGCTCCGGCCTGGCGTAGATGGCTTCGTATTCGCCGGCCCTGCGCCGGTAATACTCGACCAGGTCAGACGATGCCAAGCGCCCGTCTCTGATGCGCGACCAGCTCGGCGATGCCGCGGCCGGCGAGCGCGAGCAGCGCATCGAGCTGGGCGCGCGCGAAGGTGCCGCCTTCGGCCGTGCCCTGCACCTCGACGAACTGCCCCGCCGCGGTCATCACCACGTTCATGTCGCAGTCGCAGGCCGAGTCCTCGGCATAGTCGAGGTCGAGCACGGGCGTGCCCTGGTAGAGGCCGACGGAGACGCCGGCGACAAGATCCTTCAACGGGTTTGAAGCCAGAACGCCTTTCGCTTTCAACCAGGTGATTGCATCGTATAGAGCGACATAAGACCCGGTGATGGCGGCGGTGCGCGTGCCGCCGTCGGCCTGCAACACGTCGCAGTCGATCGTCACGGTTCTCTGCCCGAGCGATGCGAGGTCGGTGACCGCACGCAGCGAGCGTCCGATCAGGCGCTGGATCTCCTGCGTGCGCCCGGACTGCTTGCCGCGCGCCGCCTCGCGCTCGCCGCGCGTGTTGGTCGCGCGCGGCAGCATGCCGTACTCGGCCGTCACCCAGCCGCGCCCGCTGTCGCGCAGGAACGGCGGCACGCGCTCCTCGACCGAGGCGGTGCACAGCACGCGCGTGTCGCCGAACTCGACCAGCACCGAGCCCTCCGCATGCCTGGTGAAAGCGCGCTGCAGGCGCACCGGGCGCAAGGCGCCGGGCGCTCTCCCCGACGGCCTCATCGAGGCGGCGTGCCCTTGCGCAGCGCCTCCTTCAGCTCCTCGATGGCTTTCTCGATTTCCTCGTCGGTCATGTGGACGAAATCCGGGTCGGTGGCGGTGAAATCGCGCACTTCGGTGGCGCGGCCGTACTGCGGCGTGAGCGGCAGGGTCTTCTCGCCCACGTGCTCCTCGTCCCACCGCATGGCGAGCACGGTGACATTGTCGCATTGCGGCCCGGCGCGGGTCTCGGCGAGCTGCACCAGCTCCGGGATCGCTTCGTCCAGCTTGCGCGAGAGCAGCGCGTGCAGCAACTGCCGCTGCGTCAGCGGACCCCACAGCCCGTCGGAGCAGAGCACGAGGATGTCGTCCTTCGCCAGGCGCTCGCGCTGCGGCGCCTCGAGGCGCGGCTTCTGGTAGCCGCCGAGGCACTGGATCAGGCGGTTGCGCTCGGGGTGCGAAGCAGCCGCCTCCTCGCGGATGCGGCCCTGGTCGATGAGCTGCTGCACCACCGTGTGGTCGCGCGTGCGGTGCAGGATGCGTCCCTGGCGGAAGTAGTAGAGGCGGCAGTCGCCGACGTGCGTCCAGTAGGCGCAGCCGTCCTGCAGCACGCAGGCGACGATCACGGTGCGCGGCGTCTCGGGCAGGCGCAGGCGCTCGCCCTCCAGCATGATCGCGGCGTGTCCCTCGTCCATGGCGCGGGCGAGAAAGGCATCGGGGTCGGCGAGCTTGGGCTTCGCCTCGCGCTGGAAAGCGGCCCCCATCAGCTCGACGGCAAGCTCGGCGGCGACTTCGCCGCGCGCGTGGCCGCCCAGGCCGTCGGCAACCACCAGCAGCGCCGCGTCGCTGGTCTGCCAGTGACCCACGCGGTCCTGGTTGATGCGGCGCGCGCCGAGGCGCGTCTCCTTGGCCAGCTGGAACTTCATTTGAAGAGCACCGGCTCCTTTTCGCCCAGCAGCGCCTTCTGCAGCTCGAACACGCTCTGCGGCCGCTCGAGGTGATCGAGGCGCAGGCACCAGTCGATGACGCCGAGCAGATCGCTCGCCACTTTCTTCGCCCAGGCGCGGGAGGCGGAGACGAGCATGTCCTTCTGCAGGCGGCCGTCGGCGGGCTGCGGCGCCGCCGCGGCGAAGCAGGAGTAAAGCGTGGCGCCGACGGCGTAGATGTCGCTCCAGGGTCCGAGCGGCGCGCCGCCGGTGTGCTGCTCCGGCGCGGCGAATCCCGGCGTATAGGTGGCGGGCAGCTTGACGCCCTCGGCGCTGAGCGCCTGGCGCGCGGCGCCGAAATCGATCAGCAGCGGCGAGCCGTCGTTGCGCAGGAACACGTTCGCCGGCTTGATGTCGAGGTGCAGGAGCTTGCGCGTATGCACCTCGCGCAGGCCGTTGAGAAGCTGCGCGAAAGTGGTGCGCACCCACAGGTCCTCGACCGTGCCGCGGCGCTGCTGGATGTGCTCGGCCAGGGTGCGCCCGCGCTCGTAGCGCATCACCAGATACGCCGTGTCGTTGGCGCGGAAGAAATTGAGCACCCGCACCACGTTGGGGTGCGAAAGACCCGCCAGCGCGCGGCCTTCCTCGAAGAACGACTTCATCCCGGCGATGAATTTGGACTGATCGCCGGCCGAGATGCTGGGCGACACCGAGCCGTTGGGGCGCAGCGCGAGGGTCGACGGCAGGTATTCCTTGATCACCACCGGCACCTCGTTCTCGTCGTGCGCGAGGTACACCATGGAGAAGCCCCCCGAAGCGATCACGCGCAGGATGCGGTAGCTTTCGAGCTGGCTGCCGGGGAGCAGCGGCTGGTTGGCTTGGGGCGCCATCTGGCCCTATGATACGCGCCCGCCTTTGCCATTCTGTCCGCATGATCCGCAGCATGACCGGGTACGCGGCCGCGTCGGCCGACTCGCCCCGCGGCACCCTGAGCATCGAGCTGCGCTCGGTCAATTCGCGGTTCCTCGATCTCGCTTTTCGCGTCGCCGATGAGCTGCGCGCGCTCGAGCCCGCGGTGCGCGAGATGATCGGCGCACGCGTGGCACGGGGCAAAGTCGAGTGCCGCCTGCTTGTCGGGGAACTACGCACCGCGGCCGCCGCACAAGAGCTCGATCCCGCCGCCCTGCAACGGCTCAAGGTCCTGGCGGAGGAGGCGAAACGCGCGTTTCCCGACGCCGATGGGCTGCGCGTGGCGGACGTGCTGCGCTGGCCCGGCGTGCTCGCCGAGCCGCCCGCCGACGAACGGCGCATGCGCGAGATCGCGGAGAAGCTCGCGCGCCAGGCGCTCGACGAGCTCGTCGCCGCGCGCGAGCGCGAGGGCGCCAGGCTCGCCGCCATCGTCGGCGAGCGCATCACGGCCATGCGCCGCGCGCTCGAAAAAATGGCGCCGCACCTGCCGCGGGCGATCGCCGCCTACGAGGAGAAGCTGAAGGACAAGCTGCGCGAAGCGCTCGGCTCGGCCGACGACGAGCGCGTGCGCGCGGAGATCGCGGTGTTCGCCGTGAAAGCGGACATCGGCGAGGAGCTCGACCGGCTCCGCACCCACCTCGCCGAGGCCGAGCGCACGCTGCAACAGGGCGGCGCAGCCGGCAAGCGCCTGGATTTCATCGCGCAGGAGCTCAACCGCGAGGCGAACACCATCGCGGCGAAGGCGGTCGGCGCGCCGCTATCCGACGGCGCGCTCGAGCTCAAGCTCCTCATCGAGCAGATGCGCGAGCAGGTGCAGAACATCGAATGAACGGCAAGCTGTTCATCATCACGGCGCCCTCGGGCGCGGGCAAGACCTCCCTCATCGAAGCGGTGATGAAGGAAGATCCCAGCCTGAAGATCTCGGTGTCGTACACCACGCGAGCGCCACGGCCGGGGGAGAAGAACGGCGTCGACTACTACTATGTCGACGACGCCACCTTCCTTGCCATGCGCGGGCGCGGCGAGTTCCTCGAGAGCGCGCAGGTGCACGGCAATCGCTACGGCACCTCCAAGCAGGTGATCCTCGACGCCGTGCGCGGCGGCGAGGACATCATTCTCGAGATCGACTGGCAGGGCGCGCAGCAGGTGCGCAAGCTCTATCCGCAGGCGGTCGGCATCTTCATCCACCCGCCCTCGATCGAGGAGCTCGAGCGGCGCATGCGCGCGCGCGGGCAGGATTCCGACGCCGTCATCCGCCGCCGCGTGGAAAACGCGCGCGAAGAATTAGCGCACGCCGGCGAGTTCAAATACGCTATAATTAACAAAGACTTCGACACCGCCAAACGCGAGCTGGCGGACATCATCCAAAAGGAACGCGCACCGCATGGCCCGCATCACCGTTGACGACTGCCTGAAGAGGATTCCCAATCGCTTCCATCTCACGCTGGCGGCCACCTACCGCGCGCGCCAGCTCGGCGCCGGCGCGAGCCCGCAGGTCGAGCCCAACCGCGACAAAGCGACCGTGATCGCCCTGCGCGAGATCGCCTCGGGCAAGGTGGGCACCGAAGTTCTCAAGCGCAACGCCACACCCCTCGCCGGCCCGACCTTGTAAGTCGGGCGGGGTCAGGTAATCTGGCCCCAATGGCGGCGGCGACAGCTCCCCTCTCCACCCTCCCGGATCCGGGCCGTTTCGGCTATCTGAAACCGAAGGACGTGGCGCGCCTGGCCGAGGCCTACCGCTTCTCGGAGGCGGCGCACGCCGGCCAGAAGCGGCAGTCCGGCGACCCGTACATCTCGCACCCGCTCGCGGTGGCGGAGATCCTCGCCGACTGGCACCTCGACGGCCAGACGCTGATGGCGGCGCTGCTGCACGACGTCACCGAAGACACGTCGGTGACCAAGGACGAGATCTCCGACACCTTCGGCAAGCCGGTGGCCGAGCTGGTCGACGGCGTGTCCAAGCTCGACAAGATCGAGTTCCAGTCGGCCGAGGTGGCGCAGGCCGAGAACTTCCGCAAGATGCTGCTGGCGATGGCGCGCGACGTGCGCATCATCCTGATCAAGCTCGCCGACCGCCTGCACAACATGCGCACCCTCGGCGCCGTGGCGCCGGCCAAGCGCCGCCGCGTGGCGCGCGAGACGATGGAGATCTACGCGCCGATCGCCAACCGCCTCGGCCTCAACACGCTGTTCCACGAGCTGCTCGAGCTCGCCTTCTCGCACATGTACCCGCTGCGCTTCAGGGTGCTGGCCAAGGCCACCGCGGCGGCGCGCGGCAACCGCCGCGAGGTGATCGGCAGGACCCTCGAGGCGGTGAAAAAGCGGCTCGCCGACGCCGGCCTCGCCGCCGTGGTGCACGGGCGCGAGAAGCACGTCTACTCGACCTACCGCAAGATGATCGAGAAGCAGCTGTCCTTCTCCGAGGTGCACGACATCTTCGGCATCCGCGTGGTGGTGAAGGACGTGCCGACCTGCTACCTCGCCATGGGCGCGCTGCACGCGCTGTACAAGCCGATCCCGGGCACGTTCAAGGACTACGTCGCCATTCCCAAGGCCAACGGCTACCAGTCGATCCATACCGACCTCATCGGCCCGCACGGCGTGCCGCTCGACGTGCAGATCCGCACCGAGCAGATGCACCGCCTGGCCGAGTCGGGAGTCGCCTCGCACTGGCTGTACAAGGACGACACCGACAAGCTGTCGGAGCTGCAGAAGCAGACGCACCGCTGGCTGCAGTCGCTGCTCGAAATCCAGCAGCAGTCGGGCGACCCGCAGGAGTTCCTCGAGCACGTCAAGGTCGACCTGTTCCCCGACGAGGTCTACGTCTTCACGCCCAAGGGCCGCATCCTCTCGCTGCCGCGCGGCGCCACCGCGGTCGACTTCGCCTATGCCGTGCACACCGACATCGGCAATGCCTGCGTCGCCGCCAAGGTGAACGGCGAGCTGGCGGCGCTGCGCACCGAGCTGCGCAACGGCGACCGCGTCGAGATCATCACCGCCAGCCATGCCAAGCCCAACCCCGGCTGGCTGCAATACGTGCGCACCGGCAAGGCGCGCTCCAACATCCGCCACTTCCTCAAGACCATGCAGTACGAGGAGTCGGCGGGGCTGGGCGAGCGCCTGCTCGAGCAGGCGCTGAAGGGCCT
>Ga0075428_100009060_pt1 | contig 11042 bp, 9 predicted proteins | sample RhiMetdeltSRZDD2_FD_75291 | JGI IMG/M metagenome (GOLD analysis project Ga0075428, IMG submission 75291) | Populus rhizosphere microbial communities from Tennessee, USA - Rhizosphere MetaG P. deltoides SRZDD2 | ecosystem: Host-associated > Plants > Roots > Rhizosphere > Soil | place: USA... | reverse complement strand
TAGTTTGGAGTGCGGTAGCGCTCAGCTACCGCTTTGGGAGTGCGGGGGCGCCGCGCCGCGGCGTTTGAAAGCGGTAGCGATGCGCTACCGCACTCCAAACACGATCGACACTTCGAAATATCTCGCCCGCGCGACGCCCTCGAGGCGATCGCGCTCGCGAGTGAAGCTCTTCGCGCCAGGCGCGGCACTGGCGCGCTCGATCAGATGAACGCCACCGGTTCCCCGCCTCACTCCGAACCATTCCGCGTGCGCAGCGAGGCTCGGATCGACATCGACCGCGACGCGCGGATCGAGCGCTTTCATCGCCGCGACCGGCGGTGAATCGGTCGTGTGCACGATGCGCAGCACCGGCGCCATCCAGACGATCATTACCGCCACGAGCGCGGCGACGGTGAGCATTTGTCCCTTGCGCGGAATCCCTTCGGCAGCAACGAGCGCAATCAGCGGCATGTAGCCGATCGAGAACCGGCTCGCACTGTGAAAGTCGAGATAGAGCCACGCGAAAAGAAGAAACGGTCCGAAGATGGCGACCGCGAGCCACGAGCGCTTTTTCCGGATGCCGAGGAGCGCGAAGAGGGTGATCAACACGTTGATGAGTGGCGCGCGATACGGACGAATGAAGAAATCATCGGCGACCTGCGGCAGCCACGGTCGGATCGGACTGAGAAACGAGTCGACCTCGCGGATGTAGCGCTCGTGACGCGCGAGAGCGTCGCGATAGACCTCCCATCCGCCGCTGAAGTACGCCGCCGCGCCATAGCTCGCGGCGATGATCACGCCGGCGATGCATGCGCCGAGAATCGCAGTGCGACGCCGGTGAAGAAACGCGATCAGCATCGGCGCGAAGCCGATGACGAGATTCTGCGGACGAAATCCGGCCGCCACGCCCAACATCACCGCGCCCGCGAGCAACGATGCATCGCTGCGGCATCCGCGCAACAGCAGCGCGCAGGCGACGAGCGCGAGGACCATCGACGGCACATCGCTGAACGCAGTTCCGCCGAAGAACCAGACGTTCGGGAAGAAGGCGAGCAGCAGCGCGGATGCGATCGCGACGAACGTTCGCGCGCGAAGCTCGCGCGCGAGAAAGAACATCGCCGGAAAGACGAACAGCGACGCGACGACGGTCACGGTCTGCAGCGCGTGAAACGGATCGAGCGGGATGAGCTTCGCGGCTGCGACGAACAACGGAAATCCGGGCGGATGCGGATGATGCGCGGTGACGTCGTAGTCGCGCAGCGCGAGCGCGAACAGCGCCTCGTCCCAGTCCCACAGCGTCTTCGACACCGCGGGCCAGCGCGAGATCGCGACGAGCACACCGAGAATCCACACCGCGACGCGCTCGCGTCGAGGTAAAGGCGCAATTGAAAATTGAAAATTGAAAATTGAAAAACGGTGCTGGGTGCTGGCTGCTGGGTGCTGATGGGGCTCATCGCGACGAGCCCCATCAGCACCTAGAACCTCAGCACCCAGTACCTCGTTTTCAATTTTCGTCATCGCGCCGGATTCCATGACAGCGAGTCGACGCGCAGTCCCAGCTCGCGCGTGTCGGTCGAGTCGCTCACGCGCGAAGGGTTCACCGCTGCGCTGGTCGTGATCTGCAGCTCGTTCGGCGCATCGCGTCGCGACGGGACGACCCACGTCCGCTCGACCAGTTCCTCATTGCTTGTGAGCGACGCGACGAGCGCGCCGTTCAAGCGAATCTCGATCGTGGGCGGCGACGGCAATCCGTCGAGCGGCACGTGGAATCGCATCGACAGCTTTCCGTTGCCGCGCAACGGCGGCAGCGTCGCACGCGCATCCTTCGACGTCCATCGAAATGTGTCCGTCCCGTTTCCCTCCGTGCTGTACCACCCCTCGCCGAACTGAATGATCGACGACACGCGGCTGACCGAACATTCGAAGTTGCGGCGGCGGATGATCCTCCACAGCTTCGCGTGCGGCCACGCGAAATTCATCCCGCTGCGATTGAGTCGCCAGTCGACGACCCACGGCTCGCCGCTCATGAGCGAGATCTCGCTGGTCTCCTCGAACATGCGCACGTCGCGGCCGCGCAGGTAGTACTCCACGTGCGGACCATACGCGCCGTGGACGTATACCGGCGACGACGGCGGAACGTTGCGCAGGATCCAGCGGATCGCGCCGACGTGCGGCGGATCGGAGCGGCGCTGCAATCCGAGCGCGGGCCAGGTCCAGACGATGAACACGGACACCGCGAGGACGCCGAGCACGGATTGCACAACCCGTGGTGCCGGCGGCTCGCCGGCCGTTCCGCCGCCGGCTCGGCGGCGGGCCAGCGGCCCGCGCCACGGCTGGCCAGCAGCCAGCCCCACGACGCGGAGGCCGTCGGCGGCGAGCAGCGCGTGGATGGCCATGTACGAGATCGCATAGCGCGCGGCGGTGTTCACGTCGAGATTGAGCCACGCCAGGATCGCGAACGGACCGAAGATCGCGAGCGTGAGCCAGGGCGCGGACCGTTTCGTGATCAGCGCCGCGATGAGCGACACGATTCCTAACAACGCCAGTCCGACCGCGTGCTGTCGCTGCTGCACGGGCCAGAGAAGAAACGTCTTCGCCACGTCGGCGAGCGAGCCGCGGCCGGGATTGCGGAACGAGTCGACGTCGCGAACGTATTTGCTCTGCGCGCGCACGGCGGCGGTGTAGTCGTCGATCGAGCTCGAGGCGAGCGCGGCGCCGAAGTAGCTCGCCGCGACGATCGCGGCGCCGAGGATCATCGCGACCACGATCGCCGCCCACGAACGCGCGCGAACGCGATGCCACGTCGCGAGAAGCGCCGGCACCGCGCCGATGACGAGATACGGCGGACGAATGCCCGCTGCCACGCCTAACAGAATCGCGCCGAGGATGTATGCGCGAGAGTCGCGGCGGCCGCGCAAGAGCAGCGCGCACGCGCCGAAGCCGATCGCGGTCGCGGGCACGTCGCTGAACGCGGTGCCGCCGTAGATCCAGACGTTCGGCAGAAACGCGAAGATCGCCGCGCCGATCACGGAGGTCGGGAAATCGAAGCCGATCTCGCGCGCGAGAAACACGAGCGCGGGGAAGATGAAGAACGCGCCTAACACGACGATCACCTGCAGCGAGCGGAACTCTTCGATGCCGAAGAGATGAACGATCTTGGCCGCGGCGACGAACAGCGGATAGCCGGGCGGATGCGGATGATGCTGCGCGACGTCGTAGTCGCGCACGCCGAGCGAGAACAGCGCCTCGTCCCAATCGAAGGGACCGCGCGAAACGGCCAGCAAACGCGTAAGGCCGATGAGAATCGAGAGAACGAGCAGAAGGCGTTTTTGGGTTGACGTCATTGCGGCTGGCGCCATTCTCGCAAAATCGTCCCACTCGATGCCCCGCCGAGGCGTTCGTCGCCGTTGGTACCTCGACCTGCACGGCATCCGGCGCGAAGGAACGAAAGAGACGGGATTCGAGTACCGGAATCCCGACGGTTCGGCAGTTCAGGACGAAAAAACGCTCGCCCGGATCCGCAAGCTGCGCGTTCCACCCGCGTGGAAAGAGGTGCGCATCGCCCGCAGCGACTCCGCGCCGCTGCAGGCCGTCGGCATCGACAAGAAGGGCCGCACTCAATATCGCTACCATTCGCGCTTCCGCGCGCAGCGCGAAGAAGCGAAGTTTCGGCGCGTGGTCGAGTTCGGCGAATCGCTTCCGGCGCTGCGCCGCCGCGTGCGCGCCGATCTGCAGGGGGACGCGCTCGAGCGCCAGCGCATCCTCGCCGCAATGGTGCGCCTCATCGACCAGGGCTTCTTCCGCATCGGCAACGACAAGAGCGCGAAATCGGAGTCGACGTACGGCCTTTCCACGATCCGGACCTCGCACGTGAGAGTCGACGGCGACGTCGTGCTCTTCGACTACATCGGCAAGTGGAAGAAACGATACCGGCGCGCGATCTCCGATCCCGAGGTCGCCGCGGTCGTGACGCAGCTCGAGAAGCAGCGCGGCGCCGAGCTCTTTCCCGTCAAAGACCGTCACGTGAACGACTACATCCAGTCGATCATCGGAAAGGACTTCACCGCGAAAGACTTTCGCACGTGGGCGGGAACGCTCCTCTGTTCCATCGCTTTGGCCATGCAGGGCCCCGGGACGAGCAAAACCGATCGCAAGCGCCGCGTCCGAAAAGCGATCCTCGCGACGGCCGAACAGCTCGGCAACACACCCGCCGTCTGCCGCTCGTCCTACATCTGCCCGCGCCTCATCGATGAGTATCTCGAAGAGCGTCCGTTCGAGATGCTCCGCAAAACGCGCAAAGGGAGCCCGGTGGTGCGGGTGGGGCTTTCGATGGAGGAGAAGGCGCTGCTGAAGTTTCTAAGGGAGACCATCGCGAATCGCAGACGTGCGCCTCGCGCGGCGTAGGACTTCTAGGCCTTATAGGCCCTATAGGGCTTATAGGGCCTATAAGTCCTAGAAAGTCTCCCCGATCCAGAAGCTCGTTCTAAACCCGCCTTCGAATTCCTTGAAGTCCCAGCGCTTGGCGAAGTCCCAGTTGAGCTGGAGGCCCCAGAAGTTGAATGAGAAGCCCCAGCCCACCGAGGCCTTCGCATCCTTCAGCCGGCCGTCCTCCATGAACTTGAACGGACGGTCCTCGAAATGTGCGGCGCCGATGTCGAAGAAGAGCACGCCGCGCATCTGCTGCAGGGTCATGATCGGCGTCGAGAGCACGTCGATGAGCGGGAAGCGGAACTCGAAGTTCGCGAATCCGGCGTGCTGGCCTAACAGGGTGCGGAAGTCGTATCCGCGAAGCGTGTTCAGTCCGCCGAAGTAGTAGAAGTTCGGCGCGTTTCCTTCCGACCATGCGCCGTACACGCGCGCCGCGAGCAGCGAGCGCGAGCTGAGCTGGCGGTACTCGCGCCAGTCGACATTGAAGTCCGCGGTCAGCGTCCCGCCGTCCTTCGTGTCCGGCGCATACGTCGTGCTGAGCTGATAGCGCCGTCCCGACACCGGTCCGAAGAACTTCCACACCGCGCTGTCGCCGCTGAACGACGAGCTCACGACCGGATAGTTGTCGCGGCGCTGCTCGAAGAACAGCAGCTCATCGCCCGTGTCGGGATCCTGGAGGAAGACCGGACGGAAGTAGTCGCGGCTGATGTAGCCCGCCCCCGCATCGACGCGGTGATAGCGCGTGAACGGATAGCTGAGCATTCCGATCGCGCCGGACTCGCGATAGATCTGCCGCTGGTTGATCTCGCCGGTGTTGATGTTCTGCGTCAGATAGAACGAGCGATTGTCGAACAGGCGCGCGCCCCAGTTCAGACGCCGGGAGATGTCGAGGTAGAGGAAGTCGAAGTTCGAGAACGTCGACACCGAATCGAGCGACGCGATGAAGCGGCGATTGCCGAGCATGTCGCTCATGTAGATCGTCGAGCGCGACACCACGAGCTGATCGGAGCTCACGCCCGCGTTGACGGAGATGTCGTCGACGAAGAGCTTGAAGCCGCGCGTCGTCTCGATCTTTTCTTCGTCGATGAAGAACTCCGACTGCGAACGGAACACCGAGCGCTCTTCGGGCGCGATCGGCGCGGAGGCAAGCGTGGTCTTCTCCGCCTCGCGCAGGGGCTTGTCCGTGGTCGTCGAATAGAGCCGCCAGTCGCCCTTGTAGTACGACGAGAACACCATCCGCTCGCGATTGTTCGTGCCGGTGAAGACGACCGGCGTGAAGCATCCGCCGATCACGTCGGTGTATTGCAGCAGATCGCCGTTCTCGAGATTGAGCGAGTAGATGTTGAATGCCGCGAAATTCGCCGGATCGGGCTTCGGCGTGTCGCCCTCGCGGCGCGCTTCGTTCTCCGCGGCCTCGAGGATGTCACTGGCCACGCCGATGTTGCGTCCGGTCTGTTTGTCCGAAGCGAAGAAGATGCGCTTGCCGTCGGGACTGAACATCGCGTCGATGTCGTTCCAGTCGCCGCTGGTGAGCTGATAGCGCTCCTTCGGATTGTCGAGATTCAGGCGATAGAGCTTCGCGTACTGCTCGCCGACCGACGAATACACGAGCCACTTGCCGTCGGGCGAGAACACCGGAGCGCCGTCGTGGAACGCATCGCTGGTGATGTTCGTGGTCGTTCCCGAGTCGAGGTCGTAGATGAAGATGTCGGCCTGATTGCCGAGGATGCCGGAGAAGGCGATCTTCTTTCCGTCGGGTGAGTACGCCGGCGAGAGCTGTTGCTCGATGGCCATCGGAATCGAGTGGAGGATCTCGCCGGTCAGCGGACTCAGGATCAGCAGATTGCGGCCGCGCTCTTTCTTGACGAAGAGCGCGATCTGATCGCCGCTCGGCGCGAACGCGAGATCGCGTCCCATGTTCGGTCCCGTGGTGAAGGACTGCACGATCGGATATTCGTAGCGGCTCGTGTAGCCGGGGCTGAGATTCTTGAGCAGCCGCCGCTCGGGGATGTTGAAGAGCACCACGTCGATGTCTTCTTTGTACGTCGTGATCGCAGCGAGGATGTCGCCCGACGGCGACGGCACCGGCGCGATCTCGTCGCTCGGATGGTTCGGATCGATCTTGAACGGATCGCCGTACTCCTGGGGCTCGCCTTTCGCGACGAGCGCGGGCAGGTACTGCTTGCGCAGCCATGTGCGGAACTGGGTGTCGAATTCGTCGGGGGTGACGTTGAACGCGCGCTTGAGCGCGCGGTCGACGCTGTTGCCGAGGGTGTTGCGGTACTCGTAGATGAAATCGCGGAGGCCGTCCCACCCGTACTTCTCCTGCATGAAGTCGAAGACGGCGTGGCCAAAGCGATACGCGAAGTAGCCCTGCGGATTGAGCGTGATCCGCGGGATGCGATCGTTGACGACCGCGTCGCGCAGCACCATCCGGTCGCGCGAGTCTTCGTCCTGGGCCATGAACGACGCCAGGCCTTCCATCATCCAGGTCGGCGGATTGGCGGTGAGGTTCTTGCCGAACTTTCCCTGGAAGAGAATCTCGTATTCGAAAATGTGCGTGAGCTCGTGCTGGATGAGCTCTAGCAGCTCGTCGTCCGGCATGTCGATCGGCAGGACCATGCGGTTCCGCGCCGGCTCCGCGAACGCCCCCACTCCCTCGGGGATGAAATTGAGCATGACGTTCGTCTGCTCGAACGCCGAATGCGTGTGGTAGTAGATCAACGGGATCTTCTTCGAGATCTGGAAATTGAATTTCTGCGAGAGGTCGAGATAGGCGCTCTCCGCCGCATCGACCACACGCTGCAGCGACGGCCGCTCTTCTTCGTAGAAGTACACGTCGAAGTGCGTGGAGTGATACACGCTCCACTTGAAGGTGTCGTAGACGATCTTGTTCTGCCCGAACGGATACGCGGGCGTGGCGCAAACGAGTAGAGCGAGGAGGGCAATTGCTCGTTTCACGAAACCTCCAATTGCTTGTCGGTGATCGGTTGTCCGTTGTCTGGGCGTTCTCGCGACCAAGCCATGGATAACCGAGATTTCATTTCTTCGGGGGGCGGCGCTGCTTCCCTTTGCTACGCCGAGGCTGGTTCCGCCGATCACATTGCTGGTCGGCGCAATGGCAGCGGCGAGATTTCAGCTGCTCGATCTCGTCGCGCAATCTATCGATCTCGGCGTTCTTCGAATCGATGTGCCGTTGGTGGAGGTTTTGAGCTACTCCGACCGCTGCTCCAATCGCCGAGATCACGGCGCTGATTTGAATCATCTCGATCATGTTGAAAACCTGGCTGTGGCGACGCCAACGTCGCAACGTCAATTTTGGAGTTATGCGCACAGACAACCGATAACTGACAACCGACAACCTATTCAGTGAACACGTACCGGGTTCCCGAGGTCTCCTGGGAAACGAAGATCCCCACGAGTTGCGTCTCCAGCGCGCGGAGATTCTCGAACAGGCCGAGGATCTCGTCGTAGTTGCGCTGGTCGAATTCCTTGAAGTCGCGGAAATTCTCTTCGAGCACCATCTCGCCGGTGTCGCCGCTGAAGACGGCGAGATCGATGTCGAACACGAAGCCGGTCGACTCGACGAGCACCTGCCGGTAGAACGTTCGTCCGTCCGCCGGCGACGTGTACTCCTCGGTGCGATATCCCGACTTGTCGTTGATGTCGAAATCGACGATGCCGGTGACGATGTAGTCGGCGCCGGTGCGCGCGCCGATCTCCTTCCAGTAATCGCGCGCGGCGGCCAGCGACTTGATGTCGGTGCCGGGAAGTTGCGTGCGCGGGACGTCGGCGAGGCGCAGCTTCGTGGACTTGCCGAGCTGCTTTTTCAGATAGCGGTTGAACTCCGCCTGCACGTCGACTTTCGCGGCGCGATCGCTCTTGCGCTCCCCTCTCGAGGCGATGACGAACGGCGCGATCGCGATGCGCTCGTCGCCGGTGATCTGCAGCTTCGGTTTCACCGGCAGCTTGAGCTTCACTTCGATCACATCGGCGGCGGCGGTGAGAGGAAGCAGAAGGGCGAGCAGCAGGTGCTTCATTCGACACCTCCCGGCGGATTGGCAGTCGTCGTCGCTGTCGTATCGGTCGTCGTGGTCGTAGTGGTCGTAGTCGTCGTACCCGCCGCCGGTTTCGCTTCGCGCTTCTTGCTGCGCTGGGTGAACTCGACGAAGCGGCTGTAGTTTTTCTGGATGTACTGATTGCCGCGATCGAGGCGAAGGGCCTCGCGATATTCCTTGGCGGCGTTCTCGAAGTCGCCGTTCGCCTCGTAGGCGACGGCGAGATTGTTGTGGGCCATCGCGTTCTCGGGCTCGATCTGCACCGCTCGTTGGAAGCGGAACATGGCCTCGCGCCAGAGATTCATCTTCGCCATGCGCACGCCGAAGCGCCGTTGCGTCTCACTGCGCGAGAGATCGCCGCCGCCCGAGCCGCAGCCGATCACGATGAGCAGAAGGACGCCGATGACGATCGAAGACGTGGTGAACGCACGCTTCATCTCTCCTCCTCGAACGACAAAGGGCAGAGCGCAGGGGCCGGAGATCTCTGCCCGTTCGCTCTGCCCTCTGGTGTGTGCAAAGTGCGGCGATTATACTGCGCTCGTTCCCACCGACCGGTCGACCGACCGCGCCTCGATTCGCTCGTCTGCCTCGCGACTCTCGAACCACTCATGAACGACGATGCCCTTCGACTGCGCTCAGCGCAAGCCTCGCGCGATCTCTTGATCGCGTTCTCACTGCTTCCGTTCCTAACGCCGAACCGGACCCGCTTGTTGCTCGAATATTTCGATCCGCTCGAGTCTGCATGCAACGCCTCTTCCAGCCTGCTTCAGGGGCTTTTGAGCGTAACGCCTGAGCAGGCGGAGCAAGTGAGGATTCCGTTAACAATGGCAACACGCGAGCGCGTCGCGTCGCTGCGCGACAGCGTGATCGCGTTGTCCGATTCCGGCTATCCGCCGATGCTGCGCGAGATCATCGATCCGCCGCTCGTGCTGCACGTGCGCGGCGATGTCTCGCTCTTCGCGCGGCCCGCGCTGGCGATGGTCGGCTCGCGACGCGCGTCGCCGTACGCGCTCAACGCCGCGGAGCATCTGGCCAAACAACTCGCGCCCGCGGGCCTCACCATCGTATCGGGTCTCGCGCGCGGCATCGATGCGGCGTCGCATCACGCGGCGCTCGACGCGGGCGGCACGACCATCGCGGTTCTTGGCACGGGCATCGACGTGATCTATCCGCGCTCGAACGCGCGCCTCTTCCGGCGCATCGAGAGCGCGGGCTTGATCGTGACCGAGTTCCCGCCCGGCACGCCGCCGAAGCCGGAGAACTTTCCGATCCGCAATCGGGTGATCTCCGGACTCGCACACGGAACGCTCATCGTCGAAGCGACGCGCCGCAGCGGCTCGCTCATCACCGCGCGCATGGCCGCGGAACAAGGCCGCGAAGTCTTCGCCGTTCCCGGCTCGATCTTCTCCGCCGGCTCCGAAGGCACGCATCGTTTGATTCAGTACGGCGCGAAGCTCGTGCACGACGCGAACGACGTCCTCGAAGAGCTCCCCGGTGACCTGCGTCTCGCGCAAACGCCGAAAGAGCCCGAGCCCGACTCGCCGCTGCGCGAAGTGCTCGCCGCCCTCAGCCGCGACGACGCCGCACACGTCGACACCCTCGCCGCGCGTCTCGGCCGTACGTCCGCCGCAGTCGCCGAGTCTTTGCTGCAGTTGGAGCTCGATGGATGGATTCGCGCGCTGCCGGGCGCGAGATATGTGAGGGTGAAGTGATGTGCTAGGACGACCCGTTCTTCGCGTTCTTGATCGTGACCGCGAGGATGGCCACCGGCACGCCCCAGGTCACGAGCCTGCGCAGGACCTTGGGCATGCCGAAGCCGAGGATCACGCCGGCGACGGCGCCGCCGGCCATGAGTTGCGGGGCGTAGTTGCGCGCGATTTCCTTCGGGTCGAGATTCTCGCGGAGGTGGCGATCGAGCTCGTCGATGCGATCGCCGACGCCGTCGCGCGCGCGATCGATGGCCCGCTGGATCTGCTCCTTCTCACCGGTCTCCGCCATTTACCTGCTCCTCACCCGCGCGACATCGGCTTTGAGCGCGTCGATGTCGGAGCGAATGTGCTCGAGCGATTCCGTCGGGACGAACTCGACCGTCTCGAGTTTCTTCTTGCCCATGAGCCCGAGCACCGCCGCGCCACCGAACAAGAGCAGCGTGACGATCAGCGCCGACAGCCACGCCGGCACGCCTAACGCGACCAGACCGAGGGTGATGGTCACGAAGAGAAACGCGATGGCTAGCAGCGCGCAAAACAGAGCGCCCGCCATCAACGCCGCGCCGGTCCCGAGCTTCGCCGCCGCCTCTTTGATCTCGAGCTTGAGCAATGCGATCTCGCTGCGAAACAGCAGCGAGAGATCCGCGCTCAGATCCTTGATGATCCCGCCGAGCGTGCGCTCGGACTCAGAATACGTCGTCATACGTCCACATCCCGGAGCAAAAGAGTGGCCAGTAGTCTAATCGTTGCGAGTGGCGAGTTGCGAGTTGCGGGTGGTCAGTGCTGTCCAAATTAGCTCACGTCTGCTTACCCGGAATGGCGAAATGCTTAGGAAATTGAAACGAGCTGGCGGTTACGGTCGAACAGG
>Ga0075428_100009059_pt1 | contig 11043 bp, 5 predicted proteins | sample RhiMetdeltSRZDD2_FD_75291 | JGI IMG/M metagenome (GOLD analysis project Ga0075428, IMG submission 75291) | Populus rhizosphere microbial communities from Tennessee, USA - Rhizosphere MetaG P. deltoides SRZDD2 | ecosystem: Host-associated > Plants > Roots > Rhizosphere > Soil | place: USA... | reverse complement strand
CTTCGCGGCGGCGATGGTCGCCCCGCGCGTGCTGGACTTGAATCGCCCCGCGGATCCCCTGCAGAGGGCCCGAGCGGTCCTTGCGGGCAAACGACCCGCGCCTGCATCGCTGAGCGTCGTCCTCATCACGCTCGACACGTTGCGCGCCGACGTTCTGGGCTGCTACGGCGGCAGCGTGGCCACGCCCAACATCGACCGGCTGGCGCGCGAAGGATTCGTGTTCGAGCAAGCGACCGCCACCGTTCCGCTGACGCTCCCCTCACACAGCTCGATCATGACGGGCCTGCTGCCGGTCCGTCACGGCGTGCGCGACAATGGGGGCTTCTTCCTCGAGCCCTCGATCACGACGCTGGCAGAGCGGTTCCAGACCGCCGGCTACGCGACCGGCGCCTTCGTTGGATCCTGGGTGCTGGAGCGCCGCTGGGGGTTGTCGCAGGGTTTCGATCACTACTCCGACAGCTTCGTGGCGGAGGAATTCCAGAGGCGAGGCGACACGGTGGTCGCCGACGCGCTGGCGTGGCTCGGCAAGATTCCCGCGGAGCGTCGCTTCCTTGCCTGGGTCCACCTCTTCGACCCGCACACCCCCTACGACCCACCGGAGCCGTACCGCTCGCGTTACCCAAGCCAGCCGTACCACGGCGAGGTCGCTTTCGTCGACGATCTGGTTGGACGCCTGCTCCAGGCGCTGGACCGTAGCGGCCGGCGGGAGAACACGATCGTCGTTCTCATGGCGGACCACGGCGAGGGCCTGGGAGACCACGGCGAGCCTGAGCACGGCCTGTTCGTCTACGACGTCACGATGGCGATCCCACTCGTCGTCCAGACGCCATGGAGAGTGACGGGCCGCAGCAAGACGCAGGTGTCCGCGGTGGACGTCTTTCCCACCGTCCTGGATCTCGTGGGGTTGGCTCCGCAACCCGGAATCGACGGCGCGTCGCTCCTGCCAGCGCTGCAGGATCCGAAGCTCGAGATGGGTCACGTCGCGTACGTGGAGAGCTACTTTCCCAGGTATCACTTCGGATGGCACCCCCTCCGAGGGCTCCGCGACGGTCGTTACAAGCTCATCCAGGCATCACGGCCCGAGCTGTACGACCTGTCCACCGATCCCAGTGAAACTGCGGACATCAGCGCGGCGAATGGGCGGCGTGCGGAGCAGATGCGTGCGGCGATGGATACGCTCGCTCCTCCCAACCAACGCGCACCTGAGCGGACGAGCCTCGACGCCGCCACACGAGAGCGTCTGGCGGCGCTGGGCTACACGGGTGGCGTGGTCGACGTGGAGGACGAAGCGCGCCTGCCCGACCCGAAAGAGAAGGTCGAGGTGTACGCGCTGTTCACCTCCGCCAAGGCGGCGGAAAAGGCGGGCCGGCTCGCGGACGCGATCGCCCAGATGCGCGCGGTGGTTCAGCGGGATCCGGCCATCATCGACGCTCACATCGGTCTCGGAGACTGGCTGGTCCGGAGTCGTCAGCCTGCCGCTGCCGTGGCGGCCTACAAGCGAGCGCTGGCCTTGAAGGTGGATGACGAGGTCGCCTTCAGCAAGCTCGTCAGCGCCTGTCGCGTGGCCGGCGACGAGCGAGAGGCGTTGCGGGCCCTGGACGCGTTCCGCGCCGGACTCGACGCCAACCCGCGCAACCCACAGGCATGGTACCAACTCGCGGTCCAGGCCCTGGAGCTGGGACAGATGAAGACCGCCGAGGACGCCCTGCGTCGGGCGCTCGACGTGAACCCGCGCCTCGCCCAGGCCCACAACGCGCTGGCGGCGCTCGCCTTCACACGCGGGGAGCTCGACGAGGCAGAGAAGCGAGCGCGCGAGGCGCTGGAGATCTCACCGGATCTTCCAACGGCCCGGTACAACATGGGCCGCGTGCTGGAGGCGCGCGGACACCTTGCCGAGGCGATCGAAATGTACCGTGCCGAGTTGGCGAGCAACCCCCGGCACGGACGAGCTCATCTCAAGCTGGCGCAGGTCCTCAAGCGGCAAGGCGATCACGCCGGTTACGTGGACACCCTGCGCCGCGGGGTGGAGCAGGCGCCCGAGTCGGGAGGGTGCTACTTCCTCCTGGCGCACGAGCGACTGCGCGCCGGCGCCGTCGAGGAAGCGCAGCGGCTGGCTCAGCGCGGGCTCGAGCTGGAGCCCGCTTCGGAGATCTCGCCGCTCGGCCACTACGTGCTGGCCGACGTCTATCGGTCCCGCGGTCAGTCCGCCCTGGCCTCCACCGAGCTGGCACGCGCTCGGCGGCTGGAGGCGGCGGCCGGCCGGCGCTCCGGAAGCGACTGAGTTCCCGCGCCGCTCCATTGACCCGATCTGCTATCCTGTGCAGCGCCTGCGGGACGGGCCGCTCCGCCGGCGAGTGCGAGGAGGAGAGCGATGTCGGAGGTGGCCCTGTTGGCAGTTTTCGTCCTCGCGGTGGTGCCCCCTGCCGCCCAGGCGCCGGGTGTGCTGGTGGCGTCGGGGCTGGAGCGGCAGCAGCGCGACGACGCGCAGCGGGCGTACGAGCGCGGACAGGAGCTGCTGCAGAGCGAATCGTTCGAGGAGGCCGTCGTCCAATTTCGCAGGGCGATCGCCTTGGACCCGATGCACTGGCTCGCCCACTACGGCCTGGGCCAGGCACACATGGCGCTGAAGCGCTACCCCGAGGCGATCCAGGCTTACGTCTCCTGCCGAGACGTCTTCGTGAGCCTGGCCCAGCTCGACGCCTCGGATCAGAACACGATGGAGAAGCTCCGCGAGGACGAGATCCGCGCGGTGCGGGACTCGCTGCAGCGCGTGCAACAGGGCAAGGTCAAGACCGGATCGCCCTTGAATCTCGAGGTCCAATTGCAGGACCGCCTGCGCGTCCTGGAGGGGGCAAACCTGCGGGGCAAGGAAAACAACGTCGTCGTTCCTGCGGGGCTGATGCTCGGCCTCGGCAGCGCCCACTTCCGAGCCGGCCAGATGGACGAGGCGAAGGCGGCGTTTCTGGAGGCGGTGCAGATCGACCCCAAGCTGGGCCCCGCACACAACAACCTCGCGGTCATGTACATGATGGGCGGTCGCTACGACCAGGCCAAGGAGGAGGTGCGGCGCGCCGAGAAGGCGGGTACGCGCGTTGCCGACGCCTTCAAGCAAGAGCTGGAGAAGCGCGCTCGGGAGGCACCCAAGCCCCGCTAGCGGCGTCCGTCACAGGCGCATCAGGTCGCGTCGACGAAGAACACATCTCGCCGCTCCAGACGGTTTCCGTTCGTGCGGTCCTCCACCGTCAAGAGCAGTTCGTACTCGCCGGGCGATGCGTCGCTCAAGGACAAGACGAGGCGGTGCGACAGCGAGCCGTCCTCGCCCCCCGCCACGGTGCGATCCCCCGACTGGGCCAGGACGGCTCCGTCCTTGCGCCGTACGACGTATCCGATCCCGATCTCGCTGGTCCCCCGGCTCCCCCGCGTCGCGCCGTACACATCGAACGCGTAGAAGACGCGAGAGCCCGTCGTAAACCGGCGGTGGGCGAGCGGCATCGGCACTTCCGCGCCGCCCGCTCCGGAGGTCAGGGTATCGCTCAGGATCGGCGTCGAGATGTGGAAGCCCTCGGCCGGCGGCACTTCGAATGTGTGACGTACCGTCCCGACGGCTCCGCCCCGCACGTCGCGCACGAGAAATCGAGCCTGGTATCGGCCGCTGGCCAGCTCGAAATCGCGCAGGATGGGCAGGCCGGCCTTCAGCACGCGCGCGTGCACCTCGGGTGGCAAGGAGAGGTCGATCCGCTTCTCGACGATCTGGCTCCCGCCCCCCGCCAGGGGCGAGACGAGCGCGAAGCTGTCGAGCGCGCCGACCTGACGTCCGCCCTTGCCCTCGAAGGACACGCCGCGCAGGTCTAGCTCGGCCACGAGCAGCACGCTGGCCTTCCCCGAGGCGCCCCTGCCGAGCACATAGGAGGCCATCCGCATCGGTATTGACTCGCTGTCGAACGGCGAGTCGAGGCCGGCGCGCACCTGCGGGTCGAGCGTATCGGCCGGACGCGGCTTGTTCTCGTCCTTGTCCCGCGGCGCGTAGTAGCCCTTTCGCGCCCGAACCTCCAGGTCCGGTCGCGCGACGCTCACCTGGATCTTGCGGAACTTGCCGTCGCGCTTCGCGTTGCTCGAGACGTAGCCGAGCAGGTAGTAGTTACGGGACTCGCTCACCACTTGCAGCATGGCGCTCGCGAGGTCGTCCGTGCCCTTGACCACGCGGCCACCGGTGTCGTAGGCCGCCGCTTCGGCGCCCTCCGAGTCCCGGGCGAAGTTGGCGGCAGTGAGAGCGCGATCGCGTTCCTCCAGGATGCGCCAGTTCTCCGCCTGGCTGTCCGGCGTGTTGGGGCCGGAACGGCCGCGCGCGTCGAAGAAGTACAGGACGGCGTTCGCCTGGCGCGCCGCACTCACGAGCTCCCGCAGCTCGGTCCGCGTCGTGTCGTGGAAGAACCCCTCCGACAGCACCAGCACGGCCTTGCGCCCACGCTGCGTGCCCAGCGCGGCAACGGCCCGCTTCATGACCTCGAGCGATGCGGCCGCGGCCCGGGCGGCCTCGTCGTAGACCTGAGTCGCCTTGGCGCGGATCATGGGCAGCCCGTACGAGACGTCCATATCGCGGCGCGACTGGCGTTCGTTGGCGGGAGGCGTCATCTCGGCGATCAGGCCGTTCTCGAAGTAGCGCCGGGCCACCATTCCGAGGATCGCAGGATCCCGGCCGTAGTAGATCTGCATCGCCTCCCAGTCGCTGATGCGGCCGGCCGTCTGGTCCAAAGGCTTCAGGCCCTTGATCCCTCGCGCCCAGGTCAACAGCTCGTCGCGCCCCTCGGGCAGGCGCGCAGTCCACCAGGTCTTGCTCGACGTCGAGAGCGCGCTCACCACGTCACCGGAAGCGAGACCCTCCACCAGCTTCGCGAACTCGCTTTCCGCGAGACGTGCCCCCAGCGTCGTGAGGTGCGTGTCGTCGTAGATCACCAGGAAAGCCCGCTCCGGTCGAACCCTTTCGACCGTGTTGCTCGAAACGAATCGCTCGCGCTCCGCCTCGCTTGCTTCCGACTCATCGAAACGGATCGCCTCGAAGCTGGTGATGCTCTGGACGACCCCGTCCTCCTTCACGACGAAGTCCTGCTGAGTCAGCCCGCCGGCAGGGTTGCCGAGCTGGTTGAGCACCAGGACATCGACGGAGACCACCTCGACCTTCTCGCGGAAGGTCAAGGGTGGTGTCTGCTGCAAGGGCCCGCCGACAGCCGCTACGGCTGTGCAGAGCGACAGTGCAGCTCCCACTGACACAAGCGCACTCGAGGTCGATGCAGCGGACGAACGTGGGATCGCCATAGTGCCCTCATTGTAGCGGCGGCTGGTGTTGGGTCGCCGTGCTCCCTCGGGGCGAGCTCGAGATCCGCGAATTATTCCGCACCGAGTTCAAATCGCTGTAACTCATTCATCCGTATGAACTTATATCCATCAGCCTGGAAGGTTGATGCATACACTTGGAGTGCGGGGCTGACGCTTCTTTAACTTCAACGAGGCGAGCCGCTTGCCGGCGCTGGTCTCCTCGTCTTCACGCCCCACGCTCGATGTCTCATCCAACCTGTTGTTGTTCCGTTTCGGCTGTTCTGCGCCTAAGTGATTGATCACTGAAGACATTGGTATTGGGCTCGGAAGTTGCCAACTCGTCGTAGGCAAGAAACCAAAGAGCCGCCTGTCCCTTCGGGCGGATGGAATGAATCAGGAGGCAACGTCTTGCAGCTCATTCGAAGCTGGTTCCGCTTGAGTGCCTTCGTCGGCATCCTGTCGTGCGTGGGCGCGGCCTATGCGCAGGAGACCACCTCGGGCTCCATCGCTGGCACGGCCGTGGACACGCAGGGCGCAGCGATGCCCGGCGCGACGGTGACCATCACCTCCCCGCAGGGGACGAAGACGTACCACACCGACGCGAATGGCCGGTTCTTCGCGCCCTACCTCACGCCCGGCGATTACGCCGTGAGAGTGGAGCTCAGCGGCTTCTCGCCGGTTGAGCAGAAGAACATTGCAGTGCGCCTCGGCCAGCGCGTGAGCCTGGACTTCACCCTCAAGGTGGGCCAGATCTCCGAGACCGTCGAGGTGGTCGGTGCCGCGCCCGTCGTCGACACCAGCTCCACGACGATCGGGGGCATCCTGACCTCGGACACGATCGGCAAGCTGCCTATCGGCCGGGCGTTCACCGACACGCTCTACGTGTTGCCAGGCGTCAGCGACTCCAGCTACGCCGGCAAGGCGAACCCGTCGATCGGTGGTGCCAGCGGGCTCGAGAACAACTTCATCATCGACGGCGTCAATGCATCGAATGCGGGCTTCGGCGCGATTGGCTCGTTCTCCCGCAACTACGGCTCGCTCGGCACGGGCGTCACCTCGGACTTCATCAAGGAGACGCAGGTGAAGACCGGCGGGTACGAAGCCGAATACGGGCAGGCGTCGGGCGGTGTGATCAACGTCGTCACACGCAGCGGCGGCAATGAATTCCATGGCGCCGTCTTCGGCTACATCCAGCCACCGGGCCTGGAGGCCAGCTACAAGCAACTGGATACGACGAACGGCACCGTGAACACGTCCGCCCGCAAGGCCGGCGACCTCGGGATCTCACTCGGCGGTCCGCTCATGAAGGACCAGCTGTTCTTCTTCGGAACCTTCAACCCGAGCTGGGACACGCTCACTCGCACCGCGCCGACGGGCTTCCCGCTCGCGAGCCTTGGAGAGGTCGATCGCGTGCGGAAGACCTACTCCTACGCCGGCAAGCTGACCTGGCAGGCGGGCGCGAACCACCGCTTCGACGCCAGTTTCTTCGGCGATCCGGCCAAGGCCGACAACGGCCCCCAGACGGCCGACGCACTGGCCACGGCACAAGCCACTCGCTTCTCCGCCATCGACTACGGTGGCCACAGCCAGTCGCTCCGGTACGACGGCATCATGACGCCGAGCTGGCTCGTGGAGGCAAGCGTCGGCCACATCACCAACAAGTTCCACGAGAGCCCGCAGATCGACGAGTGGAGCGTCTCCGACCGTAGAGTGGTGCCCAACGTCCTGACGGGCGGGATCGGTTTCTACGAGAAGGACGAGGGCCGCAACAACCAGTTCTCGATCAAGTCCACGAACATCTTCAACGCCGGTGGGAGCCACCAGTTGCGCTACGGCGTCTCCTACGAGGACATCTACTACCTGCAGGGCACGGGCCGCACGGGCCCCACGTTCACGCTCTCGGACGGCGTCCAGACCACGACCGGCGGTTCGATCCAGATCCGGCCCGATCCGACGTACGGCTCGATCTGGCGGGTCACGCGGGCGAACACCGGCCCTGGTCGCGAGACGACGCAGCGCTATTACTCCGCTTTCCTGCAGGACACCTGGCAGATCGGCAAGCGCTTGACGCTGCGGCCCGGCGTCCGCCTCGACAACCAGAAGCTGACAGGCAGCGAGCAGTTCCCGGTCTGCCTGTCCAACCAGGATTTCGTCGGTGACGTCAGCGGCGGCGGCACGCCCGTCGCGTGCGAGTACACGTTCGGTCCCCTGTGGGCGCCGCGCATCGGGGCAACCTACGACATCACCGGCAATGGCAAGGCCAAGCTGTTTGGCTCCTGGGGTCGCTTCTTCGTCAAGATCCCGAACGACCTGGCTGCCCGCGCGCTCTCGGCCGACGCCGGCATCACGGTCGCGGACTACTTCGACGCCGGCTTGACCCGCCCCGTTTCGGAAGGCACGCTCGCGCTCGGCACCACGAACCACTTGACTTACGCCGGTCTGCATCCCGCCACGATCGCGAACGGTGTCGACAGCACGTACTCCGACGAGTTCGTCGGTGGCTTCGAGTGGGAGGCGGCGCCGCGGCTGAACGTCGGCGTGCGGTACGTCCATCGCAAGATCCCCGTCGTCATGGAGGACTTCGCTCCCGCGCAGGTGATCCTGTACACCTATGGCATCCCGCCCAGCATCGAGTACATCATCGACAACATCACGACGCAGACGCCCACGACCAACCCGGCGGACTTCGGGCTGCCCTTCGAGCAGGCGCACTTCGAGGACCCGACCCACAAGTACCAGGCGATCGAGGTGACGATGAACCGGAGCTTCTCCAACAACTGGTCCTTGATCGCGTCCTACCGTTACTCGAAGCTGGAGGGCAACTTCGAGGGGTTCTTCCGTTCGGACAACGGTCAGGCGGACCCGGGCATCACGTCGCTGTTCGACTTCCCGACCAACGATCCGAGCTACACCGCGAACGGCGCCGCCCTCGGCTTCCGCGGCGACATCCGCTACCAGGGCACGACGCTGGGTGAGGGCGTGCTGCCCAACCACCGGCCGCACCAGTTCAAGCTGTACACCAACCGGACGTTCGGCAACCTCAACGCTGGCCTCGCGGTCAACGTCGGATCGGGCAAGTCTCTGACGGCCCTGGCGGCCAATCCGGGGTATCAGAACTCGGGCGAGATCCCCGAGACGCTCCGCGGCGGCGGGTTCCAGACGGTGGACGGCTTCAAGACGACCACGGACACCGAGACCTACGTCGACTTCCATCTCGACTACACGGTCAAGTTCGGCTCGCAGCGGGTCATCCTGCTGGCGGACGCCTTCAACCTGTTCAACACGCGGAAGCCCCTGGACTACGCCAACTACACCGAGAGAACCTTCGGAGAGCCCAACCCGGACTTCGGGACCGCGCAGCAGAGCGGAGGAGTCGACGGGAACTTCGTGCCCTCGTATCACGTTCCATTCCAGTTGAGGGTCGGCGCGCGGTTCGAGTGGTAGACGTCTAATCGTTCGGCCCGTCAGGGCCGAGGCCGATCGGGGGCGGGAGCGATCCCGCCCCCGATTTTCGTCTGTCTCCGCAACGCCCGTTTATCGCCTTCCAGGAACACCCAGGGCGGTGGGCGGGTCGACGCCCGCCGCCCGCATGTAGGTGACGAGGTTCCCGTAATGCTGGCCGCTGTGGTAGACGGCGAGGGTGAGAGCGGTCGCCCGAGTTCCGAACGTCGCCTCGATCGGCGTGGCGAGGCCCGCATCCGTCAGATCGTTGAAGACGCCGCGGCAGAACTGGAACGACGTCTCCAGGGCCTCGACGATCTCGGGCTTGGCATGTAGACGCCGCTCCAGCGCGTCCTGAGGCACTGCCTCCACGGGCAGCTTGAGGTCCTTGTGGATCGGGTCCGGCGTTCCCGCGGCCGCGGAGCAGAACAGGTAGTTGGCGTCGGCGACGTGGGCGAGGATCTCTCCGAAGCTCCGCACGGGGGCGGGCGCCGGCCGGTAGTCGAACTTCTCGGGCGGCATGCGTTTGGCCGCCGCGATCAGGTTCTGTTGATTGAACTCGTGCAGGAACTGCAGCGGGGCCGCGAGGGCCTTCCCATCGCCGGACTCGCTCGCGGCGCGGGCATGTCCGCCGTCCGACGCGAGCAGTGCGAAGACGAACAGCACACGTCGCATCTTCCACCTCCCGAGGACGACTCTCGGATCCGGGGCCGCCCTCTCTGCCTGAAGATGCCGGCTCGCGTCGGATCTCGCGGAACGGACGAAGCGAGTGGATGCCGCGTCGATGCGCTAAAATGAAGTTCCGCTCCCCGCCCATGTCCAAGCGCAGGCCCGTCGACGACGACCGCTTCCACGACAAGTGCGGCCTGTTCGGGATCTTCGGCCATCCCGAGGCGCCTCACCTGACCTATCTAGGCCTCTACGCCCTCCAGCATCGCGGGCAGGAATCGGCCGGGATCGTGTCGAGCGACGGCAGTCGGCTGCGGCTCGAGAAGGGCATGGGCCTGGTCAACGACATCTTCGTGGACGGTCGGCTCGAGCGGCTCTCGGGCGACCGCGCCATGGGGCACGTCCGCTACTCGACCTCGGGCGACACGGTCACCGAGAACGCCCAGCCGATCCTGATCGACTGCCATCGCGGTCCGATCGCCCTTGGCCACAACGGCAACATCGTCAACGCGAGCGTCCTGCGCCAGGAGCTGGAAGCGGCGGGCTCGATCTTCCAGTCCACCTCGGACACCGAGGTGATCCTGCACCTCTACGCGCGCAGCCACCGCGAGCGTCTCGAGGACGCCATCGCCGCGAGCCTCACCAAGGTCATGGGTGCGTTCTCGCTGCTGTTCTTGACGCCGGACGCGCTCGTCGCAGCCCGCGACCCGTGGGGTTTCCGCCCGCTCGTCCTGGGGCGCCTGGAGGGCGCCTGGATCGTCTGCTCCGAGACCTGCGCGCTCGACCTGATCGACGCGGAGTACGTGCGCGAAGTCGAGGCTGGAGAGCTGTTGCTCATCGACCGCAGCGGCCTGCGGAGCTTCCGACCCTTCCCTCCCGAGCCGGTGCGCCAATGCATCTTCGAGCACGTGTATTTCGCCCGGCCCGACAGCCAGGTCTTCGGGCGCAACGTGCTGGCCTCGCGACTCCTCCTCGGCCGCCAGCTCGCTCGTGAACAGCCCGCCGACGCCGACATCGTCGTGCCGGTTCCCGACAGCGGCATGGGAGCCGCACTCGGCTACGCCCAGGAGAGCGGGCTGCCGTTCCAGTGGGGGCTCATCCGCAATCACTACGTCGGCCGAACCTTCATCGAGCCGCGCCAATCGATCCGCAGCTTCGGCGTGAAGATCAAGCTGAACCCGGTGCGCGAGATCCTCGAGGACAAGCGGGTGGTGCTGGTCGACGACTCGATCGTGCGCGGCACCACCTCGCGCAAGATCGTGCGGATGGTGAAGGCCGCTGGGGCACGTGAGGTCCACCTGCGCATCTCGAGCCCGCCGACGACCGGACCCTGCTTCTACGGCATCGACACGCCGCTGAAGAGCGAGCTGATCGCCTCGAACCACTCGCTCGAGGAGATCCGCCAGTACATCGAGGCGACCAGCCTGGGCTACCTCTCTCACGATGGGCTGCTGCGAGCCGTGGACGACGCGGCGGGACAGCGCCACTGCTCGGCCTGCTTCTCGGGACGCTACCCGGTCGCGGTGCCGCAGCCCGACGACTGGCAGCTCAAGCTGATGTTCGACGCCCGCGTGGGAGCGAGGGGATAGGCCCCCGCTTCCTGGCCATCGGCCACGTCAC
>Ga0075428_100009057_pt1 | contig 11045 bp, 9 predicted proteins | sample RhiMetdeltSRZDD2_FD_75291 | JGI IMG/M metagenome (GOLD analysis project Ga0075428, IMG submission 75291) | Populus rhizosphere microbial communities from Tennessee, USA - Rhizosphere MetaG P. deltoides SRZDD2 | ecosystem: Host-associated > Plants > Roots > Rhizosphere > Soil | place: USA... | reverse complement strand
GTTCGAGGAGGTCATCAACGCCAACCTCACCGGAGCGTTCCGGGTGGCCCAGCGCGCGTCGCGCAGCATGCAGAAGAAGCGGTTCGGCCGGATCATCTTCATCGGGTCGGTCTCCGGCACCTGGGGCATCGGCAACCAGGCCAACTACGCGGCCGCCAAGGCCGGTCTGATCGGCATGGCCCGGTCGATCTCCCGGGAGCTGTCCAAGGCCGGCGTCACCGCGAACGTGGTCGCTCCCGGCTACATCGACACCGAGATGACTCGCTCACTGGATGAGCGCATTCAGGCGGGGGCGCTGGAGTTCATCCCGGCGAAGCGGGTCGGCACCGCCGAGGAAGTCGCCGGGGCCGTGAGCTTCCTGGCGTCCGAAGACGCGAGCTACATCGCCGGTGCGGTGATTCCGGTCGACGGCGGCATGGGCATGGGCCACTAAGAGAGAGAAGGACTTTGACATGACAGGTTTGCTCGAAGGCAAGCGCATCCTCGTCACGGGGATCATCACCGACTCGTCGATTGCGTTCTATATCGCCAAGGTCGCCCAGGAGGCCGGCGCTGAACTGGTGCTGACCGGTTTCGACCGGTTGCGGCTGATCCAGCGCATCGCGGACCGGCTGCCGAACCCGGCGCCACTCCTCGAACTCGACGTGCAGAACGAAGAGCACCTCGCGACGCTGGCCGACCGTGTCACCGAGGTGATCGGGGAGGGCAACAAGCTCGACGGCGTCGTGCACTCGATCGGTTTCATGCCGCAGACCGGAATGGGCATCAACCCGTTCTTCGATGCGCCGTACGAAGACGTCGCCAAGGGAATTCACATCTCGGCATACTCGTACGCCTCGCTGGCCAAGGCGCTGCTGCCGATCATGAATCCCGGCGGCGGAATCGTCGGCATGGACTTCGACCCGACGCGGGCGATGCCTGCCTACAACTGGATGACGGTGGCCAAGAGCGCGCTGGAGTCGGTGAACCGGTTCGTCGCGCGCGAAGCCGGGGCCTACGGTGTGCGCTCGAATCTCGTTGCGGCAGGGCCGATTCGCACGCTCGCCATGAGCGCGATCGTCGGCGGTGCCCTGGGGGAAGAGGCTGGCCAGCAGATGCAGCTGCTCGAAGAGGGCTGGGATCAGCGCGCACCCATCGGCTGGAACATGAAGGACCCGACGCCGGTCGCGAAGACCGTCTGCGCCCTGCTCTCGGATTGGCTCCCCGCGACCACCGGGACGATCATCTACGCCGACGGCGGCGCCAGCACGCAGCTTTTATAAGGAATGGACTGCTACGCCTTTGATGCCGTCCTGCTGCTGTCCTTCGGCGGGCCGGAGGCGCCCGAACACGTGATGCCGTTCCTGGAGAACGTCACTCGCGGCCGCGGGATTCCGCGCGAACGGCTGGCGTCGGTTGCGGAGCACTATCTGCACTTCGGGGGCGTCTCGCCGATCAACGGCATCAATCGGGAGTTGATCGCGCAGCTGCAGCGCCAAATCGACCTACCGGTCTACTTCGGCAACCGCAACTGGGAACCGTATGTCGAGGACACCGTCGCGACCATGCGCGACAACGGCATTCGCCGCGCAGCCGTGTTCACCACCTCGGCGTGGGGCGGTTACTCCAGCTGCACCCAGTACGTCGAGGACATCGCCCGAGCCCGCGCGGCAGCCGGCGAGGGCGCGCCGGAATTGGTCAAACTGCGTCAGTACTTCGACCATCCGCTGTTCGTGGAGATGTTCACCGAAGCCATCGGCGAATCGGCGCAGACCGTGCCGGACGACGCACGGCTGGTCTTCACCGCGCATTCCATCCCGGTCGTGGCCCAAAACCGTTGCGGTGCGGACCTATACAGCCGCCAGGTGTCCCATGCGGCTCGCCTGGTAGCCACGGCGGCCGGCTACGACGACTACGACCAGGTGTGGCAGTCGCGCTCAGGTCCGCCGCAAGTGCCGTGGCTGGAGCCCGATATCGCCGACCATCTGGCGACGCTGGCCGAGGCCGGTACCAAGGCGGTGATCGTCTGCCCAATCGGGTTCGTCGCCGATCACATCGAGGTCGTGTGGGACTTGGACCACGAGCTACAGCAGCAGGCGCGGGACCTCGACGTGGCATTCGCGCGGGCAGCGACGCCGAACGCCGATCCGCGGTTCGCCCGCCTGGCCGCCGATCTGATCGACGAGTTGCGCCACGGCCGCGAACCGGTCCGGGTACCTGGCCCGGATGCCCCGCCGCTGCAGGGCCTTTCGGTCAACGGCGTGGTGTGCACGCCTAACTGCGGTTAGGCCGGATCGGTGCCCTGGTACTCGCCGTTGGTGTAGACGTCGGTCCACTTATTGCCGTCTTCGTCTTTGTAGGTGCACGACGAATGCCTTTCGCCGATGCCCTTGATCACCGTGGTGGAGTACGTGCCACCGGCCGCCCTGCATTCGCTCTTGATCGTGCTTTCGGAGATTCGTTCAGCTTGGGCAGCCGGCGCGTTGACGGTCAATGCCACACCTAGCGCGATCGCGCCTGCGGTGACGATGGTCCAGATCCGGGGTGCTGTTGGTGTGTTCATGCCGGTAAGAGCAGCGAGGCCCTACCGCGGGGACACTTTTACGAAAGCGGGCTAGCGCCAGGCGGAATACAGAATCTCGCTGATCGCGGCCATCCGAGCCGAGCGCACAACGCCGGACAGTGGGCGCAACGCGTCGCTGGCGATCTGGACTTCCGACGACGTCTGTAATCCGATCGGGATCAGCCCCGAACTGACGGTGATGATCGCGTCGATATGCGCTGCGTTCTCGAGCACGCGCACTGCCCGCGACGGTGCGTGGTCGGGCACCCGATGGCCGCGGGTGCCTTCGAGAACCTGCTCGACGAGTCCGCGTGGGTCGGCCACATCGGTGCCCGCGGCGCGGATTGCGCCGAGCGCATCCGCGGCCGAACGGACGGCGGCCCGCAACGCGTATTCCGCCTCGCCGAGATCCAAATACTCAGCGGGCGCCCCCGCCGGCACCGAATACACGGTCCACGACAACGAAGTCGGCTCCGGTTCGAACTCCGACTCGTCCTCTAACTCGTCGTACTCGAACTCCGGGACCAAACCCACTGCGGTCGATGCATCGCGACCGACGATGACGGCCTCACCTGCGGTCACCGCGTCACGCTGGAACTGAGTGCCGGCTGGGAGCCCGCGCACATCCCCGGGCACCGGCAGCGCCACGCCGATCGCAGGGGCCGACAGCCCCGTCCCTGCCGCCGTGCGCGCCGTCTGCAGCAGCGACACCGCGCCCACGTCGTTCAGGTCCGGCCACGGCAACCCGGTGCGGCCGGCCGCCACGGAGTCATACGCGGTGACGGAATGCCTTGGCGCCCATTGCGATAACGCGTCGAGGACGTCGTCAGGCGCGGCAGCGCCTGCGAGCCAGGCGTTGGCCCACACCGACAGGGAGACACTCGGGCACCACATGATGCTCGCAGTGTAGTTGTTAACCGCTCATTGGGTCGGCTACGCGCTAGGCTCTGCGCATGCCCGTTGCGCTGATCTGGCTAATCGCCGCATTGGCCCTCGCCGGGGCGGAAGCGCTCACCGGCGACCTCTTCCTTCTCATGCTGGGTGGCGGCGCACTTGCCGCGGCCGGCTCCAGCCTGCTCGTCGACGATCTGTGGGTGCACGGCGCGGTGTTCCTCGTCGTGTCGGTGCTGTTGCTGGTGCTGGTGCGGCCCGCATTGAAACGGCATTTCATGTCGGGCAAGGGCCTGCCCGAACCGGCAAAGGCGCTGGAGGGCAAGAGCGCGCTGGTGCTAGATCGGGTGGCGCGCCATGAAGGCCAGGTGAAACTCGATGGCGAAATCTGGACGGCGCGCCCGCTGAACGACGACGATATCTACGAACCGGGCGACCACGTCACCGTCGTGCACATCGACGGCGCCACCGCCGTCGTCCAAAAAGTTGTCTAGAGAACGCTGGACAAACAAGGGAGGAATCCGTCATGGAAGGTGCCGTCGCCGGCTTGATCCTGGTTGGGGTGCTGGTGGTATTCGCCGCCATTATCGTGGCCAAGTCGATCGCGCTGATCCCGCAAGCGGAGGCCGCGGTCATTGAACGGCTGGGCCGCTATAGCAAGACCGTGTCGGGTCAGCTGACATTGCTGCTGCCGTTCGTCGACAAGATCCGGGCGCGGGTGGATCTGCGCGAGCGGGTGGTGTCGTTCCCGCCGCAGCCGGTGATCACCGAGGACAACCTGACGGTCAACATCGACACCGTCGTCTACTTCCAGGTGACCAACCCGCAGGCCGCGGTGTACCAGATCAGCAACTACATCGTCGGTGTCGAGCAGCTGACCACCACGACGCTGCGCAACGTCGTCGGCGGCATGACGCTGGAGCAGACGCTGACCTCGCGCGATCAGATCAATGGGCAGCTCCGCGGGGTGCTCGACGAGGCCACCGGCCGCTGGGGTCTGCGGGTGGCTCGGGTGGAGCTACGCAGCATCGATCCGCCGCCATCGATCCAGGACTCGATGGAAAAGCAGATGAGAGCGGACCGCGAAAAGCGGGCCATGATCCTCACCGCCGAGGGCTCCCGCGAGGCGTCGATCAAACAGGCGGAGGGACAGAAGCAGGCTCAGATCCTGGCTGCCGAGGGCGCCAAGCAGGCCGCGGTTCTTGCGGCTGAGGCCGACCGCCAGTCGCGCATGCTGCGCGCCCAGGGCGAGCGGGCCGCCCAATACCTGGTGGCCCAAGGCCAGGCCAAGGCCATCGAGAAGACGTTCGCGGCGATCAAGGCCGGACGGCCGACCCCGGAGATGCTGGCCTACCAGTACCTGCAGACGCTGCCGCAGATGGCCAAGGGCGAAGCGAACAAGGTCTGGCTGGTGCCCAGTGACTTCGGCGCGGCGCTGCAGGGCTTCACCAAGATGCTGGGCGCGCCGGGTGAGGACGGTGTCTTCCGCTACCAGCCATCGCCGGTTGAGGAGAATCTGCCCAAGCCCGAGGACGATTCCGACGAGGTTGCCGAGTGGTTCACCACGCAGACCGACCCGGAGATCGCCAGGGCTGTGGCGAAGGCCGAGGCCGAGGCCCGCACCCCAGTGCAGGGCGCCATCCCTGGGGCGCCCACACCTGCCGATCCTCCGCTGCAGTATCCGCCGCTGTCACAGCAGCGGCAGGACGGTCCGCCGCTGCCGCCTGGGGCCACCGCTCCGATCACCCGCGACGGTGGCGGCGGAGCGCACTCGCTGTAGTCAGCCGGTGATCGCCGGCTCGGTATCGGGAGCCGAGTCGGCGAGGCGCTCGCGGTGATGGCGCCTGTGGATGCGGATTTCGTAAATCAACCCCGCGAAGCCGAGGCTCGCCGTGCACAACGACACCACCAACAACAGTGGGCTGACGTTGCCTGTCAGCGCGTCACCGAGGATCACCACGGCGGCCGTGCCAGGCAGTAGACCGACCAGAGTGGCCAGCGTGTAGGGCAGCACACGCACCGCGGACGCCCCTGCGGCGTAGTTGACGACCGAGAATGGCACCGCCGGGATCATCCGCATCGAAATCACCGCCGGCCAGCCGCGCTCGCGCAGCCGCGCATCGACTGAGTCCACGCGGGAGTGCCGGACCAGCCGGCTCAGCTGCCAGCCGGCAGCGCGCACCAGCAGCAGCGCGATGACGGCGCTGGCCGCGCTGGCCAGCACGGCCAGCGGGACACCGAGATAGGGGCCGAACAGCAGGCCCGCGGCCAGTGTGAACGCGGTGCGGGGGAACGGAAAGACCGTCACCACGATGTGCGCGGCCAAGAACGCCATCGGGAACCACGGACCGACCGAGCGTGCCCAGTCGCGCAGCTGGACCGCGGTGGGCAACGGAACCAGCACCGCAACTGCGACGAGGATCACAATTGCTGTCAGGATGGCGACGAACCTGCGCGGCGGCACGCTGGACGCCGTCGCAACCACCGCCGCACCCAGCGCGCGCAGGGTGCTGACGACGGCTTTCACGTTTACCAAGACTACGGGCCGTTACCCGGCACCACGCTCTCAGCGTCGTTGTGAGTCGGCCGACCGGCGGACGCTGCTGTGATGGCCATCATTTAGCCTGATGGCGTGCAGAAAACCGGTGATACGGATTCCGATATCGCGAGGTGGCGCTCGGCGGTAGCCGGCGTCCTGGCCAAGAGCACCCGGCGCGACGCGGCGGATTTGCCCGCCGAGCCGGAGCGGCTGCTGGATTCGCAGACCTACGAAGGTTTTCCGATCCGCCCCCTGTACACGTCCCTGGACGCGCTGCCCGAGCCGGCGCTGCCCGGGCAGTGGCCGTACGTGCGCGGCGGCGATGCGCTGCGTGACGTCAAGTCCGGTTGGCGGGTGGCCGAGGCGTTTCCCGCCAACGGTTCCTCTGCGGCCGAGGCGAACGGCGCGGTACTCCTCGCGTTGACCGAGGGCGTCAGCGCATTGGTGCTGCGCGTCGGGGGCGTGGCGGCCGAGTTGGACCGACTGCTCGACGGTGTCTTCCTCGACCTGGTTCCCGTCGTGCTCGACGCGGGTGCCGATTACATTGCCGCATCTGAGGCGGTGCTGGCGCTGCTGACCGATCTCGATGACGACCAGCGTTCACGGCTGTCGGTGGATCTCGGCGCCGATCCGTTGACCGCGCCACTGAGCGGGCGACCCGCGCCGAACGTGGCCGATTTCGTCGCGGTCGCCACCAAGGTGACCGGATACGGCGGTGCCGTGCGGGCGATCACCGTCGACGGGCCTGCATTCCACGATCTCGGCGCCAGCGCGTCGTGGGAATTGGCGGGCAGCATCGCCGCAGCCGTCAGTTATCTGCGGGTACTCGGGGACGGTGGCATCGTGCCGGGGGATGCGTTGCGGCAGATCAGTTTCCGCTTCGCCGCCGATGACGACCAATTTATGACAATCGCGAAGCTGCGCGCAGCGCGCCAGCTGTGGGCGCGGGTGGCCGAGGTAGTGGGGGAGCCGGACGCAGGAGCGGCCAGGCTGCATGCGGTCACGTCGGTACCAATGATGGCGCAGCGCGATCCGTGGGTAAACATGTTGCGCACGACGGTCGCGGCGTTCTCGGCAGGTGCGGGCGGTGCCGACACCGTGCTGGTGCACCCGTTCGATGTGGCCATCCATGGCGGCTTCCCCGGTACCGCAGCGAGTTTCGCGCGGCGCATCGCCCGCAACACCCAACTGCTGTTGCTGGAGGAGTCGCACATCGGCCGCGTACTCGACCCCGCGGGCGGTTCGTGGTTCGTCGAGGACCTCACCAAGGGCTTGGCCGAGCAGGCGTGGAAGCATTTCCAGGACATCGAATCCCGCGGTGGTTTCGAGGCCGCCCGCGACTACGTCGCCGGCCAGATCAAAGAGGTGGCCGACGGTCGCTCCGATGACATCGCGCACCGGCGCAAGGCGCTCACCGGCGTCAACGAGTACCCGAATCTCACTGAATCGCCCCTGCCGCAGGGTGATTCCCTTGAAACTGTGGTGCGCTACGCAGCAGGGTTCGAGGCGCTGCGGAACCGGTCGGATGCGTTTCTGGAGAAGACGGGATCGCGGCCGACGGTGTTGCTCTTGTCGCTCGGCCCACTGGCGGAGCACAACGTCCGCACCACGTTCGCGACCAACCTGCTCGCATCCGGCGGCATCGAGGCGGTCACGGAGGATGCCAACGCCAAGATCGCGGTGATCTGCGGTACCGACGCCCGTTACGGCACCGAGGCCTCGACCGCCGTCGATGCGGCGCGCACCGCGGGCGTGTCATACGTGCTCCTGGCCGGCCCCGAAAAGGCCGTGGCCGAAGCGGATTCAAAACCCGATGGCTACCTGACCGCGAAGATCGACGCGGTGACGACGTTGTCGGACCTGCTCACCAGATTGGGGGCCTGACGTGACTGCAACAACAGGCATCGGAAGTTTCGCCGACGTGCCACTGCACGGCGAACGCGACGGAGAACCGGCCACCGAAGCCACCGTCGCCAAGCACGTTGAAGCGGCCGCCGCCGCGCACGGCTACACCGCGGACCAACTGTACTGGTCGACTCCCGAGGGCATCGACGTCAAGCCCGTTTACATCGCCGCCGACCGGGATAATGCGGTGGCCCACGGCTATCCGCTCGACAGCTTCCCGGGCGAACCGCCGTACATCCGCGGTCCGTACCCGACTATGTACGTCAACCAACCATGGACCATCCGGCAGTACGCCGGCTTTTCCACGGCCGCGGAGTCCAACGCGTTCTACCGCCGCAACCTCGCCGCGGGCCAGAAAGGGCTTTCGGTGGCATTCGACCTGGCCACCCACCGCGGCTATGACTCCGACCATCCACGGGTGCAGGGCGACGTCGGAATGGCGGGCGTGGCAATCGATTCCATCCTCGACATGCGCCAGCTGTTCGACGGCATCGACCTGTCGACCGTATCGGTGTCGATGACGATGAACGGCGCGGTTTTGCCGATTCTCGCGCTGTACGTGGTGGCCGCCGAGGAGCAGGGTGTGCCGCCGGAGAAGCTGGCCGGGACCATTCAGAACGACATCCTCAAGGAGTTCATGGTCCGCAACACCTACATCTATCCGCCCAAGGCGTCGATGCGGATCATCTCCGACATCTTCGGCTACTCCAGCGCCAGGATGCCGAAGTTCAACTCGATCTCAATCTCCGGCTACCACATCCAGGAGGCCGGTGCCACAGCGGATTTGGAGCTGGCATACACGTTGGCTGATGGTGTCGAGTACATCAAGGCCGGCCTCGACGCCGGCTTGGACATCGACAAGTTCGCGCCGCGGCTGTCCTTTTTCTGGGGTATCGGGATGAACTTCTTCATGGAGGTGGCCAAGCTGCGTGCCGGCCGGCTGTTGTGGAGTGAGCTCGTTGCCGAGTTCAACCCGAAGGACGCGAAATCACTTTCCCTGCGCACACATTCGCAGACCTCAGGCTGGTCACTGACCGCGCAGGACCCGTTCAACAACGTCGCGCGCACCTGCATCGAGGCGATGGCCGCGACCCAGGGCCACACCCAGTCGCTGCACACCAACGCGCTCGACGAAGCGCTGGCGTTGCCGACCGACTTCTCCGCGCGGATCGCGCGCAACACGCAGCTACTCCTGCAGCAGGAATCCGGCACCACCCGTCCGATCGACCCGTGGGGTGGCTCGTACTACGTGGAGTGGTTGACGCATCAACTCGCAGAGCGCACCCGCGCGCACATCCGTGAAGTGGACGAGCACGGCGGCATGGCGCAGGCGATCAGCGACGGCATCCCGAAGCTGCGTATCGAGGAGGCCGCCGCCCGTACTCAGGCCCGCATCGACTCCGGACAGCAGCCGGTGATCGGCGTCAACAAGTACCAGGTCGACGAGGACCACGAGATCGAGGTGCTCAAGGTCGAGAACAGCCGGGTGCGTGCCGAGCAGATCGCCAAGCTGCAGCAGCTGCGGGCCGAGCGGGACCAGGCCGCGACCGATGCCGCGCTGGCCGAGCTGTCCAAAGCTGCTGGGTCCGAAGGCAACCTGCTCGAGCTCGCGATCAACGCGGCGCGGGCCAAGGCCACCGTCGGCGAGATCTCCGATGCGCTCGAGAAGGTTTGGGGACGCCATCAGGCCGAGATCCGTACCATCGCCGGGGTCTACCGCGACGAACTCGGAAAGGTCAGCAATATTTCGCAAGCCAACGAGCTCGTTGAGAAGTTCGCCCACGCCGACGGTCGCCGGCCCCGCATCCTCGTCGCCAAGATGGGCCAGGATGGGCACGACCGCGGGCAGAAGGTGATCGCAACGGCGTTCGCGGACATCGGCTTTGACGTCGACGTCGGCTCGCTGTTCTCCACGCCGGAGGAGGTGGCTCGCCAGGCCGCCGACAACGACGTGCACGTCGTCGGGGTGTCGTCGCTGGCGGCCGGACACCTCACGCTGGTGCCCGCGCTGCGCAATGCGCTCGCCGAGGTGGGCCGGCCCGACATCATGATCGTCGTCGGTGGCGTCATCCCGCCCGGCGACTTCGACGAGTTGTACGCCGCGGGCGCCACGGCCATTTTCCCGCCGGGCACGGTGATCGCCGACGCCGCTATCGGGCTGCTGCAAAAGCTGGCCGAGCGGCTGGGCTACGAATTGAACTAGATGACCACTCCGGTCGAAGAACTCGCGGCGGCCGTCCGCAGCGGCGACCGGGCGGCGCTGCCGAGGGCCATCACGCTGGTTGAATCGACCCGCCCCGACCATCGTGAGCAGGCGCAGCAGCTGCTGCTGGAACTGATGCCGGAAGCCAGCAACGCCATGCACGTCGGCATCACCGGAGTGCCCGGCGTCGGCAAGTCGACCACAATCGAGGAGCTCGGGATGCACCTGATCGAGCAAGGTCATCGGGTCGCCGTGCTGGCCGTCGACCCCTCGTCCACCCGCACCGGCGGATCGATCCTCGGCGACAAGACCCGCATGGCTCGGCTCGCCGTGCATCCCGATGCCTACATCCGGCCGTCGCCAACGTCGGGCACGCTCGGCGGGGTAACCAAGGCCACGCGCGAGACGATCGTGCTGCTCGAGGCGGCCGGGTTCGACGTCATCCTGGTGGAGACGGTCGGCGTGGGGCAATCCGAAGTGGCCGTTGCGAACATGGTCGACACGTTCGTGTTCCTGACCCTGGCGCGCACCGGCGATCAGCTGCAGGGCATCAAGAAGGGCGTGCTCGAGCTCGCGGATATCGTCGTGGTGAACAAGGCCGACGGGGAGCACGCGCAGGAGGCCAAGGCCGCGGCCCGGGAGCTGACCGGCGCGATCCGCCTCATCTACCCACGCGAAACGCTTTGGCGCCCACCGGTTCTCACGATGAGCGCGCTACATGGAAGCGGCCTCACCGAGCTCTGGGAAATGGTGCTCAAGCATCGCCAGGTGCTCACCGACGCGGGGGAGTTCGAGGCGCGCAGGCGTGCGCAGCAGGTGGACTGGACGTGGTCGATGGTGCGTGACACCGTGCTGGACCGGGTGCTGTCGAATCCCGAGGTGCGCAGGATTCGGGCCGAGGTGGAGCGTCAGGTCCGGGACGGCGAGCTGACCCCCGCCCTTGCTGCCCAGCAGCTGCTCGATGC
>Ga0075428_100009055_pt1 | contig 11046 bp, 6 predicted proteins | sample RhiMetdeltSRZDD2_FD_75291 | JGI IMG/M metagenome (GOLD analysis project Ga0075428, IMG submission 75291) | Populus rhizosphere microbial communities from Tennessee, USA - Rhizosphere MetaG P. deltoides SRZDD2 | ecosystem: Host-associated > Plants > Roots > Rhizosphere > Soil | place: USA... | reverse complement strand
GTCCTCGTTGATTTCTGGGCCGAGTGGTGCGGACCGTGTCGCGCCATCGCGCCGATCCTCGAGCAGCTGGCCACCTCCTACGAGGGTCGGATACGAGTCACCAAGATCGACGTCGACCAGAACCAGAAGACCACCATGCGCTTCAACGTGCGCTCGATCCCCGCGCTGCTCTTCTTCAAGGACGGCAAGCACGTCGATACGGTGATCGGGTTGACCCAGAAGCCGGCGCTGGAGGCACGGATCGCCAAGCACCTCGCCGCGACATGACGTGCGGCGCGGCACTCTGTATGTCGTCGCGACACCGCTCGGCCACCTCGGCGACCTGACGACGCGGGCGGCGGAGCTTCTCCGCGCCGTGCCCGTGGTCGCCGCGGAAGACACCCGGCGCAGCCGGACTCTCCTCACCCATCTGGGCGCCGTGCGCCCCCGACTGGTTTCCTATCACGCCCACTCCGGCCCCGGAGCCGCGGCAACGGTCCTGCGCGCGCTTGGCGAGGGCGACGACGTGGCGCTGGTCACTGATGCCGGAACCCCGGGAGTCAGCGATCCGGGTGCCGCCCTCGTAGCAGAAGTGCGGGCGGCGGGTTTTGCCATCGTCCCTCTTCCCGGCGCTTCCGCGGTCAGCACGGCACTTTCCGCGGCGGGGCTCCCGGCCGATCGTTACCTCTTTCTCGGCTTCCTCCCGCGAAAGGGAGCCGAACGGACCCGGCTCCTGGCGCGCATCGCAGCGGAGGAGTGGACGACCGTGCTGTTCGAAGCTCCCGGCCGCGTGGGCGCGCTGCTCGCCGACCTGCGCGACCAGGCGGGGGGAGAGCGGCGGGCCGTCGTTGCGCGCGAGCTGACCAAGATCCACGAAGAATTCATCGCGGGCACCCTCGCTGAGCTGGCCGGGCGGTACGCGGGGGACGAGGCCGCAGTGCGCGGCGAGTGCACCGTCGTCGTGGAGGGTGCGGCGGCCCGGCCCGAGCCGGACGGCGACGATCGGGCGGGTCCCGCCGCGGCCCGGCTGCTGGCGGCCGGAGTCTCCCGGAAGGAGACGGCCAGCCTGCTGAGCGAGTGGTTCGGACTGTCCCGAAACGAAGCGTACAGAATAGCGGTGAACGGTGAACAAGACCGTGAGAAGTGAGAGGTGAGAGGTGAGACGTAACCAGCCCCCAGCACCCAGCTCCCAGCTCCTGACGGTTGCCGTGGCGCTGGCGCTATGGGCCACTTCGCTCCCCGCCCAGGCTCCTCTCACGATCGGCCGGCTCCACTACGACGGCGGAGGCGACTGGTACGCCAATCCCTCCAGTCTGCCGAACCTGCTCCAGGCCATCGGCGCGCGCACCACGCTCCCGGTGGCTGCGCGGGAGAAGACCGTCACCCTGGCGGACGCCGATCTGTGGACGTTGCCGTACCTCTATCTCACCGGCCATGGCAACGTGCGCTTCAGCGACGCGGAGCTGGTCGCCCTGCGGCGCTACCTGCAGCAGGGCGGGTTTCTTCATGCCGATGACAACTACGGCATGGACGAATCGATCCGCCGCGAGTTGCGGCGGGTGTTTCCCGACCGGCCCCTCGTGGAAGTGCCGCTCGATCACCCCATCTACCATTCGGCGTATGATTTTCCGCAGGGGGTGCCCAAGATCCACGAGCACGACGGCAAGCCGGCCCAGGGGTTCGGGATCTTTCTCGAGGGGCGGCTCGTCGTGTACTACAGCTATCAGACCGATCTGGGCGACGGGTGGGAGGATCCCGACGTACACCACGATCCTCCCGAGAAGCACGAAGCGGCGCTCCGAATGGGCATCAACCTCTTCGTCTACGCAGTAGGGGCCGGCCGATGACGCGATCCCGAACCGAGCAGGCACTCGCCGCCGCGGCCCGTCCGCTTCGGCGGTCGGTGGCATGGCTCGGTGCCATCGGCGCCGGTGCCGGTCTCGCGATGGTGCTCGCCGTCGCCGCGTGGAGCGCGCGGGCCGGCGTGGTGCATTCGCCGGTCTGGGTGCTGGCGGCATGGGCCGCCGCCCTGGTCGCTGCCGCGGTCTGTGGGCTCCTGGCGTGGCACACCGCTACCACGCTCCGCGCGCCACGACTGGCAGGCCGGCTCGAAGGCCAGGGCAGCTGGCGCGCCGGTGCGCTGCGCGCCTTGCTCGAGCCTCCGACCGAAGGCACCAGCGCCGGCCTCCTTGCCGCGGCCGATGTCGCTACGGCGCGGGATCTCGACGCCCGCGCCCCCGAGGCGCTGATTCCCGAGCAGCGAAGGCTCGGCCGGCTCCTGCGCTTCGCGATACTCACCATCGTGCTCGGGACCGGATTGCTCGGTGCCGCGGGCATCCGGCGCGGACCGGCGGCGTTGCTCTGGCGACCGGCGCATGCCCTGGCCATGGTGGTCAGCCCGCTCCGGCTCGAAGCAGGGCAGACGACCGTCAAGGCGGGCGACTCGGTGGCGCTCCTGATGACCGCGCCCGGTCGCCGCAGCGTCACGCTCTGGACCCGCTCACCGGGGACCACCTGGGCCGGGGTGCCGATCACCCTCGATTCAGCGGGCCGGGCAACCCGCTCGAGCGGCGCCCTGACCGAAGCGCTGTATGCGTACTTCACCGAAGGGAGCCGGAGCTCGGACACCGTCGAGATCGCGGTCAAGCGGGCCGCCTTTCTGGCCTCGCTCTCGCTCACGATCCGCTACCCGGCGTACCTGCGCCTCGAGGACGAACCCGCCCCGGTCGGCGGAGATACGCTGCTGCTCCCCGCCGGCAGCAGCCTCGAAGCCCATGGTGAAACCACGGTGCCGCTGCGCGAGGCGCAGTGGACCATGAACAGCTTGACGCGCCCGCTGACGACCTCCGGTGTCCGATTCAGCGGCCTGCTCACCCCTCTGGCCTCGGGCACCTACCGGCTGGTTCTCCGCACGGCAGACGGTGATGCCCTGAGCGGCGACGAAGTCCTGGTCCCGCTTCGCCTCCTTCCCGATCTCGCCCCGGTGCTCGAGATCCCGGTCCCCGGCGGCGATACCGTCGCGCCGCCCTCGGGTGCATTGCCTCTGGTGATCGATGCGCGCGACGACCATGGGCTCTCGGAAGTGGTGCTGGAGCGCCGGCTGATCAGAGGCGGTCTCCGGCGCGAGCTCTCCGACGAGCCGCTGCCTTTGCCGGGCCGGGTCCCCGATCGCGCCATCCTTCCCGCTTCGATCGATGTCGGTGCCCTCGCCTTGCAGCCGGGCGACACCCTTCGGGTGCTGGCCCGCGGCCGGGACAATTCGCCGGGGCGGCAAGTGGGACGCTCGCGAGAGGTGGCCATTGCGGTTCCGACGCGTCCGGAGCTCCGCGCCATCGAGCGGGACCGGGCCGACGACATCCGGAAGCAGCTCGATTCCCTGGTGGCGGAAAGCCGGAAAGCGCAGCGGCAGAGCGAAGACCTGGGACGCGAGCAGCAGCGGGGGACCGACGGCGCCCTCGATTTCGAAGCGGCAAAGAAGGCCGAGGCGGTGGCCGATCGGCAGGAGCAGCTGATCAAGCAGGCCGAGGAAGTGCAGCGGTCGCTCGACGAGCTGCGCAAGGCCGCGGAGAAGGCCGGGATTTCCGACTCGGCGTTCCAGCAGCGGCTCAAGGAAGTTCAGGAGCAGCTCGAGCGCGCGCTGTCGCCCGAGCTCCGGCGCCAGCTGGCCGAGCTTCAGGAAGCGCTCAAGGCGCTGGACCGGGAGCGGACCAAGGATGCGGTTCGGCGCCTGAGCGACACTCAGCAGAAGCTGCGCGAGGCTCTGGAGCGGAGTCGCGAGCTCTTCGAGCGCGCCGCGCTCGAGGGGCAGCTCGCGTCGCTGGAGCAGGAGGCCAAGGACCTCGCCGAGGAACAGAAAGCGTGGGCTGACCGGGTGCCCTCGGCGGACAGCGCCAAGGCGGCCGGCGACGAGCGCGCGCTCGCGCGCCGCGCCGATTCGGTCGCGGCGGGGCTCGAGCAGGCGGCGCGCCAGCTCGACGGCAAGGAACGGCGCGAGGCGATGGAGAAAACCTCGGCGGATGCCCGTGAGGCCGCCCAGGAGATGAAACAGGCCGCGCAGCAGGCGGAGCGAAAGCAGCAGGACAACGCGCAGCGCGCCGGTCGCCGGGCCGCGTCCAAGATGAGCCAGGTGCAGAAAGAGGTGCAGGAGCAACGGGAGAGTCAGCAGCAGGAGTGGCGGGAAGAAGTCGTTGCCCAGATCGACCGGGCGCTCCTGGAAACCACCCGGCTCGCGGAGCGCCAGCTTGCGGTGGCGGGGCAGTTCCGGCGCGGCGCCGACGGGGCGGGGGCACGGGCGGCGCAGGGAGCGGTGGAAGAAGGCGTGCAGAAGCTGCTGGAGCAGGTCGGAGCCGCCTCGGGAAAGAACGCGCTGGTCTCGCCCCAGATTCTCGCCGCGCTCGCCGAAGCACGGCAACAGATGCAGCGGGCTCGCGAGGCGGCGGCGAGCGCCTCGGGCAATCCCCGGGAGACGGTCGAACGCGCCGGCGACGCCGTGGACGCACTCAATGTCGCCGCGTACGGGCTGCTGCGGTCGCGCGAAGACGTCTCCGGGGCGGGGAGCGGCTCCGGCTTTGCGGAGGCGATGGAGCGGATGACGCGCATGGCCAACCAGCAGGGCCAGATCAGCCAGGATGCCAACGGATTGCTCCCCATGATGGGAAACAGCGGAGTGCAGCAGCAGCTGCAACAGCTCGCGGCGCGGCAGCGCGCGCTGGCGCAGGAGCTGGAGCGGCTGCGGGCGGAGGGGCAGCTGGACACCAAGCAGCTCGGAGACGAAGCGCGCGACCTGGCCCGCGCTCTGGAACGGGGTCGGCTCGACCGCGAGATGATCGCGCGGCAGGAACGGCTGTTCCGGCGCATGCTCGACGCCGGCCGCACGCTGCAGGGACGGGAAGAGGACCAGCAGAAAGAGCGGCAAAGCGAAGTCGCCAAGCCGGGTGAGATCCGGCTTCCGCCCGCGCTCCGGGCCGAGCTGCTCGGTCGCGACGGGCAGATTCGGCTCCCCACCTGGGAGCAGCTGCAGCGGTTGTCGCCCGAAGAGCGGAGGCTGGTGACGGAGTATTTCCGGCGGCTGACGGGCGGTACTCCGTGACGCTCTCTGCTATCGGCTATCGGCTATCGGTCATGCTCTCGGTCGTGTCGCCATTGGCGGCGCAGGATCCGGCGGCGCGGGCGCTCGACTTCGAGCGGCGCGCCGACCATGCGCGAGCGGCGGCGGCCTGGCGCGAAGCCCTTACGCAGAAGCCGGCCGACCTCGCGGCGCTCCTCGGGCTGGAGCGTGCCCTCACCTCCATGGGCCGGCTCGCCGAAATGACGGAGCTGCTCCGCGGGGTGATTTCCCGCGACGCCAATGCCGGTACGCTCGGGGTCGCGGTCCGGGTGTGGACCGCGGTCCGCGAGCCGGACAGCGCTCGCGCCGCCGTCGAGCGCTGGGCCTCGCTGGAGCCGACCAGCGAGATGCCGTTCCAGGAGTGGGGTCTCGCCGCCTACGCGGCGCGCGACCGGGTCGCGGCGCGCGAGGCCTATCTCCTCGGCCGGAAACGGCTGGGTCGCCCCGACGCGATGGCGGCGGAGCTGGCGCAGCTCGCCACGATGGAGGGGGACTGGCCCGCGGCCGCCCGCGAATGGATGACGGCGATTCGTCGGGTTCCCGGGTATCTCGGCGCCGCGGTCTCTACCCTGGGACAGATTCCCGTAACTGGGCGGCCGGCGCTGCTCGCCGCGCTCGGGCGAGCGGCCGATCCCCTCACTGAGCGCCTCGCCGCATCGCTCATGATCCGATGGGGCGATCCGGTGGCGGCGGTGCGGCGCCTGGTTGCCGCCCTGCCGCGGAGCGGCGGTGAATCCCTCGGGGCGCTGCAGGCGGTGCTGGAGGAATTGCGCCCGGGGCAGGGCCCGGAAAATCGGGTCGCGCGCGCCATCGTACTGGACGCGCTGGCGGACCGGAGCACGGGGCCGGAGCGCACCCGCTTCCGGCTCGACGCGGCCCAGGCCTTTGCCGACGCCGGCGACCAGGTTTCGGCGCGACGACTGCTCGCGACCCTCGCGGCCGACAGCGGGGCCACTCCGATTCTCGCCGCCAGCGCGACCTCGACGCTGGTCGGTGTGCTCGTGGACGAGGGAAAAGTGGAGGAAGCCGATCGCCGATATCGCGAGCTGGCCCCGCACCTGGGAAGTGAAGACCGGGAGCGTCTCGCGCTGCGGCTGGCCCAGGCGTGGGTCCGCGCCGGTCGGCTGCTGCACGCCGATTCCCTCATCGCGGCCGACAGCTCGGTGGACGCCCTCGCGGTGCGGGGACGTATCGCGCTCTTCCAGGGGGACCTCGCCACCGCTCGATCGATGCTCTCCGATGCCGGCCCTTTCACCGGCGAGCGGGCCGCCGCCACCGAACGGATCGGCCTGCTCGGGCTGCTTCAAGTGATCGAGGAGGATTCCCTTCCCGCGCTTGGGCAGGCATTCCTGCTGCTCGAGCGCGGGGATAGCGCGGGTGCGGCCACCGCCTTCGAAACCATGGCCGGCCTGCTCCCGCCGGACCACGGCGGGGCCGAGCTGCTGCTGCTCGGAGGCAAGCTGCGCGCGGGACAGGGACGGAACGCGGATGCCGAGCGAATCCTCCGTGCCGTGATAACCCAGGCGGTCCCGGCCAGCGCCGCCGCGGCGGAGCTCGCCCTGGCGGAGCTGCTGTTTCGGACCGGAAAGCGCGATCAGGCGATCGTGGCACTCGAGCATCTGCTGGTCACCTGGCCGACCAGCGCGGTGGTGCCGCAGGCACGGCGGCTGCTCGACGTCGTCCGCGGGGCGGTACCGGCGACGTGAGACGGCGCGACTTCGTTTCCTCGGTCGTGGGCGGCTGGACGGCTGGACGGCTGGACGGCTGGTTCCCACGGCGCGCCCAATGGTTGTTGGTGCCGATGGACGAGACGCAGAGCGATCACCTCAAGGCCTACGGGCTCACCTTCCGGGTGCTGGAGCGCGGGTCGAAAGCCGAATGGTTCCTGAATTACCGCAGCGGCTCCTTCCTGCTTCCGGGAGATGCGGTGACGGCCCGCGACGCCGCGATCGCCGGCGTGTCGGCGCTCCCGATGGATGACGGGCAGGTTGCGGAAATCCGGGCCCAGCTTTCGCAGGGGAACATGGATGCGGTGCCGCTGGAGAAGGCGCCCAAGGTCGCCGTCTATGCGCCGCCCAATGCCGCACCCTGGGACGATGCCGTGACGATGGCCCTGCAGTACGCCGGCATCAGCTTCGACAAGATCTGGGACGCCGAAGTCATCGGCGACAAGCTGCGGACGTACGACTGGCTGCACCTGCATCACGAAGACTTTACCGGCCAGTACTCCAAATTCTATTTGACCTACGCGGGCGCGCCGTGGCTGGTGGAAATGACCGAGCGGAACCAGCGGGTGGCGCGGCAGCTGGGATTCTCCAGTGTGCCGGCCGAGAAGAAAGCAGTGGCACGGACCATCGCGGCCTTCGTGGAGCGGGGCGGATTCCTGTTCGCGATGTGCACCGCGACGGAGACCCTGGACCTGGCGCTCGCAAGTGAGGACGTGGACATCGCGGCGAGCTTCGCCGACGGCACGCCGATGGATCCCCGGGCCGCCGACAAGATGCACTGGAACCGGGCGCTGGCATTCCAGAATGCCCGGCTCGAGCTGTCCCCGGCCATCGCGGTCTACTCGGAAATCGACGGACACCAGGTCAATTCGCCGGACCGGCGCCAGCCGCTGGGCGCATTCTCGCTGTTCAACTTCAGCGCGAAGATCGATCCCGTCCCCACCATGCTGGTGCAGAACCACCGGCAGGTCATTCCCGATTTTTACGGGCTCACCACCTCGTTCATGAAGGAAACCCTGAAGCCCGGTGTCACCATCCTCGCCGACGAGGCCGGGGCTCCGTGGGTGAAATACATCCACGGCGAGCGAGGGCAGGGCACCTGGACCTTTCTGGGCGGGCACGATCCCGAAGATCCTCAGCACCAGGTGGGCGATGCCCCGACGGATCTCTCCACCCATCCGCATTCGCCGGGGTACCGCCTGATTCTCAACAACGTGCTGTTCCCCGCCGCGAAGAAGAAAGAGCTCAAGACGTGATGCTAACCGCTAACCGCTAACCGCTAACCGCTAACTGCTAATCACTAACCGCTAACGGTCAGGATGGGCTGCTCCTGCTCACCTCTCACGTCTCACCTCTCACATCTCACCTCCGTCCTCTGGTAGATTTCCCGGTGTGAATCCCCGAATCACAGCAGAAGCAGCCCGGCGGATCGCGGCTGAGATCGCGGCCTCCGGCGGCCGTGAGGTGTGCTTTGTCGCAACCGTGGATGCCGACGGCATGATCACCGCGGCGCGCACGGTGGCGCGCGGGACCACCGAAGAGGTGCTCGCGCTGCCCGGCATCGCCGACCGGGGCGAGATGCTGCTGCACAATCATCCCGGAGGGTTTCTGGAGCCCTCGCCGGCCGACCTGTCGGTGGCGGCACGGCTCCACGACGGCGGGATCGGCTTCGGGATCGTGAATAACGACGCCACTGCCCTCTACGTGGTGGTGGAAGTTCCGCGGCGAAAGGCGGTGACCCGGCTCGATCCGCTCTCGGTCGTGGCGACGCTGGGGGAACGTGGCCCCATCGCGGCCCGCCTCGGGGCCTTCGAGGACCGGCAGGGTCAGCGGGACATGGCCGCGCACATCGCCGACGCGTACAACGATGGCGGCATCGTGCTGCTGGAGGCGGGCACCGGCATCGGCAAATCGTTCGCCTACCTGGTCCCGGCGCTCGCCTGGGCCAGGGCGAACGGCGAGCGCACCGTCGTCTCCACCAACACGATCAATCTCCAGGAGCAGCTCGTCGGCAAGGACCTCCCGCTGCTCCGCGAGGCGCTCGGTGACGAGACCCACACTCCGACCTTCGCGCTCCTCAAGGGATGGCGGAACTATCTCTGCCTCGCCCGGCTGGGATCGGCGATGGGCGCCCAGCAGTCGCTGCTGGAGCCGGACAAGCTGCAGGAGCTGCTCGGCCTCTCCGAGTGGGCCGCCCGGACCGCCGACGGCACTCTGGGCGATCTGGTTGCGCCTCCGAGTCCCGAAGTCTGGGACGAGGTTGCCGCGGAGCCCGACCTGTGCCAGCGACTCCGCTGTCCGCACTTCAATCCCTGTTTCCTCTTCCGGGCCAAGCGAGCCGCGGCGGAAGCCGATGTAGTGGTGGTCAACCATCACCTGCTGGCCTCCGACCTCGCGGTGCGGGGCGAGCAGGAAAACTGGGACGAGGCGGCGGTGCTGCCGCCCTATCAGCGGCTGGTGCTCGACGAGGCGCACCATCTCGAGGATGTCGCGGCCAATCACCTTGGGGCGCAGGTCACCAGCCGGGGCATTCGGCGGGTGCTGGGACGACTGGAGCGGAACGGAAAAGGTCTGCTGCCGGCACTCTCCTTCGAGCTCAGGAGTCAGCACGATCTCCTGAGCCGCGCGAGCCACGATCTGCTGATCCAGCGGCTGGTTCCCGCGCTCGCCGACGCGCGCCGCGCCACCGACGCGATGTTCGCCCGGTTCTCGGCCTTGCTCGAGTCCGGACCCTCGCCGCTCCGGCTCGACAGCGAATTCGCATCGTCGCCGGTGTGGGCCGCGGGGCTTACTGCCGAGCTCGACGGGGCGCTCGGCGCGTTCCGCCGAATGCGGGACGATGTGGAGACGATCGCGGACCGGATGAGCCAGTCGGAGATGACCGAGCGGCGCGGGCAGCTTCTCGGCGAGCTTCGGGGTGTGATTCGCCGGATCGAATCGGCGAGCGACGGGCTCAACCGCACGCTTCGGCCCGCGCCGGGCGGCGTCCCCACGGTGCGCTGGATCGACCGCGCCGGCACCCGGGGGCAGCAGATATCGCTTGCGGCGGTCCCGCTCGATCTGGCGCCGGTGCTGCGCGAGCTCTTGTTCGACCGGGTGACCACCGTCGCACTGACCAGCGCCACGCTCGCGGCCGGCGGCGAGTTCGACTTCCTGGAATCGCGCATCGGCCTCTCGATCGCGCCGAGCCCGGTGACGGTCCGGGAAATCCTCCCGTCGCCATTCGATTATCCGGAGCAGTGCCTCTTCGGGATTCCCACCGATGTGCCGGATCCCCGGGAAGACGAGCCGGGCCACGATGCCTGTGTGGTGCAGGCGATCACCGAGCTTGCCTGGGCCTCCGACGGAGGGATGTTCGTGCTGTTCACCAGTCACGCGGCGCTGCGCCGGGCGGCTGCCGAGCTGCGCGCCGGACTTCCGCCCCGCTGGCCGATTCTCGTGCAGGGCGAGCAATCGCGGGATCAGCTGCTGCGGCGGTTCCGGGAGGCAGGTAACGCCATTCTGTTGGGGACCGATTCGTTCTGGGAAGGGGTCGACGTGCCGGGTCGTGCGCTCCGCGTTCTGCTTCTCTGCAAGCTACCTTTCAAGGTCCCTTCCGAGCCGCTGACGGCGGCCCGGCTGGAGCGTCTGGCGGAGCTGGGAGAGGATGGCTTCATGGGCTACCTGCTCCCCCATGCGGCGCTGAAGCTGAAGCAGGGGTTTGGACGGCTGATCCGGACCCGCACCGACGTCGGTGTCGTGATCCTGCTCGACCGGCGGGTCGTTGCCAAACGCTACGGTCCGCTGCTGCTCAGCGGACTGCCCCGGGCCGAGCGGGTTATGGGGACCTGGGCCGAGGTACGGACCAAGTGTGAAGACTTCTTTGCACGTCATGGCATCGGAGCGAGCGTCTGAGATGACCGGACGGCCGTCGAAAATCGTCTGTGTGGGCCGCAACTATGCGGATCATGCGAAAGAGCTCGGCAACGACGTTCCGGCCGCGCCGCTGCTGTTTCTGAAACCGCCCAGCGCGATCATCGCGAACGGCGAGGCGATCGTGCTGCCGAAGGCCTCGGCGCGGGTCGAGTTCGAAGCCGAAATCGGGGTGGTGGTTGCGCGAAAGATGTATCGGGTCGAGCCCGACGCGGCGGAGCGGTGGATTCAGGGCTTCGTCTGCCTCAACGACGTCACCGCGCGGGATCTCCAGAAAACCGACGGGCAGTGGACCCGGGCCAAGGGATTCGACACGTTCTG
>Ga0075428_100009054_pt1 | contig 11046 bp, 9 predicted proteins | sample RhiMetdeltSRZDD2_FD_75291 | JGI IMG/M metagenome (GOLD analysis project Ga0075428, IMG submission 75291) | Populus rhizosphere microbial communities from Tennessee, USA - Rhizosphere MetaG P. deltoides SRZDD2 | ecosystem: Host-associated > Plants > Roots > Rhizosphere > Soil | place: USA... | reverse complement strand
ACTCGTTGCTCTCCGCCTAGAAATGCCAACAGATACGGCCACTGAAACTGTATCCACTCCCGCTCTTCCACCCGCAGTTCCATACACTTAGCTTAACTCCTCGTTAAGTTAGCGCGTATGCACCCTGACCCTCTCCCCACTGCGGTGGGGAGAGGGGACACGCTCTCGCACTCCAGACTGAGAGCGCGCAGCAGCTCGTCGCGCGAGTGCACGGTCGTCGCGAACGGCGGCGCTTCGCGCTCTTCATTGGCGACGAAGAACGCACGGCCGCGCGCGGACGCGTAGCGGAGCGCGGGGAAGTCGGTGAGATCATCGCCTGCGTAGAGGACGCGATGTGCGGAGGTGATCGTCGCGAGGAAGCGCAGCGCGTCTTCCTTTCCGCCGCCGTGAGCTCGCGCTTCGAGCACGCGGCGACCGCCGATCCATTCGAGATCGTTCGCATCGGCCCATGCGCGAAAGGCGTCGAGGATTGGATGCGATTCGTCGATGTTCGGCGCGCCGCGCCAATGCAAGGCAATCGCATGTTTCTTTCGCTCGATGCGAATGCCGAGAGACTTCGCGTCGCGCTCGAGATCCGCGTCGAGCGACACAGCGAGCGGCGCGACTTCGCGAAGCATTTTCCCGTACGGCGAGCGCACTTCCAGTCCGTGCGATCCGGAGAGATACGCGTGCACGGAGTCGACGCGTGAAGAGAGATCGTCGACGTCGCGTCCGGAGAGGATCGCCACCACGACTCCGTCCGTCGCCGACGCGCGTCGCAGAAACGTAGCGGCCACCGGATCGATCGTCACATCATCAGGGTCGTGCGAGATCGCGGAGATCGTTCCATCGAAGTCGGCGGCCAGCAGAAGCTCGGTCATACCGCGGCCTCGACCGCATTGGATGCGCGGGAGGGCCGCGGCCACACGCGGTCGCGCCGCGCGCGAACTTCGACGAGGTCGCGCAGCAGTTTCGAGGACCAGTCGTAGATCGAGCTCTTCGCGACCTGCTCGCGCATCGCGCTCATGCGCGCGCGCCGTTCCGCCGCCGGCATCTCGATCGCGCGGAGAATCGCCGCCGCGACCGCATCCGTGTCGTACGGATTCACGATCAGCGCGGCGTCGAGCTCTTGCGCCGCGCCCGCGAACGCACTGAGAATCAACGCACCGTCGTTGTCCGCGCACGAGCCGACGTACTCCTTCGCCACGAGATTCATGCCGTCGTGCAGCGGCGTGACCAGTCCCGAGTCGGCCATCGCGTAGTGCAGCCGGACTTCGTCCGGCGTGAAGTTCCGCAGCTCGAGGTGGATCGGTTTCCAGTCCGCGGTCGCGAAGCGCCGGTTCACGCGCGCCACCGCCTCTTCGAGCTCGCTCATCAGATCGCGATATTTCTTGATGCGCGTGCGGCTCGGCGCCGCGAGCTGCACGAGCACGAACTTGCCGTGGAGGCGCGGCGTCGACGCGAGCAGTGTTTCGACCGCGGCGATGCGCTCGAGCAGGCCCTTCGTGTAATCCGCGCGGTCGACGCCGACCGCAACATGCACGTCGCGGCCGATGCCGAAGGACCGGCGCAGCTTCGCGCCGGCCTCGCGCGCGGCGGCGGGGTAGGGCCACTCGACGCTGATCGGATACGCGCGCACGCGCGATCGCGCGCCGCGGTATTCGACCGACATCGTCGCCAGATCGACGCGGCACTCGAGGTAGCGCTGCACCGTCTCCAGAAAGTTGAGGCAATGGAAGCGCGTGTGGAATCCGATCACGTCCGCGCCTAACATCCCGTCGAGGATCGCCTCGCGCCACGGACAGATGCCGATGACCTCCGAGTTCGGCCATGGGATGTGCCAGAAGAGGCTCACCGCCGCGTCGGGCGCGGCCTCGCGAATGAGCCGCGGCACGAGCGCGAAGTGATAGTCCTGCACGAGCACGAGGCTGTCCGTGCCTTCGCTCACCGCGGCCTGCGCGAATTTTTCGTTCGCGGCCTGATACGCGCGCCAGTCATCGGAGCGGAAGGTCGGACGCGTGTGCGCGATGTGGCAGAGCGGCCACAATCCCTCGTTCGCAAAGCCGAGGTAGTACCCGTCGTACTCCTCCTCGGTGAGCCAGACGCGGCGCAATACGTACTCCGGTTTTTCCGGCGGCACGGCGAGACGGCCGTGCGCGTCGGTGAACTCGCGGTCCGCGCCGCCGCTGCCGTGCGCGATCCACGTTCCGCCGCACGCGCGCAGCACCGGCTCGATTCCGGTCACGAGACCGCTCGGCGGACGCCGTACGCGCACCGCACCGTCGTCCGCGCGCTCGTGCTCGTACGGCTCGCGATTCGCGACGACGAGCAGCGACGTGTCGCCGAGGTCTGCGGAGTTCACGAGCGCGCGAAGGCGCGCGGGACCGGTGTCGTTGTGTTGCTCCGCGACGCGATGGCGGCGCAGTCGCGTGAGTGTGTCGGTGAAGTCGGTGACGAGCGGGCGGAGCTCCGCGGCGATCTCGGTTGGGATCGCGACGTCGTCGCCGGAGTCGATGAGTTGGAGAAGATCGCGCGTCGCGCGTACGACGCGGCGCTGGCTCCGAATCACACCGAAACGAATGAGCATGAGCAGCGAGAGCGCCGCGGCGTATGCGCCGAGAACGAGAACCTGCAGCATGCGCTCGCGCCGCGCCTCCAGGAACGCCGGATCCTGCACGATCACGAGCTGTCCGATGTCGCCGAGGAGATGCGCGGTGAGCAGCGTGTTCGTGGTGCCGATCGTCCCGCTGATCGATTTTCCGCCCGCGGCCATCGCCGCGCGCGCGAGCGGCGACGAGCAACCGATGCGCCCCGCGAGCGAGTTCGAGACGAGGCTGTTGCCGGGGATGCAGGCCAGCATGCCCACGAACGCGTCGGTGTGCGAAAGCGCTTCGATGCGCTCGCCGAGTCCTTCGATCGGACCGTTTGCGGCCGCGCGCCAGATCAGCTCCGCGCGATTCTGCAGGTCGCGGCTCGTCCAGCGGCTCAGCGCTTTGTCGAACACAAAGTAGAGACCGCCGAAGATCAACGAGACGACGATGACGACGACGGTGACGGCGAGGATTTCATCGCGAATGCGAGCGAACCTAGTCATCGATAGCTACCGCTCGCCTGAGCAACGATCGCGCCGATCTTGACGGACTCTGCATGACCAGTGATATGACCGCACCTGAGTGCGCGATTTTCGTTCCGACAACACGCACGCCGCTTCGCCGGAGATCCTCGATGCGCTCGTGCGCGCGAGCGCCGGCACGATGACGTCGTATGGTGACGACGAGATCACCGCGCGCGTTCGCGTGCGCTGCGCGGAGCTGTTCGAGCATGACGTCGACGTCTTTCCGGTCATCACCGGGACGTCCGGCAACGTGCTGGCGATCGCGGCGATGACCACACCCGGCGCGGCGATCTTCTGTCACACGGATGCGCACATCGTCGTGGATGAGCTCAACGCAGCGGAGTTTTTCTCCGGAGGCGCGAAGCTCTCTCCGATTGCCGGCGCGAACGGAAAGCTCGATGCCGAGGCGCTCGCGCGTGCAATTGAAGAGAATGCACGCGACGGCTCGTGTGTGAGCATCACGCAGGCCACCGAGGCGGGGACGGTGTACCGCGCGGATGAGATCCGCGCGCTGTGCGACGTCGCGCATGGTCATGGGTATCGCGTGCACATGGACGGCGCGCGCTTCGCCAACGCCGTCGCGCACCTGGGTGCGACGCCCGCGGACCTAACATGGCGCGCGGGCGTCGACGCGCTCGTGTTCGGCGCGACGAAAAATGGCGCGCTCGCGGTGGAAGTGATCGTCGTCTTCGATCGCGCGCTCGCGACCGCGCTCGGGCCGCACTGGCATCGCGGCGGGCATCGTCCGTCGAAGATGCGCTTCCTCTCCGCGCAATTCGAGGCCTACCTCGCGGACGATCTCTGGCTTCGCAACGCGCGTCGCGCGAACGCGCTCGCGCAGCGGCTCGCAGCCGGCCTGCCTGACGTGCTGCGACCCGTCGAAGCGAACATCGTCTTCGTGCGGCTCGCGCCCGAGGCCGCGGCATCGCTGCAGGAGCAGGGCTTTCTCTTCTACGACTGGCCGGTGTTCGGTGCGGACGCCTATCGCCTCGTCGTGGGATTCGATTCGACGGAGGAGGAAGTGGACGCGCTCGTGCGAGCGATCGAGGTGGCGAGGAATAAGTCGTAGAGTCTCAAAGTCTCAAAGTCGCAAAGAGCTTCGCCAAGAGCGGAGCATCTTGAGACTTTGAGACTTTCAGGCTTTGAGACTTCCAAACGTATTCGGGCTGCTCCCTGAGGACTTAGCCGCGCACATGCGCGCGGCCGGCGTCGACATTCGGGAAGGGGAGGCGCGGCGCGTGATCGCGCATGCCATCGCGCATGGCCGCGAAGGATTTCCGTCCGCGCGGCCGGTGCCGCGTCGGGTCGAGAGTGCGATCGATGCGCTCGTCGATCGGCGGCGGCTGGAGATCGTCGAGCGTGCGACGGATCCTTCGGACGGGTTCATGAAGTACCTCTTCCGGTTGCACGACGGCGCGCTCGCGGAGGCGGTGCGCATTCCGCTCGAGCGCGAAGGGAAGTTCACGGTCTGTCTCTCCAGTCAGGCCGGATGCGCGATGGCGTGTGATTTCTGCGCGACGGGACGCATGGGGCTCGTGCGCAGCCTCGAGCCCTGGGAGATCGTCGCGCAGTTCGTCGCGGTGCGCGACGAAGCGCCGGGCGAGGTCACCGGTGCGGTGTTCCAGGGACAGGGAGAGCCGCTGCACAACTACGACGGGGTGATGCGCGCCGCGGAGATCCTCGCGCATCCGTGCGGCGGACGCATCGCCGCGAAGGCGATCACGATCTCGACCGTCGGTCTCGTTCCCTCGATTCATCGCTACGCGCGCGAACATCGGCCGTACCGTCTCATCGTCTCGCTCACGTCGGCGATCGACGAGCGCCGCCGCACACTCGTTCCCGCGGCGTCGGCGTGGTCCGTTCGCGACCTCGCGGATGCCGTGCGCGAATACCAGCGCATCGCCGGCGGCCGCGTGACGATCGCCTGGGTCGTGTTAGGCGGAATCAACACCGGCCGCGACGAAGTCGACGCGCTGCGGGGTCTGTTCGAGGGCGTTCCCCTTCGCCTCAACCTCATCGACGTGAACGACGCGCGTCCCGACGGCTATCGACGCGCGACCGACGAAGAGCTCGCGCGATTCCGCGACGCGTTGCGCACCCTCGGCATCCCCGTGGTTCGGCGCTACTCCGGCGGCGCCGCGAAGCACGCCGCGTGCGGCATGCTCGCGAGCTCTCTCGCGTCCCCTCTCCCCGCGCGGCGGGGAGAGGGGGATGTGAGTTAGATCCAGCGATACACCACCGCATTGATGTGCATCCCTGCGCCGACCGACGCGAAGAGGACGATGTCGCCCGGCTCGATGCGATGGTCCGGCATCTCGCCTTTGAGAATGAGGTCGAGCATCGTCGGCACTGTGGCCACGGAACTGTTGCCGAGCCAGGAGATCGTCATCGGCATCACTTCCTGCGGCGCGGGTGAGATTTCGTAGAGCTCGTAGAACTTGCTGAGGATCGCCTCATCCATCTTGCCGTTCGCCTGATGGATGAGGATTTTCTTCACGTCGCGCACGTCGAGGCCGGCGCGATCGAGCGCCTCTTTCATCGCGCCGGCGACGGTGTTCAGCGCGTACTTGTAGACGCTGCGTCCTTCCATCTTGAGGAAGAGCGCTTCGAGGAATCGTTCCGGATGATAGGACGCGCCCATGAACAGCATGCTCGCGTGCTCGAGCGTGTCGGAGCGCACCGCGCGCGCGAGGACGCCGCCATCGGTTTCGCGTCCTTCGACGATCACCGCGCCCGCACCGTCCGCGTAGATCAGGCTGTCGCGATCGTGCGGATCGGAGATGCGCGAGAGCGTGTCCGCGCCGATGATCATTACGCGATGCGCGTCGCCCGCGCGGATCATCGAGTCGGCGAGGATCACTCCCTGCAGCCATCCCGGACAGCCGAAGATGAGATCGAACGCAACGGTGGACGGATTGTGGATGCCGAGGCGCGACTTCACGCGCGCCGCGATCGCGGGAACCTGATCGGGAGCGGGACGGCTGGTGCGGACGTCGCCGAAGTTGTGCGCGACGATGATGCCGTCGAGCGACTCCGGATCGAGGCGCGAGGAGTCGAGCGCTTCCTGCGCGGCGTCGGTCGCGAGATCGGTGGTGACCAATTCCGGCGGCGCCCAGCGGCGCTCGCGAATCCCGGTGATCGCTTCGAACTGCTGCACGATCTCTTCATTGGTCTTGCCGAGCGGTCTCTGGTTCGCGTCCCGAAAATCGCGATCGAGAAAATGATCGTTCGGCACGCGCACCGAGGGGATGTGGCGGCCGGTGGCGGAGATGACTGTGCGCAACATCGCGCAAACTTTATCGCTACCGCTGCCCCAGCAGGAAGACCCAATCGTTCCCTTCCTCGGTCCGCCGGTCGATCAAACGCCGCTGCTTTTCGAGATCCTCGAGCGCGCGGACGACATCCGCGTGAGCGTGAGGCAGCGACTCGAACAGAGTCTGCGCGAGCACGCGATCTTCGTTCGCCTTCGTGAAGAAATCGAGGATGTCGCCCTCGATGTGCGCCACGCGCGCGGCGCGCGTTTCGTGATCGGTGCCGTAATCGACGAGCGGCTGCGGCGCCACGAAATGCGGATGCGACGGATCGAGTGGCCGCTGCGCGCGCTCGAGCGCTCCCTCGAAGTACGTATCCTCCAGGCCGGTCGCCCAGTAGAGGACGGCCTCGCGATTCGGCTGCGTGGTCTCGATGGGAGTCGTGAAACGGCGGCCGTCGCGGCGGCGCTCGAAAACGAGCCATCCCTTCCAGGTATCGTGCGGCCGGCTATGGCCGAAGAGGAAGACGGTATAGAGGTCGCGGTTGCGATCGACGAAGGGTCTTTCGAACTGTTGAAGAAGCTGATCCATGAAGAACCAGCAGTGCAAAACTCAGCCCTGTTCTTCGTCCTTCGACAGGGTCACGAAGAGCATCAGGAACACTGCGAGGATTCCGATTCCAGCCATCGGTATTACTACGGATGAGGGCGAAAGATGGTTTTCTAATGGTGCTGGGGTGACCCCGCTAACACCCAGCACCCAGCACCTCAACACCTTTTTTCTACTCCGCCGCCTGCCGCTCTTTCTGCAGCCGCGCCGCCACCGCCTCGGCCTGCTTCATCACGCGAAGCACGTTCAGGCCGGCGAGCTTGCGAAGCTGCTCTTCCGAATGGCCGCGGCGCAGGAGCTCGGCGAAGAGCTTCGGATAGTCGGCGACGCTCTCGAGACCGACCGGCGTCGTGCTGATGCCGTCGAAGTCGCTGCCGATTCCGACGTGATCCTCGCCCGCGACGCGCATCACGTATTCGATATGGTCGGCGACGTCGGAGAGCGTCGCCCGAACCTTCGGATTCGCCGCATCCCACGCCGCCAGCTCTTCTTTCACCTTAGCCGGTTGCCCCTGGTAGAGCTCTTTGAGCCGCGCTTCCAGTCCTTCGCGCTCCGCGCTGTACACGCGCGCTTTCTCCGAGACGAAGGTCGGCACGAACGTGACCATGATCACGCCGCCGTTCTCCTTGAGGCGGCGCAGTACGTCATCCGGAACATTGCGCGCGTGATTCGTGAGCGCGCGTGCGGACGAATGCGAGAAGATCACCGGCGCCGCGGTGACATCGAGCGCGTCGTGCATCGTCTTCGGCGCGACATGCGAGAGATCGACGAGCATGCCCAGGCGATTCATCTCGCCGACGACGATCTTCCCGAAGTCTGTGAGGCCCGCGTGGACCGGATCCGCCGTCGCGGAGTCCGCCCAGTCGACGTTCGCGGAGTGGGTGAGGGTCATGTAGCGCGCGCCGGCGTCGTAGAGCCGCCGGAGAACGCCGAGAGAATTGTTGATCGAGTGTCCGCCCTCGACGCCCATCATCGAGGCGATGCGGCCGCTCTTGAAAATGCGCAGGACGTCGTCGCTGGTGTCGGCGATGGCGAACGTATCGGGATAGAGCGCGGCCAGTCGATGCACGACGTCGATCTGCTCGAACGTCGCCTGCACCGCGTCGGCGCCTTTCAGCGTCACCGGCACGTACACGGACCAGAACTGCGCGCCGAGGCGGCCCTGGCGCAGACGCGGGATGTCGGTGTGCAGCGGCTTCGCGAGCTTCGACTGGTCCTCGCGGATGTCGATCTCGGCGAGCTTGTTCTTCGTCCGCTCGTGATACTCCCACGCCAGATCGTTGTGACCGTCGATGAGCGGAACGTCTTTGAGAATCCGATCGACGCGCGCGTCCTGGGCGAGGGCGGCGGTGGCGAAGAGGAGCAGGATCAACGTGAGTCGCAAACGCATGGCAGGGGATTGTAGTCGTCGAGTCGCCGAGTCTCCGAGTCTCCGAGAGTCTCCTTGGCGACTTGACGACTCGGCGACTCGGCGACTAACGTCCGCGCGCTCATGCCCCTTGCCTACCAACGCGACGAAAAACATCCCATGGTCGACGTCCTTCTCCGCACGCGCGTGCCGCGGTGGGAGGAGCTCAATCGCGCCATCGATGAGCGCGACGACATGCTCGATTTCGCGATCAAGTTGTTCGAGCACGATCGCGATCGCGCGCTGGTGAACTATTTCCAGAATGCTCTCGATCAGCTCGAGCTCGTGCGGCACATCGCGGGATGGAGGCGTTATTCGAAACGCATGCTCGATTTCGCGAGCGGCTACGGACGCCTGACCCGCCTTCTCGTGCACGAGAAGCTCGCGGATGAAGTCACGGTGTCCGACATTCTCGAAGGCGGGATGGAGTTTCAGGCGCAGCAGTTCGGCGTGCGCACGATTCTCTCCACGACGCTGCCCGAGAATTTCGCCGCGCCGGAGAAATACGACCTGATCTTCGTCGCCTCGCTCTTCACGCATCTGCCGCCGCCGACGTTCCTCTCGTGGCTCCGGCGGCTCACCGAATTGCTCGAGCCCGAAGGGCTGCTGATCTTCAGCGTGCACGACGAGTCGATCGCGCCGGAAGCGGTCGACGGAATTCTCTTCGCCACGAACAGCGAGAGCCGCGTGCTCGACACGAGCGAGTACGGATCGACGTGGGTCTCGGAGTCGTACGTGCGCGAGCAGGTCGCGGCGATCGATCCGTCGTTTGCTTGCGTGAGATTGCCGCGCGCGCTCGCCGACTGGCAGGATGTCTACGTCGTCTCACCGGCGCCGATCGCGAATCCGCTTCCGCGCCGCCGCCCGCGCGGATTCGTCGAGCGTTTCGATGTTCTCGAGAACGGCGTGCGCATCAGCGGATGGGCGACCGTCGGAGAAGAGAAGCCCGATCGCATCCGGATCGCGCTCGACGACGACGTGATCGCGACGACGCGCGAATTCTTCGCGCGTCCCGACGTCGCGGAGTGGCTCGGCATCGACCCGAGCTCCCCGACCGGATGGGAGATCGTGATTCCGCACGCGGGGATTCGCTCGTATCGCTATCAGGTCGCGACGGTCAGCGCGTTCAGCCGCGAAGGAACGGAGCGCATCTTTTTCCTCGGCACGATGGACTCGCTCAACAGCCAGGTCGCGCGCGACTGGCGAAACGAGCTCGAGCGAAAGCTCGACACCCGCACGCGCGAGATCGACGCTCTCGAAGAGCGCCTCTCCGCCGCCGACGTCGATCGCGCCGCGCTGCGGCAGCTCATCGCGCTGATGAAAGAGAGCAAGTTTTGGAAAGCGCGGGAGCAGTGGCTCGCGATAAAACGCAAGTTTGGAGTGCGGTAGCGCCAGCTACCGCTTTCTAAAGCCGCGGAGCGGCTCCGCCGCGTTTGAAAGCGGTAGCTAGGCGCTACCGCACTCCAAACGGACATATATTTGTCCCATGCGTAAGTTGTTTCCGCTTCTCCTCCTCGCCGCCGTCGCCTGCTCCTCCACCGCTGCAAAAGAATCCCCCGGCAAGCCCGCGTTGCAGATCGTGCAGACGGCGCCGCTGTTCTTCGGGTCCGGCTACAGCGCGCCGCTCAACGTCAACGTGAACATCGCCAACGTGGCCAAGGAGCCGATCCGCGTGCGGCGCGTCCGCCTCGAGCCGGGTGGCGGGCAGAATCAATACAACATCTATCCGCACAGCCGGATCGTGAGCGAAGAGGTTCAGCCCGGCGAGACCAAGACGCTCTACATCGCCCTCACCGCCTACACGAACATCACCCGTCTGCAGCCGAACGAGCCCCTCGGCATGCGCGCGATCATCGATTACGAGTTCGGAGGCAAGCGATATCAGGGGTACTACATCTTTCTTCAAATCGAGCAGTAACCCTCGCGGCTTCCTCCCGTATATGGACGAAGCATGAAACGTAGAACGAAGGTCATCATTGGTGTCGTCGTCGCGATTCTGGTCGTCCTGGTCACGGTCGGGTCGATCATGTCGAGAGGGAAGGAAGGGACGCCGGTCACGTTCGGCAAGGTCGAACGGCAGGATCTGACCAGCAAGGTGTCGGCGAACGGACGGATCGACGCGCAGCGCAAAGTCGATCTCTCCGCCCACGTCATGGGGCAGATCGTGAACCTCGCCGTACACGAGGGTGATGTCGTCAAGAAGGGCGACTTCCTCCTGCAGATCGATCAGAAGCAGCTCGCCGCCTCCGCGAAAGGCGCAGCGGCGTCGACGCGCGCGCTGCTGTCGGAGCGCGACGCCAGCCGGGCCGGCCTCTCCGAGGCGCAGCTCATCTACGATCGCGCGAAGAAGAATTACGACGAGAAGATCATCCCCGCCGCGGAGCTCGACCGCGCCCGGACCGCACTCGAGTCCGCGCGAGCGAGCCTCGCCGCGAACGAACAGCGCATCGATCAGTCGCGCGCGAATCTCACCGCGGCGCAGGACACGCTGTCGAAGACGACGATGATCGCGCCGATGAGCGGCATCATCACCGCGCTTCCCGTCGAGGAAGGCGAAGTGGCGGTCATCGGGACGATGAACAATCCCGGCACCAAGCTGCTGACCATCGCCGACATGAGCGTCGTCGAGGCGGTGATGGAAGTCGACGAGACGGATGTGCCGAACGTGAAAGTCGGGCAGCGCG
>Ga0075428_100009052_pt1 | contig 11046 bp, 8 predicted proteins | sample RhiMetdeltSRZDD2_FD_75291 | JGI IMG/M metagenome (GOLD analysis project Ga0075428, IMG submission 75291) | Populus rhizosphere microbial communities from Tennessee, USA - Rhizosphere MetaG P. deltoides SRZDD2 | ecosystem: Host-associated > Plants > Roots > Rhizosphere > Soil | place: USA... | reverse complement strand
GGCCTCGAGGAAGTCGGAGCGGGCGGCCACCGCGCCGTTCTCGCCCTGCACCGGCTCGACGATCACCGCGCACACCCCGGCATCGAGCACGCCCTCGAGCGACGAGGTGTCGTTGAAGCGCGCGAAGCGCACGCCGGGCACCAGCGGCTCGAATGGCGCGCGATAGGCAGGATTGGCGGTGGCGGCGAGTGCGAACGCCGTGCGGCCGTGAAAGCTGCCTTCGAATGCCACCACGTCGCGACCCGGCTGCTCGCGGGCGGCGGCGTGGGCGCGCGCGAACTTGAGCGCCGCTTCGGCGGCCTCCGTGCCGCTGTTGCACAGGAACAGGCGGTCATAGCCGGTGGCCTCGAGCAGCGCGGAAGCGAAACCGCGGGCCGGCGGGGTGGTGAACAGATTCGATACCTGCGCCAGGGTGCGCATCTGGCGCGCCACCACCCGCGCCAGTGCGGGGTGTGCATGTCCGAAGGCGTTGACGGCGATGCCGCTGACGAAATCGAGATACTCGCGACCATCCGCCGCCTTGACGCGCGCGCCGCGTCCCGAAACCAGCTCGAGGCGCGGCAGCGGATAGAGCGGGGCGAGGAGCGACACTTCATCCTGCGCGGTTGGCGTTGCGGCCGCCGGTCCGGTGGGGGGTGTCATGGGGTCGAGCAGATGGGTCATGCCGCCCCCGGCGTGAGCGCCGCGATCAGCGGTGGCATCGCGGAGGTGGCAATCCGCGTCCCGTCCCAGTCGTCCGAGAAGGCGCGCAGAAGCGTGCCCGGGCCGCTCCAGGCGCCGAGGTGCACGCGCACCACGCCGCCCTCGAGGGCGCGGGCGATCGCATGCAGTTTGACGCGCATCCCGCCGCTCACATCGAGGTGCGCCAGCGCCCCCGCCAGCCGCTCGGCATCCAAGTGCCCCACCCGGCGTCCCTCGAGCAGGACGCCCGGCGCGTCGCTCAGCATCACCAGATCCTGGGCTCCCGCCGCGGCCGCAATCATGACCGCCACGTCGTCGGCGTTGAGGTTGACCAGTTGGCCATCGAGCGCGCCGATGCTCGCGATGACCGGGAGTCGGCCGGTTTCACACAGTCCGCGCACCAGACCGAGCTGCGCCGCGCGCGGCACACCGACCTTCCCCAGGCTCGCCCGCGGATGTGGCGCGCACTCGATCAGACCGCCATCCACGGCGGCCAGGCCCACCGCATCGAGCCCGGCGTGACGGAGCCCGGCAACCAGGCGCTTGTTGGCGAGCCCGGCGAGCACCGCTACCACCACCTCGAGTGTGGCGTCGTCGGTGACGCGCAGCCCGTCCACCTGACGAGGGGTGATGCCCAGCCGCTCGCACCAGGCGTTGACCTCGGCCCCTCCGCCGTGCACGAGGACCGTCGGTCCCGGCAGCCGCGCCAGATCGGCGGCCAGCTCGGAAAGGGCGGCGGCGGACTCCAGCGCACGACCGCCGAGCTTGACGACCACGGGAGCCGGAGCCGGGTTCACGTGCCGCTCCCGTGGCGCGGCAGACCGGTGTCCTCGGGCCAGCCGAGCTGAAGGTTGAGGTTCTGGACCGCCTGCCCGGCTGCGCCCTTGACCAGGTTGTCGAGCGCTGCCGTCACCATCAACGTGGCGCCGTCGTGCACGGTGGTGACGGCCAGGTCGCAGCGGTTCGATCCATGCACCGCCCGGGTGTGCGGCCACTCCGTGGCGGGCAGCACGCGCACGAAAGGCTCGTTCTGGTAGCACGTTTCCCATGCCGCGCGCGCCGCCTCGGGATCGAGCCGCCGTGTCAGCGGGGCGCTGGCCACCATGAGAATGCCGCGCGCCATCGGGGCCAGCTGGGGGGCGAAGGCGATGTGGGGCCGGAACGCCGGGTGCTCTACGCCGCCGAGGCGCGCGAGCGCGGCTTCGACCTCGGCAACGTGGGGGTGCTCGGTGCCCACGCGGTAGAAGGAGGCTCCGCCATCCACCTCCACGAACGAGGTGCGCAGCGCGGCGCCGCGTCCGGCACCCGACACACCCGACAGGGCGCTGAGCACGATCGGTCCGGCCAGCCCGCCGGATCTCGCGGCCGGCAGCAGCGCCAATATCGCGGCCGTGGCGTAGCAGCCGGGATTGGCGATGCGCGGCGCGCCGGCCAGCGTGGCACGAAACGCCTCCGGGAGCCCGTAGCGATAGCCCTCCTGGCCGGCGCGATGGTCGGAGGACAGATCGACCACGCGCGCGGCGCGGGCGAATACCGGGAACTCGAGCTGGAGGGCCCGCCAGGCCCCGTGGGGGAGGCACGCCACCACGGTGTCGATGGTCCCCGCTTCGATCGCGGACGCGACCACGGAGGAGGGCCGGGTCTCCGGCAGCGGCGCCGCGCGTGGGTCGAGTCCGGCGAGCCAGGCCGAGGCCGGAACGCTCTCTTCGTCACGCGAAGACACCGCGGCCACCTGCAGCCCCGGGTGTGAGAGCGCGAGGCGCACGAACTCCTGACCGGTGTAGCCCCGTGCTCCCAGCACCGCGACGCGCGCGGTCTGCGGAGCCGTGGCCGACCCAATGACGGGGGCGATCGCGGCGGTGGGCGCGCTCACTTCGCGGATCCGGCCATGCGCCCGGCGAGCGAATCGAGGTGGCGCTTGAGACGACGGGCGGCCGCGACATCCTCCATGATCACCAGAATGGTGTCGTCGCCGGCCACCGAGCCCACGAAGCCGGCGAAGCCCGCCAGATCGATGGCGCGTGCGACGCCGTGGGCATGGCCCGGAGGCGTGACCACCACGACCAGGTTTTGCGCCACGCGGATCTCGTTCACGAACGTCTTGAGGTCGAGGACCTGGCGCGCCCGGTCCATCTGCTCGCGCGGCGGCCCGGGCAGCTCGTAGACCGGTCGGCCGCTGGCATCCGGACGCCGGATCACCCCCAGGCTGCGCAGGTCCCTCGACAGCGTCGCCTGCGTCACCTCGACGCCAGCGCGCGCCAGCGCCTGGGCCAGTTCATCCTGGTTGGGGAAGCTGCGCCCGGCCAGGATCCGGGCCAGCAGCGTGAGACGGCGTGAACGCGACACGGGGCAGTTCCTCCGGTGAATAACTTTTCAGAATGATGCATGAAAATGCACACCGGCCCGGGCTGTCAAGACAAACCTTCCCCGCCCCCGCGGGGCGCGCCCCGGAGCGGGAATCGCCGCCGCTTCGTGGTGACCCAGCCGGCGCCCTTGAGAGTGCCCCGGCGGCTTTGCTAGGGTGCCTGCCCCGCGACCCGCCTGGGTCGACGGAACAAGGAGCGTGCGGGTGTCGGGTTTCTCACCACGTGGAGTCGGCCGGATCGGGATCGCCGCCCTCGCGGGTGCACTGGGGCTGTTGGCGGCCTCCGCGCTCTCGGCGCAGGAGGTCGATGCATGGTCGAAGGGGAAGCAGTGGCTGTCGGTGCGCGCCGGCTACGCGCGCTCGGCGGCGACCGGCGCCGCGGACGGCAACATCGGGTTCGGCTTCGGCTACACCCGGGTCCGCAGTACCAAGTGGTCGTTCAGCACCGCAGCCTCGTTCGAGGTCCTGGGCCGCTATGGAGGCTCGAGCGAGATGGAGGTGCCCTGGATCGTCGAGGCGACCCGGCACTACAAGTGGAACACTCCGATTCGGCCCTACCTGGGCGCCGGCGTCGGTTTCTATGTCCACAAGATCTCCGGCACCAGCGATGACGGTGCCAGCGTCATCTTCGGGCCCCACCTGAGCGGCGGATTCAACACGCCGATCAGCGACCACGGCCTGCTCGGTTTCGACGTCCGCATGAGCAGTCTCGAGTCAGACAAGCAGCAGAACCCCGTGTTCGGGGGCGAGGCGGTCACCGGCGAAGGGCAGAGCCGCGTGGTTCATTGGAGCGTGAAGGTCAGTCACTCCTGGGTGTTCTGACCTTCTCCACGGTGTGGGGGAGTGTCGCTTTCGCGACACAAGTGATCACCGCGTGAACGACGGGTCGGAACTCGCGCCTCTTTTGCGGCGCGCCCCAGCGGACTGCGTGTCGGCACGCTAACTGCGATCCCTCGAGCGCGGCGCACGATGCGCCGGACCGGGACGGGTGGCCGATCGGTGGGACGCGGGGGGGAGGGTGGAGCCTCCGGGGTCGCAGCCGCCCGATCCCTTCGACACGGCTAGTCGGAATTGCCTGGCCCGGGCCCGCGGTCGCGATCCACGAACCTCAGCACCCGGAACGCCAGAAACAGCCCCATGCCCAGCAACGCCAGGACGAACAAGCTGTAGTGGCGGGGCAGCGCGGACAGAACCACCGCCATCACGCCCAGGAAGAAGCACAGGTACCAGAGCACCATCAGCGCCGAGCGCGGCGCCAGGCCGATACGCAGCAGGCGATGGTGGAAGTGGTCCGTGTCGCCATGGAATACGGGACGCCCGGTCGACATGCGCCGGAAGAATGCGGCAATGCTGTCGATCAACGGGATGCCGAGAGCGACCAAAGGCAACAGAAGCGTGATCGCGGTGGTGCCCTTGCGGTTCTCGAGCAACGACAGAGCCGCCAGGGCCAGTCCCAGGAATTGGCTGCCGGTGTCTCCCATGAACACGCGGGCGGGGGGGAAGTTGTAGCGCAGGAACCCGAGCGTCGCCCCGGCCAGGGGCGCGCTGATGAACATCACCCACCCGTCCCCGTGGCTGCGGCCCACCCACCACAGCGTCATGGCCGCGATCATCACCGCGCCCGAGGCGAGACCGTCCAGGCCGTCCAGCAGATTGATGGCGTTGGTGACGGCCACGACCCACAGCACCGTGAGCGGCAGATTGAGCCACCCGGAAGGGATGGAGCCGCCCAGCGGATGCGTGAGCAGCGGAATCCCAAAGCCGAACTGTGCCAGAACCAGCGCCGCGATCACCTGGGCGACGAGCTTGATCCAGGCCGGCAGCCCACGAGTGTCATCGACGATTCCCATGAGCAGGATCGGCACGCTGGCCAGCGTCAGGCCCAGCATCGGAGCGGGCTCGAGCCGGCCTACGGGGCCCGGAATCATGTAGGCGACCCACACCGTGCCCAGGGTGGCGATCGCGATCGCCAGCCCCCCCAGCCGGGGAACCGAGCGCTGGTGAATGCGACGCGGCCCGGGATGATCGAGGACTCCGAAGCGCCCCGCGACACCCATGACCACGGGTGTCAGCCCCAGAACGAGAACCGCCGAGATCGCGAACAGGATCAGCGAAAACGGGATCCGGATGCCGGCGATCTCGTATCCGAAGGACTCGTTCATGAGCGCGGACGGAAGGCGTTATGGGCCAGCATCACGCCGGCTCGGACCATGATGAGCGTGTCGGCCAGGAAGGTCAGCAATGGATTCGTAGGATGGTGCTTGTGAAAGTAATGGATCATTCCGCGGTGACGTTCGACGATCACGCGCGCCGCCACGCGCCGGCGGCTCGCCCCCACGTGATGCACCGCGCCCGCGCCGGGCACGTAAGTCACCGTCCAGTTGGCCAGCTTCATGCGCCGGCACCAGTCGACATCCTCGTTGAACATGAAGAAGCGCTCGTCCATCGGACCGACCTGGCGAACGGCCTCGCGCCGGACCATGAGACACGCGCCCGAGAGCCAGTCGACGTCGCGCACGGTGGCGTGGTCCCAGTCCGTCAGCAGATAGCGTCGCGAGTAGGGATTGCCCGGGAACCAGCGGGTGAGCAGCGAGTAGCGGTTGAACAGGAACGCCAGGTGGTCAGGGAAGGCACGAGCCGAGTATTCGAGCGATCCGTCCGGATTCACGATCCGCGGCCCGACAATGGCGGCGCGTGGGTGGGCGCGCAGGTGTCCGATCAGAGTCTCGACCGCGCGAGTGTCGAGGGTGCAGTCGGGGTTCATCACCAGAACGAACTCTCCACTGGTCTCGGCGATCCCGCGGTTCACCGCGCGGGCGTACCCGAAGTTGCCGGGATTGCTCAGCAGTCTGACGTGGGGAAAGTCGCGGGCCAGCACCTCGCCGACGCCGTCCCCGGAATGGTTGTCCACCACCACCGTCTCGGTCTCCAGGCTGGCGGAACTGATCGCGATGGCGCGCAGGCAGGCCGGGAGTGTCGCGAGCGTCCGGTAGTGGACGATGACGGTGGAAAGGAGCATGAGGGCCGGTTAGGGCCTCCGCGGCGGGCGACGACACGTGGCGCGAGCGCCGGAAAGTCTATCACCCGGGGATGAAGCCTCTGAAACCTGCCTCCCAGGGCGAATCAGCGCACCCGCACCACGCGCTCGCCGCGGCTTTCCATACCGGCGGTCACACGGACCAGGTAGACGCCGCTCGGCACCGGTCGTCCGTCGTGACCCAGACCGTTCCACACCAAACGATGCCATCCGGCGGCGCGCACGCCGTCGAGCGGACGCGCGACCTCGCGTCCCGACAGATCGAAGATCGACATCCGGGTGCGATGGCTCGCAGGTAGCCCGACCCGGAAGGCGACCGGTCCGGTCGTCGGGTTCGGACCCTCCAGGCGCACGTCGAGCTTCGTCGGCGAGCCCGCCAGGGCCGGTGCTTCCAGGACCGGAGCGGTGATCTGGACCGTTCCCGGCAGCAGCGCCGGAGTGAACGGAGCGCCCGTACAGGGGACGAAGTCCCCGGCCATCACCAGCACCGCCGTCGCGCCGATGGGAGCGCCGGGCAACACCTCGACGAGGATGCGCAACGCCGTCCCGTTGCCGGGTGCGAACGGCGGCGGACACGTCCCGCCGGCAGGGAAGGTGATTTGCCCGTGAACCTCAGCTTCGCCCGGCGCCACGGCGGGGTCGATGTCGACCTGCACCGAGGCCGCGGACTCGCTGCGCGAGCCACCCTGCGACCAGCCGAGAACGTCGAAGACGTCTGTGCTCAGACGAACCCGGAACTCGAAGCCTTTCAGATCGCCCAGGTTCTCGAGCCGGACCGGGATCTCGGCCAGCGTCTGTCCCACGGCCAGGGTCTGCGGCGAAACATAGATCCGATCGGCACCGGACGGCCCCGCGGTGGTGAAGGACCGGCACTGCGAATAGGGGGACCAGTCCCCGCACGCCACCCGCGCCCGCGCGCGCCAGAAGTACGTGTAATTAGCGAACAGCCCCGAGTAGGCGTAGAGGGGTTCGGTGGTCTGGAACACCGGGCCGCTCCCGCACCCCAGGCCGAGCTGTACCTCGAACTCGGACACCGCCGCTGGAGCTCCCCACGACAAGGTCCCCGACAACGGCTGGTCGAATGCACCGGGAAACGGCTCATGCGGCAGCGGCGCGGGCGCAGCCTGGCCATCACCGGTGACGAAGTTGAAGCACTGGGGGTCCGGTCCGCACGGGCACGCCGGGCGAACCTCCCAGTGATACGTCGTGTTGGCTGTCAGACCCGAATACTCGAACTCCGCAGCGGTGACGAACGACTCGGCACCCACCCCGCACGAAGTTCCAAGGCGAACCGTGTATCCGGTCACGCCCGCCACCGGATTCCATCGCAACCGTCCGGCGCGTGGCTGGCAGGTCGCGCCGGAGGGAGGCACGGGGGTTTGGGTCGCGACGCAGGGTGGGCCGGAGACGGTGACGGTGTACTCGGTGAGGGGCGGACTGACCAGGCCACACGGGTTCACCGACTGCACGCTCCACGTGTAGGTGCCGGCCGACAGCGTGTAGACGTAATGGGAAAGCGTGACCTCGGTCGAGATCGCCGTGTCGCCCGAGGCGCACAGGACCAAGAGCCGGTAAGAGCTGACACCACCAGGCTCCGTCCAGTCGAAGACACCCGAAGCAGGCGCGTCGGTCATTCCGTTGGGCGGCGAGATCGGAAAGGGCGGCGAAGGCGTGAGGCAGCCGTAGCGCAGCCCCATGCCCCGGTGATCGTCATAGCTCAGATGGGTGTGCTGGCCGATCTGGCCCTGCCACGAGTCGTTCGGCGGGAGCACGGTGATGGTACGCCGCACGCAGCCGCAGCTGGTGCCGGCGGCGCAGTCGATCGAGAATGCGCAGCCGTCGTAGTGCATCACGGAGTCGAAATCGTAAAGGCCGAAATTGGTCGTCGAGGCGATCGTGAAATTGCCTCCGGCGCCGGGCTGGATGTTGGCGGTGTTGATGGTGACGTAGGTGTTGCGATCGGAGCGCTGGTGTTCGTGCATCAACCCCAGAGCGTGGCCGATTTCGTGGGCGATGACGTAGGTCGCCCCCCAGCTGCTGATGTTCATGGTCTGGGCGCCGCCCACCATCCCCACGAATGAGCTGTTGGATCCTCCGGGCCCGGAATCCACCACGCGCACGTAGTTGGTCTGACTGGTGCGTTGGACGAAGGTGAGGTTGGCGACCGTCGACCACTGGGCCGCCGCGAACAGCCACTGCGATTGTTCGGTGGCGTTGACGCTGGAATCGAAGCTGTAGACCAGGACGCCCCCTGGCCAGGGGTTGCCTACGAAACCGCTCTGGATCACGTCGCCGGCGCGGAAAAGCATGTCGTCGATCGCGATGAAACCGTTTTCATCAGGCTCCGGTAGCTGATCCAGCGTGCCGGGGTCGAGAGGCTCGCTGCTCTGCGGAATGAAGGTCGAGGCGGACCCTGGAAACGGGGAGGCCAGCACACAAAGTGCGGCAAAAAGGGCCACCAACCGTCGCGAACCGTTGACGGCACAGGCGAATCCGTATAGCGTCATCCCGTTCGGCAGCCTTAACTCGCTCTTAAAACGGCTCACGGCGCACATAATAGCGCACCGCTGGGGTGCCGATGCGGGTTCAGTCGAGGCCTGTCACATTCTCACGAGATCGAACGACATCTTAGGAAGTCGCGCCCGAACACAGAGCCGTAAGCGAATGACGATCGGGGGACTGTCTTTGCGAGCGGGGCTGTAAGACATCGGGCCGCACGACCGGGGCCGCTACTGGCGGCCCCGGAATCGTTTATGCTCGGGAGGACGGGAAAAAATCGAGCCGCCGGTCATCGACGAGAAGGTCGCTCGTCGAGCCGGCGGCTCGGGTTGATCTTGAGCGGTGGCTCCGGTGAGAGCCGCTCCCCACTTTCTCTCCGGGCTCCCCCGACTCCATCCGCTCAAGCTTTTACGATTTTCAGGCCGCGCCCGGCTCGACAGCTCGAACCGACGCGCATCCTTTGCGCTTTCCCTGGGCGCCAATCCGGTTGCGCCCACATTCGGTCCATAGCTCCGGACGCTGGGAAGCACCTGGACGCGGCCTTGTTTCTTTGCCGCCCTTCCGACGAGCCTACTTGTCGGTGGCGAGGTCCGAGGATTGCCTAATGCTAGATCGGTGCCAGCGGCCAGGACGGCTTGCGCGAAACCGGATGAGAAGTTGATTTCAAGGGACTTGGAGTGTTTTCCACATGCCAGGACGGCGCGAAAATGGGTCGAAAGCAGGACTGGTATCCCGGGCTGCGCTAGGTAAGATCTTCCAGCTTGGAAAAAACGACATAGCCTCGAGCAGGAAGGACAAGGTCTTGCGCGTTCTTGTAGTCGACGATCATCTCTCCTCGGCCGAAGGGCTGAGCGAGTACATCCAGGAGTGGGGTCACGAGGCTCGGTGCGCCCCGGGGGCCAAGGAGGCCCTTGCGCTCATCGAGGACTGGCACCCTGAGGCCGTGGTCTGCGACCTGCGGATGGACCCCGGCCCCGACGGGCTGGAGCTGCTCCAACAAGTGCGGACCAGCGACCCGTGGATCGGCTTCATCATGCTCACCGGCCACGGGCGCATCGAGGACGCGGTAAACGCGATCCGGCACGGAGCGTTCGACTTCCTCACCAAGCCCGTGGATCTGGAGCGGCTTCAGCACCTCATGGGGCGCCTTGCCGAGCGCAACGAAATGCGCTCGGAGGTGGTGCGGCTGAGGAACCGGCTGGCGAGCCGCGAAGAGGACGGTGTGGCGAGCCGCTCCCCGGTCATGCGCCGCTTGATCGACCTGGTGGAGCAGGTCGCGCCCTCCTCCGCGTCGGTCTTCATCACCGGGGAAAGCGGCTCGGGCAAGGACTACGTCGCCCAGATCCTTCACGAGCTGTCGGGCCGCGCGAATGCACCCTTCATCGCGGTCAACTGTCCCGCGATTCCCGAGACGCTGCTCGAAAGCGAGCTGTTCGGACACGAGCGCGGCGCCTTCACCGGGGCTATGACCGATCACGCCGGGCTGTTCGAGCACGCCTCGGGCGGCACGTTGTTCCTCGACGAGATCACCGAGATGTCGCCGGGACTGCAGGCCAAGCTGCTGCGAGTCCTCGAAACGCGGCGCTTCCGTCGCGTCGGCGGGCGGGAAGAGAAGCTCGCCGACTTCCGCGTCGCCGCTGCCACCAACCGGGATCCCGAGACTGCGGTGAAGGAAGGGCGTCTGCGCGAGGACCTCTATTATCGACTCAACGTGTTCCACGTGCAGGTGCCGCCGCTGCGCGAGCGACGTGAGGACATCGTGCCGCTCGCGGCGCGCTTCACCGCCTCGTTCGCCGAGCAGAACGGCCGACCGCTCGAGGGTCTTTCCAACGACGCCATGGGCGCACTCGAGGTCTACGACTGGCCCGGCAACGTGCGCGAGCTGCGGAACGCGATCGAGCGCGCCGTGGTGCTGGCGCGCGGGAACGTCATCGAGGTCGCCGATCTGCCGCCTCACATCCAGCGACCGGGCGTGTTCATCGAGCGCGGTCGCGTCGGCGTCGAGCCGCTCCACGAGCTGGAGCGCCGGGCGATTCTGGGGGCGCTCGAGAACTTCTCGCACAACAAGACGCACGCTGCCCGGGCCCTGGGCATCAGCCTCAAGACCCTGCATAACAAGCTCAAGCGTTACGCCCGCGGGGACACTTCGTGAAGTTTCCGTTTGGCCTGCGTGCATCACTGTGGGCTTCGATGGTGGCGCTGGCGCTCTTGGTGGCGCTCGTCGCCATGGCCGTTCACGCCGGGCTGGAAGTGCGCGACATCGTGCAAACGTCGGCCACCCGCGCCTCAGCGCTCGCGCAGCAGGCGGCCGTGCTGGCGAGCCGCGCCGCCAATGCCTCGCCGGTGAACCCCACCGCCGCGATCCAGAGCGACCGGGCGTTGGGCGCCCTGTTCAGCAGCGCGATGGCCGGCGATCCCACCATCCAGGACCTCGGAGTCTTCGACGCCGACGGTTTCGCGCTGG
>Ga0075428_100009050_pt1 | contig 11048 bp, 9 predicted proteins | sample RhiMetdeltSRZDD2_FD_75291 | JGI IMG/M metagenome (GOLD analysis project Ga0075428, IMG submission 75291) | Populus rhizosphere microbial communities from Tennessee, USA - Rhizosphere MetaG P. deltoides SRZDD2 | ecosystem: Host-associated > Plants > Roots > Rhizosphere > Soil | place: USA... | reverse complement strand
ACATTCACAGCGAAGACAAATCGCTGGCCGTCGGGGCTGCTGACGTTACTGAGCTGCGCTGGCGCGAGTATCCCTGTCGGCAGCTTGAACAGTAGCCTCGGTGTGCCGGCCTGAAACGGTGCGGTCCCCAGCACGTCAACCGCCATGACACCCTGCCCGCCCTGCTGCGACAAGTAGAACAGTTCCTTGCCGTCGCGTCTCCAGAAGATGCCACCAATCGCAGCTTCAGTCGACACCTGTGCGGCCGACGGAGTTGACGCAGTCGCGGCCGCGCGCGTCGATTCCGCGAGGTCCTTCACATAGACCAGGAAGCGTCCCGATTGGTTCGAGTTGAACGCAAGCAGCCGACTGTCGGGCGAGAACCGGCCGCCGCGCTCGCGACCGAGCTCAATGGCCTTTCGCTCACCGGTGAGTGGCAACACGAACATCGTCTCGCCGGCCCAGAAACAAATGTAACGTCCATCGGCGGACCAATCGGTCAGGATGATCTGGGATCCGGTCGAGTGCTTGTAAACGAGTTCCTCAGCGCCGGTTCCGTTTGCCGCGCGCTTGAACACGGCATTCGTGTTCTCACGATCCGACACGTAGGCGATCTCGGTCCCGTCCGGCGACCAGAGGGGCGCCGAGTCCGGTGGCGCGTCGGACGTAATCGCCGTGCTCTTGCCAGTGGCGATGTCGAACGTCCAGATGTCGCGGCCGTCGGTGTCCGGATCGTTCTTGACGACAGCGATGCGGGAGCCGTCAGGCGAGAACGCCGCCTGCGAATAGGATCCGACTTCGCCAAGCCGGGTGACGACATTGCCCTGTCGGTCGAAGATCGTGAGTTGCTGCATGCTTCGACGCAGCCCGCGCGCCAGCAGGCGGCCGAGCGTCCCGTTCTTGCCCGCGGCCGCCGTTGCCTCTTTTCCCCGAACCGCGAGCGCCTGCTGGAATGCGTCGACGTCCCCCTTGTGCACAACCTCGACTTCGAGACCGATCGCCCCCATCTCGTCGAAAGACTGCTCGCCGAAGATCACCCGCCGCGGCGGGTTGATGGGATTGCGCGGGTTGTCCGAAGAGTTGTCGTAGGTGAGCGTCACATCGATCCGCGTTCCCTTGGGTAACGTGAATGGCTGTTTGTAGGTGTAGCTGTCCTGCCAGCTGAAGTCCCAGTCGCGGATCCAGAGCAGCGGTTTCTTCGAACCGTCCGGCAGGGTGGCATCAGCCTTCATCTGCTTCGCCAGGTAGTGGGCATGCGCAAACGCGGCGTACACCTTCGCGTCACCGGGGAGTGTGAATGAATCGTTGATGGCGAATTGCTTCTCGCCCGGTGGGATGTCGATGCCGGCGCCGAGCCCAAAGATCGCAGGCAGCAGCACCGACAGAAGATCCTTCTGATCGCCCTTCTCGGCGAAATAGATCCCGATCAACGACTTCTCGGACTCGACCTTGCCGCTCGGGTGAAAGTGCACCTGCAGCAGGAAGTCGGACCCCTTTGGCAACCGGGAGACGAGCCCTTCTGTAAACATCGTCGGTTGCGTTCCCGGGGCCCAGCCGCCGAGTCCAGGTGAATCCGTCCGGTCCGTAAGGCCGACGGCGCTGAGCCCGCCAAACCCTGGACGCCCATCAATGCCATCGACATTTGCCCGGCTTCCGCCCGGTACCTGCGCAAAGATCGCGTGGTGGACGACCTTCCGCGCGCTCGGGCGGAACTCGATGCCCCTCACCCATTTGTCTTCTGTGAGTTTGGTCGGAATGACGAAGTTGCGGAAGACATCGGGACCGCTTGCCGGCACTTCGAACGCAATCGGCATCTCGAGGATCAGATCTGGTTGACCCAGACGCCAGCCATCAGGAGGGAACTCGGGGAGCTTCGGCATCTTTGTTTCGTCGCCACGCGGCATCCCGTCCTTCACCCACGCGCCGATCGTAGCGATCTGCGCATCGGTCAATCGCCGCTCGCCAACGAACTCGCCGTAACCGGGCTCGGCATGCCACGGTGGCATGTACCGGGACTGGGTGACTTTGGCGATCAACGCTCCGCGCTTGGCCACGTCTTCATACGAGATCAACGAGAACGGTGCTGCTTCACCGGGACGATGGCACGTGACGCAGTTGGAGTAGACGATGGGCGCAATCGTCTCAGCGAACGTGACGCGTGCCGCCCTGGTCGCTGGTGGCGGAGTCGCGCTTCTACGTGGTGCCTGGGAATAGGTGGCGATTGGCGTCAGCACTACAGCAGTCACGAGACACAGAAACAGGACACGTTGTCTACTCATGATCGTGCTTCCTCAACAGAGCGGGATCGGTGATGAAGCAGCCCAGCGCCTCAGTATCTGGGTGCAGAACCTTTCCTCCAGCCAGCACGGCATCGAGCGCGTCGCGCAAGTCGTGACTGGTCACCTGCTGGCGCGTCCTGCCCAGTGCCGCATAGAGGTTGTCGATTCGACCGCGGTAGCGAACGTCGCCTGATCGGTCGATCACAAAGGCCTGCGGCGTGATTGAGGCGTTCACATAGGTGGCCGCCGCGCGTTCCCGATCGACAACCGCTGAGAAGCCGTCGTAGCCGTACTCCTTGAGATGCTGGCGAACTAGTTCATTCAGGTGTGCAGGTGAGGGATGGGTGTCGACGTCTTCGTAAATCAGGGAACAGCCGACGCCGCGTGAGCTGTAGTCGCGGCAGACACGCTGGATCTCCGGTGCGTACGAGTTGGAAACCGGGCAGTCGGTGGCGACGAAGAAGACGACGTTCGCCCGGCCGTCGGGCGCAAACGGCGTCACGACCCGGCCGTTGAGGTCGCGAATGGGTGGGCTCTTTACCTGGTTGGTCTGAGCCAGGGCGATGCTGTTGCACAAGACGAGAGTCGACAGAAGGATGGCGGCTAGGCGCATGTGCTTTTCCGAAAGGTCTGAGCCTGTTGTCGATGATCTAGGTATCGCTATTGTCGATAGTCGAGGTATGCTTGTCAAGACGCCATGCCCAAACCATCTGACCTTCTTCAAGGCACGCTCGATCTGTTGATCCTGAAAACGCTCGCACGCGAGGCGCTGCACGGGTGGGCCATCTCGAAGCGTATCCAGCTGCTCTCAGACGAAGTGCTGGCCGTTCAGCAGGGGTCGCTCTACCCTGCGCTGCATCGCCTCGAGCAGCAAGGGTGGATCACCGCCGAGTGGAAGGGAACGGAACAGGGACGCACTGGGAAGTTCTACACGCTGACGCGTGAAGGCAAGCGTCAACTCGAGCGCGAGTTGGAATCCTGGAGACGGCTCTCATCTGCCGTCGGACTGCTTCTCGAGCGTGCGTAATCCGGGACTCGGGATCCGGGATCCGGGATTCGAAGGTCCCTTGGGAGTTGGGCGTTAACCTAGCGTCTTTCCACATCGATGCCTTACCTGATCCGCCTCTATCGAGTCGCCCGCCAACGGCTCCGCGCCGTTTTCCATAAAAACGCGGCCGACGAGGAACTGAGTCGCGAGCTCGCCCTCCATTTCGAGCTCCTCGTCGACGAGTTCAAGGCCGACGGGCTGTCGCTCGACGAGGCGCAGCGGGCGGCACGACGAGCGATCGGAAACGTCTCGCTCCTCGAGGAGCAGTGCCGGGATCATCGGCGCGTCTCCTGGTTTCACGATCTCCGGCAAGACGTGCTCTATGGCATGCGGATGCTTCGCGGGAATCCCGGTTTCACCGCGGTCGCCGTGCTCTCGCTGGCGATCGGGATCGGAGCGAACACGGCGATCCTGAGTGTGATCGACGCCATCCTGCAAGCAGGCTTGCCGATCCCGAACGACGCGCAACTCGTGGTCGTGCGCACGTATCCCGAGGACAATCCAAAACAGGAGACGCACGCCCTCCTCGACGATTACTTCGCCTGGCGAGATGGGAATCGATCGTTCGAGGTGATGGGACTGGCGCTGGGGAACCAGGCCGACTTCGGCCCTGACGGCGACAGTGCTCCAGCCGAACGCATACAGGGCCAGGCCGTCACCGGTGGCACCTTGTCCGCGCTGGCCGTGCAACCGATCCTCGGCCGCGCGTTCACGGCATCCGAAACGGAAATCGGGCCGCCTGAGCCGGTCGTCGTCATCAGCCATCGACTGTGGCGGCGACGCTTCGGATCCCGTGCTGACATCATCGGACACACGGCACGCCTCGATCGCGTCAACCGGACGATCGTTGCCGTGATGCCCGATGGGTTTCACTACCCCAACGAGGGTGTGGAGTACTGGGTTCCCCTTACCGTGGACGAGCCGTCGCGCCTGCCGAATCGTCAGCGCTTCTTCGTGGTGACTGCGCGTTTGAAGGAGGGAACGACCGTCGAACAGGCTCAGGCCGATATGGACATCATTGCCGGACGACTCGCCCGGGAAGACCCAGAGCGACATGACGGTTGGGGCGTGCGCGTCAAACCAGTTCGCGAAGCCATGTTCGGGTGGACCAGAGAGCGACTGTTGACGCTCGAAGCGGCGGTCGCCCTCGTGCTGCTCGTCGCCTGCGCCAACCTCGCTGGCTTGCTGCTCGCGCGTGGGCTCGCGCGCGCACCGGAGATGGCCATGCGGGCAGCGCTCGGGGCTGGGCGTGGTCGAATCGTGCGTCAGCTCCTGGCCGAGAGTCTGCTGCTCTCGCTGATCGGTGGCGCGCTCGGCGTAGTCGTCGCCATGGGCGGGATCCGGGCACTCGTGGCCATGAATCCCCCGCCCGGTGGCGTGGGCATTGTCGACGTCGGCGTGAATCTGCGCACGCTGGGCCTGACGGCCGTGATGTCGATCCTCACGGGCTTCCTGTTTGGCTTGGCGCCGGCACTGGTCAGCACTCGCCCCGGGTTGAGCAGAGCGTTAAAAGAGTCGCCACCCGCGGTCACGGCGAGCCTACCGCCGCGCTTTCGCAATGCACTCGTCGCCGCACAGATCGCCGTGACAATGGTGTTGCTCGTTGGATCGGGGCTGCTGATGAAGAGTTTCGTGCAGGTCGCCACCCGCGACGTGCAGTTCGATCCGGCGCAGCTTCTGACGTTCGAAATTCATGTGCCGATCACCGACTACCTGCACCGTCGCGTGCCGGACGGTGGACCTTCGTATTTCGAGATCGACCCTTCGCCAGCGATCGCACTGGAACGCATCTATCGCAGACTCAGCGCCCTTCCCGGTGTCGAGTCGGTGGCGGGGAGCTCCTATGCCCTGCTCAACAGCGTCGTCGTGCCATCGACAACGATCAGCGTCGGGGTGGTTGGACAGCGCGCGGCCGGTTCCAGCCTTGGGTCTTCAGCGAGCCTGGCGATCGGCGTCGGAACGGATGCGACGCACCTGGCAGACCGCCATTCACTGACCGCCGCGTACTTCCTGGTCACGCCGGATTTCTTCACGTCGATCAAGGCACAGCTCGTGCGCGGTCGTGACATCGGCACCCGCGACACGTTGTCGTCACCGTGGGTGGCGATTCTCAATGAAAGCGCGGCCAATCGCTTCTGGCCCGGCGTTGATCCGGTGGGCCGTCAGTTCACGATGCTTGGTGTGCCCGACGAACGGCCTCGCGAGGTCATCGGCGTCGTCCGAGACATTCCGCTGACATTGCAGGGCGAACTGAGGCCGGTCATCTACACGTCGTTTCTGCAGCAGCCTCTTCGCCATCCACAACCGGTGACCATGTTCGGCCAGATGATGTTCATGGTTCGAACGACGGGCGATCCGATAAGCCTCCTCTCCGGCGCGCGCCGTGTCGTGGCCGAGATTGACCCTGATCGTCCGCTCGCGAACGTCGCCACGATGGAGCAACGGCTCGCCTCGATCGTGCCGCAGCGCGGCTACGTCGCGTTTGCCATCACGGCATTCGCGCTCACTGCCATGCTGCTCGCCGCGATTGGCATCTATGGTGTGTTGGCGTATTCAGTCTCGCAACGTGCGCGCGAGATCGGCATCCGCTTGGCGCTTGGGGCACGAGTGATCGAGGTCGTGATGCTCGTGTGCAGACGCGCCCTGCTGATTCTGTCGATCGGGATGGCAGTCGGACTCGGCGTGTCGCTGATGCTTACACGCCTTCTGCAATCGCAACTGTGGAACGTCGCCCCCACTGACCCGGCGACATTCGTCTTCGTAACACTCCTGCTGGTCGTCGTCGCGCTGGCAGCCGCGTTCTTCCCCATCCGCCGCGCAGCGGGCGTGGATCCAACCATCGCTCTGCGTTGTGAATGACCGGTGTGGGTAGAGGCGGGTCTTCATACCTGCCGCTACTCCGAGCTACCCAACGCTCAACGCTGCTTCGAATAGTCGACGAGCGTCTGGTCCTTGCAGTTGTCCTTCGTGAAAGGTTGGTCGGCGACGCCCACGGTGTCGGACCCTGTGTACTGCCCCTTCAAGTAATCAGGGTCTTCGGCGGTGTAGGCCCTGGTCAGCTGCGTCGTCTTGGGATCGAACGTGAAGCGTTCGACGACGTGTAACTTGTTACCGTGGCGTACCGGCGCGTTGAGCACACCAGGCTCGAACGCCACCGTGTCGACCACAAGCACATCGCCCTCCCACCGCCCGATTGAGTGTCCCGCTCGACTTGACCTCACGTTAGCCGGATGTGTCTTCATGTTCATGTGAACCGTCCGGCGAAGATCCATCTGGCCGTACTGAATGACGATCGTGTCCTTGTTCTGAGTGATGCGATTCACTGGACCATCGAAGGTCCAATCGAACACGATGCTCGTCGTCTCGCAGCGGAAGCGTGGATTGTCGTCGCGTGTGAACTTCGCCGCCGCTTGCTCGCCGAGCGGGGTCAGTTCGGTGCCGCCGTAAAGGCGCGGCCCAGCGGGCGGGCCGCCTCCGCGGCGCGCGCCACCGCCGCCACCGCGACGCTCCCCCGGCTTGATTTGCTCGAGTTCGCTCAGCCGAACGAGGCCGCCGCCTGTGCCACGCGGATCGGCCATGACCACCTGCTCGGGCGCCCAGTCACCAGAGATATTTGGCTCTCCAGTCGCCCGACGCGGCTCACGCGCCTTCAGGGCAACCGGCAAGGCGCCGCGCACCTCGCGCACACCTCCCCCTGCTTTGACGTACTGGCCGTAACGGTCCATGTGACTGCCGTTTTCGAACCGGATGGTGTTGAGGTAGCAGGAATTCGGATCGGCTCGATCGGGAGCGGCTTCGATGGTGACCTTCGAGTTGACAGGAAACAGCTCTTTCGACCAGCCCGATCGCCGCAGGGTATGAGCAGAGCGCATCTCGCATCGATGCTTGGAGACGCGTCCGTTGGCGTCGGTGACTTCGAAGTAAAGCCACGAGTGCGGATTGACGAAGTCGACGCGCGTAAGCTTCCCGGCATAGGTCACCGACTTGCCGAGCTCGAAGGTGCCGGGGCCATGATGCGCCACTGCGGTTGCCGCTGACGCAAGGAACACGACAAGAAACGTCACCCATCGACCCATGCTCATCCTCCGCGACTCGGTACATTGCACCCGCCGTCACACCGCCGCGCGTATCCGTATTGTAGGCTGAACTGTCGGGGTGGGTAGGCGTGCGACACGTCCGCTCACTGCGTCAACCCGACGCAGCGAGACAAGCGTCAACGGCACTCGACCGTCGTGAGTCCTCCTCACCGGAGGACCCGGAAGAATCATTGTCGCGGGGCGCCCCTTTCGGGGAGCTGAATGGGACCCCGCCCTGGCGACTCCTACTCGGTCGTTCGCTGGTAGCTTGTTCGCATCACGCTGGGATCACCCTGTTGACGTGATTCCCGAACCTCGCGATACGCCGCCTCGCCTCGTTCGCGAGCGTGTTGAACAGCGCTACCTGCCTTGTCCCAACCTGTCGAGAGCGCACTCTTTACGCGCTCAGACTGCGCGCGTAACGTTTCCCGCCCACGCTCCATGGCATCGTGCCCGAGCTCATTGCCTCGTCGTTTCAGGAAGGCACGTGTGTCGCGGCCAGTAGCAGGAGCCAGGATCAACGCCGCAGCGGCGCCAATGGCTGCACCGACGACGAACGCTGACAACGCTCCCGCGCTGTAGTTCGATCCCGCGTTGTAGTTCGAATCGACTGTCTCACTGTATGCATTCATGAAAGTCCTCCATCCCTCCATCCCCGCGCGCCGCTACCTCACGCCTGGAAGCACTCTCCCAGACGCCAGGTCGCGTGCGTCGTTCGAGGGCCTTGTCACACGGCCCGTCTGCCGGTAATGAGCTGCACCAAAACGGCGACGACCGCGAGCACAAGCAGAAGGTGGATAAATCCACCGAGTGTGTACGAGCTGACGACTCCCAAGAGCCACAGCAGCAACAACACGACAAAGAGTGTCCACAGCATGGTGATTCTCACATCGGTCGAACCCTGACGCGCGGTGAGGGAGCAGCGCGACGAGACCGCCGACCATGCGGCCCGCGTGACGAAATGGAGCACACGCCGTGCCATACCACGGCCGGGCCAGCTGGGTACGAGACCCCACGCATTTCACGCGAATTGCTTGTAAGAGCTACACCTTGGGCGCACATCCTGCAAACCTCATCAACGAATTCGCGAAGGCGTTCAGCTTGAATTCGCGGTGCCCGCGTTGGCCGGAGGGCATAGAACGTGCTGATGACAACTCATGGTGACGCAACCTGCAGAAAGGAACGTCCATGAGAGGACTGTTTGGCTTGGGCATCGTCCTGTTGCTCGTGGGGCTCGCGATTCTCGCGTGGCCGGCAATTCCATATACAGAACGCAAGAAGGCCGTTGACATCGGTCCCATCGAGGTGGAGACCGAGACGCAGAAACACGTCTTCTTGCCACCGGTCTTGGGGATTGCAGCTGCGGCGTCTGGAGTCGCACTCATCGCTCTCGGCCGTCGCAACGCATAGCGACAACGTGCATCTCAACCAAGAACACAGACACATTCCGGGTGGAGGTCTTCGTGGGTCAGACAGATAGGCGAGCACGACAATCCCTGCATACGCGGCACTCCGCGCGGCGAACGGGCGCGCCCATTTGCGTCGTGCCTCCTCGTTTCCGAGCCGCCTCCAGGCGCTCGCCACAACGATTGGCCAGCCCGACGGCCGAGAGTCGTGCGCGGATCCTGGTGATCGAACACGACCTGTTGACCCGTGAGACGCTTGCGCTCATGCTGCGGTACTACGGCTACGATGTGACGCTCACCGGCGATGGCCGAGAGGCGACGCGCTTGCTGGCGCATATGACGCCGGACCTCGTCGTCATGGACTGGCGGACGCCGGGGTTGTCCGGGTTCTCGCTCTGTCTGGCGCTGCGGCGACGCTGGCCGATGATGCCCATCGTCGTCGTGACCTCCACCGACGAGGTCTTTGACGGCGATCAGCCTGTAAATGCCTGGCTGCCGAAACCGATCGATCCACCACTGTTGCATCGAGTCATCCATGACGAACTGGCGCCGGTAATGAGCTCATGAGACACAAGACGTGACACGCCCACGACAGATACTGCTCGGCGTCCTGGCGGCTGCGGGCATAACGCTCGCGCTCGGGGTCGTCGTTCTGAGCAGCGACTGGGCGGCGCGTCGAACTCAAGAGGAGCTCATTCGAATCATCGAAGTCCGCTTCGATGCCCACGCCGAGCTCGAAGAGGTCACGATGTCATTGTTCCCGCGCCTAGCAATCGACGGGCGGGGCTTGACTCTCATCAGGACCGGGGACGAGCACAGACTCCCGTTCATTCGCATCGAACGATTTCACGCATCAGGACCAGTCCTCGATGTGTTCCGGAGCTCTCTGGGACTCGTCGAAATCGACGGGTTCCAGATCGACGTCGCGCGGGGACACAAGCCTGAGGGTCCCGGGCTCCGCGGTGCGCGTGACCTTAGGATTGACGAAATCAGGGCCACGCATGGGCTGCTGCGGGTGCTGCCAGACGATCCGGAAAAGCTTCCGCTCAACTTCGATCTGGAGACGGTGACGTTTCGGGACTTCAGCTTCGAGCGTGCCGGAACGTACACGGCGCAGCTGACCAATCCCAAGCCGGAAGGGCTGATCCGGAGCTTCGGATCGTTCGGGCCGTGGAACACCTTCGCGCCGCGCTCCACGCCGTTGTCAGGCGACTACTCGTTCACCGACGCTCGACTGAACACGATCAAAGGCATCGGCGGGGTGCTGAACTCCATCGGCTCGTTCGAAGGTGTGCTCGAACGCATCAACGTGAACGGCACCACGACAACACCGGACTTCCAACTCGATCTCGCCAGACAGCCCGTGAGTCTTGATACGCGTTTTCGGGCCATCGTTGATGGCACCAGTGGCGACACCCACCTCGAGGAAGTGGACGCGATGTTGGGCAAGACGCACATCGTGGCGGCAGGATCGGTGGCTGGCGTGCGGGGCGCCAAAGGGCGAACAATCACGCTCGATGTCAGCGCCGACGGCCGCTTCGACGATTTGCTTCGGTTGGCCGTCAAGGCGAACAAGCCCGCGATGCGGGGTGGAATCGCGCTGAAAACGTCACTCGTCCTGCCCCCAGGAGAGGCCGATGTGGTGCAGCGGCTTCAGCTGAAGGGGTCGTTCAAGCTTCGACGCGGCCAGTTCAGCTCGGACATCGTGCAAGACAAGATCGACGAACTCAGCCGGCGCGGACGCGGTGAACCGGAAAATGAAAACGTCAACAACGTGCTCGCCGACTTCGGTGGAACTTTCGCCCTCCAGAACGGCCGACTGGACCTACCCAGGTTTCAGTTCACGGTGGAGGGGGCGCGCGTGGCGCTCGGCGGCAATTACAGCCTTCCGAGCCAGCGACTCGACTTCGAGGGATCACTCATCCTCGACGCGCCACTGTCGAAGACAACCACAGGATTCAAGTCAGTACTCTTGAAACTCGTTGACCCGTTGTTCCGGAAGCAAGGTGCAGGCACGGTGCTGCCGATCGCAGTGACAGGGACAGTTGACGAGCCCTCATTTGCTCTCGACAAAGGTCGCCTCTTCAGTCGCCGATGAGCGTCGCGCACTTCTCGCCGATGACAACGCACGAAGCGTGGGTCGGGGCATTCACCACTTCCGGCATGATGGACGCGTCGGCCACTCGAATGCCCTCGAGCCCGTGCACGCGCAGATGGCTATCAACCACCGCATCGGGGTCTGAAGCCGGCCCCATCCGAC
>Ga0075428_100009048_pt1 | contig 11048 bp, 10 predicted proteins | sample RhiMetdeltSRZDD2_FD_75291 | JGI IMG/M metagenome (GOLD analysis project Ga0075428, IMG submission 75291) | Populus rhizosphere microbial communities from Tennessee, USA - Rhizosphere MetaG P. deltoides SRZDD2 | ecosystem: Host-associated > Plants > Roots > Rhizosphere > Soil | place: USA... | reverse complement strand
GGGTGCACGATCTGCAGCAGCTTGAGCACGACGGTCAGTACACCCGCGAAATGCGTTGGGCGGGCAGCTCCTTCGAGCTCACCGCCCAGCTGACCAGGGTGCACAGAAGTGCGCATGCCGTCGGGGTACATGTCGGCGGCCGTCGGCGTGAACGCGATCTCAACGCCTTCGGCGCGCAGCGCTGCGAGATCGTCGTCGAGTGGGCGCGGGTAGCTGTCGAGGTCTTCGCCCGCGCCGAACTGCAGCGGGTTCACGAAGATCGACACCACCACGACGGCGCCCTGCACTCGCTTGGCCGCGCGGATCAGCGACAGATGGCCCTCGTGCACTGCGCCCATCGTCGGCACCAGCATCACCCGGCGGCCGCTGGCTCGCAGCGCCCGAGTGACATCGGAGACATCGCGCGGGCCCGAATACACGTTGAGGTCACCGGCGGTGAATTGCGGCTTGGTCATGGCTGTCCCGAAGAATCGGAGAAGACGGCAAAGACTTCCTTGGGCGCGTGCGCGCGCTGCGCGGTGCGCAATGAGTTGGCCCGGTACGCCTGCGCGAGTTGCGGATCCACCTCGGCAAGCGCGCGTAGATGACCGACGACGGCGGCCGCGTCACCGCGCGCAACCGGGCCGGTCAGTGCCGCCTGTCCGCGCTGCAGCGAGTTCTCCAACGACGCCCGCGCCAGCGGACCGATCACCCGCTCGGCGATGCCGCCGGGCGCGTCGCCGACCAATTCTTGACCGAGCAGTTCCTGACCCCATAGCGCCGCCCGCAATGCCTCGACGGCATCGAGCAGCACAGTGACGACGTGGTTGCTCGCATGGGCAAGTGCAGCGTGGTACAGCGTCCTGGCATCCTCGCGTACCCGGAATGGCTCGCCACCGATCTCGAGCACCAGCGACTGCGCGATCGCATACCCGACCTCGTCCGCGGCGGTGACGCCGAAACATGTATCGGGAAGTCGTTCGATGTCCTCGTCCGAGCCGGTGAACGTCATCGCGGGATGGATGGCCAACGGGATGCAACCCTGCTCGGTAAGCGGCGCCAGCACTCCGATGCCGTTGGCGCCCGAGGTGTGGGCGACGATCGTGCCCGGCCGCACCGCCGAGGTGGCCGCGAGCCCCGTCACCAGCCCGGCAAGCTCGGCGTCCGGGACGGCCAGCAGCAACAATTCGGCGCGGCCGGCGACCTCGTCGGGCGGCAGGACGGCAGTGTCGGGCAGGCGGCGCTGGGCGCGCTCGCGCGACGCATGCGATATCGCGCTGCACGCGACCACCACATGCTCGGCGCGCTCCAGCGCCACACCGAGCGCGGTGCCCACCCGACCAGCAGAAATGATGCCAATCGTGAGCCGCGCCGGGCGCAGTCCGTCGACATGCTCCATCGCAGACGACCTCGCAGATTGTCGTGTGTTCTTCGTTCCGGTCCTGCGTTGCGGGTACCGGACGGTCGCTAAGAGCCTAACTCACTCTTCGCGGCGCCTACGACGGCCGCCTCCGCTCGGGGTGGCCTGAAGCCTGGCCAGCAGCTCGGCAACGGACTGCCCGCCGGTGTCATCCGCCCTGCGGTGTCGTCGCTCCTCCGGCTCGGCGGGCGGTGCTTCGGGCGGCGGCGCGGGCTCGGGATGTGGCGGCGGACCCCCGGACTCAGCGGCCAACGTCGGCGGCGCATGCGGACGTCCCGGATCGACGGCCTCCGGCGGCGCTGAATGGCGGCCCCGAGGCGCTTCGACGTGCGGTGCCTGCATCGCAGGCTCGGCTGCCCGTGGCCGGCCGACGTATTCGCCTGCAGACCCGTTCTCGCCCGTCGGCTGAGCCGACAAATCCGGCGACAGCCAATTGCTGCCCGGCGCGCCCGCAGGTATCCACTGTCCCTCGGCGGGTGCGGGCTGCCAGTCCGGCGGCGTCTGCGCAACCGGCTCCGGCTCGGGCTCGGGACGCGGTGGCGGCGGCGGCGGTTCAGGGGGCGGGGCGGGTGGGCGCTCCTGTTGCGGTGGCTCCCAAGTGAATTGCGTCGTGGTCTCGGTGGCCGACGGAGGCGGCGGTTGCGGCGGCGGTGACGGTGGTGACCACGCGCGAGGCTCCTCCTCCACGCGATGACGCCGCCGCCTTTCCTGCTCAGTCTCGGACGGTCTGCGGTGCGCACCGCCGTAACTCGGCGGCGTCATCCAATCCGCCTCGGGCGGATGGGGTTCGGCGGGCACGTCGATGATCGGGCTTTCCTCGGTTTTCGCGTCGAGGTCCTCACGGTCTTCCGTGTCGATCCGGCTGGCGGTGACCCGGCCCGCGGATTCCGCGGTGCGCGGCCAGTCTCCGTACGCGCGGCTGCGGTCGGTTTCGATCGCGGGCCGATGCGACAGGTCGGCGTCGAACAGAATCTCCAAATTGGCGCGCAGCGCGGCCAGTTCGGCCCGTAAGCCCGCGACCTCGTCGGCCGCCTGGGCCCGTATTTCGGAGGTCAGTTCGCGGCGCAGTTGGGTCTCGACCGTCAGCTCGTATTCCCGGCGCGCCGAGATCTCCCTGTCCAACTGCAAGTCGTAGACCAGTTTGAGATCGCGCACCTTGGCCTGGTCGACGTCGCTCTGGCGCCGGTAGATAACCGACACGAAAGCGGCCACCACCGCGGCCCACAACGCCAGGATTACGGCGAGCTTCAGCAACTCGACGCGGTTGGTGAACACCAGCGCAGAACTCGCCCCGATGGCCAGCACCAGCAACACCGTCGTGAGCAACCAACCGGGTCTGCGGGTGCCGCGCCGAGCGCGCGTACCGCGAGACAGATCGGCCATGGGCCGACTGTACCCGCCACAGGTCATCTCGCGTGTCGACCACTTCGGCGATTCGGCCGATGCCGCCGCAGGTCAGCTACTCGGTGGCCCCGTCGGCGTTGTCCGGCGGCTCATGTGGCGACTTGCAGCAATGCTGAAGCCATAGCGCAGCAACCACCAGCGCGAGCGCGCTGACGGCGGCCACGACTGCACCCGCGGTGTCTTCGCCTGCCACCCTCAGCGTGCTGCGGCGCGGCAAAAGATAGATCAGCACGGCGATCCACCACCCGAGCACCAGCGCGCCCACCCATGCCGACGCCTTCGCGATCATCACCGACCGCGCCACCGCCAGCGGATGCAGCCAACCGCGCGCGTCACCGATTTCGCCGTCGTTGATCTTGGCCCGGACATAGAAGGCCCAGCCCGCCTCGGCGGCCGCAACGGCCAGTAGCGACACTCCGGTCCACACGTCGATCGGCGGGAAATAGCGGTACAGCAGCACCACAAGCATGTAGCCGACGACGGCGGCGAGCACCGTCGCGGCCGTCAGGTCACGCTTGCGGGTCGGTCCCATCAGTGCAGCGCCAACTCGGTGAGGCGCACCCCGTCGCGGTCGGCCGGCTCGAGTTCATCGAGCAGCTGCGCAATGCGACGAGGTTCGCCGGCGACCGTCAGGGTGGCATCCGGTTCCAGTGCAAGCCACGGGATCAACACGAACGCCCGCAGATGCGCCAGCGGATGGGGCAGCGTGAGCTCGTCGTCGCGAGAGGTCACCTCGCGCGGCCCGTCATGGCATGTGACGAGATCCACATCGAGGGTGCGCGGGCCCCATCGCTGCGCGCGGACCCGCTCAGCCGCTGCTTCCAACTCCTGTGCCCGAAGCAGCCATCCGCGGCAGTCGAGCGTGGGGTCATCGGCGATCAGCACGGCGTTGAGGAACGGGCCCTGGTCGACGCCGCCCCAGGCTTTCGTCTCGTATACCGGCGATACCGCGCGCACCGCACCGTCGAGACCGTCGACGACCGACTGCAAGTGCGCCAGGCGTTCACCGAGATTCGACCCGATGGACAACACGACTGTGCTCATGCCTCGAGTCCCGGTCGCTCCCCGCGTCCACCGCGCCGTGAGCGTCGCGCTGTGACAGCCACGTCGGAGAAGGTCAACGGGATCGGCGCCGACGGTTTGTGCACGACGACCTCGACGGCGTGCACGCGTTCGTCAGCCATCACGTTGTCGGCGATCGCGCTCGCTACCGTCTCGATGAGCTTGCGCGGCGGACCCGCGACGATGTCGGCGGCGCGCTGGGCGAGCGTGCCGTAGTCGAGTGTGTCGGCCAGATCGTCGGTGGCGGCGGCGGTCGCCAGGTCGATCCACACCGTGACGTCGACGACGAAGTCCTGGCCGTCGCGCCGCTCGTGCTCGAACACGCCGTGGCGCCCGCGAACGGTCAAGCCGCGCAACTCGATTCGGTCAGTCATACCACGCCTCGAGGACCTTGAGCGCATCGACTGAGGAGCGCACGTCGTGCACCCGAACACCCCACGCCCCATGCAGGCCGGCCAGGAGGGAGATCGCCGCGGTGGCGGTCTCCCGGCCGTCCGGCGCGCGCGCCTCGCCGTTCGAATCCGCCAGCAGCGCACCGAGGAAGCGTTTGCGCGATGCCCCGACCAAGACCGGGATGCCGGTGTCGACGAACTCGGGCAGCGCGCGCAGCAACGCCCAATTGTGTTCTGCGGTCTTGGCGAAACCCAGTCCTGGATCGATGATCAGCCGGGCGGGATCGACGCCCGCGTGCACGGCGGCGTCGACACTGGCCAGCAGCTCGTCGCGCACTTCGGTGACCACGTCGTGGTACGCCGGCGCCTCGTGAGGCCGGTCCGCAGCGACCGAGCGCCAATGCATCAGTATCCACGGCACTTTCGCGTCGGCCAGCAGCGGCGCCATGTTGGGGTCGGCGCGGCCGCCGGACACGTCGTTGACGATGTGGGCGCCGTTTTCCAGCGCCGCTTGTGCGACCTCGGCGTGCATCGTGTCGATGCTGACCGTAATGCCTTGTCCGGCAAGCGCTTTGATCACCGGAAGCACGCGTGAAGACTCGATCTGAGGATTGATGCGGGTGGCGCCGGGACGGGTCGATTCGCCGCCGACGTCGATGATGGCCGCCCCCTCGGCGGCCAGGGCTAGGCCATGCTCCACGGCGCGGTCACGGTCGAGGAACAGTCCTCCGTCGGAGAAGGAGTCGTCGGTGACGTTCACGACCCCCATGACCTGCACGCGCGTCGGGCTCACTTTCGCAAGATGAGATCCAGCGCCTCGGACCGTGATGACGCATCGCACTTGAACTGGCCACGCACGGCCGACGTGGTGGTCACCGCTCCCGGCTTGCGTACGCCGCGCATCGACATGCAGAGGTGTTCGGCCTCGACGACCACGATGACGCCGCGCGGATCGAGTTTGCGCATCAACGCGTCGGCGATCTGCGCGGTCAGCCGTTCCTGCACCTGCGGACGTTTGGCGTACAGATCCACCAGTCGCGCGATCTTCGACAGCCCGGTCACCCTGCCGTCCTTGCCGGGGATGTAGCCGACGTGCGCGACCCCGTGGAATGCCACCAGGTGGTGTTCGCAGGTTGAGTACAGCGGGATCTGCTTGACCAGCACCAGCTCGTCGTGCTGTTCGTCAAAGGTGGTGTCCAGCACGGTATCCGGGTCGGTGTAGAGCCCGGCGAACATCTCTTTGTACGCCCGCGCCACCCGCGCCGGGGTGTCCTCCAACCCGTGTCGGTTGGGATCTTCCCCGATTGCGATCAACAACTCTCGCACCGCAGCTTCCGCGCGAGGTTGGTCGAATGACGGTTGGGTGAACGTGGCCGAATTGTTGAGCGACCGCGTCATCGATGCCTCCGTTCAGTTATCAGCCATGAGCCGGCGGATTAGGTCCGGCTGTTGTCCTGCCCCGGATCCTCGTTCGGGTTCGGCGCGGGTGCGCCACCCTGCGGGGCGGGATGTCCGGGTTGCGGATAGGGCTGATATGGCGGATACGGCTGTTGCCAGTGCGGCGGCGGATACCAGTACCCCTGCTGCGGGTGCTGTTGCGTCGGCGGCTGACCCTGCGGCGGCCAGCCGGGCGCGTGCCAGCCGGCGGGCGCACCGTAGTCCGGCTGGGTAGGCACATTGGCAGGAACTCCGTTGCCGCCGTTGCCATTTGTGCCGTTCTGCGGGGTTTGGCGCGCAGCGGCCTCCCTGGTGGCCTGTGCGATGGCGGCCTTGAACGCCGGCTCGGGAACCGGTTTCGGCCATTCCTCGCCGCGTTCGATGGCCAGCTCACCTGGCGTCTTGATCGGCGGCTTGTCGGAGGGCACGCGGCCGCCGAAGTCGTCGAACATCGTGAGCCGTGGCCGCTTCTTCACGTCGGAGAAGATCGCTTGCAGTTCGGCGCGATGCAGGGTTTCCTTCTCCAGCAGCTCGCCGGCCAGGACGTCGAGCACGTCACGGTATTCGGTGAGGATCTCCCACGCCTCGGTGTGCGCGGCCTCGATGAGCTTGCGGACCTCGTCGTCGATGATCTGCGCGACCTCGTGGCTGTAATCGGCCTGGACGCCCATGGTGCGGCCGAGGAATGGGTCGCCGTGCTCGGTGCCGTAGCGGACCGCGCCGAGCTTGGAGCTCATGCCGTATTCGGTGACCATTGCGCGGGCGATCTTGGTGGCCTGCTCGATGTCGGAGACCGCGCCGGTGGTCGGCTCGCGGAACACCAGCTCCTCGGCGGCGCGTCCGCCCATTGCGAACACCAGCCGGGCGATCATCTCAGAACGGGTCAACAGGCCCTTGTCGTCCTCTGGCACCGCGAGGGCGTGCCCGCCGGTGCGCCCGCGGGCCAGGATCGTCACCTTGTAGATCGGCTCGATGTCCGGCATCGCCCACGCGGCCAGGGTGTGCCCGCCCTCGTGGTAGGCGGTGACCTTCTTTTCCTGCTCGCTGATGATGCGACTCTTGCGCCGGGGCCCGCCGACCACCCGGTCCACGGCCTCCTCGAGCGCCGGGCCGGTGATGACGGTGCCGTTCTCCCGGGCGGTCAGGAGCGCCGCCTCATTGATCACGTTGGCCAGATCGGCCCCCGTCATGCCGACGGTGCGCTTGGCCAGACCGTCGAGGTCGGCGTCGGGCGCGATCGGCTTGCCCTGCGAATGCACCCGCAGCACCGCGCGGCGGCCGGCGAGGTCGGGATTGGACACCGGGATCTGGCGGTCGAAGCGGCCGGGCCGCAGCAGCGCGGGGTCGAGGATGTCGGGCCGGTTGGTGGCGGCGATCAGGATGACGCCCTGGCGGTCGCCGAACCCGTCCATCTCGACCAGCAGCTGGTTCAGGGTCTGCTCGCGCTCGTCGTGGCCACCGCCGAGGCCGGCGCCGCGCTGGCGGCCGACCGCGTCGATCTCGTCGACGAAGATGATGCAGGGGCTGTTCTGCTTGGCCTGCTCGAACAGGTCGCGCACCCGGGAGGCGCCGACGCCGACGAACATCTCGACGAAGTCCGAACCTGAAATCGTGAAGAACGGAACCCCCGCCTCACCCGCGACGGCGCGGGCAAGCAGTGTTTTGCCGGTGCCGGGTGGGCCGTAGAGCAGCACGCCCTTCGGGATCTTGGCGCCCAGCGCCTGATACCGCGACGGGTTCTGCAGGAAGTCCTTGATCTCGTAAAGCTCCTCGACCGCCTCGTCGACACCTGCCACGTCGGCGAAGGTGGTCTTGGGCATGTCCTTGGAGAGCTGTTTGGCCCGGGACTTGCCGAAGCCGAAGCCCATCCGGCCGCCGGTCTGCATGCGGGAGAACATCACGAACAGCCCGACGAGCAGCAGCAGCGGCAACAGGTAGATCAGCAGCGAGCCGAGCATGCTGCCCTGGTTCACGACGGTGTTGGTTTTGGTGTTCTTCGCATTCAACGCGTCGAACAGGGGCACGCCGTACCCGGTGGGGTACTTGGTGATGATCTTGTCGCTGTTGTCGGTGTCAGAGTTGGCGTTCTTCAGCTCGAGCCGCAGCTGCTGCTCACGGTCGTCGATCTGCGCGCTCTTGACGTTGTCGCTGTTGATCTGGGCCATCGCCACCGAGGTGTCGACGGGTTTATAGCCGCGGGTGTCGTCGCTGAAGTAAAAGAACGACCAGCCCAGCAACAGCACCACGGCGATCGCCGTGAGCGTGCGGATCACATTTTTCCGGTTCATCAAACATCGGCCGTGCTCGGCCAGGTCCTTCCATACGCACAGCTGGAAACCTCAAGGCTACCGCTAGACCAACGAATCACAGTTCCCGGCGGTTCTCTGCGCCTTCCGGCGAACGTGGGTTACCCGCACGCTTCTTGGGCGCGAGGCGTGACATAACCCCACACTCGCGGCCAAGGACGTCCCCTTTCCGCAACCTGCCGCCTGTGCTTGGCTGTGGGCGTGCTCACATCGACCGAACGGTTAGTTGAGACGAACGGGGTTCAGCTGCGTGTCATCGATGCCGGTGACGAGGACGCTCCCGCGGTTGTCCTGGCCCACGGTTTCCCCGAACTCGCGTACTCCTGGCGGCACCAGATTCCGGTGTTGGCCGAGGCAGGCTACCGCGTGCTGGCGCCGGATCAGCGCGGCTACGGCGGATCGTCGAAGCCGGAGGCCGTCGACGCCTACAACATCGTCGAGCTGTCCGCCGACATCGTCGGCCTGCTCGATGACATCGGCGCCGAACGTGCCGTGCTCGTCGGCCATGATTTCGGCGGCGTGGTGGCCTGGGGCGCGCCGCTTCTGCATCCGGGCCGGTTCTCCGGTGTGGTCGGATTGAGCGTTCCGCCGGTGCCCCGGCCGAAGGTGCCGACGACGCAGGCGTTCCGCAAGGTCTTCGGCGACAACTTCTTCTACATCCTCTATTTCCAGGAGCAAGGTCCGGCCGACGCCGAGTTGAACCGCGACCCGGCGACCACGCTCCGCAAGCTGATGGGCTCGCTGACGACCACCGACGAGACCGCGGCGATGCGGATGCTGCAGCCGGGTCCGGAGGGCTTCATCGACCGGATACCTGAGCCGGACGGGCTGCCCGACTGGATCAGTCAGGACGAGTTCGACCACTACGTGGACGAATTCACCCGCAACGGTTTCACCGCGCCGCTGAACTGGTACCGCTGCTTCGACCGCAACTGGGAACTGACCGCGACGACATCCGCCGCGACTATCGCAGTGCCGTCGTTGTTCATCGGCGGCGGCGCCGATCCGACGTTGGCCTATACACCGCGGCGCCGGGTCAGTGAAGTGGTCTCGGGTGATTATCGCGAAGTGATGATCGACGGTGCGGGGCATTGGCTTCAGCAGGAGCGGCCCACCGAAGTCAACGAGGCACTGCTCGGCTTCCTGTCCGGATTGGAGCTGTAGATGGAACGTCCACTGAAGTTCGGTGTGTTCATCACGCCGTTCCACCCAGTCGGCCAATCCCCCACCGTCGCACTGGAATACGACCTCGACCGGACGGTGGCGCTCGACAAGCTCGGATACGACGAGGTGTGGTTCGGCGAGCATCATTCCGGTGGATACGAACTCATCGCATGTCCGGAGGTGTTCATTGCCGCGGCCGCCGAGCGGACCAAGCACATCCGGCTGGGCACCGGCGTGGTGTCCCTGCCATATCACCATCCACTGATGGTCGCCGATCGCTGGGTGCTGCTCGACCACCTCACGCGCGGACGCGTGATCTTCGGTACCGGGCCTGGCGCGCTGCCGTCGGACGCCTACATGATGGGGATCGACCCAGTCGAGCAACGCCGGATGATGCAGGAATCGCTCGAGGCGATTCTCGCGCTGTTCCGGGCCGCGCCCGACGAGCGGATCGACAGGCACTCTGACTGGTTCACGCTGCGCGACGCCCAACTGCACATCCGGCCCTACACCTGGCCGTATCCCGAAATATCCACGGCGGCAATGATTTCCCCGTCCGGCCCGCGACTAGCCGGCGCACTCGGCACATCGCTGCTGTCACTGTCCATGTCGGTGCCCGGCGGCTACGCCGCATTGGAGAACACATGGGGCGTGGTGCTCGACCAGGCCGAGAAGTCCGGCCGCGACGAGCCGGACCGAGCCGACTGGCGGGTGCTGGCTATCATCCACCTCGCCGACACCAGGGACCAGGCGATCGACGACTGCACCTATGGGCTGCAGGATTTCGCGAACTATTTCGGCGCGGCGGGATTCGTGCCGCTGTCGAATTCTGTTGAGGGAGCGCAGTCGCCGCGTGAGTTCGTTGCGGAGTATGCGGGCATGGGCAACTGCTGCATCGGCACCCCCGGCGACGCGGTGGCTTACATCCAGGATCTGCTGGAGCAGTCCGGCGGGTTCGGCACCCTGTTACTGCTCGGCCACGACTGGGCGTCGCCGCAAGCGACCTACCACTCCTACGAACTGTTCGCCGGCGAGGTCATGCCGCACTTCAAGGGCCAGTTGACCGCACCGCGTGCGTCGCACGACTGGGCAAAGGCCATGCGCGACAAGCTTCTCGGCCGCGCAGGCGAGGCCATCGTCAAGGCCATCAACGAGCACACGGACGAACTCAAGGAGCGGGAGCAAACCTGATGCGCGCATCCGTCCTACGTGAAGGTCGCATGGTGCTGCGCGACGATGTCGCCGAGCCGGCCCCCGGGCCGGGGCAGGTACTCGTCGGCGTGAAGGCCTGCGGAATCTGCGGTTCCGACCTGCATTTCGCCAAGCACGGCGCGGATGTTCTTGAGCTGAACGACCGGATCGAGGGGTTCGGCGGCTATGGCGGGATGAACATCGACCTGAATCGCGACGTCTTCATGGGTCACGAATTCAGCGCCGAGGTGCTCGAGGCGGGACCGGACACCGACGCCCCAGCGCCGGGCACGCTCGTCACATCTCTGCCGGTGCTGGTGTCCGCAGCCGGCGTCGAACCGATTGTCTATTCCAACAAGACAATCGGTGGGTACGCCGAACGGATGCTGCTCTCGGCGCCGCTGCTGACGCCGATCCCCAACGGGCTGGACCCGCGACACGCCGCACTGACAGAGCCGATGGCGGTCGGCCTGCACGCGGTGAACAAGTCCGCAATCGAGCGCAATGAGACGGCATTGGTGATTGGCTGCGGACCGATCGGCATCGCGATCATCGCCGGACTGCGCCACCGCGGTGTGGAAACCATTGTGGCTGCCGATTATTCGTCCCGTCGGCGCGAACTCGCCGAAGCGATGGGCGCCACCGCGACCGTGGATCCAGCCGACGGCTCACCATTCGACAGCACGTCCCCGA